>Ga0209542_10003924_pt1 | contig 31212 bp, 32 predicted proteins | sample RifCSPhighO2_01_FD_184028 | JGI IMG/M metagenome (GOLD analysis project Ga0209542, IMG submission 184028) | Soil microbial communities from Rifle, Colorado - Rifle CSP2_plank highO2_0.1 (SPAdes) (version 2) | ecosystem: Environmental > Terrestrial > Deep subsurface > Rock core/Sediment ... | reverse complement strand
AGAAAAAACTCGCTGCTCACCACGGCCTGAGGCGCGACCGCCGCTACAAAGTTATCTCGCAATTACTCAAAGATGCGCACTAATTCCAGCCTCCCGTTTCTTTCTTTAAACCGACTTGCGGAGACTGATAACGTTGTTGGACATGCTGCTCTCCAACAGGTGAACGCTAAAAAGACACAATACAACAAATCTTCAATCTTTGTCAAACACTCACAATCACCGGAATGACGATTGGTCGCTTGAGTGTCCGCTGCAGCAAGAAGCGCGACACGCTCTCGGCGAGATCGTCGCGGGCGGCGTCGAGGTCGGCGGCTCGGGGGTTTTTCATACTGGTCTCCACACTCTTTCTGATGATGAGGCGGGTTTGGTCCATGAGGTCTTTGTTGTCGCGCAGGTACACGAATCCGCGCGAGATGATGTCGGGCGATTTGTGGAGCTTGCCGGTGCGCCTATCCACGGTGGCTACGACGACGCAGAAACCTTCTTGCCCGAGCGCTTTCCTATCGCGCATAAGCACGTCGGAGAGTTCGCTCACACTGTGACCTTCCACCACGCGCAGCTCGGACGGCGCCGAGACGGGAAGTCGCACTATTTTCTCACCATTCTTTATCTCGAAGATCGCGGAGTTGTCGGGGACCACAGCATTGCCGGGCGTCATGCCCGCCTCGACCGCGAGGTCGCAATGGACGCGCAGCATATAGTGGTAGCCGTGGACGGGGATGAAGAATTTGGGCTTGATCTGCCGGTGTATCCAGAGCGCTTCTTCGCGGTTGCCGTGGCCGGATGCGTGAATGTCGCTCGTCTGGTAGGTCATGATGCGCGCGCCTTGGCGAGAGAGATTGTCTTTCATCTTTTGCACAGCGCGCTCGTTGCCCGGGATGACCGATGAGGAGAGCACCACCGTGTCTTTGGGAGTGAGCGTGATGTACTTGTGATTCTTATTCGCGATACGCATGAGCGAGGCAAATTCGTCTCCCTGCGCGCCGGTCGCCAGCACGATGATCTTCTCCGGCGGGTATTCGCCCATATTTTCGGTCTGGATGAAGGTGCCGTCTTTGAATTTGAGCAGCCCCAAATTGCGCGCAATCTCAAGATTGGTTTTCATAGAGCGGCCGTCTACTACGATCTTGCGACCCATCTCTTCCGACACGCGCACGATGTGGATGAGGCGCTCAAGCTGCGATGCGAAGGTGCCAAGAATAATACGACCCTTTGTCTGCAAGATGATCTCTTCAAGATTTTCCAATACCACGCGCTCGGCAATGGAGAAACCCTGTCGCTCTACATTGGTCGAGTCCATCATGAGGAGAAGGACCTTACGGTCTTTAAATATGGAGAATTCGCGCATCTCTTCTTCGGTCGGGATGCCGTCCACGTGATCGAGCTTGATATCGCCCGTGTGCACCACATCGCCCCACGGAGTCTCGATGATGACCCCCATCGAGTCTGGCACCGTGTGGGTCACATTGAAGAAGCGTACCGAAGAGGAGCCGAGCTTGATCACTTCGCCCTCTTCGACCTCGCGGATCATGAGAGGCGATTGGGTAAATTCCTCTTGACGCTTTTTGATGATCTCGGCGGTGAGCTTGCGGGTGTAGATCGTCGGATTGCCGATCTTCTCGATGATGTACGGGATACCACCAACGTGATCGAGATGGCCGTGGGTGATGATGAGCCCGCGAATTTTGTTTCGGCGCTCTTCGAGGTAGCTCGTATTGGGTAGGATGTAATCAATGCCGGGTGTTTCGACTTCGGAAAATTGGAATCCACAATCGATGATGAAGATGTCATCGTTGTATTCCACAGCGACCATATTGCGGCCGATCTCTTCGACGCCACCGAAGGCGATCACGCGCACCGTGTCGGGAGCGAGAGCAGGAATAACGTCCGCACGTCCGCGCCGCTCCGAAGACGGCCCTTGATGTTCGAGCCGCAGCTTGGAGGGACGACGCGGTGCCCGCGCTTGGCCTCCAAAGGATCGCCGCCCCGGCCGCGAGGATGGCCGACCCCTGGTGTCTCCCGATCCCCTTTGGTGCGGCCTCGTTCCGGCTCCTGGAGGTCTTCCCCCGGTGCCAGGATGAGCCCCACGATGCGGTGGCCTCTGGTGTGGATTGTTGAAAGGTGTCATAGGATGGAATGACCGTTGGTCTTGAATTGTTATCAGTAATTATTTTGAGTTGCTTGAGGGGGCAAATCCCGTTAGAGGCCTACGGTCGACTTTCATATTGAACGGGATGAAGCCTCTAACGGGGCAAATAGTTCCCATACGCGTTCCGTTTCGGCGTACCATTGGTGGACATCTGCGAAGCGATCGGCGGGCGTAGTGAGCGCCCCAAGCTCGACGCCTTGCAATGTGCTCGGAAGCACATACAAAAAGTTGGGCGCGTACAGAAAGATCGCTGGCCTATCTTTCACCAGAATATCGGCGAATTGTGCATAGAGCTTGTCACGCGCACCAGTGTCGGTCGTCGCGCGGGCCTCCGCGAGTAGTGCGTCCGTCCTTGTATTTGCATACATTGCGAGATTGAGGCCCGGGTCATTGCGCTGGCTCGAGTGCCAAAATGCATAGAGATCAAGCTCCGGCCCGACAACTTCCCCAAAGAGCAGCGCATCATAATTGCGCGGACGGATCACGCTCGTATTTAGTTCAGAAAGCGGGTATATCTGTACGGAGACCGTGATCCCTGCTGCCTTCCATGCACTCTCGAGCGATCGCGCGGTTGCCACGAGCTCCGGCTGATTCGCAGTCGCGAGCGTAAAGGAAAGAGTCCTCTTATCCTTTTTCCACCCCCCAGCAGGAGGAGCAGCAGAGTCGAATGTCCAACCGGCCCTCTGTAGAATCGCGCGCGCTTGCCCCGCTCGTGCGTTGTTTACTCCGTCCACGGCGCTCGTACCCACAGTGCTCGACGCTGCGGATCCACCAGGCGCACGCTTGAATAGCTGGGGCGTCGCCGGCTCTGTTTTTTCTAAAATTTCGGGGGGGATGGGCCCGGCGAGGCTCGCACCGAATCCGTTGAGGTTTTGGGTGATGATCGCCTGTTTGTCTATTGCCGTGTCCAGTGCCTCCCGCACCGATGCGTCGGCAAGGAGTGCGTTCCTCGATTGGTTAAAAAAGACGCCGAAGACGCGCGGCAGTGGCACCGAGGCAAGTGCAATATCGCTGCGATCGAGAGCTAAAAGATCGGCAGGAGTAATGCCCGCAACCGCGTCGATCTCTCCGGCACCGAGTGCCCCGACCAATTTGTCGGAATTATCAAAAAACACAAACGAGATCCGCGAAAGATACGGACTCCCGAGCGCAAAATCCTTAAACGGGCTTAGATCGTAGCGCACGGCAGCACCGCTCTGATCCGTTGCGACCTTCCCGATCTTGTACGGGCCGCTTCCCACCGGACGCGTATTTAATGGACTAAACGGGAACTCTTCGGCTGACGTATGTTCCCACAATGCCTTTGGCAAGATGCCGAGAGTCGTGTTTTGGATGAACGGAGCATACGCGTGTGGGAGTGTGAAAACGACGGTTGAGGGATCAGGGCTGGAAGCGACCACGCCTACCCAATCAGCGCGACGAGGCGAATTGAGCGCCGGATCCTGCGCTTCTTGGATTGTAAAGAGCACATCGGCGGCAGTGACGCTCGAGCTGTCGTGGAAGCTAACCTCCGGACGGAGTTTGAAGGTATAGGTGCGTCCGTCGGCCGACACCGTATAGCTCTTTGCAAGATCGGGCACCAGCGTGCCATCCGGAAGCGCACGCATGAGGCCGGAATATATCAATGCGGTCAAATCTTGATCGGGCTGTGAGATGGTGAGGAGGGGATTGATAAAGCGGGCGGGTCCGATCTCTCCTTCAATGAGTGTGCCACCGTGCGCGGGGACCACCACGGACGCTGCCGTATTGAGACCTGCGAGCAATATGAGCGTGGAAAGTCCGAGGATCGCGGAGAGCATATACAAAAGGACCCGCTCGCTCGGGCTAAAACGCCGCAGCGTAGCTTCGACCGCGCCGAGCCTGTTCGCGCGGCGCTCTTTCATGAGAGCAGCTTTCCAACCGCCGCTCGTACTTTCAGCAACATCATCTGAGTATTCTTCCATAATTCATGTTTTACCAATCTGCTCCAGGCCACCCTCATCGGTACCGATGTAGAGCGTTTGCAACCCTTACAACGACCACAGATCCTAAGCTACAGCATTCCCGATCAGCGCCACGAGCGCGGAGATGGCAAGAAGCACTCCGAGCACGATGGTCGCATTGAAAAGCGTCCTCTCCAACCCGCGGCGCGTGTGGAACCCAGATGAGAAATTATCCGCGCCAAACGCTCCGCCCAAGGATGCACCTGTGCGTTGCAGCAAAATCGCCACCATCAGAAGGATAGCGAGAATAATCTGCACTATGGGCAGCAATCCCTGGAGAAAAGCCATGCCCCAGTATGCTAGCACAGGGGATTTTCGGATGCAATAGCCACACCCCTTGACCGTACCCCTACCACTCCTATATATTGAGCCTCCCTTAAGAACTCATTAGTAAGTTTTAGTCAAAAAAACATGGCGAATAAAAAAATGAACATCCAGCCCACCGGCGATCGCGTGCTCGTGCAGCGCGAAGATGTATCGGCCAAGAAATCTCCCGGCGGCATCATCATCCCCGATACGGCAACCAAAGAGAAATCCAAAGTGGGCGTCGTTCTTGCGGTCGGCCCGGGTCGCTACGGTGATGAGGGGGACCTTATCCCCATGACGGTGAGACCGGGCACGAAGGTCATTTTCAACGCGGGTTGGGACAACGAGATCCAGATGGGAGAAGCGGAAGAAGAATTTTTCCTTGTCAAAGAGAGCGATATCCTGGCAATTATTAAATAAAAAGGTTAAAAAGGGGTTTACGAAACCCCTTTGACGTTCAAAAAAAATTATGGCAAAGCAGGTGATATTTGATCAAGAGGTGAGAAGCGCGCTCAAGCGCGGCGTGGACATAGTGGCAAACGCCGTGAAGGTGACGCTCGGGCCCAAAGGGCGCAACGTGGCACTCTCCAAATCATGGGGAAGCCCGACGATCACGAATGACGGTGTCTCGATCGCAAAAGAGATCACCCTCGCCGACAAATTTGAAGACATGGGTGCTTCAATAGTTAAAGAAGTTGCGACCAAGACCAATGATAAGGCGGGGGACGGCACCACGACAGCGGTCGTGCTTACACAGGCCATCATCCATGAGGGCCTGAAGAAGACCGCACTCGGCGCCAACGCAATGATGGTGCGCCGCGGTATCGAAGCAGCCGCGAAAGACGCCGTAAAGGCCCTTATAGATATGGCGAAGCCAGTGAAAGGCAAAGCAGAAATTCGCCAGGTTGCGACCGTTTCATCGGAGTCGGAAGAGCTTGGCAAGACGATCGCGGAAGTCGTGGAAAAGGTAGGCAAGGACGGGGTGGTCACGGTGGAAGAGGCGCAGACGACCGAGATCGGCTACGAATATGTCGAAGGAATGGAATTTGATCGCGGCTACGTCTCGGCCTATATGATCACCAATGCCGATCGCATGGAAGCCATTGCTTCGGACGCTCCCATCCTCATCACCGACAAGAAGATCTCGACCATCAAAGACATTCTGCCAGTTCTCGAAAAAGTCGCGCAGTCGGGAAAGAAAGAGCTCGTCATCATCGCCGACGATGTGGATGGTGAAGCGCTCGCGACGTTCGTCGTCAACAAACTGCGAGGAGTTTTCAACGTGCTAGCGGTCAAGGCACCCGGCTACGGCGATCGCAAGAAAGAGATGCTCGCTGATATCGCGATCACCGTTGGCGGGCAGGTTATATCGGAAGACCTCGGGCTTAAGCTCGAAAACACGGAATTAAGCATGCTCGGCCGGGCGAATCGCGTGGTGGCCACTAAGGATTCTACGGTCATAGTGGGCGGCAAAGGCAAGAAAGCCGACATCGAGGAGCGCGTGGCACAGCTCCGCAAACAGCTCGAGCAAACCGACTCAAAGTTTGACAAAGAAAAATTGGAAGAGCGCATCGCCAAGCTCACAGGCGGCGTCGCCGTCATCCGCGTGGGCGCCGCGACGGAGACGGAGATGAAATACCTCAAAGATAAAATAGAGGACGCGGTAAACGCGACGAAAGCGGCGATCGCCGAAGGCATAGTCCCGGGCGGCGGCGCTGCGCTCGCTAAGGTCGCCGACAAGCTCGGAAAGAAAGTGGACGTGAAAGCACACGACGAATACACCGTGGGCTACCGCATACTCCTCACAGCGCTCTCTGCGCCACTTTTGCAGATCGCCAAGAACGCAGGCCGCGAAGATGGTGCCGTCATTCTGAAAGAAGTCGCATCGAAGGCAGCAGGCTGGGGATTCGACGCATCAGCGGAATCCGCCGACCCGATGATGGTAGACATGTACGAAGCCGGTATCATCGACCCCGTGAAGGTCACCAGAAGCTGTGTAGAAAACTCCGCCTCCGCCGCAGCCGTGCTGCTCACGACCGAAGCGGCGGTAGCCGACATCCCCGAAGACAAAAAATCTGGTGGAGGCGGCATGGGCGGTGGAATGGGTGAGATGGATTAATCCACTAAAAAAGCGACCCTCGGACATGATTAGTCCGAGGGTTCTCGCCTTCGGCTGTTGTCGCGGTGTCGCTACAGCGGGCGGAGAGGTTTGAGCCCCTCCTGGTATGGGCGGAAAAACTCCGGCGTGTACCAACCAAGAGGTCGCATTCTCCAGAACAGGTATCTACACACCGAGTTGTTCGGATCCGGTCCGCAGAAGTGAAACTTCTGGCCGTGACGTTCGAGCTCGAAGACGTCGAATGCCACGCGCATACACCAATCGCATCGAAACTGTGGTGTGCGGATATTCCGTAGATACTCGTCGAATATCTGCGAGGATTCCCATGCGTTTGAACGAGCAGACCAATACGACCACCTGCAGATCGAATTGTTCGGATCCGGTCCGCAGAAATGGAACGTCTGCCCGTGCCGCTCAATTTCAAAAAGATCGGATGACGTGCGTCTGCACCAATCACAACGATGCCTCGTCTGTGCCATTTTGAACCTCCGTCATAGGGTCTCAACCATTTACCCGGAAAATTGAAGGCCACCCCACCGCGACTCTAGCACTCTCTAGAAGAAATGCTACAATTGCTCCATGATCACCTACATAGTTCTAGCAGTCGTCGTTATTATCATTATTTGGTTTGCCGCTACTTATAATCGTTTTGTCACACTTACCCAGCGGGTGAAAGAGGCATGGGCGGATATTGATGTTCAGCTCAAACGGCGGTATGACTTGATACCGAATCTCGTGGAGACGGTCAAGGGATACGCGGCACACGAAGCGGGGACTCTGCAGAAGGTCACCGAGATGCGCACGCGCGCTATGAACGCGACCGCTCCCGCAGAAAGAGCGGAGGCGGAAAATATGCTTACCGGCGCGCTCAAGACACTCTTTGCTGTGAGTGAAAATTATCCCAATCTGAAGGCCAATGAGAATTTTGCAGAGCTCCAGCGCGAGCTCTCCGACACCGAAAACAAGATCCAAGCCGCCCGCCGCTTCTACAACGGCGTCGTCATGGACCTCAACACCAAGCTCCAATCCTTCCCGAGCAACTTTGTCGGCAACATGTTTGGATTCAAGCCGAGTGATTTCTTCCAGCTTGGCGACGCCGAAGCAGCCGCCCGCGAGCCGGTGAAGGTGAAGTTCTAGTATGCTCACATACTTGCGAGTGCTTCGAATACTTAATTATGCAGGACTCATCTGGTTCGGGATTTTGGGTGTGGCATTTAGCACCACTTATTTTGTTATGCGATTTGTCTTCTTGGACACTGAGATGCCGGATTACATCGGTCTGCCGCTTGCCTACTTCCTCCTATTTGCGGTCTTTTCCGCAGTATTTTGGAGCGCCCTTCTGTTTATTCTTGCCACCATTTCATTCGTAGTTGAGAAAAGGTACTTCAGGAAGAATAATTTGCAGGACAAGAGATTTTGGCAATACCCGGCGTTCTGGCTAGGTATCTTATCTGCGACGGTATTTATTGGGCAGGCATCACTTATCGCTTCTGGCTTTTACCTAGAATAGATATTTTTGATTGGCTGTGGCGCCGCCTTGCGAATTCATTTGCCCATCATGCGCACGGCGGGTACAATGGAACCATGAGATCGAAAACAACTGCGACAAAAAGGAAGGTGGTCCCCGGATACGATTTCTCCTATTTGTACCCGAAATATAGGGGGAAATGGGTTGCACTCACGCGCGATGCAAAGCGCGTGCTGGCCGTAAGTGATACTCTTGCCGGATTGGATCGGGATGCTGGAAAAGCTCTCGACGACGGAAAGGCGACTGTATATAGAGTGCCTGATACAGATGCGTATTTTGTTGGCGGCTATGCGTTATTCATATAGCATTGCGTTTCCTCCAAGAGAGGACGGTTCGTACATAATCCGCCCAATGGTCGACATAAGAATTTTTGGTCCCCAAGGTGAAAGAAATGCTAAGGCGCTTATCGATTCCGGGGCAGACTTTTCCATTGCACATGCAGAATACGCCGAAAAGCTCGGCGTTGAAAAGCAGCGCGACATTGAAATCGTTGGAGTAAACCGGCAACCTTTGAAAGGCTTTGTCGGAGTTATGGCACTGCATATTGAAGGTATTCCTGGCATGCGCGACGTTCCATTCGTGTTTGTCGATCGGCCCTCGGAACACATAATTCTCGGTCAAGAAGGCTTTTTCGATATGCATCAAATACGGTTTGCACGACACCAGCGAATGTTCGAGATCACGAAGGTCCGCAATAAAAGCTCATAATTATGGCAACACTATATACGCAACAAGGCCGGAATGTCTTCCGCACATGGGTGCTGATGGGCAGTTTTTTGGTGTTTGTCATCCTGATCGGCTGGGGCGCTTCGTACTACTTCAACAGTTCGGCCGTTCTTTATGGCGCGGTTGTGTTTGCTTTTTTCATGAACATTTGGGCGTACTGGTTTTCCGATAAAGTCGCCATTCGCTCGACGGGCGCCAAGCCGGCCGACGAGCAGGAGTATCGTGAATTGCACCGCATCGTGGAGAATCTAGCCATCACTGCAGGATTGCCGAAGCCTAGGGTATACATCATTGAAGACCCCGCACCGAATGCCTTTGCCACGGGGCGCGACAAAGATCATGCGGTAATCGCTGTCACGACCGGACTTCTGGCTACGATGGAGCGCGCTGAATTGGAGGGAGTGCTGGCCCATGAGCTTTCGCACGTGGGCAATCGCGATATTTTGGTCATGACGGTCGTGGTGGTGCTGGTGGGATTCATTTCGGTGCTTGCCAACATAGCGATGCATATGAGCGCGTTTGGAAGTGGGAGAGACCGGGAACGCAATAACAATCCCATCATCTTGATTGCGGTCATTGCTGCCATGATACTTGCGCCGATCGCAGCACAACTCATCCAACTCGCCATTTCCCGTCGCCGAGAATTCCTTGCGGACGCCTCTGGTGCACTCCTCACGCGCTATCCGGAAGGATTGGCATCGGCCTTGCAAAAGATCGGTCGCTACAGCGCACCGATGCAACGGGCTTCTCCCACGACCGCGCACCTCTTCATCTCAAATCCTTTTGGCGCGCGTCAAGCAGGGGCTTGGATGCAGAAGCTATTCAGCACACACCCGCCGGTAGCCGAGCGCGTCGCCGCTCTGCAGGGTATGAACGTATGAGTGAAGGGCTTAGTGGCGCGCCGCGCCCACCTTGGCGAGACAAATTGGAAATCGTGCGGCAAAATATTAAACGCACACAAGCAGAGACAAGTCTTGAACAAGAGCGGGAAATAAGCAATGCATTAAGAGATCGGGCCGAGGATGACAAACGAGATTTCGACTCTCTTACGGGTCTTTTGCGACGAGACAGATTCGAGGCTGGAGTACAAGCGATTCTCTCACCCTCAGACGAACAGAATACGATCCGTCAGAAGCGCTTGAGCTTGCTCTTTGTCGACATCGATAATTTCAAAGCGGTGAACGACACATTCGGGCATGACAAGGCCGATGACGTGCTGCGCGCCGTCGCAGACGTGCTCAAAAAAGGCGTGCGTGAAGATGACATCGTTGCGCGTTGGGGTGGTGAAGAATTGGTCGTTGCGCTTCCGGGTGCGACAGAGCGGATGGCCGCTGAAATAGCCGAGGAGTTGCGGAAGAAAATAGAGCAGCTTCGGTTTGGCGAAGCAAAACTTCGCGTCACCGCAAGCGTCGGGGTTGCGGCATCAGACGGCGAAAATCCGCGTGCTCTCCCGGAACTAATGAAATCTGCCGATGATGCGATGTATTTTTCCAAAGAAAGCGGACGCAATCGCGTGACCACCGAGTCCGGGCGAGAAACAGAAGTAAGGAGGCAGGGAGAACTTAATGTTTAAGGACGTGAATAGAGCGATATATCGCTCTATTTGCAGGTGATCCACAATCATTTTGTGGATATATATTCGCTGACATATACTAAACACGGAGGCGTCGCATAGTGGTCTAGTGCGCGCGCTTGGAAAGCGCGTGTGCCGCAAGGCACCGAGAGTTCGAATCTCTCCGCCTCCGTTTTATACTCAGCATATCCCAGAAATAACTGGCACAGGAGAAAGATGTCTGATAAAACTAGTCCCTAATGACCGACTCGCAAAAATGGTGGGCGCTGGTGTTCTTGGTGCTCGCACAATTCATGATCGTCTTGGACGTGTCGATTTTAAATGTTGCGCTGCCTTCAATCGAGCGACAATTCTCACTTACTGTCAGTGACCTGCAATGGATGGTGACCGCATACACGCTCTGCTTCGGCGGCTTCCTGCTCCTCGGCGGTCGCGCAGCGGATTTATACGGCCGCAAACGCGTTTTTATTTCAGGCGTCATTGGCTTCACTGTCATATCTCTTCTGATCGGAATCGTGGATTCAGCTTCGTTCATGGTGCCGCTGCGCGCGCTGCAAGGCCTCTCCGCAGCATTCATGTCGCCCTCGGCGCTTTCTATAATCCTCACGCTTTTTCATGAGCAGCGCGAGCGAACAAAAGCACTTTCCATCTGGGGCGTGGTCTCCGCGGGCGGCGCGACCGCGGGACTCCTCCTCGGCGGCTTGCTCACGACTTATTTGAACTGGCGATGGAATTTTTTCGTCAATGTGCCGGTGGGCATCGTCGTAATTATCGCGGCGCTGCGCCTCTTACCAGCGCGCGAGCAAGAGGAAAGCGATAAGACGCTCGATCTTCCCGGCGCCGTTCTCATCACCTCGGCGCTTCTCCTCCTCGTCTATACGCTCTCGCAGGCCAATACGTGGGGCTGGACTTCGGGCCCGACTTTCGTCCTTCTGATGTGCGCGTTCTTCCTTCTCGGCGGATTTTTCATCAACGAAGCGCGCGCTGCGCACCCACTTACGCCACTCTCGATATTCAAAATCGGCAATGTCGTGGCGGCCGATCTGGTGCAGCTGCCCATCACCGCCAGTATGTTCTCCATGTTCTTCTTCCTCACACTCTATGTGCAAAATATTCTGCACTATTCACCGCTTCAGGCGGGACTCGCATTTGTCCCGTCTTCGATCATGATCGGCATTTCCGCAACACTTGCGCCTCGTCTCATAGCGCGTATCGGCTACAAACCCATCCTTGTCATTGCGCCGCTTTTTCTCGTGGGCGGACTCTTCAGCTTCACGCAGCTCGCCGCGGACGGCACGTATTTCGATTTTCTCCCGGGACTACTCTTGATGGCGGTGGGGCTCGGCTCGTGTTTCGTTGCGATCGCGGTTGCGGCTACTTCCGGCATTCCAGGGGCGCAATCCGGCCTCGCCTCTGGCCTCCTCAATACCGCCCAACAGATCGGCGGCTCTCTCGGCCTCGCCATCCTCTCGAGCGTCGCGGCAGCGACGACGGCTGGCGCTCTCGTTGCAACACAAGACGACAAAGTGGGCGCACTCCTTTCAGGATTCCACAGCGCTTTCTACACTGGCATGGCCTTCGGTCTCACCGCATCTTTCTTGGCGTTCCTTTTGATCAAGCAAACCAAAGTGAGCCCAGTTCAAATTCCTCCGAGTGCTTGAAAATTGAATTGACGCGAGGGGCGTAGAAGCGTACGCTTTCAATATCCGACGCAACCCGCGTTCGGAAAAGCCCAAAATAGGGAGGAAGCGATGGTTCGCAAAACGATTGATTCTGGTGCCCGCGTGCCCGAGGTGGTCAGCGGCCATGACGACCACCCGCGTTACCCTTCCACCGATCAACCATCGTGGTGGGATGCGCTGTGGGAAGGGTCGGCATACCCGCCCCACGGCGCCGTCGGCGTTCTCGTGCCGAGGACAAAGGCGGCAAGCGATGCTGTCGACGCCACTTTGCCGTACGATCCCCATCCATAGCCGTATGGCGCGATAGGCAGACCCCGAGACTCGCGAGCTTGCCCGCGGGTCTCGGGTGCCTCGCCCCCATGTTCTTCAGCACAAATGATTTTGTGCTCCGCGTCCGCTTGATCGCTGCCGATCAGGCGGCGTTTACTTTTTTCATGCGATAATGTTGGGATGATGTACGGAAGCATCTGGCCCATCGTCGCTGCAGCGATTGCGGCGACGCTCATTGGGTATGTGTGGTACCATCCGCAGGTTTTTGGAGCGCGGTGGATGCGATTGAATGCCGTGACGCCCGAGAGAGCAGAGCTAGGAGCGAGCCGCCGGCATGCGTATACCGCGCTTGGCCTCGTGGCGAATCTCGTCATTGCGACCATCTTGCGCATGTTTCTCGGGGAGAGTGGTATGACGAGCGTGGCAGAGGCGGCGCGCATCGGTTTTTTCATCTGGGTCGGATTTGTTGCTACCATTTTGCTCGGCACGGTGCTTTGGGAGCATCGCCCCTTCTCCTTATACCTCATCAATGCGGGGTATTGGCTCTTGGCCCTCACCTCGATGGCGATTATTTTAGTGCTATGACACGGCCATGAGAGCACTTTTTTGGTTTGGAGCTCTTGTCGTGCTCTTCGGAGCAATCGTTGGGTTTGAACTTCTGCATTTCGGCGACCTTTTTGATTCAGGGCAGGTTCCCGGACCCCATTACACCCTCACGCTTGCTGGCGCGAGCGTTCATGTGGATCTAGCCCAGACTCCAGCAGAGCTCAAAAAGGGCTTGAGTGGCCGAGCGTCGCTTCCACAGGGTGAGGGCATGCTCTTTGTCTTTGAGAATGACGACAAGCATAGCTTCTGGATGAAGGACATGTACTTTTCCATTGATATTATCTGGCTTGCAGCTGATGGCAAGGTTGTCCACATAGCGTCGAATCTTTCCCCTGACACGTATCCACGCAATTTCACTTCGCCGAAGCCCGCCCGCTTCGTTTTAGAGGTACCGGCAGGCTGGGCAGCCGCGCACCAAGTACATATAGGCGACACGGCGCAGCTTCCATGAAGCGTTTACAATTTCTGCTAATATGAATTTTCTACTTTCCATTCCGTACATCGTATGGCTCATTATCTCGGCCGTTCTTTTCGCTGGCGTCGAGTACTTTTCGAAAAAATTCGCTCTCTCGCCAAGCTGGACATACATCGCACTTCTCTTTGCCGTTGATATTCTTGCAGTCCTAGCGTGGCTGCCCGCTATTCTTCAAAAGAATCAGTTGTCCATCGTAGGTGCCATGTGGGCAGTTCTTAGTCTAGCCGCCACTGTATTGATCGGCACTGTCATATTCAAAGAAGCGTTGAGTACGGTCGGCATTATCGGTCTTGTATTTGCATTAATTTCGGTCGTCCTTCTCTCTATTGCTTGACGTATACTCGTTTCGTGAAATTTGGTGAGCGACCCCCCTACCCATTGCAACACGAGTTAAAGAAAACGCCGCCCTCGCGGACGGTGTCTTCATATTCCATGAGCCAGTTCGGGTTCCTAGTTCAGGACTTGGTACAGGCATACTATCAGTTCGTAGATGAATGTCAAGTGAATGAAACTTGGGGAAAAACTTGGGGATTACAGCCGGTGATGGGAATCGAACCCACTGTTCATGGAATACCAAGTCCCGAACAGAACCATTCCACCGGCTGACGAGGATGGTATCACGATGATAGCTCTGGCCATGACCGAAATCCTATTAAGGTCGGACTCCGACCGCCCCGCGCGTCGGAGTTATCAACACCTCTCCCCTAACGGGGTAATTAACAGGAAGACGACATGAACAAAAACCCAAGCGTATACTGCCGTTATGCAAGAAGCCATATCTCCGTTCTGGACGGCAATTGTTTCTGTCTGGGTTTGGTACTGGAAGCTACCAACAGACGCAAAAATTCAGTTCTGGGTATTGTTTACACTCGTTCTTACGCTTATTGTGGCTATGCTCTTTGAGTTCCTTAAGCTCCGCAAGGATATAAAATTTCTTACCTTTCAGACGTTGGAGTCAGACACACCATTAACCATTAGGATTGAATTCTCTAACGATTGCAGACGAGTAATAATTATCTCAAGCTTTTACGCAGTCTCGGTTATAGGATTAAAATCACACGATTATAAGTATTCTATTGTGCTCCAAGAAGCAGAGGCAGGATCAGCTCGGACATGGTTTGCAAAGCGCATAAGTATTGATGATGTATACTCACTTGTGCTAACTGATTCTGTAAATAAGCCTTATATTACTTATTTATATAAGGGGAGGATTACGAGTAAATGGGTAGCTCGCTTTCACTGGTTTAGAAACTCTCTATGGACAAGAATAAAATCCTATTACCCTGCCAAGGGATAGGCGTTGAGTTATCCACTTTTCATGTTCAGTGGCGCATCATGTTTGCGGGAGTACAATAAATCTCCCGTTAATAACTAATCGAAGTTGCGCATGACTAAGACCATCACTCGACCGCGTCAGGCGCGGCCGGCAGGAGAAGCGGCCCCTCGACCGAGCGGTGAGCGAGGAAGTACTGAGCTCACCAGAGCGAACGTGCGACCGAACATCAGCTCGGCCCAGCGGGTGTACCAGAAATACCTGCCGCAGATACAGAAACGTGATGGGCGCATTGTGGAGTTTGGATTTCCGAAGATCGTCGAGGCGATCCACAAATCCATGCTCGCTTCTGCCGAAGGTTCGGCAGACGAGGCGCAGGTCATTGCTCACAAGGTGGCGGGGGAGATGATGCGCATTGCAAAGATCTACAAAAATTTCATGCCCACGGTGGAGGGCTGCCAAGATGAGGTAGAGCGGCAGCTGATACTCTCGGATTACGTCGCGACCGCCAAAGCATACATCCTCTACCGCGCGGAGAGAGCTAAATTCCGCAAAGAGCAGGGGAGCGTGCCCGAGCATGTCAGGAAACTGGCCGACGAATCCAAAAAGTATTTCAAGAACAATCCGCTCGGTGAGTTCGTTTACTTGCGCACCTACGCGCGGTGGATAGAAAGCGAACAGCGCCGTGAAACTTGGATCGAGACCGTGGATCGGTACGTGGATTTTATGAAAGAGAACCTCGGCGACAAATTGACCAAGCGCGAATATGCCGAGGTGCGCGAAGCTATTCTGAATCAAGAGATCATGCCATCAATGCGTGCGATGCAATTTTCCGGTGCGCCAGCCAGGAAGTGCAATACCTGTTTCTACAATTGCTCATTTACCGCACCGGTGAAGCTCGAGGACTTCGCCGAGATCATGTACCTCTCGATGCAGGGCACGGGAGTGGGCTTCGCGGTGGAGAGCCAAAATATCGAGCAGCTGCCACAGATCCAAAAACAGAGCGGCGAAAAATTGGGGGTACACGTTGTCGTTGATTCGAAAGAGGGTTGGTGCGATGCACTCACGCTTGGCCTACGTACGTGGTACGCAGGAAAGGATATCGCGTTTGATTTTTCTATGATCCGCCCCGCCGGGGCACGCCTCAAGACGATGGGTGGCAAAGCGAGCGGACCCGAGCCGCTGCGCTCTCTCTTAGAATTCGCACGCGAGCGCATCCTCAAGCGGCAAGGAAGGAGGCTCCGCACCATTGATGCCCACGACATCATCTGCAAGATCGGCGAGTGTGTGGTCGCGGGCGGCGTGCGTCGCTCGGCAATGATCTCGCTTTCTGACTTGGATGATCTGGAGCTGCGCGATGCCAAGAAAGGCCAGTTCTACCTCACTGCGCCGCATCGCGCAATGGCCAATAATTCGGCCGTGTACGAGACCAAGCCGACCAATGCGGAGCTCATGGATGAGTGGGTGGCCTTGATGAAATCAGGCAGCGGTGAGCGCGGGATTTTCAACCGTGGCTCCCAGCAAAAGACCATGCCAAAGCGACGGTCCAAGTTTCTCGAGAAGAAATACGGCGCCACAATGAAAGGCTACATCGGACAGATCGGCACGAATCCATGCGGTGAAATTTTGTTGCAATCCAAACAGTTCTGCAATCTCTCGGAAGTCATCGCGCGTGCCGACGACACCGAGAAATCCTTGCTGCGGAAGGCAAAATTGGCCTCACTCGTCGGCACGTACCAATCCACCCTTACCAAATTCAACTACATTGGTGAGGAATGGAAGAAAAACTGCGAAGATGAACGCTTACTCGGCGTTTCGATCACCGGACAATGGGATTCACCAGTGGTGCGTGATGCAAAAGTGATGCGCAAAATGCGCGACGCGACGATCACGACCAACGAGAAATATGCGAAGCGCTTCGGGGTGAATCCGTCGAATTCCATCACCTGCGTGAAGCCCTCCGGCACCGTCTCGCAGACCTTCGACTGCGCCTCCGGATTGCATCCGCGGCACTCGCAGTACTACATCCGCCGCATCCGCATCACCGCGACCGACTCGCTCTTCAAAATGGTGCGCGACCAAGGCATCCCGCATTATCCCGAAGTGGGACAAAGTGCGGCAGACGCCAACACTTACGTCTTGGAATTTCCGGTCAAAGCGCCACAAGGTAGCGTATTCAAAAACGATCTCTCCGCACTGCAGCAGCTCGAATATTGGAAGATGGTCAAATTAAATTGGACGGAGCACAATCCTTCGGCGACCGTCTCCGTGGGCGAGGAAGAGTGGGTGGCGGTGGTCGCGTGGCTCTACGACAACTGGGACATTGTGGGAGGCCTCTCGTTCTTGCCGCGCGAAGCCCATGTGTATCGCCTCGCGCCGTACGAGACAATCGACAAAAAACGCTACGAGGCGCTCGCCGAAAATTTCCCGCAGATGGATTACTCCAAACTCTACATCTACGAAAAGACAGATGAGACCGAGCAGGCGAGGGAATTGGCTTGTGCTGGGGGGACGTGTGAAATAGTGTAAAAACGAAGCCGCCCGGCGAGGCTCAATGCTCGCCGGGGGCTTTGCTTCGTTCGCACGAACGGCAATTAAGCGAAGCTCCTTATCGAGAATCGTTGGCCCACATCTCGCGCTGGAATCTCAGCACCTGTTCCCGCCATTGCTGGAACGAGAGAGCCACCTCTTTTGAGCCGAAAATCTCAACGAGAAATTCATCACTGCACGAGTCAGAGCCGAATGGCATGTGCTCCTCAGCGCGCCGTCGAATCTTATTTTTCATTGCATTCGACATTGCGTGAGGTCTCAAAAAATCGCGCAAATCATCTCGATGGATACGCATGTGCTTTCTCCTGTTGCCACAGCCTAGTGGTTTATAAGTCAATTTTACTCTCAATGGCAAGTATGATACATTGAAGGCCTGCGCAAGGCAGCCGCTCCTACGAAAGTAGGGGAGGAAAGTCCGGACACGCCCCGGCACTTTCTAGAGCTTAAATTTCCGACTAGAGGTAAACGTTTGTTTATAGTTGGGAGTAGGGAACTTTAGAAAGTGCCGGGAGGACGGTAGCGGGTAACGCCCGTCGTGCGCGAGCATAGGGATGCGAACAGAGACGCCCGAGCAGAGATGCAAAGGCCCGTGTAAGAGGACTCCCCTCGTACATGGTGAACTCGGCCGAAAGGTCGAGGTGCAACGGCAAAATTCCTACCTGCGTGCAAGGCCGTGTTCGTGGAGAACCAATTGGACTTCACGAAAGTGCCGCTTGACTCCGAGAGTAATCAAGGAGCTAGATGAATGGCTGCTCATGCCGAAAGGCAAGACAGAATCCGGCTTACAAGCGCAGTGCAGCGAGCGAAGCAGAAATGCTTCGCTTTTCTGCTTCCGAGCAAACAAGCTTGAATGAGCGAAGCGACTATCAGCGCAGCGAAGGCGAGCAAAGCGAAAGCGATGCTCGCTTTCGCTTTAGAGCGGGCACAGCTGCCTTCGGCGAGGCCGAAGCCTAAGCGCAGTACACAACCCTGCCTTTTTGGCGGGGTTGTGCTTTGTGATACTATCCTTGCATGCATATGCGGAACATCGCTGATTTGATCGCGCGCTGGTCGCTTATCCTTCTTGCGGGTCTCTCACCACTTTTCGTCATTCCTGCCGCATGGGCTGGCGTCGGGCAAGGGAAGGCGTTGCTCACGGTGTTGCTCGTCGCCGTGGCGCTCGTGGCGTGGCTCGGTGCCCGCCTTATGGAAGGCATCCTCCCGATCCCACGGAATGTGATACTTTTTGCGGCCGCGCTTCTGCCGCTCGCATACTTGGTATCAGCTATTGCAGCAGGAGCTCCAGCGGATTCATATGCAAGCGGCGGAGGTGGTCAGGACACTGTCGCAGCAGCAGCGATCCTTTTTGCGATCACGGCGCTTTATGCGTGCGTGTTTTATCCGGCGGCTCCAGCACACGGGGGACAAGCAGAGGCGCGGCCTGCGCTCGCACCGTTCGTCGCTTTTTTGATCGGAGCTGGTGCGGTGATTATTTTTCAAGTACTTCGGCTCGTCATTCCTTCGTGGCTCTCACTGAATGGCGCCATGGCAGGGAACGCGTCCTCCGTTTTCGGTAGCTGGCATGACCTTGCGATCCTTGCCGCGCTCCTCGTCTTTTTTGCGTCAGTGCTTTGGAGCTCGCCTGCGGTAGCGCGCGGGCCGTATCGGGGTCCCATCGCGCTGCTCATGCTCGTGCTCGGAATCCTCTCCTTCGCGCTCCTCATTGTGATCGGCATGGCTGATGTATGGTACGGACTCGGTGCGCTTATGCTCCTTTGTGCCTGCTATCAATGGTGGAGCGCTCGCATGCGTGAGGGACGCCCGCACAGCGATGCGCTCCTCCGTGCCACCATCTCAATCGTAATCGGTGTCCTAGCGCTCCTCGGCGGATTCGGCGGTAGCTTCATCTACGACCATCTGCCGAAGAATTTTCAGATTTCGCAATTTGAGGTACGGCCATCATGGCAAGGGACGTACGCAATCGGCGAAAAGGTGCTGGGCGGTGGGAGCGGACTCATTTTCGGCTCTGGTCCCAACACGTTCCCCCGCGCGTGGGGACTCTTCAAGCCTGCAGGCGTGAATCAAACCGATTATTGGAACGTTGATTTTCAGACGGGTGTCGGTCTTGTGCCCACGTCATTGGTGACGTCGGGCGTTTTGGGAGCGCTTGCCTGGGTCCTACTTCTTTGCGCACTGCTGTGGCGCGCGTGGCGCTTTGTCGCCAGCGAGAAGAGTGGCAGCACTCGTGGATTGCATAGTGCCCTGGTGGGAGGCGCGCTCTTCCTCGCCGCGTATCACATCCTCTATTCACCGGGGATCGCTGTCTCGGTATCACTCTTTTTATTGATAGGCCTCACCCTTGCTCTTGGTATCGGCGAGCGGGAAATCCGTGCCGTGCGGATCCCTCTTGATCTCCGTGCCTACCGGGGTATGCTCGGCATCGCTGCTTTCGTCGTGGTGGCGGGTCTGATCACTCTCTCAGGGGCAAGCATCGCCCGCGCGACGACCTCGAATCTCTTTGTCGGTAAGAGCTCGCTCGACTACCAACGCGGTGGCACGCTCGCACACTCGCTCGAGCTTGTCCAGAGGGCGCTCGTGGTGTATCAGGGCAACGATATGGCGCATCGTGCGAGCGTTGAGCTAGGGCTTCTACAAATGCAGCAGCTGGTCGCATCGGGCGACGAAACGAGCGCAGATGAGCTCCAAGCGGCCCTCTCCCGCACGATCCAAGAGGGGTTGAAAGCAGTATCTATCAATTCAAGCAATTATCAGAATTGGCTTTCTCTTGCGACGCTCTATCAGAGCTTGGGTGGCGCGGGGGTTGCTGGAGCGTATGACAATGCGCTCGCCGCCTACCAAAAAGCCGCCACCGCAAACCCCACCAATCCGATACCTTTGATCGGATCAGCGCAGATCGCGATCGCTCAAAACAATTCCTCGTCCTCCATGAGCTATTTGGACGCTGCCGTCATTTTGAAACCCAATCTCGCCATCGCGTACTATCTGCGGTCGCAGGTGGAGGCGCGTGAGAGTCGCTTTAGCGAGGCGATAGAGGATGGAAAAATGGCTGTCTCGCTCGCGCAGCAAGACCCACTCGGCTGGTACAATCTTGGCGTTATTTTCTATACGGCGGGAGACCACCAGAGCGCGGCTCTGGCACTCCAGCAAGCGGTATCGCTGAACAACGACTACGCCAACGCCCTCTTCGTACTCTCGCTTGTCTTTGAAAAACTAGGCGATCACCCGGACGCGATCATCGCGATGCGACGGGTCGTGGCACTAAACCCCTCTGATGAGACCGCATTGCAGGCACTCGCAAACCTGGAAGCAAGCGAGGGTGCTACGTCTCCCGCAAAAACAGTAACACCCCCGAGCACGCGATGATAGCGAGAGGACGATACCTGACCGAGGCGGCATTCCGGATGCTCGCCTCCGAGGTACTCGGGCTCCAATCAGCGGTCTACGTACTCGCGCTTTTTGCGATCCTCTCTTCCGTCCTTGCTCTCGTGCGGGATCGTCTCCTCGCGCACGCCTTTGGAGCTGGTCTCACACTCGATCTCTACAACGCCGCATTCCGCATTCCCGATCTCATTTTTGTCGGTATCGGTGCGCTCGTGTCAGTCTACATATTGATCCCCGAACTCTCACGCCGCACAGAGGAGGAGCGCAAAACGTATATCGACACGATCATCAGCGGGTTTTCACTTCTTGCGATCGTGGTTTGTGGTGTTGCGTTTGTCTTCGCTCCGCAGGTGTTCGCCCTGTTCTTTCCCAAGCTCGCTGCGGGAGGGCAATTAGATACGCTCACGACACTCTCGCGGATCATGTTGCTCCAACCTATACTGCTGGGTTTTTCGAATATCCTTGCGGCTATCACACAGTCGCGCCACCGCTATTTTCTCTACGCACTCTCACCACTTCTCTATAATGTGGGTATTATTGTCGGGATCACGGTCTTGTATCCGATGCTTGGGATCGCTGGACTTGCCTGGGGCGTTGTCGTGGGCGCCGCCTTGCATGCCGGTATACAAGTACCCTCTATTGTGAAAGATGGTTATTTGAAAAACATCCCGCGACTTCACGATGTCAAGGCGCTCTTCGATACCGTGGTGATTTCGATACCGCGCGCGCTCACACTCTCGATGAACCAACTTACGTACCTTGGTCTTGCTATTTTCGCCGGACTGCTCGCGCCCGGCTCGATCGCGATCTTTACCTTTGCATTCAATTTACAGGCAGTGCCCCTTTCGATCATTGGTGCTTCATATTCAGTCGCCGCGTTTCCGACACTCGCGGCAGCTCTCGCGAGGGGTGAGCGAAGCGCCTTTATCTCCCATGTCGGGACCGCAGCGCGGCACGTTGTCTTCTGGTCGCTGCCCACAGTGGCGCTCATGATCATTTTGCGAGCGCATGTGGTGCGAGTGATACTTGGCTCCGGCGCTTTTACATGGACTGATACGCGCCTTACGGCAGCGGCCTTTGCCCTCTTTTCACTCTCGCTCGTTGCGCAAGGCTTGATGCTCCTGATCGTGCGCGCGTACTATGCCGCTGGGCGCACATTTATCCCGTTTTTTGTGGCTGCGCTTGTCGCGGCAGCGACGCTCATTCTGGCTGCAGCAACGGTAGGCGCGCTCAACATCCCGTTCGTCCTTCACTTCACCGAGGTGATCCTGCGCGTGGTGGATGTGCCGGGTACGGGCGTCCTTGCGCTCGCATTTGCGTATGCGATCGTCTCTGTTGCCGGGACGATCCTGCTCCTCATACATTTTGAGCGCCGGTTCGGTGGATTTTTGAGATCAGTGCTCCCATCATGGGGTCAGAGCCTCCTTGCTGCGCTTGCATGTGGGGCCGCCACCTACGGCGTCTTGCAACTTGTGGGACCGATCACGCTCTCTTCGACGTTGCTCACGGTGTTTGTGCGCGGATTCACCGCAGGGGCCGTGGGTATCGCCACCTGCGCTGCTGCGTATCATCTGCTTGGTAGTCGCGAATATGGGGAAACCATGGCCACGATCCGCGGACGTTTACAGCGCGCGCCGCTTCCCCCATCGGTCGTCACTGCGGCCGAGGAGCAGGCAGTGCCGTGATGTCAGGTAGTCATTAGAGAGCGGCTAGGGTAGAGTGGTGCGATGCAAATCAGCCCCGTAAAAGCGCATGCGCTCACGGGGTAAAAAATTTTTATGAACATTCGGAACTTCAGCATCATCGCGCATATCGATCATGGTAAATCCACTCTCGCCGACCGGATGCTTGAACTCACCGGCACTATAGAACCGCGACGAATGCAGGAACAAGTGCTCGACCGGATGGACCTTGAGCGTGAACGGGGAATTACCATAAAAATGGCGCCCGTGCGCATGCAGTGGAAAAAAGGTGGCGAGGAATATATTCTCAACTTGATCGATACTCCAGGGCATGTGGACTTTTCATACGAAGTTTCTCGCGCGCTTACCGCCGTAGAAGGAGTGATCTTGCTCGTTGATTCCACACAGGGGGTGGAGGCGCAGACCTTGAGTGTGCTCTCCGTCGCCCGGGCGCTTGATCGCGTTGTCATCCCGGTCGTCTCCAAGATAGATGCACCGCACGCACGCGTGGCAGAAACGAAAGCAGAACTCGCGCGCCTCCTCGGATGTCCCGAATCCGAAGTGCTCGGCGCTTCGGGGAAAACGGGTGAGGGAGTGAGTGAGATTCTTGATGCGATCGTCGCGCGCATTCCCGCTCCTACGGCAGATTCGAGCGATCCGCAAGGGCTCATTTTCGATTTTGGTTACTCCGAGCATCGCGGCATCATCGTGTACCTGCGCGTCTTTGGTGGCTCGTTTGCAAAGGGGGATAAATTGCGTTTCGTGGCGGCGAACGCGGATTTTACTGCGCTTGAAGTGGGTGTGCTCATTCCTGATGAGAAGGCGTACCCTCGGCTTGCCGAGGGAGAAATAGGCTACATCGTAACCGGTATCAAAAAACCAGGCATCGCCTCCGTGGGAGACACGATCACGTCAGTCAAACATCCGGCCTCCACCATGCACGGGTATTCCAAACCCACCCCGGTCATATGGGCGAGCGTGTATCCAGAATCACAAGATGACCTCCTTCTCCTGCGCCAGTCGCTCGACAAGCTCCGCCTTTCGGACTCGTCGCTTTCATACGAAGAAGAAAGCTCCGGCGTTATGGGTAGGGGATTCCGCTGCGGATTCTTAGGCATGCTTCACCTTGAGATCATCATCGAACGATTGCGCCGCGAATTTAATCTCGATCTTGTGGTCACGCAGCCGACGACCGTATATGAGATCACCAAGATGAATGGCACAGTCGAGAATATCTACGCGCCAGCGCGTTTTCCCGACGAGGGGCAAGCAAAACTCGTGCGCGAAATGTGGGCATCCATCGCGCTCATCACGCCGCCTGCATACATCGGTGCGCTCTCGAAGCTCCTCTATGACCACGAGGCAGAGGTGGGAGATACCGAGACGTTGCCCGATGGCAAGGTGTGTCTCAATGCGAAGATGCCACTGCGTGAACTTATGCGCGGATTTTTTGACCGGCTCAAGAGCGCATCTTCAGGATTCGCCTCACTTTCGTATGAATTGATCGGTATGCGTGATGCCAATTGCGTCCGGCTCGATATCCTTGTCGCCGAGGAGTCGGTGCCAGCATTCGCGCGCATCGTGAGCAAGCGGCGTCTCCAGACGGAGGCAGAGGCGCTCGTGGAAAAGCTGGAGCAGCTCTTACCCAAGCAGATGTTTGAGCTCAAGATCCAAGCGAAAGCCGACGGCCGCATTCTCGCCTCGCGTCGCAAATCGGCGATGAAGAAAGACGTGACGCAGCACATGTACGGCGGCGACATCACGCGTAAGATGAAACTCCGCGAGAAGCAAAAAAAGGGGAAAAAGAAAATGCTTGCGCGCGGTAAGGTGGATATCCCGCACGAAGTGTTTTTGAAAGTAGTACGCGAATCCTAACCGAAGATATTCAGCAATCCGCCCGAGAAGAAAAAGACCATGCCAAGACTTACGAGAACGGCGACAACGCCCCAGACCCACTGCATGATCTTTCTTGTTCGTTTGTGAAATAGGAAGCTCATAGTTTTGCTCGGGAAATGTTTTTTGCCGTCGCTGTCTGGCGCTGCTGCGCCAGCGCTGCCTCTCGGCTCGTCAGCCTGCGAGACACGGCAAAAAACATTTCCGCTCGCCCCTCAGGTTGGTGGTACGATTATACCCTATGGCTGCATTACGCGAAAGGAACAGTCCTCTGCGTCTGATGGGCCGCCGTCTTATTTTGGTCGCACTCCTCATCTTGGCGATCAGCGCGTCGTGGGGAGTGTGGAATATCTACCACAAAGATCGTGAATCGGCTCGGCTCAACAAGGAGGCGCAAACCCAGCTGGCCGACCTTAGAACTCGGCAAACGAAATTGGAAGCCGACCTCGGCAGATTGCAGACCAACCGCGGCGTGGAAGCAGCGCTCCGCGCGCAATATGGGCTCGGGAGGGATGGCGAGGGCCTCATCGTCATCGTGGAGCCTGAAAGGCCAGCACCAGTACAGGCTACTTCGTCCGCCCTGCAGTGGCTGAAGGATATTTTTTGGCATTTGTGATGCGCACCCTTTGTCTCATCACATAATACGTATCATTGGCCGGGGGGGGGCGCAATGTGCTATAAAGCTCGGTGATGCAGAAAATAATTGCCCTTTTCTCTGGACGGTTTGTGTGGGGTTTGGCCGTCGTTATTGTGGTGGCTGGGGGCGCATGGTATCTCTTTGCCGCTCGCGCGAATTCCGACCTGCAAACCCTCGTAGTACGTCCTGTCGACTTCGCCGAGTTGGTAGCTGTATCGGGCTCGGTCGTTGCGGCGCACGATGTGGATCTGGGGTTTGCGCAGAGCGGACGCATCACTGGAGTGTACGCACCGGTAGGCGCGCACGTTGGTGCCGGGACACTTTTGGCGCAAACGGAGAATGGTGATCTGCGCGCGACCCTTGCCCAAAAAAAAGCTGCACTGCAATCGCAGCAGGCAAAGCTCGCATCGCTGAAGAGTGGTACGCGTCCCGAAGAGCTTGCCGTTTCGCGCGCGACGGTGGCGAGCGATGAAGCCGCGCTTGAGCAGGCAAAAGCGGGTGTTGTGAACGCGATACGAACAGCCTACACCCAATCCGATGATGCCATCCACAATAAAGTAGACCAATTTTTCAATGATCCCCGCAGTGGACTCCCGAAGCTCTCTTTCTCCACGGGAGCACAGGCAGAGATCACTCTCGCAAATGATCGCGCCGCTATGGAGGCGCTTCTATCGGAATGGCAAAAGCATGTGAGCGGGCTCTCCGCTGCGAGCGATCTTCCGCCTTCGCAAGCGGAGGCGCAGACTAATCTCGCGAGGATCAGCACATTCTTGTCGGACACCAACGCGGTTTTAAACAACACCACATCGAGCTCGGTGAGCCAGGCCACCATAGCGGGTTACATTACTGATGTTGCGACCGCGCGCGCGAATCTCAACACGGCGTCCGGTGCACTCACGACAGCGATAAGTACTCAATCAGCTGCTATCACGCTTCTTGACCGTGATAAGAAGTCTCTCGCGCTCAAGCTCGCTGGCACGACAGCTGACGATATTGCGGAGCAAGAGGCACTGGTCGCAGCCGCCGCAGCCGAGGTGGAGAGTGCGCAGGCGCAGCTAAGCAAAACCATCATCACCGCACCCTTTACCGGCACGATAACGCGCATGGACGCCAAGGTTGGGGAGATTACTTCACCGACCGAACCGCACATATCCATGATCTCCGACGGACTTTTCCAGATAGACTGTTACATTCCCGAGGTAGAAATAGCGAATCTTGCGGTCGGGAATGCTGCCACGACCACGCTCGATGCCTATGGTGCGGAGACCTTCTTTCGCGCAAAGATCGTCGCAATAGACCCCGCAGAGACGGAGGTCGGTGGCGTGTCCACGTACAAAACAACGCTCCAATTCCTCGCACCCGACCCGCGTATTCGCCAGGGAATGACGGCGAGCGTGGTTATCACGACCCGCGAGATCGAGGGTGCGCTCGTGGTGCCGCAGGGCGCAGTGTTCCAGAAAAACGGTCATGCGATGATCCAGCTCTTGCGCGCGGGCACGCCTGAAGACGTAGTCGTGCAGACAGGTGCATCTTCGTCTGTCGGCAACGTACAGATCATCTCTGGTCTGCAAGACGGGGACACAGTCATTCTCAATCCCGATACGTCACTCTGATCGACTATGTTTACGCCGCTCGATGCAAAGGTCGGCTGGTATCTTGCACAGCGGCAAGTGAAGCGTGCCAGCCGGTGGACGACCGGACTCGTCGTATTCGTGATGGTGCTGACCTTCCTTAACCTTGTCGTTGTGACGGGCATTTTGGTCGGACTCATCCAAGGCATCTCCAATCTATACAGAGAACAACAAACAGGCGATGTGATAGTGACAACACTAAACAGTAAGAATTACATCGAAAGCAGTCAGCAGATCATAAGCTTCATTCGCGAACTTCCGCAGGTGGAGCGACTGTCTGCGCGCTACCTCGCTGGCGGTACACTGGAAGCCAATTACAAAACGCGCACTGACCAGAGTGAAAAGGCAAACCAAACAGGCGCGAATGTGTTTGGTGTAGATACCGTCGCGGAAGACGCATTTTCCAAACTTGGATCGTACGTGGGCGAAGGCAGTTATTTGGATCCCAACGACTATGACCAGGTGCTCATCGGATCGCAGCTCATTGACCGCTATTCTTTCGGTGGCGACGTACCTGGACTCACGCCGCTCAAGGACATCCATCCGGGCAGCAAGATAAGAGTGACGATCAACGGCTCGACGCGTGAGATGACCGTAAAGGGAATCATCGTTACCACGGCGAATTCACCGCTGGCGGTCGGCGTCTTTATGCCAGAGGGCGAGGTGCGCGAACTCATGGGGCGTACGGATTTCAATGTCAATCAGATCGCGATCCGTCTCAAATCCGGCGTGGATCCTGCGGCGTTCCGCGATCTCCTGAAACGCAGCGGTGTTGCGCGCGTGGCGAGCGTGCAGACTTTTGAAGACGCTATCCCCAATGGCGTGGAAGAGATCAAGCAAACGTTCGCCATGCTCGGCAACGCCATCAGCTCGGTCGGGCTTGTCGTCGCTTCCATCACCATTTTTATCGTTATTTTCATCAACGCCGTCACGCGCCGCAAATTTATCGGTATCTTAAAGGGCATCGGTATCAGCGGTGAGGCGATCGAGCTCTCCTACATGTTCCAGTCGCTCTTTTATGCGCTCATCGGCTCTGCTATTGGCCTTGCGATCCTCTACGGCTTTCTCGTGCCGTATATTTCGGCGCATCCGATCGTGCTCCCCATAAGCAACGTCATTCTCGTTGCGCCGCTTCCCGACACCTTTGTGCGCATCGCGCTCTTGGTTGCCGCGACCGTGATCGCCGGATATATTCCGGCGCGCATGATCGTGCGCAAGAATACGCTTGAGTCTATTCTCGGAAGAAATTAATTATGGCTACGATCGAAGTGAAGAATTTGGTCAAGACGTTTGGGACCGGTGAGCTCGAAACCAAGGTCTTGAAGGGCATTAATCTCTCCATCAAGAAAGGTGAGTGGGTCGCGATCATGGGTAGAAGCGGCGCAGGCAAATCCACGCTCATGTATCAAATGAGCCTGCTCGATGATCCGACAAGCGGTGAAGTGATCATCGAGGGCCAGGCGACGTCAGAGATGTCTGATCGCGAGAAGATCCGCATGCGCCTCTTCAAATTCGGTTATGTATTCCAGGATTACGCTCTTTTGCCGGAGCTTACCGCACTCGAGAATGTGGTGTTGCCACTTTTGATGGAAAAGTACTCACGCGCGGATGCCATCCAGCATGCCGAGGGGGCGCTGAAGAAAGTCGGACTTGGCCACCGCTTCCCCAACCTCCCGAGCCAACTCTCCGGCGGTGAGCAGCAGCGGGTCTCGGTGGCGCGGGCGATCGCCGAGACGCCCGACATCCTCTTTGCCGACGAGCCCACCGCCAATTTGGACAGAGAATCCTCCCAAACGGTAATGGACATTTTCAGCGCCCTGCACACAGAAGGTCAAACCATCATCATGGTGACGCACGAAGAGGAATACGGCCGCCTCGCCGACCGCACCATCCAGCTCGACGACGGCAGGATCGTTTAGGGTGCGCCGCCTACTTTTTGATAATTGGAGTAAAGTCGGACCACTGCTCGATACGGAACGCGCGGATGTCTCGCACCGACGGCGCGAACCACGCAAGTGCTTTCAATGCCATGATTGCCTGAAACAAATTCGCCAGGTCTTCGCTTTTGAACATGATTATTCGATAGGATCTTGGAGAATATCGACAATCGGATAAGCCGTCAGCTCACCAGTTTCGATTACGCGGATCATCACAGAGGAATCGTCAACCGGCCTCACCACTTCATACAGCACACCCTTGGCCCCGAATCGGTGTACGCTACCTACGAGTGATTGCGAAGAAACTCTCTCGCGTACTTCAACTTTCATGATCGAATTGTATCATCTGCACATCCCTCCGCAATGCCATATCGGCACCAGTTTGGCACACGGGAGTGGGAGATATAGAATTGAGCCCTTGCGGGATTAGTTTAGTGGTAGGACGACTGCTTCCCAAGCAGTAAGCGCGAGTTCGATTCTCGCATCCCGCATATGTTTTTAAAAGAAAAGGAAACAGTCGAAAAGATACTCTATAAGGTTGGAGTTGAGATAAATGGTAGGGAGGCGTGGGATATTCAAGTACATAACGAAAGATTGTATAGACGCGTTTTGGCGCAGGGTTCACTGGGACTGGGCGAAGCGTACATGGAAAAGTGGTGGGACTGTGAGCGCGTCGATTTATTTATTGAGAAACTGTTGCGTTCAGGAAAATATGCTAACGAAATAAACCTGCCACTCATCCTGCTCGGCATCAAAGCTCGCCTCTTAAATCTCCAATCGAGGACAGGAGCCCGGAAAGTCATCGAGAAGCACTACGACCTCAGTAACGAGTTATACATGTCTTTTTTGGATCCCTATAACCAATACACATGTGGATTTTTTCAAGAAACCAGCGACCTCGACGAAGCCCAAGTAAAGAAACTTGAGCTTATCTGCAAGAAACTTCAATTAAAGGAAACCGACAGAGTTCTTGATATTGGATGCGGCTGGGGGGGTTCGCCAAATACGCTGCGGAACATTACGGATGCAAGGTAGTAGGGATTACTATTTCTGATGAGCAAATTAAGTATGCGCAAAAATATGTAGCAGGATTACCTGTAGATATCCGCAAGCAAGATTACAGAGACTTATCGGATGAGAAGTTCGACAAGATAACCATGATTGGAATGATTGAGCATGTCGGTTATAAAAATTATAGAAAGGTAATGGAGGTGGTAGGTGGATGTTTGGCAGACAACGGACTTTTTCTTTTGCATACGATCGGCCAAAATATATCTTCAACGACAGGAAACCCTTGGTCAGATAGATACATCTTTCCCAACGGCATGCTTCCATCCATTAAGCAACTGGGGCAAGCAAGTGAGGGGCTATTCGTCATGGAGGATTGGCACAACTTTGGCCCCTACTACGCTGATACATTGCTAGCATGGGATGCCAATTTCCAGAAGAACTGGCCGACAATACAGGAGCAGTATTCGGAAACTTTCTACCGCATATTCAGGTATTATTTCAATAGTTTTGCTGGAGCCTTTAAGGCAAGGCACATTCAGTTGTGGCAAATTGTTTTTAGCAAAGGGGCAAGCAACCATGTCTATGAGCGCGTGAGGTAGGACAAATGGGCCATTGCAAGAAAATGAGTATGATATACTAACCATCCTTAATTACTAAACGCACATTCTTATGGCTGCACAAAAAGAGGTTAGCATTTACACCACCCCCACCTGCCACTTTTGTCATGCGGCCAAAGAGTTTTTCGGCGAGCACGGCGTGAAGTATAGCGAATACAATGTGGCGACCGACCTCGAAAAACGCAAAGAGATGATCACCAAGAGCGGGCAGATGGGCGTACCGGTCATCTACGTGGGCGATGATCTAGTCGTCGGCTTCGACGAGTCGAGGTTGAAGGAATTGCTTGCTGTCTAGGCATTGTCGTGCAGGCGCGCTAAAGTATTTCTGCGCCTCCGTAGCTCAATGGATAGAGCAATCCCGTCCTAAGGGAGAGATGTGGGTCCGATTCCTGCCGGGGGCATGAAATAGATGTGGTAAAATTTGCCTATGCCCCCGACCTCTCATCAGCCTCTGCTCGAAGAGATCCACCGCCTCACGCAGGATAATAATCGCTTGCTCCACAAATTGCGCCGCGGCGCGATCTGGGGGAGGTTGTTCACCCTCCTGTTCTACGCTGCACTCCTCTTGGCGCCGATCTGGTTCTACCTCACGTATCTCAATGGCACCGTCCAACAGCTCCTCCAGGCTTATCAGAAGGCGCAGGGAACAGGCCAGCAAGCGCAGGGTCAGTTCCAGGCTTTCCAGCAGGCATTCAACGATTTTCGCTCCAAAATTCCAGGCATGGGAGCAACCTCCTCGCCACCGCAATAGCATAGAAGCGAGATTGCGTTTGTGTTAAAGTGGCGGCATTGCCCAGATAGCTCAGGTAGTTAGAGCATCCGCCTGAAGAGCGGGGGGTGGTCAGTGCAAGTCTGACTCTGGGCACACATTCCTTGCCTCACGGCGTGATTCGTGCGAAAAATAGGGCGACGGCCTCATCGTCTAGCGGCTAGGACACAAGCTTCTCAAGCTTGGAACCGGGGTTCGATTCCCCGTGAGGTCACATTCAGAAACTTGGTCGGAAGTGAGCGCAAAATCTGGGCGCGCCGAAGGCGCGCTGTATGGCGAGGGTATGAAATCCGTCTTGCGGGCGCGGGCGAAATCGGAGGGCGGGCAAAATGAGATCGAGATAGTTTTATCTTTTAGCGCGGGGTTCGTTCCGAAAGAACGAAGAAAATCTCGCATCTCATGGAGATTTTCACTG
>Ga0209542_10003923_pt1 | contig 31214 bp, 31 predicted proteins | sample RifCSPhighO2_01_FD_184028 | JGI IMG/M metagenome (GOLD analysis project Ga0209542, IMG submission 184028) | Soil microbial communities from Rifle, Colorado - Rifle CSP2_plank highO2_0.1 (SPAdes) (version 2) | ecosystem: Environmental > Terrestrial > Deep subsurface > Rock core/Sediment ... | reverse complement strand
ATTTTTTTCTCCCAACGCAAAGTTTATTTAGAAGCAAAACTCTTGCTATACCAAGAGTCTTCAATAGCATAGCGTCAAATGCTATGCTATTTATTATCTTTTAAGAAATAAAAATTCATCGCAATTCATTCATTGGCTTAAAAGCCAAGGATTTCTTGCGGAAAGATTAACAATGCACTGAGGTGGGAACTGTTTAGCTTCTATGGACAAGCCTTAGCAATTGTCCATAGAAGCTAAACAGTTATGTTTTAAGACACTTTATTCTGTTATCTTTTTATTATTACATTAAAATTTTTATAACAAATCCTTCTTTTGTATCTTTTACTTCATAACCTTTTTTTCTTATTAATTCTCTTAACTCATCTGATTTCTTCCAGTTTTGTTCTTCTCTGTATTTCTCTCTTTTTTTAATTAAATCAAGAATTTCTTTTGGAATTTTTTCCTCTTTAATTTCATTTAATTTTAAGCCTAAAACCTTATCAAATTCTAATGCCAGTTTATATTTTTCCTTACTTCCAAAATCACTCCTGAGAACTTTCCAGAGAACAGCCAATCCTTTGGGAATATTCAGATCATCATTAACATAGCTTAAAAATTCCTTCCTGTATTTCTCATCTGAACCTTTTGAATCATTTTTATTTCTCAAATCTAAAATTATATTCCTTAATTTATCATAAGACTTCTTTGCTGACTCCAACCCTTCTAGACTAAAATTCAATCTTTTTCGGTAATGTGTTGTCAGGCATAAATATCTAAAATTAAGTGCATCAAAACCTTTTTCCTCAAGTTCTGAAATTGTATAAAGCCCGCCTGTTGACTTTGAAACTTTTTTCCCGTTGAATGTCAAAAAAGCTGAATGCAACCAATACTTAACCCAGGGTTTCTTGCCGAAAGCAGTTTCAGACTGTGCAATCTCGTTTGTATGATGAACGGGAACATGATCCTCACCACCTGTATGAATATCAAACTGCTCCCCCAGATATTTTGAAGACATGGCAGAACATTCTATATGCCATCCTGGAAACCCAATCCCAGAATTTAAACCATATTTTTTTGGATCCCACTCCTGCTGTCTTATCCCAGGATTTTCTGAAAATTTCCACAATGCAAAGTCAGTCTTGTTCTTTTTTTCCTTGATGTCTATCCTCTTTCCCTCTTCTAAATTTTTAATATTTAATTTTGCCAGCTTTCCATAATCACTTAATTTAGAAGTATCAAAATAAATTCCATCGGAGGTTCTGTAAGTAAAACCTTTCTTCTCCAAGATTTTTATCAAATCTATCTGCTCTTGGATGTTGCCTGTTGCCTTCGGCCAGAAATCAGGAGGAATAATATTTAATTTCTTTAAATCCTCCTTGAAAATTCCAAAATAATAATCTGTAATTTCTTTTGCAGTTCTTCCCTCTTCCTTTGCCGCCTTCTCTACCTTGTCATCTCCAGTATCCTCATCAGATGTTAAATGGCCTACATCAGTTACATTAATGACGTGCTTTAGTTTATAATTATTATACATCAAAACTCTCTTCAGCAAATCATTGAAGACATATGTCCTCATATTTCCTATATGTTGGTATGAATAAACGGCATGCCCTTAAAATCAATTTGGTCTTAAGTTTGGCCCGCAAGAGTACATACCAACAATTTTTGGATCTATGGGCTTGAATTCTTCTTTTTTTCTCGTTAATGTGTTGTAAAGGATTAAATTCATGAAATAAAAAGGAAAGAGTAATTTAAAAATTATTCTACTTTCACGAAAAATGAGTTGGATGCGTATGCCCCGCCATTGATGTTAATCTGGTAGCCGTAAAGCCCCTTATCCAGATTGTTTGCAACCTCTACCCCTACTGCAAACCCAACTTCCTCTCCTGTGTCTAATGTAGCCTGATTGGAAGGTATTGAAATCCTTATCTTGGGCCCGGCATCATTTTCATTTGATGCAGATACACTAATGGTAAAAATCTGTTGGACCGGATCCTCATTCACGACCCAAATATGGGAAACTGTAGAATCTCCCTGCTTGACGCTCAACTGTGAAGGCACTGTCAGCTTCTGATCATGAGTTGCAATTTGATTTATTGCATTTTCTGCATCCTCAAAAGCGTTATTTGCCAAATCCTCCACATTTCCAAATATCCCTCTTACAAACATAAGACCCAAAGATAACAAAACGACGCCTATTACAATTATTATAATTGTGTTCATAGAAAGTTCCAAAGCACCTTTTTTATTCATTCATTTCACCTCATACAATTTTCCATAAATCTCTTTCAATCTCAACATATTTGAGATTTACATTTCCTGAATTTGGATATTCCAAATTTATCAAGATAAGGCAGAAGTTGCTTCCTTTATACAGCTCAATCTGCTGCAAAGTCTTTGTTGAAGGATCTCCAATCCTGAAATTCCCTCTGCTCACTGAGTTTATGGCATGCAAGACCTGATTATCCTTATCATTTCCATTCAACCATGACTGGCAGTCATCAATCTCAGCAAAAATATTAAGGTTCAAGTCTGAGCTCAATTCAAGACTCAAAACTGAATTCGGAGATTTCTCGATTCCCAAAACTTCAAATTCAGAATCAAGAAACACATTCTGATTCTCGGAGAGGGAAACTTCAGGCTCTTTGACTGCGAACCCTGTGTAACTCACAGATCCAACGTAGACGAGCACTGAGAATAAAAGAAAAATTCCCAGAACAGCTATGAACCTATGATAATTTACATGACGCGGGGATGGCGCTCTTGGCATATTATTCATTAAGGGAAGAAGATTTCCTATTTAATAAATGTTTTGGATGGGACGAGGGGGATTTGAACCCCCGGTAACACGATCTTCAGTCGTGTGCTTTCCCAGGCTAAGCTACCGTCCCATCAATGATTATGATAAAAAATTTGTTTTTATAAAGGTTTTGAGGACAATTAAGAATTATTAACATAAAAACTATGCCTATTCATAAATTAGGGTTTATTGTTTTTATCTATTTTTCTAAAATTTCAGGCCTCTTATGGATATTAAGGAATATACGTCCCAGAAGGGGCTCGAACCCTCAACCTCACGGTCTCTGTCAATTGGTAACAGCTTCACAATCGGGTCAATTTCTCAACGAGATTCGTGTGCTCTAACCAATTGAGCTACCGGGACGTACGTAATAAAGTCATAGAAATACCTTAAAAAACTTTTTATTTGTATTTTCTAATCCCAAAGCCCCGGACACCATTCAGTTTTATGGACTAATTCCAATTCCTCATAAATTCCCTCAATCCCGTCATATATTTTGGCCTCTTCCAGAGAGACCAACTTGTAATCCAACAATTCATCGTTCAATGATATTCTCTTCCAAAATCATTGGAATAAAGTCTTATTATCAGGTGTGGGGGCTGATAGAATGTATAAAACTTTACAAATTCCAAAGATAATTTAACTCTTCAATGAATTTATCGGCAATTTTCTTATCGTAGATTATAAGGACATTCTCATCATTCTTTGAATTTCCGGATGATGTCGGGTTATAGCTCCCGGAAACTACGATGTCATCAACTATAAACACCTTATGATGCATAAAATTCGGATTTTTATCCGTGATCACATCCAGCCCTTTCATTTTTCCTAATTCTGAATATTTGGAACTTGACTGAAAATTCTCAAAGATTCCCTTCACATCCAATTGATCAGATTTCTCAATTATCAGGTTTCCTATCTTGTCTGACGTGAATGAAAAAGTCATAAAATAAACTCTGCTCCTGGCTCTGGCAATTGTGTCATAAACATGCTGCTCGCAGTTGTCCTCTGGGCAGAAATAATTCTCAACAAGAATTTCGTTATTAAGAATCACTTTTGGATTTTCCACATTTGAATCCCTTCCGAACTCATTTCTCATAAAGCTCTGAAACTCCTCTTCGTAGTTTTCGGCGAGAACTTTCGAATTTACCACAATGAGATTGTTATTGTTTTTTGAGTTTCCATTTATAGTTGGGTTGAAAGAGCCTGTTGATACTGTCCTATCATCGAATATGCAGAACTTGTTGTGCATAAGGACTTCTCTGTCATCCTTGTACAAATTGGAATAGTTAAACTCATCATAATTGTCATTGTCAACAACTATGACTGCGTTCTTGTCAATCAGTTTCTGCGTGAGATTTTCCAGATTCAGCTCAAAGAGAGCGCAGTGTATCTTTTCCGAACTTTCAACAAGATTTATCAGCTTTCCCTCACAGTCGTCTCTCGGACAAAAATAAACAGAAATATTCCCTCCTTCCACAGGAATATTCTCATATATCACCTCTCCAGTTATGTCGCTCTTAATATCCTCAATGTACGTGCATGATGTTAGAAAACTCAGTGACAAGATAATTATCAACCATTTCATTATCAATCTATGAAATCTTTATTTTTTATTTTTTCCGGCAGATATTTTTCCGAGATGAATGATATCCCTCTTGCACTGAGAGCCTGAATCTCTGCTTTGGATCCCAATTTTTTCATTGCAGCAAACTCCTTCTGCCATTCTTTGTTATCCTTAAACCATTCGTAATCAACCATCTGCTTCAGCCTTGTGATATCTTTTTCATTTAATTTAATCAAGTGCTTGCTCAATCCGTACTTGTCAATATCATCCGCCATTATCCCTAAGAATTTAACGCCTGATATTGCCATTTTTTCTGACATATGCGCTAAACTAATTGAGCCGTACTTAATAACAGAGTAAATATAAAAACCCCACGGATCAAAATCTGTCAATACATAAACTGGCAGCTTGAACTCCTCGCAAAGCCTCTGCAATAGTCTCCTTATTCCCCTTGTAGTCTGACCCTGTGATGTAACAAGGATGCAGTTCAGTTTCTCCCATACTCTGTCTTCGTGAAGCCTTTCCCAGATTGCCTGCTTCTCCATATAGACCACAAAATTAGCCTTGACTTCCTCAAATTTTATGTCTTCGACGTTTGATGGGATTGACCAGCCTCCGGAACCCAGCTTGGCCCAGTTTATGGCATCTCCCCTATCTAAGATTTTTACTTTACCGACGACAGAACCCATTTTATTTGCATTGACATAAAGCTGCTCCCTTGAAAATTCTGTTATCAGCTCAAGGTCCTCTATTGCCTTGTCAGTTTCTGTCTGTTCATCAACCAGATTGATCTTAGTATTCGGGATTGTCCTTTTTACCATATAAAAAACATCCCTGAGGCTTGCATGCTTCCCCTCTTCAAGCAGATTTTTGCAGATTGAAGCTACTTCAACAGTCTGAAGAAACTTTTTTGAGTGAGCCACATTGAAGAAGTATCTCTTGGAAATGCTGTCTCCAAGCTTCAATGTTTTTGATTTCTTGTCGTAGGAAACATTTGACAGGCCTCTTACTGGGAATTCCATATAGGGATTTTCCTTCTTCTCTAACTTATGAGTTACTTTTTTCCCAAGAAGCTTCAGTTCTTCCTTTGGTTTATTCTTCAATTTGTCCATTTTTCTCCAATTCAGGTATTCCTTTTTTTAATATAGCCAGAAGATTTGATTCTATTTCTTCTTTCTTGTCTCCGGTCAAGTTTGATAATGATGAAGCCAGTTCTGGGATATACTTTTCAAACAGGCCCGCCCTTTCCATCTGCTCTCTTGCCCTTACATTTTTTCTGATATAACCTCCAAGCCTCCTACCTACTTCCTGCAATGCCAACCTTATCTCTTTAGTTATTTCCGGGTAAGATGCTATTGCCTCTTTGCTTTCAGAGGTGAAAGGCACCCACACTGATGCTATGTGGATCAGGATAACTGCTGGCCCCAGAGGCAGCGCTCCCCTGCTTTGAGACATTCCATAATTTTTCCATGAAGTTGTTATTATTGATTTCGTTGTTGCACATGATGACTGCTCATACTGAAGGGGAACACGGTTTGCAAATCTCAAGACCCTGACCAAATCATCCTTCTCTATGCTCCCTCCGTATGCAATGCCTGCTTCAACAATGAACGGAAATCCTCGATAGACAGATGGAGGTCTGGTGGCTGCCGCGTAAAAATCAGCCTCGATTTCCTTCTTTAGACCTTTGAGGATCAAATCTTCCCCAATTGAAGTTACGGAATCTGTCGGAGGTGCAATTATCCTAACCTTCTTTACTGCATTGAACAAGTTTTCGGCCTCTTCCTTAGCTATCCTTGAAGGCTTTGACTTTTCATAGACTCCTGCCTTTTCACATATTTCCTTTGCGACATTAGCTGAGACCCTACAAAAATCATTCTGCAGGAAGGACTGGATTGTTGATGCCTTGGTGTCCTGAAGCATCTTTATCAGTATTCCAAGCTCTACGCCATAGGGATGCGGCTTGATTTCCTTCGGCTCTTTTGGAAGCTCATTGGTTACCCTCGGAAATTCCAACAGTTCTTTCTCTGGATTCTTATAAATCAGGTGAAGGTGCGGGTTCACTATTGCTGTTTGCTTCAGGTACTCATCTATCCCTTGTTTGCCCTTGAGATACTTGGCCTCGAGAATTATTTTAATCCTTGTCCCATGATCTTTTTCCCATCCATTAACTTCATCTTTTGTAACTTCCGGCTCGTTTTTTTTCGTATCTATGTGAAGCTCGTAGTAGTGGGAAGGCTTGTTATTTCCTGTCTTTGATGTTATTGATATCGGCTTTCCTGTAGTCAGCTGGCCGTACATTGCCGCCGCCGAGATTCCTATCCCTTGCTGCCCTCGGGAGCATCTCAGTCTGTGGAACTTGCTTCCGTACAATAATTTTCCGAATATTCTTGGTATTTGCTCCTTGACAATCCCCGGGCCATTATCTTCCACGACAACTTCAAACCTGTCGTTCTGGATATCATTGACCTCGACTTTAATCTCGGGAAGAATTCTCGCCTCTTCACAGGCATCCAAAGAATTATCCACAGCTTCCTTTATGGTTGTCAAGAGTGCTTTTCTTGGATTGTCAAAACCAAGCAGATGTTTGTTCTTTAGAAAAAATTCTGAAATTGAAATTTCCCTTTGATTTTTTGCCAGGTCTTCTGCTGTTACCTCTTTTTTCTGCATAATTTTAAAGAGAATTTAGTTCATTTATAAAGTTTTATATTATTTGTATTTTGATTTCTGTTTTTCTATGTATGCGTAAACATTCCCATGCTTTGAACCATGAAGAAGATTTGTTATCCCTTGTTTTGCAACCATCACATTTTCCACTTTTCCAATTATTGAAACTGTCTTGCCATAGACTTCAATGTCTGTGTTGGATATCTCCTCAATGTTTTCCCTTGCCCTGCCTCTTGTCCCTATTATCCTTGCTCTTATCCTGATCAGATCTTTCTTGCTCCTTGCAAAACTATCTATGCTTAAAACTTCAAGATTAAAATTCTCGTCCAGTAGCTTCAATGCTATCTCGGGATTAAATCCCCTTGCGATTGCCTTGACTATACTAAGACAATTGAAGCAGTTTACGGAATCCCCATCAATCATAACATCACCCATCTCAGAATTGACTGTGATTCTAGTCTGTGTCAGCCTTTCTATCTTTCTTTTTATGGCTCCTCTCGTTCCTAGGAGCATAGAAATTCTTTCCTTTGGAATCTTTAATTCTTCCATATTAAAAATTATCGGTTGAGACGTCCTTCATCAAACCTTTTTTCTTGAGAATCGGAAGGTGCACAGGTTTGTACTTGAATATTATGTCTCCCTTTTCATTGTCCAATTCCCATGGCTCGACCAGAACAATGTCATTCTCCCTTATCCACAGTTTTCTTTTCAGCCTTCCAGGAATCCTGCAGACTCTCGCCTTTCCATCAAAGCACTTAACCTTGGACCTGGAGCCCCCCAGCCTCTGCTCAACTACACCTAAAAACTCTCCGCCTCTTGGGAGCCTTACCCTTATGAATTCCTCTGATTCTTCTTCCGGCATACAATTAACAGAATAACATGTTTTTATAAACCTTTTTCTAACCTAAAGCAAACGGTCAACCGCCATACTCTCTTTGAAGTCATCCTATGAACTGTGAATAGTTTTCTGGAGAGTGTTATTTTCCCTCCAAATTTTTTTTTCAGCTGCTTTGAAATCTTCTGAGCTTCCTTTTGTGAAGTCACCAAGAAGTCAATGCCTGTCTTTATTCTTGTCTCCTTTGCAATCAGAATATTTGAATTATTCTCAATCAATCTCCTGAAGAAATCAATGACTTCCTCATTATAAGGCCTTATCTGTATTTTTGCCTCATAATAATTATCATTTGAGTAAATCATAGCACCAAAGCGAAAGGGATGTTTTTAATTCTTTTTATTCCCGCTTTCTGAATCAGATTATTTTTCAATGCAAAATTCACTGACTCCTCTCCGATTATGTTCAACAAAACACCTTCCTGAGCCAAGCCTATAATCTCCTTTTCAAACATGGGCTCGCCGAGGTAAAAACTCTTGGAGATTTTAATGGTGAAATCCTTCTCTTCAAACTCCTTTCCGATTAGATTTCCATCACACAAAGAAATTAATTTCCGGTCATTATGAATGTGCTCTTTCACAAATATCATATTTTGGATTTAACCGTGTATTTTGCCCCGCAAGCCTGGCATTTAATCTGCAGAAATCTATCTTCCTTTTTCAAAACAGTATCCGGCTTCCCACATTCCTTGCAGATTACAAATTCCTTGGCATACTGCTCCACTTTTTGGTTAATCAAATTTGCAGGGATCTTCCTGTTAAGAATCAATCTCTGCGACTCAACATTTCCTGAAGTTGCCAATTCCCTGAGAAGATACTTCTGAAGCTGCGCCGGGTCCCTTCTGAATGCCTGGACGATCTTGGCGAAATTATTTATTATTGTCTTATTCCCTTGAAACAATCCCTGAACCTTTGGGATTTCAAACCTCTCTGAACTTGATTCAGTCTTCGGAAGCTCATTATAAGCCTTCTTCAGCAAATCTTCGTATTTCATCTTAGCAACCTGTATTTGTTTCCTACTTCAAATATCTGCCCCTCTTTTATAAGCTCTTCTATTTCCGAATTAATATTACTTCCTTTGAGAAAATTTGACAGCTCTTCCTTTGCTATGCCCTCTTTTGAATTTTCAATCATGTCTAGAATTTTTATCCTCAAACCAACATTGGAAACTTTGAGCTCCTTAATGTCAATTTTATCCTCGGTTATTTTTTCCCTTTTTGCTTCCGGCTTTCCATATTCCAATTCAAGCTCATTTGCCCTTATTACCTTCCAATTATTGTCCACTTTTTTTAAAATTTCTGGTTGAAGAAACAGTGTATTCGACCCAATATTTTGCCTTATCTTGGCTATGATTAAAAGAGTATCCCCTATTTCGGTTTTATCAATGATTTTCCTGTTTTCATTCCACGATTTTACTGAAATCTGAGATGAGCCATCATCTATTATTATTGAAGCATAATTTTCTGATTCATACTTGTTTATCACTGTTGCAACCAGATTTATTCTTGAAACCTGCTTATCCTGGAATTTAATATAATTTGATTCAAATTCCCCCATTGATTTCACGTATTCTGAGCCGTTTATGTCTGAAATCCAGAGCTTGTACGCAATATTCCTTGATACCATTGAATTTAAAATATAGAAATTTATATAAAACTAAGGAAAATAGTTTGATTTAACATTTATTTATATGGAAAAATGTTTCTTATCCCAAGACCTGATACAATGTGAAAAGATTCAAGTCGCAATCTAAGCTGTCCCCCAAGCAAACGTCGGTTCTAAGCCCGACAACCATCTCACCAGATTTGAGGTTTGAATCCCCCTTCTATGTCAAAAGGAACGCAAGTCAACCATTTATAAATTTTACTTTACTATTGTCGTTGACTATTACTAGTTTATAATTTAGAAATAAAACCTTTCTTTGGCTCAAACAATTCAGCTTCACGCTTCAGCCTTTCAATTGCTTCATCAACCTGATCCTCTGAAATGTTTTTCTTGCCTGCCTCTTCAAAGACAGCCTCTATTGGAATTGATTTTCCAAACTTACCTTCCAAATCCTTTATCATTTCCCTTATTGTTATTATTCTTCCTCTTTGCGATGCGGAAATTCCTGTTGAAATCCTGTCAATGTCTATTTTTCCGGTTTCAGGATCAATTCCAATCTGCATAAGACAATAAGTCAGCAGGTCTATTGCCCTTTGAGCATCTTGCTTCATAACTTTTTTTGACAACCTTAATTTTGCTGAAGCCTCCGCAAGCCTCACGAGAGCTTCAAGCTGCCTTGCACTTATTGGGATTGGCTTTATGTCCTCCTCCCCCTTTGAACCTTTATTCCTTAAATCAACATAAAATTTCTTTATTTCATTTATTGCAGCGTCAGTCAATTCAGGCTTGACATTCTGCTTTATGTATGCCATATATTTTTTCAAGAAACCGGACGATAGTTCGGGCTTTGCCAAATTAGAATCTTTCTGCGACTTAAGGACATGAGACGCAATTCTCTCATCCCTCTCCTTGTTTGGAATATCCCTCATTGGGAAAATCAAATCAAACCTATTTATCAATGGGGACGGCAAATCAATCTGAGAAGCTATTGAGGTGTATGGATCAAATCTTCCCATCTTCGGATTTGCGGCAGCCAATACAGTAGTTTTAGCGCTTAGTGTAGCCTGTATATTTGCCTTGCTTATTGACACCTGCTGCTGCTCCAGAGCTTCATGCATTGCGGACCTATCTTCTGGAGTCATCTTATCCAGCTCATCAATGCAGACGATGCCTCCATTAGCGAGAACCAAAGCTCCGCCTTCCAAAGCCCATCCTTTTATGAACTCGTCCTTCACAACTGAAGCAGTAAGACCTGCTGACGACGCCCCCTTTCCAGAAACAAACCTTGACTTTGGCGCTGATTTGGAGATAAACTGCAGCAGAGTTGACTTTGCAGCTCCAGGATCCCCAACAAGAAGAACATGAATGTCCCCTCTTATAATTGTGCCATCGGCTTTTACTTTCCTTATTCCGGAAGCCATCTGAAGTATCAGTGCTTCCTTTATCTTCTCATAGCCATGAACTGAAGGCGCAATTGAATTGATCAGCCTTTCAAACAATCTTGGATCTTTTGTAAGCTCCTTTATCTTCTCTTCCTCTTCTGGATCGATTTTTATTTCTTCAAAGGTCTCAACAATCGGGATTATTGAATTGGCTTCCATCGCAAGATCATACGTTGTTGACTGAGCTCCTGTTTTCAGGGTTATAGGAACTTCTTTTATGATTCCAACTATCTTTATTTTTGATCCTGGGGTTGTCCTCTTCTCCATCTTCGGCTCTACCAAATCCTCCTGAAGAAAAATTGGAATTCTCTTTGGCTGCTCCCCCCCATCAAGATCATCTGGAGACTCCTCGACGACCAGCCTTTGGGCATCAACCAAATCTTTGCTGAGTAGTTTAAAGTGCCCCCTTCTTCCGCAGGAGCATCTTATCGGCTCCTTGAATTTCGTATCCAGCTGAAGAATTGACATTGTGTTTCCGCAGGAAGGGCATTCAAACTTTGCAGAGACCACCTTGGGCCTTACGTCAGAAGACTGCCTTACGATTCCCTCTGTGTAAAAAAACCTTCCTAGATTACTTGACCTTATGTTTCTTATTTTGACAAACTGGGAATTTGGCAGGTTGAATATTCTTGCCTTGAAGCTTCTCTTGATGTCAAACTGGTCTATTGCCATTTCAATGGCTCTTATTCCATCCTCAGGAGACTCCAGCAAAAGATCTGCCAGCTCGCTGGAAAACTCCGCGATTTCAAAGAAATCAATGTAAACATTAAAAGCCCCATTGGATGCATTTTCATAGAGTTTCTTTTCATAATACTGCTCAAGGAACAGCTTGAAGTTCTCTATATGCTCTGTTGCATTTTGCATCTTACTTTGTTTTTTTCAGGGTTTTAACCAGTTTGTCCACGGCTTCCCTTAAGGATGCTTCAGATCTTGTGCCTGTGCAGACAATTTTTCCATTGCTGAACAATAAAAAAGTTGCCCTTGTTCCCGGCAACTTGAAAACCAAACCAGGAAACTGCTCCGGCTCATACTCTGTGTTTGGCAATTTTAAGGCCAGCGAGTTCAGATTCAAATCCATCTTGATGTCACCTGATGCAACCATGTTCTGAATATTTATTTTCGGCTTGATCTTAATTCTTATCTTTATTTTTGTCAGGTTTTTTATTATTTTATCAAGGGATTCCCTGACCTTTTTCAGTGATTTTGCACCTGTACAAACCACCTTTCCCGAGCTGAATATCAATGCGGATGTCTTTGGGTCTTTTATTCGCATCACCAAACCAGGAAACTGCTCAGGATTATATTCTGTGTTTGGAAGAGTCTCTGCAAGTTTTATTAAAGGAATGTCCTGCTCCAAAGATGTAGAAACAACAATATTTTGTATTTTAATTTCTGGTTTATTTGATTTACTAGCCATATAAATAACCCCCCTTTTATAAGCTTTTATTTAAAAATGAAGAGAAAACTATATAAAGGTTATTTATAAATAATGATTTATTACTCAGTGGTTAAACTTGATTTCAAAATCCCTCTCCTTGATTTTAAATTTCTCTGAAACTTTTGGATTTTTTATCTCCTTCATTTCAGAATTTACAGTTTTCCTAATGAGATTCATGTCCAAATCCTCTTCCGTTATGATTTCTACCTGAATCTTGTCTGATGGCATTAGACTTGCCTTTTTCCTCAGCTCCTGAATTCTTCTCACTATTTCCCTTGTAAAACCCTCCTTCTTCAGTTCAGGCGTCAACATTGAATCAAGCTCTATCTTCTCTTCCTTTGATTTCTTCACTGTCAGCTTCTTGATGTTTGCCTGCTTCTTAATGATCTCTTTTGTAATATTTATTGAATGGCTCGTATGCACAACCGCTTCATTCAGCGGCCATCTTACCCCTAACGAAATCTTGTCTCTTTCAGCCAAAATACTCTGGATTATATCCTGAGCATGGTTCATCTCATCCTCCAATTTCTTGTCAATTGAATTCAAATTATACTTAGGCCATTTTTCAAGATGAACTGATTCTCCCTTGACTATGTTCTTTTCCCTCAAGTACTGCCAGATTTCCTCTGAAACAAAAGGCATTATAGGAGCAAGCGATTTCAGAACTTCCATCAAGCAGAGAGATATCACTGCAGAATTTTCCTTGTCTCTCGTTATTTTGACATAAACTCTTGAGATATCATTGAGGATAAAGTCAGAAATCTCTACCATTGCTGTTTTCAACTCGAATCTGTCAATATTCTCCTGATATCTCTTAAGCGTAGAATTTAACCTTGAGATTATCCATTTTTCCTCCACACCTTTTGGCATCGTTTTTTTATCGCTTGCAAGATTCTTCAAGTTTGAGATCACATTTATTATTCTCCCACTCTCCTTTCGGGCTATATCAAAATTAAATTTCTGAAGATCATAGGGATTTACATCCCAGCAGAAATAATATCTCAGCATATCTGCGCCAAGCTCATTTAGGGCATCCTTTGCAGTCACCACATTTCCGACTGATTTTGACATCTTCTGGCCCTTTGAATCAACAACCCACCCAGTCATGCTTACTGATCTATAAGATGACCTGTTGAAGATTGCGGACGAGCAAAAGATGAGTGCATAAAACCACCCCCTTATCTGATCCTGAGCTTCATTTATCCTATCAACTGGAAAATGCTCCTCAAACAGATCTTTATTCTGATGAGGATAACCAAGACTTGCCCAGGGTGCAATCCCAGAATCAAACCATACATCCAAAATTCCCTTGAATTTGCTCATTGAGCCCCCACACTTGCATTTGATTTTCAAGTCATCAACGGAATGCAAATCATTTATTTTTCTTCTTGATAATTTTTCCAGCTCCCTTCTGTTTTCAATTATTTTTTCTTCCCCACAGCCACACACCCAGATAGGGATCGGAATCCCCCAGTATCTCTGCCTTGAAATGTTCCAGTCCTCGGCATTATCTACCCAATTGTCCAGTCTCTCTCTTGCAAATTCCGGCATCCAATTGACTTTTTTATTTTCTCCCTGTATTATTTTCTTTATCTGGTCAACCTTGAGGAACAACTGCTCGCTTAATCTGAATATCAAAGGCGACTTGCAACGCCAGCATAATGGATAACTGTGAGTTATTGTTTCATAATGAAATAATTTGTTTTCCTCTTCCAATCTCTTTACTATTTCCTTGTCTGCATTCTTGACAAAACCTGAAAAAGTAGTCAGCCCTTCTATCATCTCTCCATTATCACCAACGGGGGAAACGCATGCGAGTTTGTAGTGAGTTCCGATAAAATAGTCTGTCTTCCCGTGCCCCGGAGCAGTATGAACAAACCCAGTTCCTTCATTCATTGTTACAAAATCCTCAAATAAATCCTGGCCCTTAACGTCCTTCTTGGTCCTAACTTTAGAGGCGACTCTTTCCTTTAGCAGAGGTATTGAGGCAATTATCTCATGGGATTTTCCAAATTTTCCAGAGGAGAGATCCTGCTGAAGAGGAATGTCCAAAAGAGGCTCATATTTTTTTCCAACCAGTTCCTTTCCCCTAAATTTTCTTAGGGTCTTGTAGCCAAATCCCATATCTGAAAGAATTTCCAGTCTTTTTTCAGCGAGAATAACCTTTCTTCCCTCAATCTCCACAGAAACATAATCTTCATTTGAGGAAATTGCAACTGCCACATTTGCCGGCAGAGTCCATGGTGTTGTTGTGTACACCAGCAAATTTTCATCTGAGTCTTTTAGCTTGAACAAAATGTAGATTCCCGGATCTGAGACATCCTTGTAGCTGTCTGTAACTTCATAACCTGCCAGGCTTGTTTCGCAGTGGGAGCACCACATAACAGGCTTTTCTCCCTTGTAAACCATCCCTTTCTTGTGCATCTGGGAAAAGGACCACCATCCGGATTCAATATAATAATCCTCGTAAGTCAAATAAGGATCCTTCAATGAGTACATGCTGCCAAGAGCAGAATAAGTATCCATCCACAAATCCTTGTTGAGGGCTGCATTTTCTTTGCATACGCTCATAAACTTGGAAATTCCATACTTTTCAATATCTTTCTTGCTGTTCAAGCTAAGCTTCTTTTCAACCATATTCTCGACTGGGAGCCCATGGGTGTCAAATCCAGGCTGGAAGAAAACCTTGCTCCCCTTCATAAATGCAAGCCTTATAATCAGGTCTTTGAAAACGGTATTTTTGATGTGGCCAACATGGGGGATAAAATTGGCATATGGAGGCCCATCCAAAAGAAAGTATGACTTTCCCTTCCGCTTCATTAACTTGTCATAAATCTTATTTTTATTCCAGAATTCAGATATTTCCTTTTCTGTTTTCTTGAAATCATACATATAGTGTATTGTCTTTTTTGGTTTTAAAAGATTATTGTTTTGATGAAAAGAAAAAAGACTATTTTAGTTTAGTTAAAAACAGGATTTATCCTACCTAATTTTATTATTCTTTTCTTCATTTTTTGCAAAGTTTTCATTAGAATAAGGTTTATAATGTTTTTTAGGATTTAATTGCCATGGAAATTTGGACAGAAAAATATAGACCAAAGAATTTTGAAGATATTACAGGTCAAGAGAGTATAGTTAAAAGAATCAGAGCAATGGCTGAAAGAAAGGATTTGCCCCACCTCTTATTTACAGGTCCACCAGGTTCCGGAAAAACTAGTTTGTCTTTAGTGATAGCAAAACAATTATATGGGATCTCTTGGAGAGAAAATTTTCTCGAGTTAAATGCGAGCAATGACAGAGGAATTGACATAATCAGAAATACAGTCAAAGATTTTGCGAAAACCAAATCTATTGGTGAAGTTCCATTTAAGATAATTTACTTGGATGAGGCAGATGCTCTTACAAAGGAAGCACAACAAGCTTTAAGAAGAACTATGGAAAATTATGCTTCTGTGACTAGATTTATTCTTTCATGTGTAACCCCTGAAACCAAAATATTATTACCAGAAGAAATAGAAATTACAATATCAGATTTTATTAAAAACTTTGAAGATAAAAAATTAAATAAAATAGAAAATATCAATAAATCCATAGAAGCAAAAAAAGATCAGATTTTGGCATGTGTAATTTTGAATCCTAAAATAATTGAAAAGAAAGTTTTTGAGATTACAACAATTACTGGACGTAAATTAAAAGTAACTGGGGATCATAGATTATTAACAACTAAAGGCATGGTTCCTGCAGAAAAACTAAATAAAGAAGATAAATTATTAGTATATCCTCATTTAGAAAATACTTATTTTGAAGATAGAAAAGAAAAAATTATAAATTTAGACAAGTTTATAGAATTTTTATCCAAAAAGGAAGAAGAACTTGGATACAAAAGCATAGAGAATGCAAATAGATTTAAGGACCTTAAAACATTAGAAAAGGAAATAATAAAAAGAATAAAGGGACTATGTGAAGAAATAAAAGATAATAATGGCCTTACTGAAAGAGAGTATGACATTTATGAGATTATAAACAAAAACAAAGATATTATTTCTAGAAAAGAAATCCAAGATAAAATAAATCTTTCAAGAATGAGGGTAGTCCAATTGTTAAGAGAAGTAGAGAATAAAGGTTTTATTGAAAGGATAATAAACAAAAAAGTGCATCTTTTTAAAATTAATAATACTAAACCAAAGATTTTAAGAAATTTTATGCATATTAAGAATATAATTGAAAAAGAGTTTAAAATTAAAGTTTCTTATTGTAGTATAAAAAAATGCTTAAATGATGATATTAATAGAGGGCAGATAGATAGGATATTGGGAGAACTAAAAAGAAAGGATTTGTTAGACATTTCATATAATGATGAAAAAATTGGTGCTCTTTCTAGAATAGTTGCTTTTATGATGGGGGATGGACATATTGTTAAAAAGGGCGGAGTTTTAGTTTTTAGTGGTAATAAAAAAGCTTTGGAAAATGTTAAAAAAGATTTAAAAATTCTATGTTATGATGGCACTAAAATTTACACAAAGAAGGTTGAAAGTAGTATGGGGGAGAGAAAGATTATTGGAAAAACAACATGGTTTAATTTAAATTCTGTGTCTTTATCTTTATTTTTGCAGTATCTTGGAGTTCCTGCTGGAGATAAGGCTTCATCATCTTATAATGTTCCTTATTTTATTAAAAGTGGTACAAAGTTCGTTAAACGAGAATTTTTAAGGAGTTTTTTTGGTTGTGAAGGAGATAATCCAAAAAATTTTAAAAAATGTTCTTTTGGAGCAATTACCCTGCCACAGAATAAGATAAAAGAATTAGAAAGAAATGGATTGGATTATCTTAAAGAGATAAAGGATATTCTTAAAGAATTTGAAATAGAATCATACATAAATAGTATTGATTTAAAGAAAAAAAGAAAAAAAGATGATAAATTAACGGTACAATTAAAATTAACCCTTAAATCTTCAAATACAAATTTGTTCAAATTTTTAAGCAGAATAGGATATTACTATGAAGAATACAAAATGAAAGAGTCAAGAAATATAAGTGAATATTTAAGATATAAACATTTTTCAATAGAATTACAGAAACAAAAGGCAATAAAAGCAATAGAGTTGGTAAGAAATGGTAAAAAAAATGCTGAAATTGCTAGAGAAATAGGGTGCACATTAGATTTTGTATCAGATAGAATTGAAGGAAAAAATGTGAAATTAGCTTATAGAGGTTTTCCTTCGTTTAAAGAATGGTCTAAGAAAAATATATACAAAAACGGTTTTGTGTGGAATACAATTTATGAAATTAAAGAGATTGATTCCAATGAAGTGATGGATATTACTTGTTGTTCTGATCATAACTTTATAACAAATGGTTTTATATCCCATAATTGCAATTATTCCTCTAAAATCATTGATCCAATTCAGTCAAGATGCACTATTTTTAGATTTAAGGGTGTTGAAAAGGAAAGTGTTTTTGAATGCATAGATAAAATTGCAAAAGAAGAGAATTTGAAGATTTCAAAAGATGCTAAAGAAATTCTTTATGAAAATTCAAATGGAGATTTAAGAAGAATGTTAAATATATTACAAAGTTGCGCTTCTGCTTCAGACAAGATTGATAGTGAATTAATTTATGAGACTGTTAGTGGAGCACAACCAAAAGAGTTGAGAAAGATTATCGAATATGCAATAAAAGGAGAATTTTTAAAATCTAAAACAATGTTATTAGATACCATGTTGAAAAATGGTTTAAGTGGTTTGGATATTATCAAACAAATACAAAAGGAAGTTTTTGAATTAGATATTGATGAAAAAAGCAAGTTAAGACTAATTGAGAAATGTGGTGAAATAGAATTCAGAATGGTTGAGGGTTCTGATGAATTCATACAATTACAGGCATTACTTGCAGGATTTTACTTAAAATGATGGACTTTGTTTATTCTTCTGTATATGATGAATTGTTCACTTCAATGAAAAAAAAGAAATATTCTGGAAAGCAATATATTGACATGGAGAGATTTTCTGCTTCTTTACAATCTTTCTGGGAAAAAGAAGGTGGTAAAATAAAAAAAGAAATTGAAAAAGTTTCTGATTTAAAGTTCAAATACAAACTAAGATGCTTTGTTGTAAAGGACATGGAATTTAATGCAATAAGCTTTCCATTTACTTTAAAATACAATAATGATTTAGAAACAATCAAAGGAATCTTGATTCATGAATTAATTCATGTTTTGTTAAGAGACAATCATAAAGTTTTGGATTTAGTAAGGAAAAAATTTGGTTATGCAGATTATGACTTTAAAGTTCATTTTCCTGTTCTCTTGATTCAAAGAAGAGTTACTGAAAATTTATACGGCAAGGAATATTTCAAGAAAGTGTTACAGCAGGAAAGAGATATAGATGAACTTGGATATGAATGGGACAGGGTAAACCAATATTATCCAAAATTTGAAAAGGGAATAGTTAGTTTCTTGCAAAATGTTGTTAAATAAATACAAACCAAAAAGCTTGAATGAGATTATAGGACAAAATAGTGCTATCTCTAAACTAAGAAAAGCTGTAAATGAAAAAAGACCTGTTCTTATATATGGTGTTCCCGGTATTGGAAAAAGCTCTTCTGTTTACGCATTAGCAAAAGATTTAGGTTATGAAATCATGGAAGTTAATGCCAGCGACTATAGGAATAAAGAACAAATTTATGAAAAAGTAGGCAGTTCTGCAAGACAAGCAAGCTTATTTTCAAAAGGAAAGATAATATTAATTGATGAAATAGATGGATTAAACAACAAAGACAGAGGAGCAATAACAGAGATAGTTAGCATTCTAAAAGAAACAGAACATTCTGTTGTTATAATAGGAAATGACATCTGGGATTCCAAATTCAAAGATTTAAGAAAAGTTTGTGAATTAATTCAATTTGATAAATTAAATTATACAGATGTCTTAAAAATTTTAAAAAATATTATAATTAATGAAAATAAAACAAGCGAAGGTTTGGACTTAAGAGAATTAGCTGTAAATTCTAATGGTGATGCTAGAAGTGCAATCAACGATCTTGAGTTGTTGATGATAAATAATGATAAGATATCTTCTAGAGACAAGAAAGAAACTATTGCTAATGCTTTGAAGAATATTTTTAAAACTAAGAATCAAAATGAAATATTGAAAGGCATTGAATTGCTTGATGAAGACCTTGATGAAGTTTTTTTATGGTTGGAAGAAAATATTCCTTATGAATACCAAAATGAAGTCTTAAAAGATGCTTATGATTATCTAAGTAAAGCTGATGTTTTTAGAGGGAGAATAAGAAGATGGCAATACTGGAGATATTTGGTTTATGAAAGTGCATTGATGAATTTGGGTGTTTCTTTTTCTAAAGATAAAGAAGATAATAAAGTTGTTAATTATAAAAGAAATTCTAGAATATTAAAAATCTGGATAAATAATAGAAGAGAAGATAGAAAAAAAGAATTGTCTGAAAAACTATCAAAAGATTTGCACATGTCTAAGAATAAATTTATGAAAGAATTTAATTATATGAAGTTTTTACATTAATTACATAATCCATAATTTTTACATGACAAATAGATTTTTTCTGTTGTTTCTTTTGATTCATTCAAATTAGAAAACCCCTCTTTATCCTTAAATATTTTATATAACCTTTCTGAGATTTCTCCTATAGGGTATTTACCTTTTGCAAATATAAAAAATTCAAAAACTTCTTCTGGAATATTTTTAAAAAGACAGGTTTTAATATCTATCACTTCTTTTTTTAGGGGGGCATATAAATATCTTTGATCTTTTCCATTCCAAAATAAAAGACTTTTTTCATCTATTTCAAGGTAATTTATATTATTAAATTCTGTTTTATTATCTAACTTTATATTATCTTTTAGATTTGGATTTCCAAATGAATCTATTAATCCAACATCTCTTAATTCTTTTATACAATAATCTATTTCTTTTCTTATTGTAGATTTAGTTAGTTTTTTATTATATAATCTAAATAATCTATCTTCAATTTCTTCAATTGTTAAAATTCCATCTAAATAATGAATTAAATCTAATTTTAATGGTAAGGTATCTTTATTTTCTAATTTTTTAATAAATTGAACAAGAGTATCAAATTTAATATTATCTTTAGCAAAAGGTAAGTCTAAAGGTATTCTTTTTTGTAATTCAATATCTTTATATTCCTTTCCTAATTCTGTTGAAGGATAAGCTAAGATTAATAAACACATAACTCTTATTGTTCTATTTGTATCCCAACCATAATGTCTACAATCATTTCTAAAATCTAATTGATGCATAGTACCTCTTTTTAAAATTCCTTTTTGTTCTCTTATTTTAAAACCATCAAAAGATGGAATTATATCTCTACTTAAAGCAGGTTGAATAAAATAATTATACCCTTTTGATTCTAAAATATTTAATAATTCAAAAGTTTTCTTTGAAGATTTAGACGAAGAGCCTTTATATCCTTCTATTAGAAATAATTTAAATGAAATTTTGGATTCTCCTAATATTTTTAAAGCTTCGCTTGTTTTGTTTTCTGTAATATGTTTACTCATTAAATTTAAAACAGAACTATCGTTACACTCTACACCAAGTCCTATTTCATAACATCCAGCATTTTCTAAAGATTTAACAAATTTCTCATTTATTATATCAACTCTTGTTACACATCTAAATTCAAAGTTGGGATTTATTTCTTTAAATTTAGAAAGTTTTTGTAGAAGTTCTTCTGTTTTGAATCTATTAACACCAAAAGTTAGATCCATAAAATAAAACCTATAAATTCCAAGATTATATAAATATTCTATTTCTTTTAAACATTTATCAATATCTCTTTCTCTGATTTTACCTTTTGCTGCACAAAATGAACACATAAAGGGACAACCCTTGAAACTTTCCATAAGGCCTAATACATACATATTGTTTTGCTTACAACTTTTTACAACTTCAAGAATTAAATTCTTATGTTTATCATATAATTCTTCAGAAGTATAATTCATAAGTTCAAGATTATTTTTAATTTCATTTACTTTTATTATTTTATTTTGTTTGAAGATTAAACCTTCAATTCCAGAAATTTCTTTTTTATTAATTAAATTTTGTAATAATTTTGTTAGATTGCCATTTGCATCACCTATATATGCAAAATCTACATTTGGACAAAATTTGAAAATTTTATCTTTTAAATGTAATATAGCTTGTCCCCCCACGATTATAATACAATTAGATAATTTTTCTTTTAATTTTGTAGTAAGCCAATCTATAGTATCAGCACTTGCTTGTGAAATTAATGTTGTGAGAATAATATCTGGTTTTTTATCCACTATAATTTCAATTATATTTTCATTAGATAAATTAGGATTTTTATACCATTCATAATCAAGTAAATTTATGTCTGTATTAATATTTGATTTATTTAATATTGCTGTAACTTCAAAGGGGATTCTTGGTAATAAAAAAAATTGATTTCCAATATTTTCAGTTACATATTTTCCTTTTTCTGTAAAACCTAATGAAGTAGTGTTTGGTGGATTAACAAATAAGATTTTCATTTTCGAGAAAAAATTAGAGATTTAGAGATTAAACTATAAAAAAGAAAAAGATTATTCAATTTTGCATTCACAACCATTAATTGTAACTGTTTCCAATTCAAAGTAAGATTCATTTTTTTCATTTTTTATTAGCTCTTTCATTGTATTCCCTCCTTTATTCCATATACATTCATCTATTGGGATATTCTCCAATACAAAATATCTATTTTCCATACCTTTTAGATAGGGCTGATATTAATAAAATAATATGTTGATATTTTTTGTAAAAACGCAATATTTATAAATAAATTAACAATTATACAAAATATGGATAAATTAGATTTAAAGTTAATATCAGAATTAGAGAATAATGCGAGACAGACTTTATCTCAAATAGCCAAAAAAATAAAGACATCACAACAAGTTATTAGTTATAGAATTAAATCATTAGAAGAAAGAAAAATCATTACTGAGTATTATACAATCATTAATTTCACAAACTTAAATTATACAAGTTATAGAACTATGATTAGATTAAGTAATATTAACAAAGAAAAACATAAAGAGATAATTGATTATTTAATTAAGTGTGATAATGTTCTTTGGCTTGTTGAATGCGGAGGAAGATGGGATTTAATTGTTAATTTTATAGCTAAGAATATTATTCAATATAATAATATTTTAAAAAAATTTAAGAATAAGTTCCCACAACAAATACAAAATTATGATGTCCTTGCAACTTTAGAGGTTGTTCAGTTTGGAAAGGATTATTTCATAAAAAAAGAAAGAGAGGTTAAACATTTACCATCTTTTGGAGGAGAACATAAAGTAATAGATATAGATAAAACAAACTTACAAATTCTTAATTTAATTTCTGAAAATGCGAGAATGAGTTCTGTAGAAATATCTCAAAAATTAAAAATAAGCCCAAATACTATAATACTAAGAATAAAGGAAATGAAAAAATTGGGAATTATTCAAAGTTTTAAACCATTAATTCATTTAGAAAATACCTCTTATCATGGATACAAGGCTTTGGTTAAGTTTCAGAATATTACTGAAACCAAAGAAAGAGAAATCATAAACTATTTAAAAAGTGAGGTCAATATTGTAGGTATAATAAAATTAATTGGATTATGGGATTTTGAGATTGAATTTGAAGTTAAGAGTAAAGAAGAAATGCTTGAATTAACAAGAAGTTTTAGAGATAGATTTAAAAAGGTAATTAAGGATTTTGAAGTGGTTCCTTTGTTTCATGAGTATAAGTATAACTTCTTTCCAAGAGATTTATTAAAATAAGATTACATTCCTTCAAGTTTTTTGATACGGTCCTCTAAAGGAGGGTGACTAACAAACATCTTTGTTAAAAATTGTTTTTTCTTAAATACCGAAGATATAAATAAATGGTTTAAAGAGTTAGATGCAATCTTTAATTCAGAAGTATCATTCTTTATCTTCCTCAAAGCATCTGCCAGACCTTTTGGATACCTTGTCAACAATGCTCCAGATGCATCTGCCAAATATTCTCTCTTTTTGGAGATTGCAAACTTGATTATCTGCGCAATTATTGGGGCGAGAATCAGCAAAACAACACCGATTATAATAAATATAAAGTTTAAGCTTCCCTTGCTGTTCTCATTTGATTTCACACCCCCAAATATAAAACTCCTTATCATTATCTCGCTTATGAAAACTATTATTCCAACCAGCACGGATGCAAGGACCATCACTCTTATATCATAATTTTTAATGTGAGACAACTCGTGGGCTATGACCCCTTCCAATTCCTGTCTGCTTAATTTTGACAAAGCCCCCTCCGTAACTACAACTGAAGCTGTCTTTGGAGACCTTCCGCAAGCAAATGCATTTATCTGCATCCCAGGAATAGTGTAAACCTTTGGTCTTGGAATCCCTGCCGCAATGGACAATCCTTCAACTGCATTGATAAGGTATGAATGGTCTTTCTTATTTGCCTCTTTGGCATGAGACATTGCCAGAACAATCTTGTCGCCTGAGTAATAGCTAATCGAGGAAAAAATTACGGCAATTATTGCCGCCATTATCACAAAAACGTAACCATGAAAGAAAAGAATATTTAAAACATAGACAATTACGCCTATCAAGATAAAAAACAGCATGAATAAAATTATAGAATTCCTCTTGTTAGCCTCTATCTGAGAATACATCTTAAAACTCTACTTTTATATTTTCTTTTTCCTTCACCTCAGTCTTGAAGAACTCTCTTTCCTTAAAACTGAAGGCATTTGCTATAATATTTGCAGGGAATTTCTGAACTTTGATATTGAATGACATTACACTATCGTTGTAAAACTGCCTTGAGTATGCAATCTTTGACTCCGTTCCTGACAACTCTTCCTGCAACAACTTGAAATTTTCATTTGCCTTCAACTGAGGATAATTTTCAGCCACGGCAAACAGGCTCTTCAGAGCGCTTGTCAGCTGGTCAGATGCCTTTGACTTTTCCTTCATTGAACCGGACATCAACTGAGATCTTGCTTTAGTCAAATCCGTGAGGACTTCCTTTTCGTGCTTGACGTATCCCTTTACTGTGTTTATCAGATTTGGAATGAGGTCATATCTCCTCTTTAATTGGACGTCAATCTGAGACCAGGCATTGTTTATCCTCGTTCTTAAGGTAACCAATGAATTATAAGCCATTATGATGTACAAGATTATCACCCCAAGAACTATCAGCACTATGTATAACGGACTCATATAAGTTTGTGTTAAAGAGTGTTTAAAAAACTTCCTATACTTTTAAAATGTATTAGTGAATTTGATTAAGTTTTTATATTTGTAAGAAACCATTACTTTGTGGACATTCCCTCTCTTGCGAACAATTGTTTTTCTGGATTAGCTGGCAATCTAACAAAGATCAGTTTTTATTTTTGTGGATTACTAAAAAAATAAATGAGGGGATTCAGGCCAAATTAAAAGGATCATAAATTAAATAACTGTAGGGATAGTTATGCAACACAACAAGTATGAAAGAAGTAATGGATCTGCTAAGCCGGAAGAATCTTATAAAATTTTTGGGACTGTCATTTAAATTGGAATATTTTTCAGATGATGGGAATTCTGATTGGAAATTTACCTACTTGCAAATTTCAAAGAATATCGTGAAGGTCCATAAAGGTTTTTTTAATAAATTGGGGGCGGTATCACAAATGATCTAATGTTAATGAATCTTGGAGGTTTGGAGAAATTAATTTATTTTGAAGATGATGGATGTTTGGATAAAATGATAATTTTTCTCAACCCTATTCGAAGTTCTTTATGATAATGGTGGAATTTATGATCCCTTCCCTTGTGAAGATGATTAACGGAAACATATATTAACTGAAAATTCCTATTCTATTGATGGCCTATGACATAATCATTGGAAGGGATGAAAATGACCTAAAAGAGCTTGGAAAGAAAGGGTTGATCTTTCTTGGGAAGACTTATGTCAAGATGGGGCAGTTCACTTCTCTAAGTAATAATGTTTTCTTAGATGTTGCCAAGAGCCATGTTATTTTAGTGTCGGGCAAAAGAGGGAGTGGGAAGTGTCTTCATGAAGATACTTTAGTAAATTTAGGTGATGGTTCTGTAAAGCCGATAAAAGATTTAGAGAATGATAATAACCAGATAATCTGTTTGAGTAATAAATTAAAAATTATTAAAAATGACAAAATTGAGTTTTATAAAAGAAAAGTTGATAAGCTAATTAAATTAAAATTAAGATCTGGAAAAGAAATCAAACTTACCCCTGAGCATCCTTTATTAACAATTAAGGGATGGATTCCTGTTGAAGATTTAAATCTCGGAAGGAAAATAGCAACCCCTAGAAATACTAATTCTTTTGGAAAAGAAGATATGGAAGAGTATAAGATAAAACTTCTTGCCTATTTCATTGCTGAAAGCCATAATAGGCAAAATTGGACTTTATTTTCAAATGCTGATAATGAGATAATTGAGGAATTTAAACAATGCGTAATTTTATTTGATAAAAGACTGAATGTTTTAAATCACAGCAGGCCATATTGTTTTAGGGTTTCTAGAAAAAGCAGATTGGAGCATGTAAAAAATCCTATAATTTCCTGGTTAAAAGATTTAGAAATCCATGGTAAATATGCTATTGAAAATGATATTCCCAATATAGTTTTTAAATTAAAAAAAGAAAAACTTGCGTTGTTCCTCAATAGGCTATTTAGTTGTGATGGAAGCGTTTACAAAAATATTTCAAGAAATGGTTGGGAAATCGATTATTCTTCATCATCTAAAAAATTAATTTACCATGTCCATAGTTTATTATTGAGATTTGGGATTCTCTCTAAAATAAGAGATAAAAATATTAAACTTAATGGAAAAAATTTCAAATCATATAAATTAATAATTAACATAGAAAATTCAATTAGGTTTATAAATGAAATTGGGTTTTTTGGGGAAAAAAATTCAAAGTCTAAAAGGTTAATATATGAAACAGAGGGTATTAAATTTAATCCAAATGTTGATACTATTCCAAAAGAGATTTGGGAATTGTATGGGCCCCAAAATTTGGCAGAGTTAGGAAGATTTTGTGAATATGAATATCCAAAATCAATGCGAGAAAGAATTATGCATAGCCCGTCCAGACAAGCACTATTACAAATTTCAAAAGCTGAGGATAATATCTCTTTAAGATTATTAGCAGAATCCGACATATTTTGGGATGAAATAGTTTCCATAGAATATCTTGAGGGGGAATTTACGGTTTATGATATCTCTGTTCCTGAATACCATAATTTTGTAGCTAATGACATTATTGTTCATAACAGTTATGGGCTAGGAGTTATAGCAGAAGAAATGTCCAACCTGCCAGATGAAGTGAAAAATAATCTTGCGGTTTTAATGATAGACACTATGGGAATATTCTGGACGATGAAGTTCCCAAACAGCCAGCAGGAAGATCTTCTTGGTGAGTGGAATTTAAAACCAAAAGGCCTTGATGTCAAGGTTTACACACCAAAGGGAAAATATGAGGTTTACAAGGAAAAAAATATCCCAACTGATTTCAGTTTTTCAATAAATCCCTCTGAGTTGAATGCCGGAGACTGGTGCAACGTTTTTGATGTAAAAATAACTGAGCCAATAGGGGTCTTGATTGAGAAGACCATTAATAAATTGAGCAATTTTGAGATTGATGATGTGATAAGTGCAATTGAAAGAGACAAAAAAGCCGACTTAAATATAAAGAACGCGACCATCAACAGATTTGAGGCTGCAAAGAGCTGGGGAATTTTCTCAAAAGACGCAACTGATATAAGGGACATTGTAAAGGGCGGTCAGGTCTCTGTTTTGGATGTGAGTGTTTATGAAGATTTTAACATAAAGGCACTTGTTACTGGAATCCTTGGGAAGAAATTATTAAACGAAAGAATGGATCAGAGAAAAAAAGAGGAAACTGCAAGAATAAGATCAAGCGAGAGCATTTTGGAAAAGGAAAAACAGGATTATCCCATGGTTTGGATATTGATTGACGAGGCCCACAATTTTTTGGCTAAAGACAAGCAGACTCCTTCCACTGATGCTCTTGTTCATCTGCTAAGGGAGGGCAGGCAGCCAGGAATTAGTCTAGTGCTGGCAACTCAACAGCCTGGTGAAATCCACAGAGATGTTTTGACACAGTCTGATATTGTGATAAGTTACAAGCTGACTGCAAAAAATGACATAGACGCCCTCAACTCAATGATGCAGACCTATTTAACTTCAGATATTCTGAGCTATATGAATGACCTTCCGAGCATCAAGGGATCAGGAATCATTCTGGACGATAATTCTGAAAGGATTTATCCGTTTAGGAACAGGCCTAAATTAAGCTGGCATGGAGGGGATGCACCTTCCGCAGTAAAAATAAAAAAAGAGCTATTTGAAGAATTATGAGGGACAGGCATACATTAAGGGCGTTGAGGGATGGGTACAAGGGGAGGGCAGTCTATAAAATCCAGGAAATTGACAAAAGATTCAGGATTATAAAAAAAGAAAGCAAGGTTCTTGATCTGGGATGCTATCCAGGATCATGGATACAGTACCTGACTGAGAAGCAGTGCAATGTTGTTGGAGTTGATGTAAAAAATGTCAAGGGGCTGAAGTTCAAATTCATAAGGAAGGACGTCTATGACAAGGATATATTTGAAAAATTGGACAGTGATTTTGATTCTGTAATCTCGGACCTGGCCCCTAATACAACTGGAATAAGGGACCTTGACCAGGAAAGAAGCCTTGATCTGTGCTATCGGGCCTTGGAAATTGCCGACAAGGTGCTGAAATCTGGAGGGAATTTTCTCGTCAAGATTTTTGACAATGACCAACTGAAAAAATTCGTTAAAGACGTTGAAAAGAGATTTAAATATGCCCGTGTATTCAAGCCAAAAGTGAGCAAAAAGAGAAGCAAAGAGATTTATATTGTTGCTAAGTTAAAATTCCAATCCTAAAATCTTTGAAATAAATCTTCTATCTCTTTTAATTTCTCTTTATTTAAAGAAACCTGTAAACCATATGATGTAGGTTTTGTTGCAATAAATTTTTCTTTTATTAATTCCTTAGCAATTTTATCTATATTTTTTCCTAAATGGGAAGGAAATCCTCTTCTTAGAGTATCATAAGGTGCATGAACCCCTCCAATAACTTTTCTTCTTCTTAGATGATAAAGCATTGTTGCCTTAATTTTATTTTCATCATCAAATTTCATGCTATATTTTTAATTTAATTATATTTAAATGTTTCTAATATTGATATATAAAAACATAAATAGAAAGATTTAAATATAATTATTATTATCATAAAGACATGGAATCAAAAACAGTGTTTGTGGAAGTATTTGGGAATAACCCAATAATCAAAGTATTGGATTTTTTAATAACCTTTCAGCTATTTGATTACCCTCTCACGGAGATAGCTAAGAATTCAGGAGTTAGTTATTCAACTCTGCAAACCTTTTGGAATAAACTTGAAAAAAATAAAATAGTCGTTAAAACAAGAAGGGTAGGAAAATCTGATTTGTATAAATTAAATACAAATAATCCCTCTATAAAACAATTAATCAAATTGGACTGGAACTTAATTAAGGGCTCTGAGGAAGAGGTTATGGTCTCTGTTTAACTTGTCTGTAAATCAAAGCATAATCTGTAAGTATAAGGAGCATAATAGCCTGCCTTCACTACATTTTTTATTTTAATCTTTTCTGAATAGCTCATTATTCTTTTCTTCAGTTTGGGGATATCTTTTTCCTGTCCAAATACATAAAAATGAATCATTCCATTTGGATTGATATATTTTAATGCTAAACTCAAGTACGAGAATGAATCTGATGGGTGGGGCATTATGATCCTGTCAAATGACTTCTTCAATTTTGGAAGAACCTTCTTCACATTTCCTTTGAACAACTGGATTTTCCGTGACTTGTTCAGCTTGAGATTTTCCAGTGCATACTTGTGGCATTTCTTGTTCAGCTCAACTGCATAAATTTCCTTAGGATTTGCATTTTTTTCTATAACCAAAGGAAATGGCGCAATGCCGGAAAACATCACAAGAACTGATTCATTGTCTACTACCAGTTTTGCAATCCTCAGTCTTTCGCTCGATGACCTCATGGAAAAATAGCATTTTTCCACGTGTGTCTTCAATAAAATTCCATTTTCCCTGTGGACAGTCTCCTTTGTTTTGTCTCCTGCGATGATCTTAATTTTAGGAAGCCTTAATTTTCCTGAATAAGCCTTGGTTTTCAGGGCCACTGTCCTTATTCTCTGATTTAATATTGACTTTACCAATTTCTGCCTGTTCTTCCTTGGAAACTCATTGAAGATTGCTATGGTCCCTATCTGGTCAAATGATTTTGGGGTTTTCATATATTATATTATAAGGAAATATTTATATATTAATTTCTGTTTTTAGTTTTATGACTTTTAGGAGTGGGATGAATGAATAAAGCGTTGTTTGTTGTTTTAATTCTTTTGTGTGGAACTTTGTTTTTTCAAGCAATAGGTTTTGATTACACTGGTGCTGTGTCAGCCGATCCTTATGGGTTTAATCAAATTGGCGAGGTTATGAGTTCTGTTATCAAGTTGCCATTTGAAGGCGTTGTAAAGCCTGTATTTGAAACTCTGTTTGGGAAGGAATATTATACTTACTCCATAAAACTTATGTTAATAATCTTATTGGCGATGACGTTGAGTCTCGGAACGAGATTGGTTTTCAAAGAAAACAAAAGAACGGCCAACATAGTTGCTATAATATTCTCTGTTTTTGCGGTAGTTGTCACTCCAACAGAATTCATAAATAGTCTATTCGGTGAAAGTGCAGGGTCCGGTGGATTTTTCGGTTCTCTGCTCGGTTCCGTGTTCATTTTGGTGGTGGTGGTATCAATACTGTGGCCTTTCCTGTTTGCATGGAAGGCTAGAACCAAGGGATCAAAGGCCCTTAAAGCACTTACAGCATTGGTTTTAATATTATTTAATATTTGGATGGGTGAAGTCCTAATATTGCCTATTGGAAATTTGTCATTCCTTACTTTAGCCGTTGGTTTAGTTAATGTCATTTTAGCATCAGTTTTCATTTATGAGTTGGTAAGCATATTTTTTGTTCCGGGGGCTCCTCGAGATATTGCTGTTGCAGCAGGAAAAGGGACTGGGACTGGAGCGAAGAAATTTTGGAGTTGGGCTAAGAACAGCACCGGCACTAATAAACCCAAACCTACTTCTGTGAATGTTAGTGAGATAAAGGATTGCTTAGATAATATTAAAAAAAACAATTTAGGAGCAGCATTGACATTGAATAAATTTAAATTAGATAAAGGACCTACAGTCAATTTAAAGCCTGTCGAATTATATAATAAGACTATAATAGCGGAATGTGGGAATATTATTTTTAAGATCAAACATTCTTCGGATCCATTTTACCAAGTTATTGATGCGCTGTGTATTCAGGTTAGTAAAAAAGCTAAAAGGGTAATTTCGAGCATGAAACCTAATATGGCTCCTAAGGAAATAGACCCATTAAGGGTCAAACAGAGGGATGTTACAGTGGCGGTTTCAAAGTTGGAATCTCAAGTGGCTTTGTTAAGTTATAGTTAACGACATAAATAAGTTATAAAGTTCTGTATAAAAATATGTTTACTCCAAAAGTCTTCCAAAGTTTCCTGCATTGAATCAATGGAAACTATTTCATAACCCAAATATTTCGATTTGAGTTTTTTTTAAACTCATCTCGAAATTTATCAACTCTTTTTTGATCATGTTTTATGTGTTGAGGTCTAGGTG
>Ga0209542_10003922_pt1 | contig 31227 bp, 29 predicted proteins | sample RifCSPhighO2_01_FD_184028 | JGI IMG/M metagenome (GOLD analysis project Ga0209542, IMG submission 184028) | Soil microbial communities from Rifle, Colorado - Rifle CSP2_plank highO2_0.1 (SPAdes) (version 2) | ecosystem: Environmental > Terrestrial > Deep subsurface > Rock core/Sediment ... | reverse complement strand
TCCTCGTGAAAGAATGCGATACGCAAACTGCCGCTATCGAAAATTTCATGCAAGACATTGTTAAAACAAATTTAGATGGCTTAATAAATGGTCTATTGTAATTATCGGCACAATAGAAGTAACATAAGAATATGAATGCACCGGTGTCGCTCGCTAATTTTGTTAACTTCATCATTGCCATTGCGATGGTCGTGCGTCTTGGCGCGCATCACCGACGCGTTGGGGGAAAACCATTGAAGCGATTTATTTGGTTTTACATCTCTTTTGCAATTTTTTGGCTACTATGGGCGGCACCCGAAATTTTTGTTACCAATCCGTATAGCGTTATGGCAACCAACATTATGGGGTATGTGATGCTCTACGTCACAAGCGCGATCATGGTGCAAATCCCATTTCTTTTCTCCGGCCGCAAGTCAATTGGCACCGTGTTGTGCGCCATAATTATAACAGCGGGGGTGGTTTTCCTTATCGGGCGGCTTATCAATCTGCAACCGCATATCCGCGAAATCGTCGGAAACCGCGTTTATTGGCGTCCGGTATTTGCTCCGTGGCTACGCATGATGACCGGAGCGGCAGGCGGACTTGCTGCACTTACGGCATCAATAGCTTTTTATTATTTCGGATGGCGTGAGAGAGTAAATCGCGCGATTTTTATGCGATCAATATATCTGGGCACAGGAAACGCCACAATCCTCTGTGGCGCAATAGTATCATTTATTCTTTCCCCGACTGCCGGCTTTGCCGGAGTGTTTGCGGGCTCAATATTTGGCGCTGTCGGGCTTTTTATTATGATGCACGGCATCATGCGCGAAGCGCAACCGCAGCAAACACCAAACACAACAAACTAATTTCGTTGCAGGCGCAACAAACCGTCACTCTCGCGCAAAACCACGCGAATATCAGACAAGAGTTTGAAAGACAAAAGGCCAGCGGCAACAACAGAAAGCGCAATCACCAACGCCGCGCGTGGATCAGCGTGCGCAAGCGCTGAAATCACAAAGGGAGACAGTGAAGAAAGCCCGCCGGCAGAAACCGTTAAAAAGTTTTCAAGTATTTTGGCCACAAAAAAACTTTGTGCAGTAACGCGATACGCGACAAATATACCAACGGCAACGCCGCCAAACCGAGGCAGTATTCGACGCACAAACCAAATTGCGTAGATACGGCGCATAACGCGCTCTTTTAACTTTATATTTAATCCTATATTGTTGAGATTTTGTGGATTCATATTGGCTTTATGATTCCTGTTCTAATATATCTTTTAAACCCTTGCGGGCGCGAAAAAGTTTCATCTTGAGCGCTCCAATCGTAAGCCCGCGGGATCTGGCAATTTCCTCATATGGCCGGTCATCAAGATAATGCTCGCGCAATAAGGCCGCCGCTTCTTCCGGAAGATCCACTATGGCTTCCCTCACCCACGCCTCACGCTGTTCTTTGTCAATCTGATTTTCAATCGGCAAGCCGTGCTCGGCGTCTTCCCCTTTTGCTAAAATCTCATCGAGATAGCTCACGTCGCCGAATGATTTTTTTATCCTCCTATAATGCGTCAGCGCGGTATTAATAAGAATGCGCCACGCCCAGCTCTTAAATTCAATGCCAGGAAGTTTTTGAAATTTCCCCGCGTTGAGATATATTTTCGTAAATGCTTCTTGCGTAATATCTTCCGCTTCCTCGGGGCTGCGCACAATGCCTTGCGCTTTGCGCAAAAACGCAACCTGATAGCGGTCTATCAGAATACCAAAAAGCCGAGGATTCGCGATGGATTTTTTCAAAATCTCTTCCTCGGGCATTGTCTCGGGCGTTGTATTCTCCAAAAACCCCATACCCCTGTCATAGCATTTTGAGGGTAGTCTGGCAACAAGACGCGGCTATACAACACAGCTCCTACCTTCGATATTCACGAATTTCAACGTCCACCGAGCTAACTTCACCAGCGAGCTCTTTGTTATCAAAAAAAAGTTTAAAAGAATATAATCCGTCTTTAGGAACAAAGTCGTTTCCAGACAACCATCGAGTGTGTACCAAGGTTTGTTTGTTTTTATTTGCGTCTCCGTCGGATCTACCAAAATCGTATTTGTTTTTAAATTCTCCGCCTGGGAACGTAAATTCGATGTTTGCGCTCTTTCCATTCAATCTCCAAGAAGAATAATAACTCATGTTGTACAGATACGTATGGTGTTTGTTTTTTAAAGCTATATCTTGCGGGACAATAAAAGAACCAGAAAATCCGTTTTCAACTCTCTGTAAGTCAAGCGTATAGATACTAAAAGATTTTAGTTGGTCTAATCCAAAATAAGCCGTTGTGATGCCGAGCACGACAAATAACAAAAGAATGAGCGCAAATCCAAACGAAATGCGCCATTCGCGTGTGATAATATTGAGAGATAGACTTATCGGAAATAACAAAAAAAATAAAACAGCAAACAGCGCCATATAATCACGTGCAATAAACATACTAACAAAAATCGCCAAAAACGAGCCAATCGCCGTTAGTCCAACAATTGATTGAATAGTGTCAGCTGCTTTTTTCACAGCAAGCCTTTATTGCGTTATGATTACTTCTGACTACAAATTATGGCAATCGGTTCCTTTGTTTCGATATTAGTTGCCTCCTCAAAAGCCATTAAAAAAGATATTGGGACTATGATATTTTCTAACGGTTCTTTATTTTGTTGTGCATAATTTTGAAGATCTATAATAACACTTATGGGAATGTTGCAACTTTTTTCACCAACCTTTGTTTTAGAGCTCACCACACAACCTGTTCCAGATTTTCGAATAACCGTGAATCCTCCTTTGTCGTTTCCGGTTACTGATAATGTAGATGGAGCGCACTCGATGAGCGATGAAGCAAAACAATCCAAAGTAGATTTTTCTAATTTTGTTCTTGCTTCTGGGTTCAAAAATAGATGTGTATCCAAGATATCTCCGCATGCTTTCGCAGAAATAATAGGCTCTGTTTGTGTTGTGGACGTAGCTGGGTTAGCTACATTGTTTTCCATTATGGTATCCGTATCGTTAATGTCTGGTTCTTGAGAGCCGCGCACTGCGTCTTGTACATTGTTTCTAGAAAATTGATTTACATAATTTACATAATAGTACACTCCTCCTGCTCCACCGCCCAAAACTAAAAACACGCCGATGGCAAGGAATACGCGTTTTATCCGCGATGGCGCGCTTGCAGTAATTGAGCCGATGGTATTTGGCATTGCTAGTAATGGCGTCGTTTGCTCGCTTGGCGTTGGCTTTATGATTTCTTGAACTGTGCGCGTTTCTTTCGCTTGCTCGCTTAACGCGCCAGTAGCCGGCAATTGCAACTTAGCTTGCTCGTCCACATTTACGGGAGATGCAACGGATTCTTTTTCGTTAGTTTCGTTCGTTCTGACCTGATCACGAGCGAGTACTGTCTCGAGCGAAGTTTGCGTTGATAAATCTGCGGTTGATTTTTGAGACGCTTCCGGTGTTGTGTCACCGTTTTCCAAAGCACGAAACGCATCATCAATATCCGCGGAACGCCACCCCGCTTGCAAAAGCGCCTCGCGCAAACTTTCTGCCGTAACCCCGCGTTCCAACTCCCGCGCAATATATTCTAAAAGTTGAGGATTTGCCATGGGTTTTTAAAATTCATAACGGCCGAAGAATACCAGACCAATAATGACCTCAACTTTTATGAGAGAATTCTTTTCTTCCATATTTTTACTATACTACACCCGATACAAAAACCTAATTACGTGCTTGTGGATAACGCGTCTACTGTGGCGTTGACGAAGTAAAAAGTGCCGCGTGCTCTTGAGCCATCAGAGCTATATCTTTTTTGCGAAGCTGTTCGAGCGCCGTGCCGCGCGGATCCAAAGACAGCGCCTTGCCTAGGTACACTCCTGATGTCACGTGTGGCATAATGACATAATCCGCTCCGAGATTGTACAGCAACATCGCATCACGCTCGGTCTCGGCTCGCACGATTATTTTTGGCCGCCGCTGAAGCGTTGATAAATATTCAAGAAGCGACGCATTGTCTTCAAAATCAGGACAAGTAGATACCGCAAGCATAGCGCTCTCAATTCTTGCGCATTCGCGAATTTCCTCATCTTTAATGTCCCCAAAAAGGCAATCATATCCTTCTTCGCGTAAGCCGCGCACAATCTCCGGATCAAAATCAATCACCAACACGCCTTGCTTTGGAAAGCTGTGAATGAGATTGTGCCCAATGCGGTGGGCACCAACTACGACAATTTGTTTCTTGACCGTCGCTAATGGCATAATCTCCTCGCGCGAAACACGCCGCTCAAATACACCAAGCAACCGGTATAATATTTTTACTAATCGATCGCCAAAGATAATAAAGTATGTTGAAATCGTAATCGTAATAATCCCTACCGCAGTCACCAGCGCCACAACTCCCTCATTGATATGACCAAGCCGCGCGCCTAAGGCAATGACAATCAAGCTAAACTCTGAAATTTGGGCAACCGTAATGCCTGCCAAAAAGAACGTCCTGCGCCGATATCCCATCATCCCCATAAGAATCCAGACGACAAGCGGATTGCCGATTAAGACAAAAAGAGAGAACACGACAATGGGTACCCACAACCCCGCAAACTGTGAAAACGCAACGGAAGATCCCAAAAGCACAAAAAATATAACAATAAAAAAATCCCGCAGCGGCCGGATACGAGAGGCGATTTGAAAATGTTCGGAAGAATTTGCAAGAGCGATGCCCGCTAAAAATCCGGCAATTTCAATGGAGAAATTAATTTTACTCACGACCGCAGCCAAACTCAACACCCACGCCAAACTTGATAAAAACAAAAGCTCTGAAGAGCGCGCGAGCGTATCAAAAATATAGGGAAAAATTTTTCTTCCCAACCACAGCATTGCGGCAAACAATACCGTTCCTTTGACAAACGTCCACACAACATGCAGCCATACCGCACCGTCCCCCACCTCAACCCCAGCAAGCGCGATAAGAATTAAAACGGCAACAAAATCCTGTACTAATAAAAATCCAACGCTGATCCTGCCGTACAAACTATTGAGATCTTTCTTGTCGGCAAGAAGTTTAACGACAATAATGGTGCTCGAAAACGTAAGCGCGATTGCGATGTAGGATGCCGCAAGCGCGCCAAAACCCAAGAAAAACACCGCAATAAGATATCCGATGCCAAATGTAAAAACAACCTGCCCCAACCCAACCAACAAAGAAACCGCGCCAACAAGGCGCAGTGAAGTATAATTAATCTCAAGTCCAACCAAAAAGAGCAAAAACATTATCCCCAAATCGGAAAAAACGCGGAATGTTGCTTCATCGGAAAGGTTGAGAAATCCGAAAGCGCCGATCAGCGCTCCGGACGCGAGGTATCCTAAAATGGTTGGCTGTCGCAGTATCCGCGCCAAAACGCCGAGTCCCGCCGCCAAAAGCACCACCATCGCCAGCTCAAAAAGCGTTTGGGTCATATGTTTATCATAGCGCACTTCGCCGCGCGAGAAAAATAAATCCCGTTAGAAAACTCACACGGGGTATTAACCCCCGTGTTCGTAAAATTTGGAATAACCCTCTGGCAAGCCAGAGGGTATTTTCTAACGGGATAAAACCTTCGTTTTGGACCTACCGGGAATCGGACCCGGACCTTACCCATGCGAAGGGTACGTAATACCATTTTACTATAGGCCCGCACAGTTTGGTCTCAAAATTAACAAAGAAGCGCTCGTAATGCCTTCGCTTTATTCACCCTTTCCCACGGCAAATCCAAATCAATCCTTCCGAAGTGTCCGTACGCGGCAGTTTTGCGATAGATAGGACGGCGCAGATTGAGTTGTTGAATAATCATGCCGGGGCGGAAGTCAAAAACTTTATATACTGCTCTTTGTAATTTCTTCTTTTTTTGGACATCCGATGTCCCGTGGACGTCCGATGTCCAAGTGCCGAATGCATCTATATCTACCATCAATGGCTCCGGCACGCCAATCGCGTAAGCAACTTTTACTTCCACTTTTTTGGCAATGCCGGCGGCGACAATGTTTTTTGCAACATAGCGCGCGTAATACGACGCAGAGCGATCCACTTTGGTCGGATCCTTGCCGGAGAACGCTCCTCCGCCGTGCGCCCCCGCGCCTCCGTAGGTATCAACAATAATTTTTCTTCCTGTAAGGCCGGTGTCCCCTGCGGGGCCCCCGATAACAAATCGTCCAGTCGGATTTACGAGATATTTTGTTTTTCGGTCCAGTAGGCGTTTTGGTAAAACTTTTTTTACAACATGCTCTATGACATCGCACTTGATACGATCGTGTTTGACATCGGGATTATGCTGGGCGGAAACCAACACCGTATCGATGCGCGCTGGCACACCATCCGCGTACTCTACCGTCACTTGTGACTTGCCATCTGGGCGTAAATACGGAACCTCTTGTGATTTGCGAACTTGTGCGAGTCGGCGCGTTATTCGGTGCGCAAACGCAATGGGAGTAGGCATCAATTCCGGCGTCTCATCGGTCGCGTAGCCAAACATCATTCCTTGGTCTCCCGCACCAACCAGTTCTGGTTTTTCTTTACGATACTGCCCGACGCCTTGCGCAATATCCGGCGATTGTTCGTGAATTGCAACCAGTATGCCGCAGGTATTGCCGTCAATGCCATAGTCGCTTTTGGTGTACCCAGCGTCGCACAAAACATTTCGCGCGATTGACTGCACATCAATATACGCGCGCGTGGTCATCTCGCCCGCCACAACACCGAAGCCGTGCGCAAAAAGCGTTTCAATGGCAACCCGTGCGTACGGATCCTGCGCAAGCGCCGCATCAAGCACCGCATCGGATACCTGATCAGCAAGTTTATCGGGATGTCCCTCCGTAACCGACTCGGAAGTTAAAAAATAATTCACGATAGTATATATACTTTAACAAATGACCTGTATGTTTGTCACGTAGTAATAAAAAATTAATCAAGTTGCAAGTTTTTTTTGTAACATTGACTCCTCCCCAAAATAGCAATAGGGTAAATGCAGAATGAACATTGAAAGGGCTTGCTATGAATCGCAATAATAAGGTCTTTTTGTCGTTTGTTCTTGGTGCCGCGATGCTGTTCTCGGCCTGTTCTCGTGCAGTTATATCTTACGATTCATTTTCTTCGCGCGATGATTTTGCGCGAGCGTTGTATCATCCGAATATCCAGACCGAAAAAATGCTTTTCACCCAATATGTACAAAGCGGGCTTACCACTCACGAACAGCGCGAGTTTGACGAACAACCAATACAAACAATGGTGCGCGAGCCGGGCGGGCATGAATTTCGCGCAACTCCACGCGGATTGAATATCTGCGCGCCCAAGGCATCGCAGAACCAACATATTACTTTTCACTTGCGCATTCTCCGCGGCATTGCGCACACATTTCATGTTATATCTCGTTCGTTTTTTGGTTTTGATGGATTCGGTTCTCTGATTGAATCAACACAATCATGCAACCTCATTGATGGCGCAAAAGGACTTCCACATGAGAATCTCACTAGCATTGCGCTTTGTAATAATTCCGGCGAGGTAGTCATAGGGAGCACCAAAGGGGTCGTATTACTCTCATCAGGGAAATTTTACTACTTTGCGGGGCGCGGTTTGCTCTCTGATAATTATGTAGTAAACATTTTTTGCCGGCCAAGCGGTACTATGCTGGTCAAAACAAAAACCGGATATAGCAAAATTGCGCGCGTTTCGCTTACACTTGAAGAGAAAGAAAAGTATTTTAGCATGCAGCGTGAGCGTTTTCGTTTCGGCGGAATCATTAACTCTCTGCGCAATGGCATTCGATCTCCCGGTGACAACGATGGATTGTGGACTTCGCTTGTGGTTGCCGCAGACAGTTTTCAGTACGCAACAACGCATGACAAACAAGCACGAATGCGCGCACGAGAATCGATTCGGGCGCTGATGTTTCTTGAAAGGGTTACCGACACGCCAGGATATTTTGCGAGAACTGCATTTCGCGAAGACGATATCGTTGCGTACAACTGGAAACAAAAGAAGGGGGACTGGAATTATTCCGAGACCCATCCGGGATGGATTTGGAAAGGAGATACCAGCGTGGATGAGCTGGTAGGGCATTTATTTGCATACACGGTGTACTATGATCTTGTTGCTGATAAGTTCGAAAAGCGGGCGATTCGCAATGTTGTCGGCAGAATTGCCGATCGCATGCTTACGCACAACATAAATATTGTTGATCACCGAGGCAAAATAACAACGTGGGGACTAGGAAACCCCAATAATACCAGCACCGACACGAGAGCATTCTTTGGTAAGGGGCCTATTTCACTCGGTACGCTATCGGCAGTAAAAATTATGGCTCATATCACCGAGCGAGATGATATGCGTGCCATGTACCGCCAGCTTATTGAGGAATATGGCATGGCGCTGGGTACGCTGAATGCAAAAATTTCTATTCCTCCATTCATAAACCATTCCGACGATCAGTTGATGTTTCTTTCTTACTATAACCTGATACGGCTGGAGCGCGACAGCCATCTCAAAAATCTCTATTTGCTCGGGCTTGATCGATATTGGCAAATGGAACGCGCCGAACGAAATCCTTTGTGGAATTTTATATATTGCGCGCTATCGGGAAATATGTGTGATATCGAAACAGGACTGTTAACGTTGCGCGAGTTCCCACTAGATCTGATAATATGGGGCATGAAAAATTCACATCGTTCGGATATTACGCTTCAGTTTTTCCGCGATCGCCGCGGCAGTTTGCAAAGTAATGAAGTTCTTCCTTATAGCGATCGCGCCGTTGGAAGATGGAACAGTAATCCATACGTGCTTGATAGCAACGGAGACAGTTCAGTTGAGTTAGATCCTGTTATGTGGCTGCTCCCCTATTGGCTTGGAAAATATTACAATCTATTTTAATCTCAACACCCCCGATGAGGGGTGTTTTGTTTTGTATATTTTTCGAGGCGTGTTACAGTGTTGTCAGAATCAGAATAGTGCGGAGGGTGACATGAAAAAACCAATCGGAATGCTTTTTGCCATAACTACGTTTTTATTTTGTGCTTCGTGTTCGCCGCACCATGTAACGATAGATCAGCACAACAAATGGTCAACGCATCGTATCGCGTCCTGTATTCGCGATTCTCAATGTCACGAAAAATTCGTTGTCGCACATCGCGGTCTAGGATTGGGAGCGCCGGAAAATAGCAAGGCGGCGATGCGAAAAGCAGCCGGTACGGTGCCAATTATAGAAATTGATGTGCGCTACTCCAGAGATCGGAAAATTTTTGTTTTGCACGACACAAAGCTTGACCGCACAACAACACTTTCTGGTTTTGTGCACAACAAAACATCAGAAGAACTCCGAGCCGCACGCCTCAAGAACGTGGAGACGGTGCCGCAATTTGAAGAACTTTATCGCATTACACAAGGAAAATCTGTACTCGATGTGGACTTCAAAGAAAACGCCGTAGAAGAAATTGCCGATTGGGTCGCCGCAAACGGATCATTTGATGATGTTATTTTTTTTGTAAATAACACTGGGGAAATGCAAAGCGCCGCCAAAATGAAAGCAAAATATCCCGCCATGATTGTCATGGTGCGAGTACATAATGTGCCGAATGATATATTGATTATTGAACGACTATTTGGTTACCTTCCAGAAATTGTTCAAACGAATTTCCCTACAGAAGATAATATAGATTCTATTCACAAAAAGGGGGTTAAGGTGTTTGCAAATGCGCTAGGGGTTGAATTTTGGATTCCCCTTCTCAAAAACTGTTTGATGCATAAACTTATTAAAAGCGGCGTTGATTTAATTCAAAGCGACGATCCGTGGTTTGTTATGAAAAATCTCGATCAATAAACTCCCCCGAATCTATCGGGGGAGTGTTTTGGTAAAAAAATCTAAATTAATGTCCGAGACGCGGCTTATGCGCCATGGATATGGAACAATACCGTGCCACAATCGCCAGCGCACCATCGGAACCCAAAGAAGTAAGGCGGATCCGTAATGCCCCGGCGGGAAAATGATAACCTCAAAGTCGGGTTTTCCGGCGGCTTTCCATAATTCCTTTGAGAGGCGAAATGGTATCACCGCGTCCCAGTAGTTCACAATGATGCGCGTACGTAGCGGATCAAGCGACGAAACAAAGAACGATGGATCAATGCGGGCAAATTCTTCTTTAAGTATTTGCCACACGCGCCGCGGATCTCCGTTGAAGCGAACAGTAATGGCTTTGCGAATTTCTACAATATTTTTTTCTTCTGAAGTCCGCAAAATTTCAGCAATGTTCGCTCCCGAAATCATCACCAAAGCGCTGTGCGCTTTCGGATACGATGCGACAAGGATTGGCGTAAAAATTCCTCCCAAACTTACTCCGGACACGCCGATTGCGTCAAAACAAAAATGCCGGTTGAAATAATTGATAACCGCGTGGTAATCGCACGCTCGTCTCTCAATAACGCGCGCGCCATCACGCGCGAATGAACGCACATCATTTTCCGTAAGCGCCTCGTATGCGGCAAACTTCTTTTTATCAAACAGCGCGATGCCCGACCGAAAACGAAGGACACTAAAACCAGCATCCGCTAAAACTTCGGCGGATTTTTTGGTTGATACGTTCTCGCCCTTGCCAGGCAAAAGCACAACCAACGAGGTGCGGCGTACCTGAGGATTCTGAAAGAAAAACTCGCCGCGTATGATATCGTTTTTCGGCACTCCGGTATTTCGCGGCTGATAGGTAAAAGATACCGCTTGCCACGGTCCCTCACCATCTCGTGATTTCGCATCATTGTAAGTCAGTGTATTCGGCATTAGGAGCGCGTGTGTGTCACAGCGCTCAATTGTTGCCTTGGGCAATACATTAAGCGTTTTTTGAGACGGTCGTGCGGGAAATGTAAGCGAGCAACCACTTAAGAAAACGCCGCATAACGCAACAAAAACAGCATTCGCCAAAAAGCGCATAGAAATTCCATTTTCAATGACCCTTCTTTATGAAAGACCATTTGATTGCTTTTTGCAATTACCTATGATTATTGTTTTTTCCTTTCGGAAAATGATTTTTTGATTTAACGATCTCATCAACCAAACCGTATTTTTTTGCCTCATCCGAATCCATATAAAAATTGCGGTCAGCGTCGCGCTCGATTGCTTCAAGCGATCTCCCTGTGTGATAAGCCAAAATACGGTTAATTTTTTCTTTGACATGGACGATGTGCTTTGCGTCAATCGCGATATCGCTTGCTTGACCCTCTGTCCCGCCGAGCACCTGATGGATCATCACTTCTGCGTTTGGCAATATATAGCGCTTGCCCTTTGTCCCGCCAGCAAGCAAGATCGCAGCACCTGACGCCGCAAAGCCAACACAGAGTGTAGCTACGTCTGGCTTTATGTGCTGCATCGTGTCATAAACTGCTAGCGTTGCCGAGACCGATCCGCCGGGAGAGTTAATATAGAGATAAATATCTTTTTTTGGGTCCTGCAATTCTAAAAACAAGAGTTGCGCAATAATCGTATTTGCCACCGGATCCATAATAGGCCCGCCTAAAAACACAATGCGGTCCTTTAATAGGCGCGAGTAAATATCATACGCGCGCTCGCCGTGCGTTTCTTTTTCAATAACTGTTGGAATTAAATAGGTATTGTATTCTTCTTCCATAAAATAACGCTGCTAATCTACGAATTACGCGCAAATCTACTAATATGTAAATAGTATAGCAAACACTTTATCGCTTAACAAGCGCAAAACCCTATCCTTTCTCAAGCAAATCAAATACCATTTCGTGAAGGAGACGGCCGCGGACGTAGTCGGAAACGCGCTCGCGCGAAGTTTTGTTGCGTTCTTCTTCGCTCATCGCGCGCAGCATTTCTTCTGTTTTGGAATGCGCTATCTCGTCGGGCGGATTGATGTTTTCCTTTTTCATAATTTCGCGCAGTACCAATCCGAACGTCGCACGCTTCTGCGCGTCTGCTCTCCATGCGATGCGCAACTCCGCTTCGGTTTTCTTAATTTGCGAAAGGTATTGTTCCCACGTAAGCCCCATCTGTTTTAAACTTGTTTGCAACTCCTCCAGCATTTTTTCAAGCTCTGCGTCAACAACCACATCAGGAACAATAACGCTACTTTTTTTGGCGATGGCCTCAAGAACCGTCACGCGCCGCTTGTCGCGCTCTTTTGTTTCTTTTTCAAAGCGTATGTTTTGCGAAATTGCGTCTTTGAGCTTTTTTTCATCAGCGTCCGGCGGAAGATTTTTGTTATTTTGCTTAATATAGTCAAAAATTTTAGAAACTTCTTCGTCGGTTACCTCAATGTTTGGCAAATGAGTAGAGATTGTTTCTTTGGCAATAGCTTTGTAATCGGGCAATGTAATTTCCTCAAGAACCGAGACGATAATTTTAAATCCCAACGGATTTCCTTTTGCAATTTTTGTCAACGAAACATCGGGACGCCCCATTGGCTCGATGTTTGCCTCTTTTATGAGATGATCCCAGTGCTTGTTGAGCGCCCGCTTTGCCGCGTCCACCAATAAATTTTCTTCGCCGATATGCGCGATAACTTGCTTTTCGGGAACCATACCCTTACGAAAACCCGGGAGTTCAAGATTTTTCTGCGCTTCACGGATTGCCTCAACAAATGCATGATTAAATTCATCCGCCGATATCTCGGCGGTAATTTCCACTTTCGATTCCGGCAGTTTTTTTACTTCAATCATATCGCTCTACGTTTCTACAAAAACGGCACCAAGAGCAGAGCGACAATGTTCACTACTTTAATCATGGGGTTGATCGCGGGGCCGGCGGTGTCCTTGTAGGGATCGCCGACGGTGTCGCCCGTGACTGCCGCTTGATGAGCCAGCGAGCCCTTGCCGCCGAATTTCCCTTCTTCAATATATTTTTTGGCGTTGTCCCACGCAGCCCCACCAGAGGTCATAGAAATTGCAACAAAAAATCCGGTAACAATAACGCCGATTAAAAGCCCGCCCAGTGCTTTTGGCCCCAAAATCATTGCTACTAAAACAGGCGCTAGAATGGTAAGAAGCGTAGGCAAAATCATCTGACGAAGCGCTGCCTTCGTTACAATATCAACTGTTCTGGCATAATCCGGTTTTACTTTTCCTTCCATAATTCCAGGAATTTCCTTAAACTGCCGGCGCACTTCTTGTACTACGCTTCCCGCGGTCTTGCCAACCGCGCGCATCGCAAGAGAACCAAAAAGATATGGGAGCATCCCGCCGATAAAAAGCCCGGCGACTACAAAAGGGTCTGATAGTTCAAACGCAACGCTGTTTACTTGTGCCGCCAGTTCTTCGGTATAAGCGGCAAAAAGAACCATTGACGCAAGGCCGGCAGATGCAATGGCGTATCCTTTTGTCACCGCTTTCGTCGTGTTGCCAACGGCATCCAACGAATCTGTCACGTCGCGTACTTCTTCAGGAAGTCCGGCCATTTCCGCAATGCCGCCCGCGTTGTCGGTAATGGGTCCGAATGAATCTATCGCGACTATCATGCCGGCCATGGATAGCATTGCAACGCTCGCAAGCGCCACGCCATAGAGATTTCCTGTCATCACAAACGCGGTCAAGGATCCTGCCGCAATCAACAAGGCAGGAAGCGCCGTGGACTCCAAAGAAACAGCAAGACCCGTGATGATGTTGGTTCCGTGCCCCGATTCGGAACTTTGAGCAATGGATTTCACCGGACGAAATAATTTGGAAGTATAGTATTCTGTAATAAGTACGATACAAAACGTAATAGAAAGCCCAACAAGCGTTGCTTTAAAATAATTTTCTGAAAATCCGGGGATTTTAATAATGCTTCTAAAATAAGCGGAGCCGGAATTTGCGACCATCGCTTGAGCTGCCCAGTAAAATCCTCCAACAGCAAGAAGACCCGATGCCGCCAGCCCCTTATAGAGCGCGCGCATAATTTTGTCTCCTGAAATTCGCACGAACCAAAATCCGATCACAGAAGCCCATATTGCGAGCGCCCCCAATAATAATGGATATAAAATTGCCGCATCCGATCCGGTAAATTGCGCATGGCCCAAAATCATCGCCGCAATAAGCGTCACCGCGTATGTTTCAAAAAGGTCAGCGGCCATGCCGGCGCAGTCCCCGACATTGTCTCCAACGTTGTCAGCAATAACCGCTGGGTTTCGCGGATCGTCTTCCGGAATACCCGCCTCCACTTTGCCTACCAAATCAGCTCCTACATCAGCCGCTTTTGTATAAATTCCTCCGCCCAAGCGCGAAAAGACGGAAATAAGCGAGCCGCCAAATCCAACTCCAATAAGCGCGTGAAGCGCCTCATAATCTCCCCCCGCAAATTTCCAAAACCCCGCAACAACAAAAAGCCCCAAGCCAACAACCAAAAAACCGGTTACGGCGCCTCCGCGAAATGCAAGCAAAAACGCCCCCGTAAGACCGGTACGCGCACGCTCGGCAACGCGCGAGTTTGCCAAGACCGCCGTCTGCATACCAATATATGCCGCAAGCGCAGAAGCAATGGCGCCAACCGTAAAACCGACAGCAATCATCCATCCAAGGCCAAACCACAAAACAAAAGCAATAATCAGCCCGACCCAAAAAATCGCCTGAAATTCGCGGCGTAAAAACGCCTGCGATCCTTCGCGGATTGCCTCTGCAATTTCAACCATACGAGGGTTCCCATCTGGCGCCAATGTAACGCTCCGGCGTAGCCACAACGCGAAGAGAATAGAAGCAAAAGAAGTCGCGATGGCAAAGGTTTCGATAGACATGTTATTGTTTATTGAAATGACCAATCACGAGACACCTTGCCTGCTTTTTTAATGTTGGGCTGAAGGGTAACAGCGCCCTCATCCCAACTCGCGGGGCAAACATGACCGGGGTTTTCACGGACAAATTTAAGCGCCTTGACTTGCCGGACAATTTCGCCGGCATTTCTTCCAATAGCATCTGCCACCACCTGCATAGAGCGCAAAATTCCGTCGGGATCAATGATAAACACCGCGCGCTGGGCTACGCCTTTTTCTGGGTCATAAATGCCGAGTGTGTGAGAAACACGCCCATTGTGGTCTGCGGCCATTTTGCACGTAATGCCCTTGAGAATTCCTTCTGCTTCAACCCATGCTTTGTGGGTATAAACCGTATCAGTGCTTGCCACAACGACTTCTGCTTTGAGTTTTTTAAATTCTTCGTGTCTTCGATGAAGGTCAACGATCTCCGTCGGACATACAAAAGTAAAATCGGCAGGATAGAAAAATAATACAAGCCACTTGCCGGAAAAATCATCGAGGGCAATTTTCCCGACATCGTCTTTTTCGGGATCATATGTCTCTAAAATAAAATGGGGGAATTTTTGATCAATTATCGTCATAGGCTAGTTTGTGGTTAATAATTTATAGTTTGTAGTTTATAATCATAGCGATTGGGCATGCTCCATGCATGTTTTTGCGGCGTGGTTGGCACGCAAACGCGCCTCTTTGATGGGATGATTTCCTGTGGGGCAAACCCCGTATGACCCATGACGAATGCGCTCAAGAGCACCGTCAACGTCGCGCAATCGTTCTTCGAGTCCGGCCTCAACGCTTGCGCGGTTTTCAAATTCCTCGTCAACATCGGCAATTTCATCTTGCGCCGATGCCATAACATTCATGTCTGGCTTTGCCACCTCCCAATCCTCATGCGCATTCGGATTGCGCCGTCCAATAGTTCCAAGTTCTCCCTCAAGCCGCTTTTTTTCATCTTCAAGCAGTTTTTGAAAATAATCAAGATTGATTGTCATATTATCGCGTTGAGTTTGACCATGATGAATGCTGCGCGGCAATTTCGACGCCGAACTTTTCTTTAAATACTCGTTTCATTTGATCCACCTCGGCTTTTAAAATAGAAAACTCTTCTTGGTAATCCGTCATCATTTTCACGAAGTTATCAAGTATAATAGCTAACTGTTGGATTTGTTCGCGCAAACCATCTACGTCATGCTTAATCTCTTGTACACCTTGACGAATGGGCGTGAGTTCCGCTTGAAGCTCAAATTGTACCGCGCCCCTTATTGCTTCAATGTCTTGTTTCGTTAACACCATGATTGTATCCTATCAGTGTCTGTCGCATATCGTCAACCCAGTCACTCGCGAGCCCTGTCATTACGCGAATGACAGGGCGAGCGACAGGGTCAAGCGCTTTTTATTGCGGTGGCACCGCGATCATACGCTCGAGAACCGCTGCCAACGCTTCCTCGGATGTCGCAAGAACCACAAAACTTTTATCAAAAAGGGCGTAGGCAAGGACTGATGTGCCTGATGGGCCGGACAGCACGCGAGCATCGTGGTTTTTTATTATTTTATCGCTAAACGTGCGCGGGAGCGCGTCGGGCGTGATATTTTGAGGAATGAAATAATGGAGATTTCTTGGCAATGTCCGTTCCCAGAAGAGCAGTGAGGAAAAAATACGTTCAAAGCTGCGCGCGCGGAAAACAAACGCAAGCGATCCGCGCTCGTTGCCGCGGTACGCGAACAGATAAAATATCGGCTGAATCGTATCAAGAAACGACTGCGGCGGCTTGATTTCAAATGCTTCAAAGAATTCCTGCGCGCCGATATAGCGTTTTGTCTCCCCATTGCTGACTGCGACGGGAAAATAAACAAGCGATCCGACGGAGCGCGCTGTTTCCCGCTCGCGCTCTAATGCATCAAGAAATTGCCGTAGGTTTGTGGGAGAAAAAGCAAGCTCAACTTCTTCTTCGGCACGAACCACCGCAACGGGCGGTTTTGGCTGAGATGGCAGCGGTGTAACCGTTGGCACGCGAAGAAAAAACCACCATCCGGCAATGCTGGCCACAATAAGAACAAACACGCCCAACACAAGAAAAATTGTCCGCGTGTACGGCTGTCTAATACCCAAACGCGGCGGATTGGCAGCATAGGTTTTTGCGGCAATCTCCAAAGGACTAAGATTTTTCTTCTTGATATAAATTTGGGCGTCGGTTTGCATCGTCCGGATTGTGGGGATTGATTCTGTGATTTCATCGCGCTTCTCATCATTTTGTTCCTCATTCATATATGTCCCATTCTAGCGCACAAATGAGCAACATCAGATGTTGCTCATTTGTGTTCCTACCTAATAAAATCGCTGCTTTGGCGTTTTAGCGAGCGACGAAAATTGATGCGCCGTTTTCCGGACTACAAGTTCCTATTACAACAACAGCTGTTCTCGACAAATAATATCCGGTGTTGGCAGCGGTTCCGCCTCCTGGATCTACCGGCACTTGCGCCAAATGACTTGCTGTTGAGGTAGACAAATTGATGCGAGAAAGAGCTCCGCCAGCAGGCGTCGTGGTTGCTCCACAACTAACGGCACCAGCCCCCCCTGACCCGATCATATATGGCGTGCCCCACGCAGGATATATGTCTCCTGGAAATGCACCGTTGTTATCGATCTGATACTTAATAATTGCGTTGAGGATAGAAACTGTTTCGCTCCATCGGCGAGCGTTGCGCGCATCGCCGAATCTTCGCGCTGGCTCAAGAGTCACGAAAACAACCGACGCAATGATAGCAATAATGCCAACCACCACGAGCAATTCAACGAGCGTGAATCCACCATGTTGATATTTTTTCATGTATGTATTATTTATTTAATTTATTCTGCTAAATTATTCGGTATTGTTAATGGGCAACAATACCTTCGCATAAACGACCTTTGTTTCTTGGTTATAGTTTAAGAACGTTGCGTCAATATGCTGTTCTGGCTTCATATGAGACATAAAATCCTCCTCATTTAAGGATAATGCCTTTGCTATGTATTGCCAAGCCGCTTGCTGTGGAAAACTTACCATAATCACACGAGCGCGCAGCGACACCGAAAACGTCTTTCCGACGTCTCCCGGCTTAGTAAAGATATTTTCTTCAACCGTCATTGTTTCAATCGGCTCTTTAAGAAGAATGTGTTGCAATGTGGCGACTTGTTCTTCAAAAAGCTTGAACGCTTGCAAAGCCACCTGTTGTTTTAAGCGAGAAACGGCGTTTTGGATGTCTTCTTCAGAAACTACCTGGGTACGCGTAAGGCCGTTTTCGATTGGTTCAAAAACCTCTCCATAAACATATTGCTGTAAATCCGGAGAAAGACCGGGGATGAACATGCGAGTCCCGGCCGGCGCGTTCCGTTCCGGTCCAGCTTCTTCCGCGGCAACAACGACGTCTTTCGTTGCACGCGCCGGTATGCTTGCTTGTTTTGGCATCCGATATGTCGCCGAGCTCTCATTTTCAAGAACAAGCCGCGTTGTAGCGCGCAACTGTACGGGGCTATTGGTGTTATTTACCAAGCGAATCGTGCCGCTTGCGACAGATGGTGTTTCTTTAAAACCAGATGCTGGAAACGTATCGGAGACCGCAATGGTGGTCTCCCATGACTTGCCAGAAATTGCGTCGCTCATTGCGCCTTCTCCCAAAAAAATTGCGATATCTATTTCTTTCGGCAGTACAGTAGAAAACCAAATTGGCTGTATGGTTCGCCATAAAAAAACACCGGTAATAACAAGCGCGGCAATGGCAATGCCAACCGCAGCGCGTTTTGATTGCACCAATGTTGCTTTTATTCGCATGCGGGCAAAAAAAGTGTAGAAAAAAGAAGCAACCGCCGATGCGGGCTGGCTCGCGCGAGAGGGCGCTATGCTGCTGAAATTTATCGGCGGAATATCGGAAAAACTATTGCTTCGCATCGCCATACCAATTGCCGCGGCAAATCCGGTATCGCGGCGCAGATGCTGCGGAGCGGACAGGATGCTTTGCCACGGATCGGCACGCGCAATCGCGCCACCCACGTGATGGTGAAAATGCTCTATCAGGTGCGGCGTATCAATAAGTTCTCCGATAAAGTAAATGGTTGGAAATGGTTTTTGATATTTTGACCGCGCCGATTCAAGCAAACGCGCGCACTCGCGCAACGCTTCGTCAAATGTATTTTGCAAAAACTCAAATAGTTTGCCTCCTTCTTGCGTTTTGTCCATCCCAATCGATTTTCTCATCGTTTGGGCTTGCGAGAATGATGTGCGAAAGTGTTTGGCAATCATGGCATGAAGGTTCTCATCTTGTCGCTGGAGCGTATCATTCCCCAAAAAACCATCTTCATCAAAAAAAATTGCGTTGGTGCGATATTCTCCAACATCAATAATGACAGCGCCCTCGGTGGCGTTGTGTACAAGCGACGAACAGAGTGCCAGCGGCTCGGGATAGAGCGCGGTTGGCTCTTGCAAAAAACGCGCGGTCAAATTACGAATAGCCGCAACGTCCTGTTTTTTTGCAGCCGCAGCGACAATTCGCTTTTTTGTTTTGCTGTACTCCCAGCGTACATCTATTTCGTTGCGCGCTACGGGCACCACGCGGGCAATGTCGCTCATAACTTTTTCCGCGTCATTGATTTGGCTAGCGCTATCATCGCGCAGAACCGCGTGCGTGTAGCATTGTTCGTCGGGAATGACAAAAAGCACAGGGACGTTTTTAGTATCCCACAGCGCGCCGTGTTTTTCGAGAAATTTTTTCTCCAGCGCCACCCATGGTTCGGGGTCGCGCAGCGTTGCGGCAAGAGAAATCTTATCTGCAGCGCGATATGCCCACCCATCCCGCTCTCTTTCGAGAAGAATAACGTATGCTTTTTCATCAGATAGCGCAATGCTTATAATTTTTTTCATATGCCTTAGAAATTTTCTCTCCATGTCTGGAGTGTAATGTTGTGCGCGCCGACCACCGCCTCGGCGTACACGCTTCGATACTCATTGCGATACGAAGCATTGATGGTAATAGTTCGCAACGCCCCACTGGGAACAACGGTGATTTCGCAGCTCCCATCCGCAAACGTCATTGTTCCTCCATTATAACTCGCGTCTTCGCGAAGCCGAAAAAGCGCTTCTTCCAAGCACGCGTCACTTCGATAAAAACTTTGCTGCGACCGATACTCGGTAGTTGTGTTCAGCAACTCTCCCAGAGCGGAGCGGTTCGCTGATACGGCAAAAATCAACACAACACCCATCATAACAATGACAGCGGTCAGCGCAATAAATCCTGAATTTTCTTTTAAAGTCATGACGTTTGTGTATATTACTGCCGAAGCGAGGCGCTTCCTTCTAATGTCAGCGGTGATTGCCGGGGATCAATGGGGGCAAGCTCCATAATAATTTTTATGGTGCCGGGCGTCCCCGGTTTGGAATAGGAAGAAAATATGAGCCGCACAACGCGCACTGCGCCCGAAATAAGCGGTACCGCATTCCCGGTACCGCGCTTGATTTGCAGCGTTCCATTATTAACATTTATGATCGTGGGGTTGGTGCCGGGGTTTGCCGTCGCAAGAGAAAGCACGCTAGGATTGACGTCAAACGAAGAGCCGGCACCATTTACATTGGTCGCGTTGCGTATTTCTTCTTCTATGCGCCCTATTGCAAAACGCGCGCTCTGCTGGAGCGACACCGTGGCATCCGATTTTGCGCCAAGCAAAATACTCTCCGTCGTCATGAGTGTTACCGTAACGAGAATGAGAGAAACAATTCCCATGTAGATCAAAAATTCTAATATCGTGAACCCGGAATTGTGTGCATAACCACTCATTGTTGCGAATGATAAAAGATTCTCATCTCTTCTAAAATTGGCGTATTAACGCCGTCTCCATCAAATGTTGCGCGGTAGCGAACCCACCGGTCTCCGTTGTGGTCTTTGTTTATTATTTCTCCCGTTGGCATAGTAAAATAATCCGTTTCATCTCCATCATCGCCATCGGGGCCAGACCATGTCGGTGTCCAACTTGCGCCATCGAGCGATGTTCGTATTTGAAAACGTATTGCGCACGAGGAACATGAACCGTTGGTTTTGCTCCAATCCCATTCAATAACCGTAAACGCGCTCGGAGTCCCCGTATCAAACGGTGAAGAAATATACGTACCCGACAACGCATACAAAACAGGAGAAACGATTTCGGGAATCACCGTGTACGTGGGAAGAAGCGAACCATCCGACTTTACTGCGCGAAAACAGTACGAGGTATTTGAAGGGGCAGAATTTGCTTTGAGCACAAAATCCCACTGGCCATCTTGTCCGGACGGAATCGCCGCCACGGCATTGGTAAAATTATTGAGTTCTTCGTAGGTTTGACTGACAACGGTGTGGCCGCTGTGTGTTGGATCAAGCGAGACGTTTGGTGTCAGCGACGCGCTGTCGGGCGGGCTATTGTTGTTGTACGAAATGATGCCGCTTGTCGTGACATCACCGTATGTTTCTCCAACAAATCCCGCATCGCACGAACCGGAGCGCGGGGAATATTGAAGTTTAAAATTTTGCCCGCTTATGGGAAGCGCAGAGCCGCCGACGTGAATCAGAAGGCGGAGACGAAATGCCTGATTTGGGCTGATAAGAATCGCTGAAGTATCTTGTGCGGCAAGCGCTGTTGTTACCGTCGTTGCGTCATCGTTTTCGAAAAATCGGTATGCTGATTGTTCAAACGCGCCTAATGGCGGCGCCCACGTAACGGCCCATTGATTAAGAGTCGGCGCCGCAAAAGCGCCCGCGGTAAGCGTCGCTTGAATGCAAATTTTGTTGTACGTTGTTGTCACGTCACTCAGAGATGCGATAGAAAGCGGGCTTGACGCATCAAGGCCAGTTTCGTTTCCCAGCAATTCTAAATTTGAAAGCATGGTATCGCACGGCGCTGACGCGGTGCGATAAACGCGAATTTTCACATCTCCATCTGTTTCGGTAGTTGACAATATCACCTCTCCCCAACTTGTTTGTCCTGGCACCCAATCAAAATCAATTTCGGATGACATAATGGTTCCTGAATCAGCACGTATAATGGTATTTCCGGAAATTTGCACTGGAAAAGTGCCGGTAATCATGCCGCCGGATGCGGTTACATCTCCGGACGCGGTAATTTCTATTTCAATATTATTCAAAGCGCCAGCCGAAGCGCCGACATCAAGAACCACATACGCGCATACCTGTGATGTTCCTACGGGCATTGATCCAGAAATAGTTGCGATTTCTGACACAAAAGAAGCTGAACCAAAAAGAAATTCTGTTCCATCGTATCCTCCGCAGCTTGCCGCTGTTTCGTAATAAATCCTTACGTTGCTAAGGTTCGCGCTTGCGTTCATTATTGGATCTGTTTCGCTAATCTTTATTGAACTAATATTTGCCGATGATGCAGATGATATAAACGTAAAAGCGCCCATTACAACATTGGTGTTCCCTTCTACAACATATGATGGTTGTGTAAGTGCCGTTCCAACAGTTACTTGATTTGCCGGCGGCGGCTCTGGTTTCAAGGCAATTGTCATAAATCCCTTAACCGTCGCTGTGCTGTTTGTCACTGTTGTTGATGTGTAACTACCGGGGGTTGTTTTTTGGCCTTCTGCAACACCAATTCCGCCTCCATTACCGCCGGTGCCCCCACCATCTGCTCTTTCTAAAATGTTGGGAATATCTGCGTTTGTCCAGGCGCTAAAGTGAGCAGCGTTACTGTCATCCATACGAGCCGCCGCAATAATCACAAGCGCATCAGAAACCCCGGTGGTAGCACCAATAATTGACCAGGTGCTGTCAGACGTAGTTTCAACCCCACCGCTTGTTACATCCCATGGGTTACCACTTGTGATAACGCCTCGCCACGCGCAGATAACTCCATTTTGGTGATTGCCAGAGCCACTGTCGGATGTAGTTGGATTGCCCTGCGTGCCATTGTAACGAGACCAAAATACCGTGAGTCGGGTTGCTGATGTACCACCCGCGGTTCCTGTGCCTTGCGGCGAATTTGTCACCTCTATCCATGTCCCACCGTTTGGTGTCGGGATAGTAATGGGGTCATTAGCGGTCTCAAGAAACAAAAGCAGGATGTCGTTCACTTGAAGTCCGCTAGGCAATGCTGGTGTAATAGCATTCTGGTTGTTAGGGCCTTGATAAGCTCCGCATGCAACAAAAGCTGGAGGAGCGGCTTGGGCAAACATGGGCATTGCCAAAAGGAAAAAACCAAAAACTCCACCCAAAAGTATAAACGTGGCGCGCCATTGTATCTTGTTTTGTATTTCTGTTACCATCCTTTTATTTTTACTTCGCCCGCAGTAAATTCTACGTCGCTTGGCGGTATATCAATATCAGTAGAAAATTGGTCGCCCGTTGTCTGCATCCAGCGATCAAGTGTTAAAGATGTATTGATAGAAATACTTAACTTCTCGGAATAGCTCGACCAAGTGCCCGACCCGGACGGATCGCGCGCGTGCACTCTCCACCAATAGGTTTGTCCGTTGGTAAGCGCGTCTGGGTTTTGTATTGTGTTTTGTATTGTGTAAAAAGTTGGATTGCCCGATGGAAATGTTGCCGCTGTCCATCCAGTATCTCCTGGAAAACTTGAAGATGTTTTTGTTACTGGCGATCCGAAATTAAAATCCTCGTCCCATTGAATTTCGTATTCAATTGCATCTCCATCAGGATCCGTTGCGGAAAAATTCCCGAGAACCGGCGTTGTGTCTGGCGTCTCTTCGTTAGGAAAAGTTGGTATTTTGATGAGTGTCGGCGTATTCGGCGGACTATTGGCTACCGGTATAAATCTCCAGTACGCAAATGCGAATCCTTTTTGTGGAATATTGTTCAACGTACCAAGAGATGTTCCGTCAGCATCAGTCCATGCTAGAGTACCTGCTGAGTCCATTTCAAGTCGTTTTGCAAAAATAGATTGCGTAGCATCGGAAAGTATAAACATCATTTTGCTGGCATCAAATGGGTCGTTATCAATTTCGTATCGTTCTCGAATATCGTCGATAGTTGGAGTTGTGGCAAAATCTCCTTGCTTCGCTGGAGTGCTTCCTGGCGTTGCGGTATACCAACTTAATCCAGCTCCAATTGCGTCGTCGTACGTAATTACCCATTTAGTATTAGCGCCGTTAGTCAGCCATCCTGTTGATGTAAGCTTCATGCCCATTTGAGGGGCTTCTGTTGAGGTGTCTCTGTTGGAATAACCGGTCCACGATGAACCGTTCCAATATGCTGCTTGCAAGTCGTTGTTAGCGTTCCCGATTGAAGAAAACGCCATGCGGTCAGAAGTGGGGTCTGAAGAAAGATCAAGAACAGTCGCATCATCAAGAAGCGAGGAAATATTCGTTCTGTTCAAATTCCACGAGCATGTTGATGTTCCTCCAACGCATTCGTTATACCACGCGCCATTAGTTCCGTTAGTGCCGCCGGATCCCCATACAACCATGAGATCACCAGTTATTGATTCAAATGAGAGATCAAAACTATCAACATCGCCTGTGCTTGAAATTATCTCAAGAGACAATTCAAGCCGTTTAAAATTAGTAAAGGTTGAACCATCCCACAGCGCCGCGCCTAAATTGGAATTGTAATCCGACCATGCAACTGCGGCGATATTTGATGTGGAACGCGCATCGCGAGCCATTTTAATCCAATATACAGTCCCGAAGGTAACGCCACTACCAGAAGGAAAATCTATTGCGTTCGACCAATTTGCAGATCCACATCCCGCTCCTCCAGATTTTGTACGAAATGCTAGCGCGTTAGTTGCAGAAATATTTTTTGAATACACGACAATGGCATCTCCTGATTGTGTCTCATAAGAAACATCAAACCGACGCTCGCGCTGATTTCCGCCAGGAGCTATATTTACAGACCATTCATTGTACCAAGAGTTTCCGTCGTAGCACATAACCTTTAGATTGCCCGAATCATCTTGATATGCCACTATTGCTTCTTGTTTTGTAGGAGATGTTCTTGTTTGAACAATGACCGGCTGAGTTCCTGCTACCGTTCCAAGCGCGTTGCCAAAGGTATTGGCGCCACCGGCATATGTACGCCACTGTGGAGTAGTATTTCCTGATTGGCCGTAGATAATAATGCCATCTCCTTGGGACACAGAAAGAGCATTCGTTGTACGCGAAAATCGTATTTGTAACGCTACCGACAACGCGATAATCAGTAACGCGCCAGCAATTATATGAGGGTGATGATGTTTCTGTATGCGTAATATGCGTAACATATTGTTTTTATTATTGCGCAGCAAGAATAACGGAGCCGTCATTGGTCATCGTTGATGAGGCCGCGGTGCCGGTAAATTCGCCGTCGCCGAAGTCCGCCAAAATGTCCTCCGCCCATCCGCGGCTAAGCCAGTTGGTGAGGTTGAGTGTCTGTGTCAGTGATTTGGGTATTCCGGTCCACCCTTGCCACGACACGGTCGCCGTCATTGTTTTGGTGTGAGGATCGGTGTATAAACCGGGGCACGATGTTATGGCGCGGCCGCTGTCCCGACAAACATTCTGAAACACAATCGTGCGCGAGAGCCCGCCAAATTGTTCTGTTGTTCCCTCACCAAGAAATGACCATGTTCCGCCGGCGTTTGAGAGACCGCTTTGATTGAAAGTAAGTTCGTTCCATGCAAAGTCGCGAATAGATCGGACCGCCTCAACACCCTCGGAGAGGCGGTGGAGCGCCTCGCTGTATTCTCCGCCGTCAGAACTTACCGTCAGCGCGTCAAGAATAATACTCCCCACAAAAGCCGCCGCCATACTAAAAAGCGCTACTGCAACAATAATCTCAAGAAGCGATTGCCCTTTTACTAAATATTGCTTCATAAAATTTCAATAACGCCTTCTCTGGTAATAGAAATGGTTTTTGTGATAGTTCCCGCCCCGCTGATTGTTACGGTGCCATCACTGCTCGTCGTGCCGTTTTTTTCAAAGATAATATCCGTAGGCGAGCTGCCGAGCGTTGTGTTGCCCGGCGCCACCTGTAATTCATCAAATGCGCTGTCCCGCGAGACCCACGACGCGCCCTTAAATAAAACGAAGCGATCATTTTCAAAATGCACGCCCCACGTGCTATTCATTTCGGATCCGTGCGCTTTTGTCTGCGCGCGCCGCAAGACCTCCACTACATCACGCGCGGTATTTTCTATGGGAGTTCTTGCAATAATGCCTTTATAAAACGGCCACGCAAGAGCGCTAAGTATTACCACAAACGCAATGACGATAATCAATTCTATAACAACAAAACCGCGCATAAAACATGCATGCCTTACTATTGGTGAATACTGCTACTAAGGTTGTAAATCGGTCCGATGATAGCAAGAGCTATGGTTCCAACGACAAGACCGATACCAAAAATAAGAAGCGGCTCTAAGAGCGCTATAAAGCGCTTTGTTGATTCGTCAACCGCGCCGTCGTAAAAATCAGCAAGGTAATAGAGCGTTTCTTCAAGCTTGCCAGTTTTCTCGCCGGTCTGAATCATTTGCGTCACCAAGAGCGGCCAGCGCGATTGGCTCAATAAAGAGAGAGTCGTTCCGATAGAATTTCCCTGTTGAATACGCTCAAGTATCCGCGCGCAATCTGTTTGATACGCAACGTTCCCAACGGTTTCTTGTACCAGCGTGATACTCTGATCCACCGGAACTCCGCTTTTCAAAAGTATTCCGAGCGTTCGCAACACCGTCGCCAGATTCATAGAGCGAATCATGGGGCCCGCTAACGGAGTGCGCAGCATTATAGGATGCGTGAAGCGTTGCACGAAGCGAATTTTGAGCACCCATACGGAGCCAAATACAACAGCCGCAAACGCAAGACCAAACACAACGCCGTAGCGAACGGAGCGCTCAACAACCCAAATAAGTATTTTGGTTATCAAAGGAAGATCAGTCCCGAGCCCGCGAAACACCGGCAACAAGCGCGGGAAAACAAAAAATGCAAGTATGAAACTCAATGCAACCGCGCCACCCAAAACGAGCAAAGGATATAGTGAGGCAGTAATCACTTTTCTGCGCGCCTCATACTCTTTTTGAAAATGCGTTGCCAAACGCTCAAATGTTTCGTCAAGCGTCCCCGACATTTCACCCGCGCGCACTAAACTTACAAAAAGATTGGGGAAAAGCGATGGATAGCGCCCGAATGCCTGATGGAGCGGCGTGCCATCGCGCACGCTTTGCGTAATACGGACAATGGCACGCCGGGCTCTTCGCGGCGCTTGCCGTTCAATAATATCCAACGTTTCGTTTATCGGAACACCGGAACGAAAAAGCACCGCAAGCATTTTGGCAAATGCTGCGCGCTCAACGTGTGACATGTGTGGTGCAAATAACATAGCAGTTTCTTATCTATTCTTTTAATACGCGCGTCAATTCTTCGCTGGTCGTAATGCCCTCCAACACCTTATCAATACCGTCTTCAATCATGGTCTTCATGCCGTCTCGTATCGCTTGTTTTTTGATCTCATCGGAGTTCGCGCGCTGCATCACAAGCCCATTCATAGTATCGCTCATTTCCAGCGTCTCGAAAATGCCGATGCGCCCCTGGTATCCGAGATGATTGCACACAGAACACCCGGTGCCGCGATAGAAACGGATAGCGTCTAGGTTCTTTTTTGAATACGATCTAACCATAGAAGCAAGCTGGGGATGTTTTTCCCACAGCGCCTTATCATCGGCCGCAATGTAGCTCTCCCGACAATGATTGCAAATTTTTCTCACTAAGCGCTGCGCGATGATAAGATTTACCGTTGATGCAATTAAAAATGGTTCAATTTCCATATCCAAAAGACGCGGCAGTGTTGTCGCGGCGTCATTGGCGTGCAACGATGAAAGCACCAGGTGGCCAGTCAGCGCGGCATTGACAGAAATTTCTGCTGTCTCGTTATCGCGAATTTCGCCCACCATAATAATATCGGGGTCTTGCCGTATAATGGCGCGCAGACCCAAGGCAAAAGTAAGATTGGTACGAGGGTTGACTTGAATTTGATTTACGCCCTCAATATCGTACTCTACCGGGTCCTCAATGGTTGCAATGTTTATTTCTTCGGTGTTGAGGGCTTTGAGTATTGAATAGAGCGTTGTGGTCTTGCCCGATCCGGTAGGCCCTGTCGCTAAAATCATTCCGTGGGGACGCTCGATATTGCGGTTTATTTTTTCTAGATCTTCCGCGCGCACACCAAGATCGGTAAGCGCCAATTCCATTCCGCGCGCAGTGAGCAAGCGCAGCGCCACTTTTTCGCCTTCCGTGATCGGCACGATGGAAACACGCATTTCAATATTCTCTTGATTTTTTTCCGCGCGCGAGAGAATGGTGCCTTGCGGCCGGTACATAAGTCCTCCGTCTTGCGCGGCGCGGTGCTCATCAATACGCAGTTGAGCCATAATTTTGATGCGCGCGACAATAAGTTCGTGAATGTTTTTCGTAAAGCGTCCGACCTCGTGCAATATTCCATCAATGCGGAATCGAATCACCACATCATCTTCAAGCGGTTCAATGTGAATGTCGGAGGCCTTACTCTCGTATGCGTAGGAAAAAATGAGATTTACCAACTCTTCAACCGGCGGGTCACTTGGTTGGGCTCCTTCTGCGTTTTTGGAATGTGTTTCAAGTAAAATCGCAAAGTCGCGGGCAAATCCTTTGCGGTATCGGGGAAGAATTGAGCGAATGTCGCGCTCGGTGGCATAATACACGCGAACTTTTTTGTTTGTTTCCTTCTCAATATTATTAATCAGTTCTGTATTTTCGGGATTCTCCATCGCAACAGATACTTCTGATGCTGTTGCCGCAAAAGGAATTGCCAGTTGGCTGCGCGCAACATCTTCGGGCAATAATGATAAAACATCGAGAGAAATCTCTTGCTCCTCAAGGCGGACGAATTTGTGCCCTTTGGCGCTCGCAACGAGTTGCCCCAACTCGTGATCACGAATAACCCCCTTTTCAAGAAGCAATTGATAGAGCGGGCGCTTCGTGCGCTTTGCCTCCTGCTGAATACTTTCAAATTGAGCGCTCTCTACAATTCCTGCGTTTGAAAGTATGTTCCCAAGGTCGCTCGGAGATACGCGTGCCATAGGCGTTACCCATTCTTCTTGGTGCGCGCCAACACCCCTTTAATCTGCGTGATTACATCATTGATTGATGTTTCTGATTTAACAATATATGCTTCAACGCCAAGGTTTCTGACGCGTTGCTTGTCGCTTTCCTGCCGAAGGTTGGTGAGAACAACAATTGGAATGTTCTTCAGTTTCGCGTTCTTTTTCATGTCCGCCAACAACTCAAATCCATCTTTTTGCGGCATGACCAAATCCAGCAAAACAAGGTCGGGCATAGTGAGCATAATGCGGTCGAGCGCTTCTCTGCCGTTTGTTGCCAACGCAACGTCAATGCCCTCCAAAGACAGCTTGCGTTGATAGACGCGCAAAACAAACGGGTCGTCTTCTACAATAAATATCGTTGGTTTGTTTGGTTTTGCATCCATAGGACTTTAAAGACAATTTTTTTACTATATTGTTTAGTATCGCGCTAATCGGGGCTCGATGCAAGCGTTTTCGCGCCCGGGTGCCTTTGAGAACCTCGCGCCGGTATGGTAAAAAAGAACTCCGTTCCTTTCTCGGGGTGAGATCGAAATCCTATCTTGCCACCAAGAAGCCCGATGAGCATTTTCGCGATATACAAGCCGAGTCCGCTGCCAATAGCGTCTTTCATTTGCGCATTGTCCGCACGATAAAATTTGGTAAAAAGTTTCTTTTTTGCTTCTTTGGGTATACCAATACCATTATCCCACACCGAAATTTTGTAATCAACGCTTCTTTGTTTTATGGCAGCAACGATTTTACACTGATCGGGAGATGAATATTGGATAGCGTTTACGATAAGATTGTTTATCACTTGGCGTATCAGGAGCGGATCGGTGTTAACGATGGGCTGCGGCTTTTGATTATCCCACGCTATATGCACACTGCAACCCAACGAACGCCGAAAACGCTCGTACTCATTAAATGTGTCGCGGACAAGATTGAGCAGGTTAACCGGCTGCGGATCTACGCGAATGCGTCCCTCTTCAAGCCGCGACACATTCAGCAAGTCGTTCACGAGACGAATCATTCTTCGGTTTGATTCAAGAACATCGCTCAGGTATGTTTGTTGTTTCGCAGAAAGAGGCCCCGCGTCTTCGTTGAGCAACATTTCAACGTTCCAACGAATGGCGGTTAACGGAGCGCTAAGCTGATGGGAAGCAATAGAAACGAATTCTGTTTTCGCTCTTTCTATTTCTGTCTCCAGCGTCATGTCACGCATCGTGATAACCCCGCCCAGCACTGCGCCAGAACTGCCGTGAAGCGCGGTAATATGTATAGAAACCGGCACAACGCCGAAGCGCTGAATGCGCACTCTTGCATTTGAGATTTTGTGAGAATCTATCTTGTGTCCCTGCTTTGCGCGAAAGATTTTTCTTAAAAATTGTTTTACCGGGTCTTTTATTTTTTCCTTGCGTTCATTGACAAAAGAAAAAAGTTTTGTATAGGACTTGCCCAAAGACGACGAGCGCTGCTTGTGCAGCAATCGAAGCGCCGCGGTATTGATATCAACAATGCGCAATTTCTTGTTCACCACAAAAACGCCCTCCCCAATACTTTCCAGTATCGCCTTTGCGCGAGGGCCTTCGCTGATACCCATCATGTGAGAAGATGGCGCGGATTTTTTCGCATCCAACATAACCTGCGTCATAATTCTAGCATAGCATACAAAATAAACCAGTGTGGATAACTAGCACTTTTACACTTTCGATTTATTTTCTATAATATCGCTATGATAACAAAAAGGCAAAAACAAGTCCTCGATTTCATAACCGACTATCGGGAACGAAAGGGGTATGCCCCCTCTCTTGATGAAATACGCAAGAAATTAAGGATTTCGTCTGTCTCAACGGCTCATTTTCACGTTTCTAAACTTCGCGATTTAGGATTTCTATCAAAAGAGGAAAATAAACCGCGATCTATTGAAGCAATTGGCCGCGAGACCATGATAAAAATTCCGCTTTTGGGAACTATTGCCGCTGGCCGGCCAATAGAAGCAATACAAACTAAAGAAACGATCGCTGTTCCCAAAAGTAAAATCCCATCATCGTCAGAGGTTTACGCTCTCCGCGTGGTTGGCAACAGCATGATTGATGAAAATATCAACGACGGAGATATTGTTTTGGTCAAACAACAAACAACTGCTGATAATGGACAAAAAGTTGTCGCGCTTATTGATAATCACGAAGCAACCTTAAAGAAATTTTATAAGGAGCGAGGGCATATCCGTCTGCAGCCAGCCAATAAAAACATGGAGCCGCTTATTTTTAGAAACGGAAAAGATGTTTTAATACAAGGAGTGGTGCTGGATGTTATTCGTGATAGCGGCTTTGTAGCCCCAATAGAAATTTACCCGGACGCAAAACTCCTCAACAGAGAAAGAAAAGTCAAAAACCGAGAAGCAAAAG
>Ga0209542_10003921_pt1 | contig 31232 bp, 31 predicted proteins | sample RifCSPhighO2_01_FD_184028 | JGI IMG/M metagenome (GOLD analysis project Ga0209542, IMG submission 184028) | Soil microbial communities from Rifle, Colorado - Rifle CSP2_plank highO2_0.1 (SPAdes) (version 2) | ecosystem: Environmental > Terrestrial > Deep subsurface > Rock core/Sediment ... | reverse complement strand
TGGTCAGCCGTTCGAGATAGGATGGCTCGTCGTGCCTCTTTTCGTCCTGATATCGCTCGCGCTATACGCATCGGGCGTCATTGATGGGCTCGACGGCCTCTCCGGCGGCGTTTTCGGCTCCGTCTTCGCTTCGTATGCCATCATCGCTTTTGCGCAACAACAAATAGACCTCGCCGCTTTTTCTGCGGCCGTCGTCGGCGGCATTCTTGCCTTTCTGTGGTTCAACATACCGCCCGCGCGGTTCTATATGTCGGATACGGGCACGATGGCGCTCACGCTGACCATCGCTACCATCGCATTCATGACGGATGACCTCGGGGGCGGCGTGGGCATCGCGGTCCTGCCTGTCATCGGAGCCTTGCTTGCGCTAACCGTCGCATCGAACATCGCCCAGGTCGTATCGAAGACGTTCTTCGGCAAAAAACTGTTCCAGATTGCGCCCCTGCATCACCATTTTGAAGCAATAGGATGGCCGAGCAGCAAGATCGTTATGCGCTACTGGGTGCTCTCGGTAGTCTTTGCATTCTCGGGCGTTATCATTGCACTTGCAACATCATAAGCCCTAAATCCTAATATCTAAATCCTAGACAAATTCAAAACTTGAGAATTCAAAACACAAAATCGGACGCATTCATTTCGAATTTGTTATTCTGTGCTTGTTTAGGATTTAGGGTTTAGTGCTTAGGGTTTCACCTGCCGCTACGATGATACAATTCGTGCATGCTCCGTTTTGGTCGAGTAGATAAACCGCTCGCAATTCTTATTGCCACGCTCGTCGGCAGCGGATGTTTTATCTTCGTATCGGCGGTATTCGGGCTCGTCGCCAGGGGCTCCGTCAACATGGCGTCGGTCGTATTCAACCACCTGGCACTCGGCGTTGGCGTTGGCGTGATAGGTCTCATGATCATGAGCCGCATCAACTACACGCTCTGGCGAAGCTATGCGCCGCACATATTTGTCTTCGCATTGCTGCTTACCGCAGCAGTATTCATCCCGCAGATCGGTTTTGAGCACGGAGGAGGACGTCGCTGGATCGACCTTGGCTTTATCACACTACAACCTTCGGAAGGTCTCAAAATAGCCGCCATCTTGATGGCAGCTGCGTATTTCTCGGGCATTAGAGCGCGTATCGAGAGCCTCCCGTGGGGCCTCGGTGGCCTCGCGCTCATCTTGGCCGGACCGGTAGCCCTACTCCTCGCGCAGCCCGATCTGGGCACGCTCGGGGTCATCGTTATCTCGGTCCTCGCAGTTTACTTTGCAGCGGGAGCGCGTTGGCGCGACATGCTCATCATGTGTGTGGTCGGCGTTCTTGCGCTTGGCATTCTCGCGCTATTTCGTCCGTATGTATTGGACCGCGTCCAGGTCTTTTTGGATCCCGCATACGCGCCGCACGATGAGGGGTATCAGATAAAACAGTCGCTCATTGCGATAGGCTCGGGCGGCATAATGGGGAGGGGTTTCGGGCAGAGCGTGCAGAAATTCACGTATTTGCCGGAGCCGATGGGGGATTCGATATTCGCCGTCTTGGGCGAAGAGTTCGGACTCGTTGGCGCAGTCGCGCTCGTCGGTCTATTTCTCGCACTCGCACTTCGCGGCTTTGGCATTGCAGCGCGCGCTCCCGATCTCTTCGGTGGGCTTTTAGCCATCGGCATTTCGACGTATCTCGTGGGAGAAGCCTTCATCAACATCGCCGCGATGCTCGCGATCGCACCCTTGACCGGCATTCCGCTCACCTTCATCAGCCAAGGCGGTAACGCCATGCTCGTCGCGCTCGGAAGCGCCGGCATTCTCCTCTCCATCTCCCGCAAGGCGGGGAAACGTTGATATGCTATATTGACTGCATGAAAAGGAAGAGTTGGTACACTCCCGAAGAGTTCAGTGCTGCGGTCGACGTTATGATTGAGAAGTCGGCAGAGCGCCTGCGGAAGAGCTTGCGCGCCGCGTGGAAGAAAAATTGACAACATGAAAAGAAAGAAAGTCACAACTAATAAAGAGGGGCATTCGCCAGAGGAAATGCGCTCGTTGATGCACGCGTACATTGGAAAATCTGCAGAGCGACTGCGCAGGAGGTTGAGAGAAGCGTGGAAAAAGCAGGCCACGCGCGAACGGCGTTCTCGCCATGGAATTACGGTATAAGACTTCGGCCCGTATCGACCTACAGTCGTTCGTCGACCATTACGAAGAAGCGTTTCGTGAACTATACCGCGACTCGGGTCTGTGGAACCATGCCAGTATCATGATCATGCAGGGCTACGAGCAAAGCGCACTGATCCTGTACGATAACATTGCTCATGCTATCGACTCCCGTCTCGAAGCATCAAAAGTTTTCGGACGCAAACGTTTGTCGCGCAACTGGTACGAAATTGATTTTTACGTCGGCAGCAGATTGGTCATTGTGTACTATTCCGAAGATCGAAAGGAGGACACCCGATGGGTCGAATCCATATCGATAGACAGAAAGCCGATCATTTTCTGAGTCACGCAACGCAGGGGAGAGACAGGAATAGGCTCACATGGTGTAATTGAGCCCTTTGCGAAAAAAGGGAGACCGCCCAGCATTTGCGCTGAATCGGTCCCAAGGAGGCATTACACAAGGCCATTCAGGGCATAGCGCATATTTTGACGCGCTCACGTCGAACGACACAATCCAGGTCACCGCGGTGGTGGAGCGGTACGATCCTGGCGTCAAAGACGATGTGCCATACCCCGCCACATTGCACCCACGTCCATGGATTGCCTCCCTTCGAGGGCTCGGCGGCGCATTTCCTTGAATCCAATTCGGGTGCGCCCTTCGCTTGCCATGCCTTGTAATAGTTCTCGAGATTGAGCCGAAGGCCGAGGTGGCCGACCGCAGCGAGAACCAAAACGATCACGCCGACGGTCATGACGACCTTCGGGAGAATGTTCCAACCCGCAGGACGTGCTCCGCTTTTCGCCTGGATCGCAGCCATAGCGTTTCCCTTCGCTGTTTTCGTTCATCTGTTCACCATACTCAACCTAGCGCACTCACGACGTATCGTCCATCTAAAAGAAAGAACGGCGCCGCGTGAAGCGTGCGCCGTCCGATGATGTCCCCCCGGTGGCCGGAATCGGTCAGACGCGGAACAGTGCGTCCGGTTCCTGCGCCGATGATGGCAATTCCTGCACAAGGCGGGGAATGTCCCGATTGCCGCCCGGGATGACCTGGAACACCAGCCACGTGCCGACGTCGACCTGTCTTCCCACGCGGTATGTGCCACGGCTGAGATCGCGATAGGCCGTAGACGTGTTCTGCGCCGAACTCATGCCCTCACCGAGTGCACGAGCGATCTGCGCGTCGTGCCGAATTTCGGTGAAATGACGTTCGAGGGCGTTGGAGCCGGCGTAGAGGAACGAGAGCGCCAAGATCGCGGGAATGATGCGGAGCTTCCAGAGCAACCTTGCGGTCTCTGCCAAGTCGTTCACCTTCTCTTTGAGGTCTCTCCAGTCCATTTTCTATCCTTCGTATACCGAGGAAGTGCCGTCGGCTTCGGTGTCAGGGGATCTGACTAACGCAAACTGTACAACGCTACATCGCCTCGGTCAAATAGAGAATACGAGTGCGGATGCGTGGTAAAATATCGAGATTATGAAGATAGCGCTCGTGGGTGGGGGAAGTGGAGGGCATTTTTACCCCCTCATCGCGGTCGCGGAAGCCCTCGAAGACCTTGCTAAGGAAAAGAAGCTCATTGAGCCGGATCTCTATTACATGGGCCCCGAGCCCTTCGACCCCCATTCGCTCCTTGAGCATGAGATAGAGCATCTGCCGAGCGCGGCAGGCAAGATGAGGCGGTATCCGAGCATCTTCAACGTCTTTAGCCTTATCAAGACAGCGTGGGGAATAGTGAAGACGACGATGCAGCTCTACCGCTTGTATCCTGATGTCATTTTCTCCACGGGAGGGTACGCCGCCTTTCCCACGCTCTATGCCGCGCGACTCCTTACGATACCGCTCATCATCTACGATGCGGACGCAGCGCCCGGTCGCGTTTCCCTATGGTCGGCTTCTTTCGCGCGATGGATAGCGCTCGCGCATCCCGATGCCGCGGCGCAATTCCCGCAGAAATATATGAGCAGGATCGCGCGGGTGGGACATCCTATCCGGAAGGAAATAGAGGCACCGGCAAAAGAAGGGGGCTATGAATTCCTCAAGCTCGAGGAGGGCGTGCCGACCATTTTTATCGTAGGCGGGTCGTCCGGCGCCAAAGCCTTGAATGAAGCGACGCTCGATGCGCTGCCCACACTCCTGCAACGGTACAATATCGTGCATCAAACTGGGCTCGCGAATCTCGCGGACGTGAGCGGTATCGCCAGCGTGTCGCTCAAGGACTCCCGTTTTACCGAGCGGTACCGACCGTTCGGACTTTTGAACGCGCTTGCACTGCGTATGACGAGCGGTATCGCATCCTTGATCGTCGCTCGTGCGGGCAGCGGCATGATTTTTGAGATCGCTTCGTGGGGTTTGCCCTCGATCCTCGTGCCTATTCCGACGGAAATATCCCATGACCAGACAGAGAACGCGTTCTCGTACGCGCGCTCCGGAGCCGCTACCGTCTTGGAACAGAAGAACCTGACTTCGCACCTCCTCGTCGCGGAGATCGATAGGATAATGAACGAACCAAATTTGCGCGCATCAATGGCTGCCTCGGCCAAGGCTTTCGCGCGACCGGAGGCCGCGCGAAAGATCGCGCAGATCGTCGTTGAAACCGCACTCGAACACCAGAGTGTCTAGTATGACAAAGATGGTGACGCGGATCGCACCTTCTCCTACGGGAAGAATGCATGTCGGAACGGCGCGCACGGCGCTTTTCAATTTCCTGCTCGCACGACACCATGGCGGACGGTTCATCGTGCGTATCGAAGACACCGATCCCACGCGCGACAAACCGGAATTCGAGAAGGACATCCTCGACAATCTCGCGTGGCTCGGTATTGAAGCCGACGAGATACACCACCAATCACACGAGAGGGCTGCGCACGTCGCTGCAATCGAAAAGCTCGTCGAGAGCGGCAACGCATACGTATCGAAAGAGCCGTCGAAGAACGACGCGACCGTGACCGCCGAAATAGTGCGTTTCAAGAATCCAAACCGCGTTGTGAATTTCACGGATCTTCTACATGGCGATATTTCCGTTGATACGACAGACCTCAAGGACTTCGTCATAGCGCGCAGCAAAACGGAGCCAGTGCATCACCTTGCGGTCGTTGTGGATGACCAGAACATGGGCGTCACGCTTGCGATGCGCGGCGAGGACCTCCTTTCCAATACGCCGCGGCAAATACTCATTCAGGATGCGTTGGGCCTTCCGCGGCCCGCGTATGCCCACCTGCCGCTCATTCTTGCGCCCGACAGGACCAAACTCTCGAAGCGCCGCCATGCCGTTTCAATAGGTGACTATCGAGCACGCGGTTACCTGCCCGCAGCTATGGTCAATTTCCTTGCATTTCTCGGCTGGAATCCGGGTGGGGAACAGGAACTTTTTTCCATGCAGCAACTAATCGCAGCGTTCGACATACCGGGCATACAAAAGAGCCCTGCTGTTTTTAATGAGGAGAAGCTCAAATGGTTCAATCGCGAATATCTCAAAAAAATGGACGATGCGGCGTTCGCGGAGTACGTGCAGCCAGCGCTCGGCGATAATGTGAAGGTGAATGTCGGACTGCACCGACTTTTGCGCGAACGCATTGCAACAACCAGCGACATTGGCACATTGATCGAAGCGGGCGAACTTGATTTCCTCGGAAGCACAGAACCGTTCAAGGGCGAGTGGATGAAAGACGAGAAGACGGCCGGGCGTCTTCAGCGAGTGAACGAACTCTTAGACGCTGTTTCAGAAGGGGACTTCATGAATCCGGAAGCTGTCAAAGCCGCGATTTGGGATTATGCTACAGAAGAAGGGCGGAAGAACGTCTTGCAGCCGATGCGCGAGATACTCTCGGGCAAAAAGCAATCGCCCGACCCTTTTACCATCGCGTCCGTTCTGGGAAAGAGGGAAGCACTCGCGCGCCTTGCGAAAGTGACAGAATTGTTACATTAAAAATATGCATTCGTCAGCCAAAGTATTTACTGCAGGTGCTTTTGCCGCACTCTTGCTTATCTTTATATGTTTTGGTAGTGCCAGCGCGCAGAGTACGAGCGAGCTCGCAGGTCAGATAGCGGAGCACAATGTGCAGATAGACGTGCTCAACAAGGAGATCGCCGCCTATGAAAAACAGCTCGCGGAAGTCGGCTCGAAGAAAAACACTCTCGAGAACACCCTGACACAACTTGATCTTCAGAGAAAGAAGCTCACCGCGTCGATCAAGGCAACCCAAAACAAAGTAAGCGCGCTGCAGCTCGAGATCCGATCTCTCTCGCGCAACATCGAGGGAAAGGAAAGCTCGATCGCGACGAACCGCGCGGGATTGGCCGAATCAATACGTCGCCTTTCGGAAGCCGAGGAAGTCGCCCTTGTCGTAGCCGTCCTCTCCTCCGACGACCTCAACAGCATGTGGACCGATATTGATGCCAACAGGACACTGCAAGAGGCGGTGCAGGATGACATAGAAGACCTTTCAGCTCAAAAGGAATCGCTGGCCGAGACCAAGACGGCTACCGTTGAGAAACAGGGCGAGCTCGTAAAACAGAAGAATCAGCTTCTCTCGGAACAGGGTTCGCTCGACGCGACGCGAAAAGCGCAGAGCGATCTACTGCGAGAGACCAAATCGCAAGAATCCACGTACCAGAAGATCCTGGCGGAGAAGCAAGCGGCAAAGGCGAACTTCGAAGCTGCTTTATCTGACCTCCAGAGCAAATTGCAGTACATGATAGACCCGTCGCAGATCCCGACTTCGGGGCGAGGAATATTGAGCTGGCCTATCGATAATCCGAGGGTCACGCAATATTTCGGCAACACCGCTTTTGCCCTCGCGGGCGCCTACGCCGGAAAGGGGCACAACGGGATCGACATCGGCGTGCGGACCGGGACTCCCGTGAAGTCCGCGCTCGGAGGAACCGTCCAAGCGACCGGCAATACGGATTCGGTCAGGGGATGCTACTCGTATGGCAAGTGGGTCTTGGTCAAGCACGGGAACGGCCTCTCGACCCTGTATGCGCACCTCTCGCAGATAAATGTCTCGACCGGCGACCCCGTCAGCCGCGGGCAAGTACTTGGCTACAGCGGCGCAACAGGCTATGCGACGGGTCCTCACCTGCACTTCAGCGTATACGTGGCCTCGTCGGTACAGATCATCCGCCTCGGCGAAGCGACCAACAAAACGACCTCGTGCTCCAGTGCCGTGATGCCGGTCGCGCCACTTTCCGGATACCTCAATCCGATGAACTACCTATAGCGAGCGGGATCGAACAACCTCAATGTTGAAATCCCCTGGGTGGTTTCCATTCCACTATGTCCATCGCGCGTAATTCCACCTTTGCGCCGCGCCGAAGTAGGTGGCGATTTTTCTTCGGGACGATAGGGAAGTGGCGGGCCCCATCGAGCGCATCTACGAGCCAGAAGAGGTCCTCCGTTGCCGTTACCCATTTTTGGGGTGCATAGTTTCTCATGTCGAACGGCCCCGAATACGACACGAGGGATTTTTTTCCTGATGGCCACAAAAGGTATTCGTGGAAATACGACACAGCGAGTTCGCGCACACTGGTGTAAATGGGGTCGCGATAACGCAACATCGTGTGATTGGTCTTGCTTATCGCCCCCCAGTGCCCCCCCTTTCGAAAGAGTGCGACGACATGGTCTTCATCGGCAGCTATGGTTCGAAGGTCCATGAGTAGCGGTCTTTGCCCATGATAGGCGAGTATAGCGGAAGCAAGGAGCGCGCCCTCCAGACAATGAGCACTCTTTTTTGCGAGCGTGCGGCGAGGGGACATATACGTCTCCACCGACTTCTTTCCCTGCATCTCGAAATTGATGGGGAGGGTATCGAGGTAGTCCTGTATCTTCTGCGGCGTCGCGAGGCGTTCATATACGCGCTGCTCAAAGGGAGTTAGCATTTCCTTTAGACGGCGAGCGTACGACACCGACTCATTATCGCATTAAGAGACGCAAATACCTCAAATGGCATGAAACTTGCGGCGTGTAAAGAGGTGTGGTAAAGTAGCTCTGAATGACACAAATATGGCTCTAAATCTGGACCAAACGCGCAGCCTCACCAAGGAATATCGCGACCTCTCGTTCGAAGGCCTTTCTTTTGCCGCGCGCCGTACCGGCGAGCTTTCCGACGAGTTTGCGCGCCTCCAAACGCAGATCGCTGGAATGCTTTTTCTCTTTTCCGGACTCTTTCTCGGATACCTTGGCAATATCCCGTTCCTTTCGATGCGTATTGCGTTCGCGTTCGCCATTTTCAGTCTTATAGCATCGCTCTTTATGGGCTTGCTGCACATGAAGCGCAAAGAACGCTTCTGGAATGAGACCGCGAAGGGCCGTGGAATTCGTTTGAGCAAGTGGCAGGAAACTTCGGACAGCGAGGGGAGTTTTGAGGAGACGTTGGCCTTTCACAAAGGTGCTTCCGAAGCCATCGCCACAATTAAGGCCGGACATCCGTGGACCTGGATCCTCCAGACGACCTTCCTGGGCATTTCTATCGTCATCCTGTTCGTCCTCGCCGTTTTCTTCCTGTTTAGCTAGCCGGCGCGTAGCGTAGACCGAGGGGACTCGAAGCGCGAAATGCAGGTCGTGGCAGATGTAGAGGGCGTATTGATGTGTATCTGTCGCACTATTTTCCGATGCTTCGGTAGCTGCGGTGGAAATACTGCGTATCTTTTGCGGCGATGCTATATGTATGTCGCACAAGCTATCGTCGCAAAAGAAACATTGTGCGACGTTACCTTATATTAGAACATGAAGCTCTCGGCAATACCAGACCACGAAAATCACCACCGTCCACTCTCCCCCCTCACCCCAGCTCGGTACGCTTCGATGCGACGGCGATTCGCGGGAGAAATTTCATCGGGCAACGTATCAATGTCAAACCAGCTCCTCCCCATTATCTCGAGAGAGGGCAAAAGCGTGAGGTTGCCCTCAAAATCGCCGGTATAAAACACCTTCACTTTATCCCTCTTCCCCATCGAGCCGGTGTAGGTGCCTATCTCGCCTGCAAGAGATTTAATTTTTAATCCCGTTTCTTCTTCTGCTTCTCGCGCCGCCGCTTGTTCCGGCGTTTCGTCTTTCTCCACACCGCCGCCCGGAAGCGTCCAGACCCACGGCGCATACCAATGCGAGACAAGTACGACGAGACGATCTTGCATGATAATGATGCGCACGCCCTGTATGTCCCCTTTTGCCCGAAATCGCGCCAACCAATATCGGGTAACGTGCATGAGCCCGATGAGTGAAAGCGACACATACATCCCGAGCCGACGTAGATATCTCATAGTTGCAGTGTTCTAGCACCGTTACTGCGCTCGTGCAATGAGTTCTCGTTCACGAATTCCATGCTGACGTATGTTCTCCCAAAACTCCTCGCCCATCCTGCCCTGGCTCCATTCACCGTATTCCTTCTTTATCGCAAAATACTTTGCTGTGAGTATCCTTTTAGCTACAGGATTGCGCGTGGCGCGAATTTGATCCAGAAACAACACATGCAGCGATGGCGTCAGCATGTGTTCTGCCGTGACAGCACCATCGTCCAGTGCATTCGTACCGGCATAGTTGGTGACGAAATATTCCTCACGTGCTCGACCTAGAGGATCCACGCCCTGTGGTAGCGGACGATACGGCGTACGCCCTAGACTTAGTCTCGCGTGCATGTCGGTCCACTTCTTTTTGTGCCCTACTTGATCCGGCCTCTGGAATAAGTGGTAGATCTCATGATGGATGGTCTGTCGCTGGTATGTCTCCGTCTGGCTGACGCTAAGAGCCATGCGGGGATACCGCGAGATGCCTGTTAAAACGCCTGCAAGAGTGCGCGGTGCCTCTTTCGGAGAATCCCGGTATTTCAGGTTCTCCAGGATGCGGATTTCCATAGGACGTCCTCCTAGCGCCGGAGCGTTCTTGATCATATCGGGCGGGTACCTGGTCAGTTCCGTCAATAGAAGTTTTAATGATGTTCTATATTTCTCGAGAGCAATTCTGTCTCCATGTATTTGTTTTCTATCCGCATCTTCTCCCATGATGAGCGATATACTGTAATTTTCGCGAAGAAACTTTTTTGCTTCCCGTACTGCCGTGTCGTAATCGTATTGACCCGATATCTTGTCGTTGAGAAAGCGACCAAGTGTCGTGTACCCATGTGAATAGTCCAACTGTCCGAGTGCGCCAGCAGCGACGGCGGCACCACCGAGAGCGAGAAAGCGTCGTCTTGAGATAGTGGTATCTTTTGATGGCTGCTCTTGCAAAGCGCGACCGCTAGCATCGTTCATCCAGCCTTTGTCGATCATTTCCTGACGCCAAATATTGATATCCCATTCTCCCATCTCGGCCCGCTCGCGAAGAGCGTCGGCGCTCGTCGGCCCGGGCACATCAATGCCTCTCGCAGGGCGGTCGCGACTCACATAACCTGAAGGTGGTTCATCGCGCAAGAACTCTGGCTTGCCGAGAGGTCGACGATAGCTCCTATCGGGAATCTGTTCGCCCATATGCTATCTCCACGGTATGTCGAACTGCGTGAATTCCGGAAGAAGTTTTCGGCCAAAGAGGAGACGGGAGATGACCTCGGCGTGCGAGAGAGCGCCCGTAAGCGCGTTGTGCGGTGCGGGTTCCATCGGGATGCCGCAATAGATGAGTACTTGGTCGAGATCGAGCGCCGAGTGTTTTTTTATCGGATCGGTCGGCGGCTGCAGGCCCCGCTCTATCATATGCATGTAGGCGAGAGAATGGATGTCGATGGTACGGTAGGAAAAGGTCCACGCCGTATGCCCTGCCCTCTCTGCAGCAGCCTTTAGAAAATCCCTGTCAAACGAGACATTTTGGGCGGCCAGTGTTCGCTCCGGCACTTTTTCGCTCCAGTGCATGAAGGAATGTACGAGGTCGGACTCGCTCGGCTTTTTTGGGTCCATCACCTGTTCCCTGGTAAACCCGTTGACGGCCATCGCTTCGTCCATGATGTGTGCGCCATCCCACACGCGGCATTCTTCATAAAAGCGGTTCTGCGGGTTCGCAAAATCGAGTGCGCCGAGGCTCACGATGGAATGCTTCTTATAGTCCGTCCCTGAAGCCTCTACATCAACCACGAGCATAGCTACCAGGTTCCAGCTGCCAGGTGCCAGAAATTAGTCATTATCCTGAGATTCTCTCATACTCTCCTGAAAGCTGAAAGCTGGCAGCTGGAAGCTATTCAAGTCCCTTGCAGTTCTTCGCAGGCGCGTAGCCCGCCTTTTTTGCGGCTTGCTCGCTGGAAAACCAGACCTTGTTCTGCGCTGCTATCCTGTCCGCTCCCCCGCACCAGGGAAAGTAGTACGCTTTTCCGGTCCGCGCGGCAACCACCTGCCCTCCGACCGCCATAGCTCGTGCTACGCTCGCAGCTTGCGCCTCGCTTACGGTGACAGGTGGCCGACCAGATTCAAGAGCAGACAAACGCCCCAGACCGAATGACGCAAGTGAGAGCAGAAAGACTAAAAGGAGAACACCCCACTCGGCAAGCACGTCCTCCAGGCCGTTCTTGATTCGCTGCCCTATTTCGGGTATATTGAGCACACTTTCACTGTAGCATTCCTCCTAAAAGCTGGAAGCTGACACCTGAAAGCTATCCGATCATGGCAACAACAAAAGCTGGCGGAACAGCTAAAAACCTCCGCGATTCCAATCCGAAATACTTGGGCGTTAAGCGCGCAGACGGGCAACAGGTAGGCATCGGCGAAATACTCGTGCGCCAGCGCGGCACCAAGATATTAGCGGGCAAAGGAATCGGCATAGGCAAGGACCACACGCTTTTTGCACGTATCGCCGGTATCGTGCGTTTTCGTACGACCCGCAAAACGAATTTCGATGGGCGATCCAAGACGCGCCACATCGTCCACGTCGCTTCAGACTAGGTTAGAGCGACTATTGCGACGACCATTTCTATCGTCGTCCCTGCCGCAGATATCGTGACCGGATGTTCCCCGGTCGTTTTTATCGGCGCCTTTAATTCGATGCTGCCCGATGGAACGCGCGCGCGCTTCTGTGCCAGTATCGCTGAAGCTACCTCCTCCGCACCGACAGATTTGAAGAGCCCGCCTTTTTCGGTCGCACGCAGCTTCATTTCAATGCGCTCCCCTTTCAGACCCGCGACAAGGGCTGCGAGCGCCTCTTCTTCTTTCGCTCGCGCGTCCGCGTTCTTTTTTTGCTCCGCCGCATGCTGCGCCGCCCTTTCTTTTGTAGCCTGCTCCGCGAGCCGCTGCGGTATCAATAAATTGAGTGCGTAGCCATCCTTGACCTCCTTGATATCCCCCTTCTTACCTACCCCACCCACGTCCTTCAACAGAATTATTCGCATAGTTTGTAGATCGTAGTACGTAGTTCGTGGTGAAGCAAATTGACCTCCAGTATTTCTACATTCTACTTGCTACAAACTACGTACTAGTTCAACGGCCTTGTCCATCTGCGGATCCTTGCCGGCCTTCGCGTCTTCTTCTGTGAGCTTAATCGCGATGTCTGGCGCAAGGCCATCTAGGGGTATTGGATTCCCGTCCGGGCCCACCCACCGCGCCACCGTTATCTTGAGCGATGTTTCGGAAGTGATCTCCACGAGTTCTTGCACCGAGCCTTTTCCAAAGGTGTTGTCCCCTACCATTTTAGCGACACCCCAATGCTGTAGCGCACCCGCCAGGATCTCGGATGCTGATGCCGAACCCTTGTCGACAAGTACCACCATGCGCAGGTTCTCGTTGAAGATGTCGTATCCGCGTGAGCGATGTACGATGTTGTCGGCATTGCCCGCATAATCCTCGACAACGACCGTTCGTCCGGAGGGGAGGAACCAGCTCGCCATATCAACCGCCGCTTCAAGGTAGCCGCCCGGGTTCCTGCGCACATCGAGAATCAGACGTTGCTGCCCAGATTCCAGGAATTCACGCAGAGCGGCCCTGAAAAGCTCGGGGGAATTTGCTGTAAAGCTTCGTAGCTCGATGACAAAGACACCGTCGTCGCGCTTGGTTGTGATGATGGTAGGAACGTTGATGACGTCCCGCGTGACTCGGATCTCGCGCGGCTCGCTCCACCCTTCTCGTGCGATGAGAAGCCTTACCTGCGTGCCCTTTTTGCCCCTAATGTGCGAGACGGCTTCGGATATGTCCATTCCGCGCGTCTGTACCTCATCTATTTTCAAAATACGATCGCCGCTTTTTAAGCCGGCCTTTTCCGCCGGAGCACCTCTAAGGGGCGTAACGACGGTCAGTATCTGATCGCGCACGGCTATCTCCATACCGACCCCCTCAAAGGCTCCTTTGATATCCTCGGCAAATATGGTGTTTTCAACGGGTGGAAGAAAAAAGGTGTAGGGATCGCGCAACGATTCTGCGAGTCCCTGTATCATTCCCCACACACGCTGCTCGTTCGCCTCCTCGGTCGAAGTGGCGAGTCGTGTAGAGGTTGCGATCGCCGCAGGTACGAATTTCTCGTCAATGACACGCCACGCTTTCCAGACGGGCGAGAAGTCGACATTGGTGGGGGCTTCTACCGTACCGAGTATGGCGCTCTCCCCGCTTTCGACACGCTTGCCACCGACATAAAGCCCGAGCAAGAAAATGACCGCCGCCGCGACAGCCGCGATAGCGATAAGCGCATTTGTCGAAAGCATTTTCCCGGTATCGAACGGCAACTCTCGCCGCGAGTCTTCAGACATCGGACGATTATACCTGTTTTATCCCGATATTTCGACTCTTTTTCTATTTACTATTCACTACTTACTACTTACTATTCATACATGCTCTCTCGCAAGCAATACGGCAACATCACGTGGATAGATCTGGAATCACCGACACACCGGGAAGTTCAGGATGTGGCGAACGAATTCAGCCTCACCGCGCTCGTTGCCGAAGAGCTTCTCCTCCCCTCAACAAAGCCGCGTATCGAATTCTACGACACGCATGTGTACGTCATTCTGCATTTTCCGGCGCTGCGACGCTCTCGCGCTACGAACGAACAGGAGGTTGACTTTGTCATCGGCAAGAATTTCATCGTAACGACTCACTACGACGCCATAGACCCCCTCCACAAATTCGCAAAGGTACTCGAGGTCAATTCGATCCTTGATACATCCGATACGAGAGAACACGCGGGCTACCTCTTTTTTTACATGCTCAAAACGCTTTACCGCGGCGTCGAGAGCGAGATAGACCATGCGCGTCGGGACCTGTACTACATCGAAGAACACATATTCTCCGGTCACGAAGTAGAGATGGTCAAGGCTATCTCTCGTTCGGCTCGCGATCTACTGAACCTCCGTCAGACCATAGAACCGCACCGAGAGGTGCTGAAGGCGCTCGAAAGCGACGGACATACTTTTTTTGGGGACCGGTTCGCTCCTTATCTACGCGCTATTGCTTCCGAGTATTATCGCGTGCACAACCACATCATGCGCAACACCGACTCCTTGCACGAGCTGCGCGAAACCAACAATTCGCTCCTCTCTACAAAAGAAAACGAGACGATGCGCGTCTTGACTATCATGGCGCTTCTGACCTTCCCCCTCGCTCTACTCGTCTCGATACTGCAGATCGACACCGTTCACAATCCGATCCGCGGTCTCCCGAACGATTTCTGGATCATCCTCGGGACCGTGATCGTCGTGGGCTCTTGTATGGTGATGTATTTCAAGCACAGGAAGTGGTTGTAGCGGTAGAAAGAGTATAATAGGCCAATGAAATGGGGTTGGCTCTTTGGAGAGGTGGGCGCGCGCGTAGCGCCTACAAAACTTGCGTTCTACAATACGCTTTCGAAATCGAAGGAACCGTTCAATCTTCCGCCGTACGCCTCGCACGTGCGCATGTATAGCTGCGGCCCGACGGTGTACGACGTCTCTCATATCGGCAATCTCCGTGCATTTGTATTCCCCGACATCGTCCGAAGAGTTCTCGAGTACAATGCTTTCTCCGTCAAGCAGGTGATCAACATCACCGATTTCGGACACCTCTCATCCGATGCGGATGCCGGCGACGACAAAATGACAAAGGGCCTTAAGCGCGATGGTCTCGAGCCAACGCTTGAAAATATGCTCGAGATGGGCAGAAAGTACGCCGGCATCTTCAAGAACGACCTGCGCGCGCTCAATGTGGATGTGGAACACATTAGCTTTCCCCACGCAAGTGAATATATTCCTGCACAAATTGCTCTCGTCAAGACTCTCGAGGAAAAAGGTTATGCGTATCGCGTAAAAAGCGGTGTTTATTTCGATACAAGAAAATTCGCCGATTACGGCAAGCTCGGTGATATCAATTTGGAAGGACAACAAAGCGGCGCACGCGTCGAGACGGAGCCCGAGAAGCGCAGCCCGACCGACTTCGTGCTTTGGAAAGCTGACGCGAAGATGGGGTGGGACAGCCCGTGGGGCAAGGGCTTTCCGGGGTGGCACATCGAGTGTTCGGCGATGATCCACTCGATCTTGGGCAAGCAAATAGACATCCATACGGGAGGGGTTGATCTCGTGCCGATACACCACAACAATGAGATCGCACAATCTGAAACTGCAACGGGCAAAAAACCATTTTCTCGATTCTGGTTGCATAATGCCTTTCTCAACCTACAGGGGGAAAAGATCGCAAAATCAGTCGGTAACATCATCAATCTCAAGGAATTGCAAGAAAAAGGATTCCATCCGCTAGCGTTTCGCTATCTTCTCCTCGGCGCACATTATCGCACCCCCTCCAATTTTACCTGGGAGGCGCTCGAGGCTGCGCAGAACGCATTCCTAAAACTTCGCCGGTTTATTGATGTGGAGGGCGAGGGAAAGGTAGCCGAAGAATGGCAGAAAAAAATACGCGAACACTTCAACGACGACCTCGACACACCTGGCGCGCTCGCAACGATGTGGGATATGACGAAGGACTCCACGCTCGCTAGAGAGGACGTAAAAGCGACCATACTCGACGCCGACAAAGTATTCGGTCTCGGTCTTGCCGCACCAGACCCGAGAGCGAAGGAACTTGCCGAAAAGTCTTTCGGCGCCCTCGTCGCAGCATCGGACCTGCCCGAGAAAATCATGAAACTCGTAGACGAGCGTGAGAATGCCCGCGCCGACAAGAACTGGACCAAAGCCGACGAACTCCGCACGTCTATTGAAAAAGAAGGCTACACCATCAAAGACGGCGCGGGAGCGCCGAAGGTGTACAGGAAGTGATTATTCCTGCACCACAAAATTCACCAGCCGTCCGGGAACCACGATGGTGCGCACTATTTTTTTGCCCTCCAGGCGCGACGCGACGGATTCCCTTGCACCAGTTTCCTGAGCGTCTTTGCTCGCGTCAGTCGCGACCGTTGCTTCACCGCGCGTTTTGCCGTTGATCTGGACTGCGATAACGATAGTCTCCCCTTTCAGCTTGGCGGGGTCGAACGTTGGCCACTTTTCCTTGTGTATCGAGATTTTGTGCCCTGCTTCCCTCCAAAGCTCTTCTGTCATATGAGGAGCGAACGGCGAAAGTAACTTCAAGAGCGTGTCGTATTGCGCCTTTCCGATATTTCTCTCTTTCTCAACGGCGTTCAGCAATATCATGAGCGCACTAATTGCGGTATTGAATTTCAACGCGGTGATATCTTCACCTACTTTCTGTATCGTCTTGTGCAGCAAGGTATCGAGGGCTTGTGTCTCAGCTTTTGTAACTTTGTCCTGCAGATTCCAGACTCTTTCCAAAAAGCGATGCACGCCAACGACGCCGTCAGGATTCCACGGGTAGGTAGAAACCTCGTTGTATGGCCCGACGAATGCGAGATACATGCGTACGGTGTCGGCTCCGAGGCCCGCCACGACTTCGTCGGGATCGACCACATTGCCACGTGACTTGCTCATTTTTTGGCCGTCGGGTCCGAGGATAAGCGAGCGGTTCATGCGCCGCTTGTACGGTTCATTGTCCTTCACCAATTCAAGGTCGTAGAGCGCCTTGTGCCAAAAGCGTGAGTAAAGAAGATGCATCGTTGTATGCTCCGCTCCCCCACTGTAGAGGTCGACGGGCATCCAGTTGTCCATTTTCTTCCTCTCCGAGAATTTCTTTTTGTTCTTTGGATCGGTATAGCGGAGAAAGTACCACGACGAATCGACGAAGGTGTCGAGCGTGTCCGTCTCGCGCTCCGCTTTCCCTTTGCACTGTGGACATTTCACTTGCACCCACTTCTTTACTTTCGCGAGTGGTGAGCGACCCGTCCCTTCCGGCAAATAATCTTTCACGTCCGGCAACTTCACCGGCAAGTCCTTCTCGGGAACGGCAACGCTCCCGCATTTCGGGCAATGAATGATGGGGATCGGGACGCCCCAGTAGCGTTGTCGAGAGACTATCCAGTCACGCAGATGGTACTGCTTCACCAGCATCCCGTATCGCTCTCCTATTTTCGGTATGGCCTCGTCGCTCGTGAGTCCAGAGAATTCGCCCGAGTCGTACAGTACCCCCTTCCCTACGTACGGCGCACCGTTCATACGGTTCCACGCGACGCGGAAATCCCCGCGATTGATGAATGTGTCAATCTGGGACGCTGTCATCCACTCCATATCGTGTTCGGCTTTTTCTTCCGGAGAGATCTCCACGCGCGTTAAGTCTTCAAGCTCAAAAAGAAAAGGTGTGTACTGCGAATGGGAATTTCTCTTGTATTTAATGCTATAGAACTGGCCGTGCAGAGTGCTGCCAAGTGGTCGAACGAGTTTTGCTTTCGTATATCCCGTTTCTTCGCGGATCTCTCTCAATGCGGTTTCTAGGGGCTCTTCTCCCTCCTCGATGCCGCCAGAAACGAACCCGCGAACGTTTGTTGGTTTGTAGGTCACACCAAGGTACTTCTCCTCTGTTGGATGTTTGATGATTGCGCTAATAGCACGGCGCGGCACAAGTGGCTCGCTCCGTACGGCATCTACCCCCGATGTGGTTATGGCTAATGGCTCAAGTGTTTCCTTAAGCGGTATGCCATATTTCTTTGCGAACTCTGTGTCACGTTCGTCATGCGCGTCGCCAAAAAGAGCCCCTGTGCCAAAGGTCGCAATGGCAAAATCCGCGACCCACAGCGGTATCTCCTTTCCCGAAGCTGGATTGATGGCTTTCACACCTTTTAGCTCGACGCCCGTTTTTTCTTTGTTCTCCTGCCGCTCACGCTCCGTTTTCTTCGCGGCTTTCTCCACGTACGCTTGTACTTCGTCGTTGTTCTTGAGGACCGTCTTATGTTGTAGCGCGAGTGTCACCCAAGGGTGTTCCGGTGCCAAGACGAGAAACGTACCGCCAAAGAGCGTGTCGGCCCGCGTCGTAAAGACAGTAATGGTCGGACGCAACCAGCGTAATACGGGCAGCTCTCTCTCGCCCGTGAAATGCGGCTTCTCTCCGTTCAGACGGACCGCTTTCACTCCGAGCGTGCTCTCGAGCCTCTTCAGCTGCTCCTCCCCTATCGCATAGTCGTTGTTGTCGTGCAGGATCTGTATCCCCTTCGTGTTTTTACGTATCTTCTCCGCATCGAATTTCCACGAGAAACGCTTGTCGAAATTGCGGGGCTTATCCTTGAAATTCCGGTCAACGAATCCTCCGGCAAGAACGAGCCGCGCGATGGGGCTCTTGAGTTTTTCCACAACCTTCATCGCGACGACCGCCCCAAGACTGTGTCCGAAAAGCACCGTATTCCCATCGTACGTAGTTGCTGCTAGTGCGGCAGCGACCTGCTCCTCCTCGGACGGAGCGTCGGGGTCCGGCAGAGCGGGAATAATGACCGTGTGTCCCTGCTTCTCTAGTTCAGCCTTCCAATGAAGGAAACGCGGTCTGTCTGGGCTCGCTTCGAAGCCGTGCAAGATAACGTATGTGTACTTTTTCTGGTCGGCATCAATCTTGAGAGGAAAATCGATCTCGGCGCCTTCCGACCGCCCTATCCAGTTACGTTGCGCGTCTTTTATCGGCTCCGGCCAGTCAAGTCCTTCTAGATCATCGATGAGCCTATCGGCGTACTTCGTAATCTTGAGATTCCACTGCAGCATGTTCTTCTGAACAACCTCGGTGCCACAGCGCTCGCACTTTCCGTCAACGACCTGTTCGTTGGCGAGGACCGTCTTACACGAAGGACACCAATTGACCGGTATTTCCTTGCGATACGCGAGACCGTTCTTGAAGAACTGCAGGAACTGCCACTGCGTCCACTTGTAGTATGCGGGGTCACACGTGACGACTTGCCGCGACCAATCGAACATCGTTCCCATGCTCTGTATCTGCTTTTGCATGAACGCCATGTTCTTCTCAGTCCACTTCCGGGGATTGAGCTTATTCTTGATCGCGGCATTTTCCGCAGGCAAACCAAATGCGTCGAAACCAGTCGGATACAATACGTTCTTCCCTTTCATACGCAGCATGCGCGCAAGGATGTCGGGCACCGCAAATGCGTACCAGTGCCCCACATGGAGATTACCCGACGGGTATGAGAATTCCGTTAGGAGATAGAAATTATCTTTCCCCTTCGCTTTGTCGGGCGTCTTGTAGAGACCCTTCTTTTCCCATTCCTTCTGCCATTTCTTCTCTATTGTTTTATGATCGTAGCCGCGCATGGGAATAGACTATCATGTTGTCGGAACTTGAGAACCTATGGTTTTCGATGGCGAAACAACTACCGTATCTTGCTATAGGGTGGATATAGCTCGGGGTCTATGGTTCGATCGAAACACACGCGGCCCGCAGCATGGGACCAGTTGTCGGCCATTGGATCGCCATCCATCATGGGCTCTGCGGGCACTGCCATGATCACTTTTGGAGGTCGGCCACTTTGAATGCTGTCGCCGGGGCCAGCGAAGGTGGCGCAGAGTTGGAAGGCGCGCGGACCAGTCGCCTTGAATTCGTAAGGCTGCTTCGTCTGTGGATCTACTGGAATCTGTGCGCCACTTAGTGGATCGTTCATTTCGGCGAGCGATACGGGCAGTTTCTCCTTTTGCTGCCAAAAATTAACGACCTGCCATTGGATGTTCTGCAAGTCTTGCACGCGGATCATATCCTGCTTTTCCTTCCGGATCTGCTGCGGAGTGCCGATGATAAAGAATCCTGCGATTATGGTCACGAGGACGAGCACACCGACTCCCCAGTTGATCATCTTTGCGCGCGCTGGCTCCTTTTCCCAATAGCCGCGAATGTCCGCCATGAAGTGCATAAATCCGAGACCAGCGACGAGGAAGACGGTCAGGACCTTGAGAAGAAACCCTGCCGTGAGATCTTCGCCCTGAAGATACGTGTGTACCAATACGATCAGGTCGACGACCATCGTCGCGCCGGCTAGAAAGAGCGTGAGGACGAGCGCCCAGCGACGTACCCACACGTCGTTGCGTGATGGGTCTGCCGCAATAGAGCGGCGAATGAGGCGCATGAGGATAAGGAAGACGGGCGTGAGTACAATAAGGGAGGCCGTCTCGTAGCTAATGCTGGACGATTGTCCGTAGTAGTAATAGTCGTTTGTTATCGGGTTTGGGTACGCTTTATTAATGTAATCGAATATAAGAGCGATATACGCTACCACGGCTCCGTAGAGCGTCGCCATCGCACCGGCCCAGAGGAAGAAGTCCTTGGGCGTAACCTTGGGTTTATCCATAGTATTATTTTAATGATAAATGACCTTCGAGCCGCGTAATCCGTTTCTCATGTTTGAAGATGGAAACGGCGTCCTTGTCAACGGCTTTAGAGATAGGCCGTACCTCCTTGCGCAGTTCTTCTTTGACGTCTCCCGCGGCACTTGCGATCGCATGTTCCATTTGATCCTTTGTCGGCAGCTCCGCCACCTGTTCCTGCAGTGAGACGACGGCCCTCAGCACTGTTCCGAGTGTAGGTTTAGGCTTCCCCATAGGCGAGACTATACCATAGCCCTAACTATGCAAGAACTCCATTACATCACCATCCTGCACGATGTATTCCCTGCCTTCGCTCCGTAGCCACCCCTTTTCGCGGGCTTTCGCATACGAACCGGCCTCTAGCAGTTTATTCCACATGATGACTTCCGCGCGGATGAATTTGTCTCGAAAGTCCGTATGAATGACGGCGCCTGCTCCCGGCGCCGTGGAGCCGCGTGGAATGGTCCACGCTCGACTCTCCTTTTCGCCCGTGGTGAAAAATGAGATGAGGTCGAGTAGTTTGTAACCCGCCTTGATGAGGTCGTCGAGGCCATCGTCTGCAACGCCGAGCTCCCGGCGGAAGTCGGCCTTTTCGTCGGCATGGACGTCGGAAAGATCATTCTCCACGCCCGCGTCGACGACGACGTGTTGCGCGCCGCTCCCTTCAAAAAAGCTCTGCAGCTCCCGCCACCGTTCTGCACCTTCCGCATCCACATTGATCGCGCCACTTTTCCTATTGAGCACGTATAAAACAGGCTTCATCGTCAGCAGCTGCAGCTTCTTTGCATATTCCATCTCCTTCACGTCGAGTTTGATGCTGCGCGCAGGGCGACCCGCTTTGAGCGCCGGCATGATTTTCCGCAGTACGTCGCGCTCGGCTACCAGTTCTTTCTCCCCGTTCTTGGAATCGCGTTCGACGCGATCGAGACGCTTTTCCGCGCTCTGCAGGTCCGCCTGAACAAGCTCGAGATCGATCACCTCGATGTCGTAGCGTGGGTCCACGCCCCCCGCGACATGGTGAATGTCCTCGTCGTCGAAAACGCGGACCACCTCGGCAATAGCGTCCACCTCCCGAATATGCTGCAGGAATTGATTGCCGAGACCCTCCCCTTCTGAAGCGCCCTTCACGAGGCCTGCAATATCCACGAACTCCACGGCCGCGGGAACTTTCTTCTGCGAGTTTGACATAGCGGCAAGCTTGTCGAGGCGAAAATCCGGCACCGCAACGACCCCGACCGAGGGGTCTATCGTCGCGAACGGGTAGTTGGCAATGAGCACACCCTTCCGCGTGAGCGCATTAAAAAGCGTCGACTTCCCGACGTTGGGCAGCCCTACGATGCCTATCGAAAGAGACATCGAGGAATCCTAGCAGGTTTTCTAGCCGCTGACATCAATTACTTGGTGCCGGCCCGCCTCCACCAGCCCCACCACCACCTGCTCCACCGGAGTTTGATTCGTCGTTATCATTAGAGTTGGAACAGCCACTATCTGCCGGAAAATCGATTTTTCCATCGGTGTCGTTATCTACGCCATCAGCGCAAGCATCCTGAGGCGGGCCACCGGGCACAACAAGAAGAGCACCCATGTTGAGAGTAGGGACCGAATCCAGAGATATTTCGACTCCTGACGTTGCTCCTACGGCAATCCAATTGGACGCTGGGTCTGCAGTGATTGTGATTGTCGCTCCATTTTGTACTTTGAACCGCTCTTCGATAGGAATAGTCGCGCGGAAGGCTATAGGCCATGTTCTGATGCCGAGCGATATTGGATTGGCATCGGCAAAGGTGACGTCTCCCACACCATTCACGAGCGAGACATCTTGTGGACCACCGAACACTTGGGACGGGAACCATCCTTCAAGCCACACGTTGCTCAATTTCGTTACCTGTTCCATTCCAGTAGTAGTGATCGTGAAAGAAATGGGACCGAGCAGAACAGGATCGTCAGTGACAATGACATTAAATAGTCCCCATCCGCTCTGATTAATGAACCCATAGGGTGAGTCTTGTGGCGCGGCATAAACTTCTACAGGATTCGTTTCGTTGTTATCGGCAGCGCTGGAGCACCCACTGTCTGATGGGAAATCAGCTTTGCTGTCGTGGTCATTGTCTACTCCGTCTGCGCACGCTGTGAGAGGCGGAGGCATTACGCATGAGAATCCATTCCATGTACCGCCGTCGGCGACGCACGTATCGTCAGCGCAAGGACCAGCGTCCTGTATGCCCGGTACATTTGGACATGCATCGACTGTGGGCGGTGGAGGAAAATCGCATGATGTGCCGTTCCACGTTCCTCCGTCGTTAACACATGTTTGATTCTCGCATGGACCCGCGGCCTGATAACCGGATACATTCGGGCATGCATCAGTCGGAGGAGGGGTAGGTGGAATACAAGCGGGAGGCACGGGTACTCTCGTTGACGAAAGATAACGCTCGCACAGATCGCGTCCTCTTCCGCCGTCAGAAGGTGGCGGAGCGGGTGGGGGTGTCGGAGTCGGTGCGGGTGGGGGTGTAGGTGGTGGCGTTGGCGGTGGAGGCGGTGTTACGCGGCAGGTAGGAAGACGTGAGAGCGCTGGAAATCGATCGCACAGGCTGGAGTTCGCTTTTTGACCCACCTCACTGGCTGCAACGATGCCGATTGAGAAGCTGAGTGAAAGCGCTAAAAGAGCCAGCAATACTGCGGAGGTTCCGATTGTTGCAAGTGCCTTTTTCATAGAGATAACGCATACACTCTACGTGGCATGAATCGGTAGTCAACTCGCCTACTCCCGGTGACAGGAGCCATGGTGGAAAATGAAAGGAATACGAGTATAGTTTTGAGAGTCGCGGTCTTTCAGGGTTGCACCGCAACCCGACTCGACGGACGAGGTCTCCAATGCTCGCGCCGGACATGAGGCAAGTACAGCTATCCGCCATCGAACATCATCTGCGCCAATTCCGGGCATGGCTGATAGAAAGCGGCGCATCGGGATCGACGATCCTTCTCCTCGCTTTTGCCGCCGTGGTACTCACAATGCCGCTGTGGACGCCGCTGACGAGGTAACGTCGGCGCAAACTAGTGAGGTGTCGTATGCGTATGGAACCCCAAACGCCCATGAAAGAGCACTGGGTCCCGAGCCGCGGCGACTATATTGCGGCATGGAGCGTAGTCGCGCTCATCGTAGTCGGGATATTCGCGCTCTTCTACCTGCTCTGAAAGTCGCAGATACTCCCTGATGATGCCGTCGGGCGTTTCCCCGGCGGCTCATTCTTTATTTATCTAGCGCCCGGCGCGGGCGAATGCCCGCACTTTGCGCACCCACCGCTGTTTCCTGCGCTCCGGTATATTTTCGGCGGGACCGAACCACGTAGTGCGTACTGAAAAGCCGGCGAACCAGAGTATCCCCCACCGGAGCTGCGCATTCACGTTGCCGGGCAAAAAACGCACCAAAAGAGGGAGCGTTCCGCTGGTCATGATGATGCGAGCGGTCTTCCCGCGGAAGAGACGCCGCCAGAAAATAGTCCGCACGCCACCACTCGTTTTGATGTAGCGAAATGCCGAGCCCGGTAGCCACGCGCGATCGAAGAGGCCCTTGAGAATAGCGGGCATCCCGACCCACCACACCGGATATACAACAACAAAGTGATCGCACGCCGTCACGAGCTCTTGGAATCGCACCAGGTCTGGCTCGAGATCCTGTCGCTCACGATACCCTTTGTGCAGAATGGGATCGAACTGCATTTCTCCGATGTTCATGCGCGTCACGACGTGTCCCGCTTCGCGCGCGCTCTCTTCATATGCATCGGCGAGCGTCCCGCACATGCCGCTCTTGTCCGGATGACCCAATAGGATCAGAACTTTTTTTTGTTCCATTCTGAATAGCGTACCACAGCTAGGCGTCGTTCACGCCCGTTCTTCGTACCGGATCGTCCTCTTGGAGCGATGGAACGTCTTCAAATTCACCTGCTTCGGCTTGCCTCCCCACTTGATGCATGACGAACGCGCGGACTGTTTTGACACTGAAATAGAACGCGACGAGAAAAAGGAGTGCGAGCAGTTGCCGGAGCCCTACTTGTACCCATGAGCTGGCCTGGTATGCGTAAAGCGTCCACGTCTCAAAGATGACGAGACCGACACCAGAAGCGACCGCATTAGCGACCATCACCGATTTTTTGTGCGGATTGACGAGGGCTGCGAGCGCGACGAGAACGAGGGCGCCCGCTATTTCAAAAGGCAACTCCACACGAAGCGAATCTGCATAAAAGGGGGCCGCGATGAGCATAAGCGCAGCTGTGCAAATGAACAGCTGACGCACGATGTCCCCATAGTAGTGAGGAACGCTTTGGGTAAATGGGTGACGCACGTATTCTTCCATCGAATCCGATTGTCCCATGTCAGGCGGCTTTGGCAATAGCGATGAGTGCGTCCCTGTCGTCCCCCGCCTCGGCCCTATTTTTGCTCTCGTATCCGCACGTTGTGCATCGATGGATAATGCGGTACTCGGCGACGGTGCCCTCGATGCGGATGGGCTCCATCATGCCGCCGCAGAGGGCGCTCCTATCTCCCGGCTGCACATCGACATGCTTGCTCCACAGACATCGCGGACAGTGATTGGTATAGCCCGTCCCCACTACGTGTGCACCGCAATGCGTGCATGTGAAATTTTCGATGCGTTTTTGGAAGCTCATCGTGAGTGGAGCGTAACGCGCGTGGACTTCTGCAGCGTGCCGCCGGATTGTGGAGAACATGAAAGAACGATCGTGAGTGTGGCGGGCGATTGCGGGGTAGTCTGCATTACTTTGGTACCCTCGTTGGAGCTCGCCAGGATAGAGCCATTCACGGCCACGCTGCACGGCTCTGCGCTTCGCATACCGACGCTTGCCCACGAGATAGTGATCGGGTGTCCACGAAGGGCAGAGCTCGGCTGTGCGATGACGAGGGCGGCGCTCGGCACCGCGGCACGCGGCGCGGGCGACGGCGGCTGCAACCCGAACGACGGAGGAATAATGATGGAAGGCGGCGTTGGCGCGGGGGTAGGTATGGATGTAGGAGCGCGCGCGACGCTGGGGACGGACTGTGGCGCAGGCAAAATGTTGCCACGATTCGCGATCGAGCTGCACGGATACGGATACACAATGAGTGGCTCCGTGCTGACGATGCAATACGGCTCTTCCCGGACTTGTGCTTGCGAGCCGGGAAAGGGCACCCCCACCGGCCGCGGCACCATTACCGGAGTTCCGAACGGCGTGGTTTGCCGACCGACCGTCACATGGGGAGGGGCTTCCACATTGATAGTGGGAACTCCGACCTGCTCGCACGTCTTGGGCGGCACCGATAGCAATTGGTACGTTGCCGGCACCGTCCCTCCCCTCATCTCAAGCGCTGTTTGAAGTGCGGGGTTGGCGTCAATGGTCCGGCACCCAAGCCTCGAATTCGGTCCACGATCCATGACGATCGAAACAGCGCATTTTTTATTTCGGGTGTTGCACACCGCCACGCATGAGCCGAGCGGCCACGTGCGGTGAGCGATACCGGGTACGTTGTTGCGACATGGCCCCCCTGCGCACATCGTGTCCCTAAAACTCGTCAGCTCGATGGTGAAATATGTCTTGCCGATATCCCCCCGCGCTCCCGTCGCATTCGTTTGCAGACTGTTGTGCTGATTGGCGCCTGGATTCAGGGTGTTGGGCGGAAGTGTGTAGGTCTTCGTTTGGTACGTGCTGTATGAATTAATGCATTTGACGACCTCGGAAAATGCCATGGTCGGGAGAAGCAAGAGAGATGAACAGCCCGCGAGACCAGCGAATCGAAATGTTCTCCGCAGCATTAGTTGAATTGTAGCGCGAGACATCGAACCCGTCGCCATTGCATTGCAGCTACAAGAGGACGACCGCGTGATTGCCGGACACCTCGAGTACGCCGTCTTTGATATCAAATGTCTTGGGGTCGCTCGAGTCTCCGCGCACTGTTATCGTCCCCTCCTTCAACGTTGTGACAAAAGGTTCATGGTGAGCAAGTACCGTAAGCTCTCCGTCGGAGCCAGGAAATGTCGCGGAGACAGTTGGGCCATCGTAGCGCGTCTCGCCCACCGATGCGATAACGAGATGGAAGGTGGAAGACATAGCTAGTAGTAAATAGTCAGTAGTTAGTAGTCGTGTGTATTTATGTTTCTACTTACTATTTTCTACTTACTACTTACTACCTCATCTATTCCGCCTTTCATATAAAATGCCTGCTCGCTCTGTGCATCGTGCTTGCCGTCGAGAATCTCACTGAACGCCCGCACCGTTTCCGCGAGTGCTACGTATTTGCCTTTCGCTCCTGTAAATGTCTCCGCAACGGCGAACGGCTGCGAGAGAAAGCGCTGTATCTTCCTCGCACGATAGACGAGCCGTTTGTCATCCTCCGAAAGTTCCTCAATACCGAGAATGGCGATGATGTCCTGCAGGTCTTTGTAGCGCTGCAAGACGCGCCGCGTTTCGTTCGCCACGCGGTAATGCTCCTCGCCGACTATTTCCGGCGTGAGCGCGGTCGAACCCGATTCGAGCGGATCGATAGCCGGATAAATGCCAAGGCTTGCGAGCTGACGAGAAAGCACGATGGTGGAATCGAGGTGAGAAAAGGTCGTCGCCGGAGCGGGATCGGTGAGGTCGTCGGCGGGCACATAGATGGCCTGCACGGAGGTGATGGATCCTTCGGTCGTCGAGGTAATGCGCTCTTGAAGAAGACCCATTTCTTCCGCGAGCGTGGGCTGATACCCCACGGCCGATGGCACGCGGCCCAAGAGTGAAGAGACTTCCGAGCCGGCCTGAACGAAACGGAACACATTGTCCATGAAAAAGAGCACGTCTTTCCCTCCCTCGTCGCGGAACGCTTCGGCCATCGTGAGCCCCGAAAGCGCCACGCGCGAACGCGCGCCGGGCACTTCGTTCATCTGTCCGAAGACGAGCGCCGTTTTTTCCAATACGCCGGAGTCTTTCATTTCGTGATAGAGGTCGTTGCCCTCGCGCACGCGCTCGCCGACGCCCGCGAAGACGGAGTACCCACCGTGCTCACTCGCGACATTGTGAATTAATTCCTGTATGAGCACGGTCTTGCCCACGCCCGCGCCCCCGAAAAGCCCGACTTTGCCACCCTTGATGAAAGGTGCAAGAAGATCAATCGCTTTAATACCTGTCTCAAAAAGTTCCGCTTTCGTACTCTGGCGGGTGAATTTCGGCGGATCCTGGTGTATGGCAAGGCGCTTTGGTTTCTCCAACGGCTCTAGACCATCGATCGCCTCGCCCACGACATTGAACATCCTTCCGAGCACCGCCTCACCGACGGGGACGGAGATCGGGCGGCCCGTGTCTGTCACCTCTACTTCGCGTGCCAAGCCTGCCGTGTCCTGCATCGCGATGCAGCGCGCTCGGCTCTGCCCGAGATGCTGCGCGACTTCAAGCGTCAAAGTCCCATTATGTTTGACGTGGAGCGCATTCTTGATGGGTGGCAGACCTTCATCAAACCGCACGTCGACGACTGGCCCGATGATCTGCGTGATGATGCCTTTGCTCATATAGTGAAAGGATTATACCCGCTCGCTAAAAAATTGCGAAGGGGAAGAAATTTCGGTTCGGGCAGGGCATCTATCGGGAACCAGCGCCACTCTTCGAACTTGCCCGGCTCCGGCACCGGCTCCCCCTCCTTCCAATCGGCTATGTAGGAAATCGTCACGTAATGCGTACCGTTCTCCTTATCCTGGTCATCCACGACGCCGACGAATTTGAGGTTGTGTATATCTATCCTCGTTTCTTCTTTTACCTCCCGCACTGCGCACTCTTCCGGCAACTCCCACATCTCCAACTTACCTCCCGGCGCTCCCCACGTGTCGGTCCCATAACTGCCCTTTCTCTTGCCGAGCAAAAGTTTCCCCTCTTTGCGAATGTATACGCCAATACCGACTCCAGGATAAGTTTGTTCGTTCATGTGCATTCGATTGCGAGAAAAAAGCTCGCGCGTGTCGCTAGAAAAACCTCCCTTTCAACATATAGCTGTCATAGAGAGCGAAAAAAACAGGGAGCATGAATAACGTTAAAAGTGCAATGTATACGAGGTAACCAAACATAAAATCATAGCGTCGCCGAATCGCGTTGCTTATGATCATTGCAAGTGCGAAAAAGAATAGAGCTGGTGTAGAAAGCGCAAATGCTGGTCCGGTTATGGCAAGGATACCGAAAAATACGTCTACTCCTGTAACTAAACCAAGAAAGAATAGGATTCCGATGCTGAGCATCAATCCAAACCATATGATGACAACAATGCGAAAAGCGTGCTCCAGCCTGCCAACTTGCTGAGGAAAGAGCCGCATATTATTTCATCGCTTCGATGCCGGAGGTAATTTCGGATACTTCGCGGGTGATGGCGGCTTGGCGGACTTTGTTGAAGGTGCGCGTGAGATCGCCCGCCATTTCCTTGGCCTTATCCGTTGCGTTCTTCATCGCGACCATTCGGGCACTATGCTCTGATGCCTTGGCCTCGAGGAATGCATGGAAAATGGCAACGTTCAGAAGTCGTGGGAGCAACATGTCGAGCACCTCGTCCGGATCCGGTTCGATCGTGTACACGGCGGGCTGCTGCGGTTTTTCTTCTTGTGTAGGAGCGTACTTGCCCTTCGCCGGACGAATGTGCTTGACCATCTCCGCTATCATCGCCGGCGTAATGGGAACGAGCTGCCGCACGCCTGCCTCCTGTTCGAACGTCGAGAGAAAATTTTGATACGCGACTATGGCCGTGCCTATCTCGCCAGCATGGTGCCATTCGACTATCTTGTCGGTGACGACCCGTATTTCTGCTTCGGAAACACCGTCGCCGAGGTTCTCGTGCTTCATGCGCACGTCATAGCCGCGCGATTGGAAGTAATCACCACCGCGACGGCCCACGGCTATCATGACGATGTCGTCTTTTTTAAGTGCGCGCGTCCGTATCTCTTCTTCGACTTTGCGGATGACCGCGCTGTTCAAGGAGCCCGCCAATCCTTTATCGCTCGTGATGATGACGATGCACGTTTTGTTTACCCCGAGCGCACCTGTGGCGAGCGGAGTCGAACCAGTCGAGGGGCCGCTGCGAACCTCCAAGAGTGCATGACTTTTCAACGCGGGTGTTCCTGCAAGACGTTGCAAAATGGAAAGCGCAGCGGCAGCATACGCGCGCCCTCTAAGGGCGCGCTCTTGCGATTTGCGCATCTTTACGGCCGAGACAGCTTCCATCGCGTGAGTGACGGTGCCAGTTTTCCTATACGATATGATCTTCGTCTTAATGCTTTTCAAATTCGCCATAGAGGTTAGTCCTTAGTCACGAGTCATTAGTCATTAGAGAATCTAAACTCATGACTTTGGACTTATGACTTTTGACTAAAGAGCTCCGGATGCGCGAGGCGGAATTCTTCGCCTGCCCTATTGAGCTCTTTCTTGAGTTCATCCAAAAGCACGCCCGTCTTCTTGATCTCCGCGAGGGTCTTCGAATACTGCCCGTCGAGGAATTCCGAAAGCTGTGCCTCGACTTTTGTGACGTTCGCCACCGGCACATCAGCGAAGAATTTTTGCCCAGCGGCGTAGAGGATAGCAACCTGCATTTCCACCCTGATCGGTGCACCGTTCTTTTGCTTCAGGACCTCGACCATGCGCTGCCCGCTTGCGATGCGATCGGCGGTTGCCTTGTCGAGATCTTGCGCGAACTGCATGAACGCTTCGAGTTCGCGGAACTGCGCGAGCTCGAGCTTGAGCCCTCCTGCAACGACCTTCATCGCCTTCTTTTGCGCGGCGCTTCCCACGCGCGAGACGGAGATACCCACGTCGATCGCAGGACGTATGCCCTTGTTGAAGAGCTCGGCGACGAGAAATATCTGACCGTCGGTGATGGAAATGACGTTGGTCGGGATGTAGCCGGATACGTCGCCATCCTGCGTCTCGATGATAGGAAGCGCCGTAAGGCTTCCACCCCCCTTCTCTTCGGAAAGGCATGCCGCACGCTCAAGAAGGCGCGAGTGTAAGTAGAAAATATCACCCGGATACGCTTCGCGGCCCGGCGGACGACGCAAGAGGAGCGAGAGTTGGCGGTAGGCAACGGCCTGTTTCGAAAGGTCGTCGTAGATGACGATGACGTCTTTGCCACGATCCATGAAATATTCCCCGATAGATGCTCCCGAAAAGGGTGCGAGGTATTGAAGCGCAGCCGGAGCCGACGCTGGAGCATCAACGACGATGGTGTACTCGAGCGCGCCCGCGCCTTTCAATTGCTCGACGATGCGCGCAGTCTTGCTTTCCTTTTGCCCGATGGCGACATAGATACAAATGGGCCGCGTTGCCGGCGGCTCAAAGCGCTGTGAAATAATGGTGTCGATCGCTATCGTCGTCTTGCCGGTCGCGCGATCCCCGATGATGAGTTCGCGCTGGCCGCGACCTATCGGTATCATCGCGTCGATGGCTTTGATGCCTGTTTGCACGGGCACCGATACCGATTTTCGGTCGATGACGCCGGAAGCTTGCCGCTCCACGGGCATGAGAGTCGTTTTCTTAAAGGGTCCTTTT
>Ga0209542_10003920_pt1 | contig 31235 bp, 35 predicted proteins | sample RifCSPhighO2_01_FD_184028 | JGI IMG/M metagenome (GOLD analysis project Ga0209542, IMG submission 184028) | Soil microbial communities from Rifle, Colorado - Rifle CSP2_plank highO2_0.1 (SPAdes) (version 2) | ecosystem: Environmental > Terrestrial > Deep subsurface > Rock core/Sediment ... | reverse complement strand
TTTCTGTTCTAATCCTGTTTTCAACAATCTCAAGATGAAGTTCTCCCATGCCTGACATAAGACTTTCTCCAGTTTGCTCGTTAATTTCTATTTTTATTGATGGGTCTTCCTTTGCAACTTTTTTAAGAATTTCAACCAGCTTTGGGAGGTCGCTTGTTTTTTTAACTTCAATAGCTTTTGTGATAACTGGTTCGAAAATATGTTTTAGTTCTTCAAAAGGGGTCTCTGGTTCTAAGGTTATTGTTTCTCCTGCTTCTCCTGTAACGCCAGAAATAGCCAGAACATTTCCAGGACCTATTTCATCTATCTGCTCCGGTTTTATTCCGTTATAAATGAAAAGCTGCTGTATTCTTTGCTTTTGTTTTGCCAGATTAAGGTAAACTTCTGTTCCTGTTTTCAACGTGCCTGAGAAAAGTCTTCCAGCCGAAATTTCCTTCCCGCTTTTTGGTTCAATAACAATTCTTGTAATCACGAAAGCAATTTTTCCTTTTGGATCGCAATCAATCAAATTTTTTCCTAAATCAGAATCTATATCTCCATGCCAAATTTTTGGGATTCTATATTTTTGAGCTTCTAAAGGATTTGGCAGGTGCTTTACTACCATATCTAAAAGAACCTCATATAAAGGTGCATTCTTCCAAACCCATTCTTTTTTCTCTTTTTCTTCCATCTCATAAAGCTTGAATATATCTTTGAAAGTTATAGCTTTCTTCTGCATGAATGGAACAGAAAGCGCCCAATTTTCTCTTGCAGAGCCAAAAGCAACGCTTCCATCTTTTATGTCAACAGCCCACTTGTCTTTGAATTCTTGGTCGGCAATTTTTTTAATCAGATCATTAAATTCATGAAAAATATCTATGAATCTCTGCTGCATTTGTTCTGGAGTAAGCTTCAGCTCCTTAATCAATCTGTCAACTTTATTGATAAACAAAACTGGTTTAACTCTTTCCCTTAATGCCTGCTTGATTACTGTTTCTGTCTGTGGCATTATTCCCTCGACCGCGCAAACTAAAACAATAGTTCCATCAATAGCCCTCATCGCCCTCGTGACATTTCCACCAAAGTCCACGTGCCCAGGCGTGTCAATAAGATTGATTAAATATTCTTCCCCATGGAAATCGTGAACCATAGAAACGTTTGCGGCATCAACAGTCATTAGTCTTTCTTGCTCGTCCAAATGTTGCCATGTTGCCATTCCAGCATCCAAGTTTCCGGCAGATTTTTCAGCCATGTGCCCGGATGCCGCAAGAAGGTTGTCTGTCAAGGCTGTATTGTGAATACTCATCCCTTCAGCGATAAAATTATGTGTTTCCGGAACAGTAAAGTCATAAACAATTTCCCTAAATCCAGATTCTATTTTGCTGACTTCGACGTATGCTAGTTCTTCATTTATTAGTTCCTCAGTTCTTTTTTTTAATAACAATATTTGGTTGCCAGATCTTACAGCATCGCACACAGTATTCCCAGCAACTTTGCTAACCAAAATTTTTAGCTTTTCAGCTTTTTCCTTTAGCCCAAATCCAATTTCCTTTTCAAAATTGATGGCAGATATCCCGGAAATTGCCAAAGTGTTATCTTTCTCTTTTATAGCAATACATCCAAATCTTAACAATAACAAATGTAAGTCATCAATCATTCTTTTGCTTGCAGAACTTATTGTTACAGCTCTTCTTGATTTTTCAACACACCCATCAGTATCAAAATATCCTCTTAATAGTGAAGCAATAAGACCATCATCACATTTCAATAAGAATTCAGAAATTCTAACATTACGAGATTTTTGCTTTAAAGGATAATCAAATAAACTATTAAATATTTCAACAAGTGTTAAATTTGTGTGTATTTCGGGGGTTCTATTTTTGCTATTAACTTCCTTTGGGCTAAATCCTAAATCCCCGCAAATTTCTTTCATTCTTAAGCCAAGACTTTTTTTTCCAACAATAAATTTCTGTTTTGATCCGTCTCCTATAAATAGTCCAGCCATATAGAAAAAATCTTCAAAATCCTGAGGAAGTTTTATAGGATTGGAGTTTCCTCCTCTTTGCTTGCCTGTCCTGAAAAAAATAATATCAATTTTATTATATAATTCACCAAGATTAATAGAAAAAAGCTCGCATATCTCAACTAGATCTTTTAGATTGTACCTATTCTGCCATAAGCCATGATAAAATGATTTTGGCTTTATCGTTAATCTTAAGTTTTTGATCCCATAATTAAGAATTTTTTTGTTCAGTTCTTTTGAAAATATGCTATTAAGTTTAACATAAAAATTCTTTTGTGATAGCCTTTCTAAAATATCCTTTTTAATTTCTTTATTTTCAATTCCAAAACTCAATTTTCTCGCGCAAATAACTCTATCCCCAATTTTTAAATCTCTTGCTTCAATATCTTTAAATCCATTTCTGAAAACTGTGTATCTATGCTCTGGCGTGGTCTCTATTTCAAAACCATTTCTTAATCTTGTTTTTATGGTCTTTCCTCCGACAAGCCTCCAAACGTATTGTATTGGTTTCTTCTCAATTTGTCCTGTTGCTTTGTTGAGTGAGAAAATCTCTACCCTTTCATTAGGAATAAAAATAGTATGGTCTTCATTTTCCTTATAAATCGTGCCATTCTTTGATACCCCCTCAAACAACTCTCTTGCGGTTTTCACGCTACCATTTGCTAAAACAAGTCTAGAATCTTCTGAGATGCATTTTCCGTGATGTATGTGCGCACTTGTTGCAATATTACGAATATTTTTCTGGTCGCTGCTAATTCTCTTTATCTTCAAAAATTGTGTTTCTTTTTCTGCCATTTTAACTTGTTAAAATGACCTGGTGGAATTTATTCCAGCCTGCCATTCTTAAATAATATTCAGACAGTTAATGAAGAAAAAAATTGTTTTTAAAGTTGTTGGTGAGAAAAAATGAAAGAATTTTTATAGTGAACCAAGAGCTCTATAGCCTTCTTGAAATCGAGGATGTCTGTATAATTCTTTTAAAGTATTGATTGGCAAAAACTCCAAAAATTCTAAAACAGCTTCAGCGCTTTTCTTTGAGTCATAACTTGGATCTACCGTACAAATTACTTCTATTTGGCTAGGACTAATATCTTCATTGCCAACCATTTTTGCTTGTTCATCCAGTTGTACATATATTCTTTTCATTTAAAAAACAGAAATTTTGACTTTATAAGAATTATTGTGTTAATTATCTTCTACGCAAACTTGATAAAGCATGAACAACAGCAAAATTAGAAGGTTTAGGATAACCATCCCCCTGCTTTTGTAATAATCTTGTTTTTTTGAAACTATCAAATATTCTTTGAGACTTTGGATCTAAGCATTGACCATAGAAAAATAATGTTTTTGGTTCTCTTACTTCATTACTCAACCAAATGCAATAAGATTCTTTTACAGAGTCATCATAAATACGTAATTGGGTTTTATATGACCCATTCCACAAATTTTGACTTAGGCCGACTAGTTGATGTCTTTCTATTCTTGATCGGGCTTCTTCAACTTCTGGAATTAAAATTGTAAGACTTCCATAACCACTATAATCTTGTGCGTTAGTAGTTAATAACACTTGACTTTGAATAGTTGGTCTAACGCCTTTTAAAGAAGATTCTAATCTTTCTGCCGTACTCTTAAATTGTTCAAAAGAAACCCTTCGAAGTATATTATCAATGCTAAATCTTTCCATAACTTTACATTAAAATCATTGTTTATAAAGATTATTATAAAAAATTATTACGCAAAATTAATTTTTTACTAAATTACCTTTTTGCCTTTTCAGCTCTTCTTTTATAAAGAAATCTGAGATTTTCATATCAACATCAAGTAATAAATGAGTTAACTTATTTTCTTTATTCAATGTATACAGCCACGATTTCCCCATTTTTCTTGTTCTCTTAATAATTCCTTTTTTAATGAGAGCTTCAATAACTTTTTCAACTGTTTCCCATTTTGTCTCTGTTTCTTTAGAGACAAACGAAATAGGATAATCAAAATCTTCAAACTGCATGAAAAAATCTAAAACTTTTACAAAAGGCGAATTTCCAAAAGCCAGGGTAAATGATGATTTTTCCATCTATTATTTAGATTTTAGCTATTTAAATATTTTACTATTTTGGATTATAAATTACTTTTAGTGAAATACTAATAAATATAAATTATAAAAGATTGTGATATCTAGACTTTAGATGTCTATAAGAAAAGCTATTTTAAAGAAACTTTTTAGGCACAGATATATCGGTGGAAGACATACTGAAATTAGAAATGCTATGAAAGGTTTCCCACCACCATTATTAAAAGAAGTTAAAGAAGAAATAAAAAATCTCATCAAAGAAGGATATTTACTATCAAAAATAAGCACGGGAGAAATCCATATTAGTTTAAATCCAAGAAAATTAAATGAGATAAGAAGCCAAATTATTGATTAAAACTAACTTTTTGGTCCAAGACCCCTATACCATTCTTGGAACCTTGGATGGTTATATAAGATTTCTAATGTAGTAACGTCTTGATATTGTAGTAATTCAATTAATCTTTCCGCAATAACTTCCTGTCTATCTGGGTTCTCTCCTCTTGTGCAAATAAATTCTATTCTGCTTGGAGCATGTTCTTCACTTGGTCCTCTTGGTAAAGGTGGCTGATAACAAACTTCTATCCTTTTTGTCATATCTACTCACTAAAAAAGAACTTTATAAGAATTATTATACTAAATTATCGCGCAGAATCAGCTTGCTTCTCGGATTCATTCTTTTTCTTCATGGCAAAGCTTTCCTGGTTTTTGTCTGCAGCCAGCATTATTTCTTCCGCAAACGCTTGTGAAATTCTTTTTTTCTTTCCAAATGCTTTTTCTGAAGCTCCGTGGACAATATGCTTTAAAGCAAGATTAACACGCCTTAAAGGAGAAACATCAACTGCCTGAGGGTATCTTGCTCCACCGTATTCTATAACTGTTATTTCGTCCCTAGGCGCAGAATTTTCAACTGCTCTAACAAGAACTGCAACAGGATTTTCTCCAGTTTTCTTTTCAATAATCTCAAACGCTTCTAAAATAATTCCTGCATTTCTCGTGTATTTTCCCGTAGCTGAGCCCAAAATAATTCTGTGTTTTTTTCCTCTATGACCCGCAACTGCGAATTTGTTTATCAATCTTTCAACAAGATTCACTTTTAGCTGTCCGAATTTTTGAACATTTCTTCCATGGCTTTTCAATGCCAGTTTCGGATGCAGATTTATGACATCTTTTAGACCCTGATCCTGCACAGTAATTCCACTAGTATCATACTTGTCAAAAATCTTGAATAACATTTGTTCTGTCATTTGACACTCCTATGACGAATGATTGAAAATTTAATATTTGCTGTCATTTTAACTATAAGTTTTTCTCCGACCGCGACCACTCCTTCTAAATATCACCAGCCTTATTTGATTATTTTCCGCAGGTAAGTACTTATGGCCTAATTCGTAGCAATCGCCTTCACCAATTTCTAGCCCCTCACCCTTTAGCAAATTTAAGTATCCTTCTAATTCTTCTCTGCTTGAAGATCTTGCCACAACCGATTCTTGACCATTTGCTATTCTAGAGATTTCTTTAACGGCTCTTTCTAACCCCGCCTTATCTTTTTCCACTGTGGTAATTTGTAAAACCATTTTTATCTTTGACTAGCAGCCAATTCCTCCTTTTCTGGCGTTATAAAATCATTCACAAACTTTCTTGCTCTTCCCATTCTATCTTCGACAATTTCTTTATCGGGCGATGCCATTTTTATTGATAATCGGTCGTGAAATCTTGATTTACGATTTCTATAGGTTAATAATATTAAAATATAATCTTCTTCATGTGGGCTTGTAATAAAATATGCTTCCTCCCAATTTGAGGCATTGTCATTTTCAAAGAATTTATTGTATCTATTCCCAGAAATTAAAAAAGATCTCAGTCTAATAAATTCTTCTTCCCTAGGATTTAACCAAATATTTTCAGAAAGTTCACGACTGTGCCACATTTTATCTTTTCTCCATATTTAAAATTTTCATGATTATCTTCTACCCTTTTCGATTATTCCCTGCCAAAGCAAGTGCAGCGGCTGATCATTTACTTGGATAACTTGAAATCTCACTCCAGGGATGTCTCCTTTTGTTCTTCCCTGCTTTCCACCGATTCTTTCAATTAAAACTTCATCGTGTTCATCAATGAATTTCTGTGCGAGGTTCCCAGGAATAAATGCAGTAACAACTTTGCTGTTTTTTGTCAATTGGACTTTGCAGCATTTTCTCATTGCTGAGTTTGGCTGCTTTGCTTCTTTTTGAATTTTCTGAAGCACAATTCCCTTTGCCTGGTTTGCTCCTTCAAGAGGATCTGATTTCGCGTAAAGATTTAGAGTTTTCACTTTGTATTTCCTGTCGCTCCATCTAAATTTTTTTCTGTTTTTCTTCAGCTTTAACGCGTTTTTTAATCCCATATTTTGTATTCGAAACAACAATACTTAATTGAGAAATCGGTTTTTAAATGTTTTCGGAAGGTTAAGAGAAGAATATCAAACAACTCTAAACTCCTTACCGAAAAAATCCTCGACTATTTTTTGCATTTCAAACAAACGGCGTTTGTTTCTTCCTATAAGCATTGCCTTGTTATCTCCACCGGTAATAAGAATCTCATTTCCCTTTATCTCGAAATTTTTAAAAGTTGTTGGGCTTACAATTGACCTAATGAAGTATTCTGCATCCCATATGCCCATTGGCTGTGCAACTATTTTTATTCTTCTATCTAAAATCTCGCTCATTTCTCTTATGTTTCTTCCGCCCTGTCCAATTGACCTTTGAACAAGAGGTTTTGGAACACAGAAGACTATTGATTCATTATACTTAAAACAGAATCGCGTTCTAACGCCCATTATCCTTTCAAATAAATTCAGGTAACGCATCTCCTGCATATCAATCGTGTTGGTCATGTTAAGCTAAAATATTTAGAAATATTTATTTTATAAACTTATCTTTGTTGGATTTTATTTTTTATCTTTACTTGAAACCGGCATCGTTCTTTTTAAGAACGCCAAATGCGGAGCATTTGGTTCGTGCTGGTTTATATGATTTTTTGTTAGCATAAAATCTTAGTTGGTTAAATTTTATTAGTAATATAGATAAAAATAATTATTATACATTTTTTATTAAACTTATTTATGATTTGTTTTTCACTATCGCATTACCTATCCTTCGTATGAACACAAAAGCATATCCCCAGACAAAAGGCAGCCAAAGAGGAACCCCCAATAAACTTGGATTTTCCCAATATTGCATTCTGTAAAACAATCCGAGAACAACTTCAATAAAAAGGCCAAGCAAAAATCCAAGGAAAAATAAAGTCCATTCTCCTTTATTGTATTTTATTTTGAAATTAATCAGTAAAATAAGAATTATTGCCCCTGTAAAGATTAGCTCGTCGGCTTTAACAAATGTCATGATAATAAAAGCCAATAGCAAGCTGGCTGTTTGGACTAAAATCTCTTTGGTATTTTCTTTCATTGTGCCTTTTGGAAAAACATTTTTTAACAATTTATATTTAAAATACTTTTCCAGCTTTTATATTTAATCATAAACCAAATTTATTTATTTACAGACTCAACAACCTTACTCTCTGCTCTTTTCTTATCGGCTTCTTTTTTTACAAGAGGCCCGACAACTTTAACAAGCAAACCTGGTAAGCCCGTGCCGACGGGAACTGGCTGATTCAAGATAACATTTTCAACAACACTTAAAAGATGGTCTTTGTTCCCCTTTATTGTTGCATTGACAAACTGCTTTACAGGGGTTTCGAAAGTTGCTCTTGCAAGTATTGAAGATTTCTGTGCGATAATTCCTATTCTTGTTACTCCTTTGACTTCTCCGGTGTTTGTCATTGCGTCTGAAACAAGTTTCAAATGTCTTTTGTCTATGTCCAGACCCTGCGTGTTAAGAACTTCTTGTATTTCATTAATTATGAGCTGTTTTGCAGCTTCAATCCCAAAAACAATTGCAACTTCATGAAGATCATTAGAAAGCAATCTCTCTGAAGCCACTTCTTTAATCTCAAGCATTTTCTTAAGATTTGTCCCTAAAGTCATAATTACAAAATCCCTTTCTTTTTTCACAATTAAAATTTGCTTTATTCCTTTTACGCCGGAAATAATAGTTTTCTTAAGCTTCTCTTTAATTTGATAAATTTCTTTGAAATTCATTTCAGAAGCATTAATAGTTATTGCATCCTGTTTTTCTTTTGCATTAAATCCTGATTCATTTAGCCTTTCAACAACCTTTTTCACAGAAATATGGCTGTGTTTAATCCCTTCCTTGTCAATTTTTATTTCTATTTTTTTGTTGCTGAAATCAAGATCAATTTCAGATGCAATATCCTTTATCGTGACTTCTTTAATCTTTTCTGCAAAAACACGCGCATCATGTTCGTTATTGTGCTCTTTCTTGAGATATATTTCCATTTTAGGCGAGCTTGGTTTTTTTCTAGCGTCAAAAATTTCTATAAGTCTTGGAAGCCCTTGAGTAACCTGCATTTCTGAAACACCGGCGAAATGGAAAGTTCTTAAGACCATTTGTGTCGATGGCTCTCCGAAGCTTTGTGAAGTTACAACTCCAATTGCCTCCCCCGCTTCGAGTTTGCCGTCGAGATGAAGTTTTGAAATGTCCATTCCATCATCCCCGTATATGAACTGAATGACATTATTGTTGCTGTCTCTTATCGTTCCATCGTACTCTCTTCTTAAATCCTGCAGGGCGTTTGCAAGTCTTCTATACAAATACCCGGATTTTGGAGTTCTTAATGCAGTGTCCATTAGTGTTGCCCTTCCTGTTATTGCTCCAAAGAAAAATTCATCAGGTTTCAGGCCTTTTATGAAAGGGCTTCTTATGAATCCTTTTGCTCTCGGTGACAAGTCCTTTTGTTTGAAAAAAGAAAGAGTTCTGTTGGCATAGCCTATGTCAATTCTTTTTCCTTCCAAATCCTGCTGACCAACACAGCAAGCCATTTGGGTAATATTCAAAATATTTCCTCCCCCGCCAGACCTTATCATATAAGTTACGGGATTTTCTTCTGGAAACTCTTCTTTTACAACTTCTCCGATTCTAGTTCTTATTTCATTCAAAACCTTAAGAATTTTTATTTCTCTTGATTCTTCTGCGGTCTTGCCCTGAATTATTTCAAGTGTTCCTTCGCCGTAATCTTTGATTATTTCTCTGGCTTTTTCTTCAGCTTTCTTGACTATTTCTTCACTTATGTCAACAACTTTCTGCTCAACATCAAGATCATTAAGAGCAATTGTTATTCCTCTTTCTGTGAGATGATTTTTCCCTAGGTTAAATGCCTTTTTTATTGCCTCAAATGCGGCCATTCTCCCCATCTTCTTGTCAATTTCCTTGATTAAAGCCCCGTCTTCACTTCCAAAAAGGCTGTTGTCAACAAAACCATGAGTTATTCCCCCCTCTTTAATTTTAATTGCTTCATTCGAAAAACTAATCTTTGGGAGAATGCTTGAAAAAATTTCATTGCCTGTGACCGTTTTCTTTGAAAAATAATAGTCTATTCCGGATTTGTAAAGAAGTTGATTGGCGTCTTCTTTTGAAAATTCACCAGTGCTAAGAAGATAACCCCCCGTAACCGCATCCTGAGAACATCCTATCCAGTTTGTATTATTTTTTGGAGATATTAAATTTTTCTTTACTTCAAGAAGAATTTTTGCTTCTGCCCTGGCTTCTTCTGTTTGAGGACTGTGTATGTTCATCTCATCTCCGTCGAAATCAGCGTTGTAAGGAGCAGCAACGGAAGGATGTAACCTAAATGTTCTTCCTGGTAAAACTTTTACGTAATGAGCCATAAGGCTTCCCTTGTGAAGGCTAGGGTGTCTGTTAAATAATACAATGTCTCCGTTTTCAAGATGTCTTTCTACCTGGTATCCAGGGGAAAGTTCTCCCATTATTTCTTCCTTAAGTTCAGGAGTTATTTTTTTTCTTTTTCCGTCAGGTCTTATGACATAATTTGCTCCAGGATATTCCGAACCGCGTTCAACGAGTTTCTTTATTTTTTCAATATTCAAATCGTTTACTGTTTCCGCAACTGTCACAACTCTTGCAATTTCGTAAGGAATTCCAACTTCATTGATTTCTATGGACGGATCTGGAGAAATAACTGTTCTCCCAGAATAATTTACTCTTTTGCCGGCGAGATTTTTTCTGATTCTTCCTTCTTTACCTTTGATTCTTTCTGTTATTGTTTTTAATGGCTGTCCTGAACGATGTCTTGCCGGAGGAATTCTGGCAACAGTATTGTCAAAGAAAGTCGTTATGTGAAACTGCAGCAAGTCCCACAAATCCTCGATTATAACTTCGGGAGCTCCCGCGTTTAAATTTTCCCAAAGACGCTGATTGGCACGGATTATATCTGAAAGTTTGTGCGTTAAATCATCTTCACTTCTTTCTCCTGATTCAAGGATAATGCTTGGCCTTACAGTTACGGGAGGAACAAGCAGCGTGGTTAGCACAGCCCACTCTGGTTTGAAGTTTTTTGGATTCATTCCTATTTTCATCAGCTCTTCGTCAGGAATCTTAACAAGAATTTCTCTGATTTCAGTCGGGAAAACTCTTGTTTTTCCTTTGTAAAATGTCGTCGGTTTATCCAGTCTTATTTTTTCTTGGTTTGCATTGCAGTGAGGACATTTTTTTGTGTCTTTGGCTTTTTTAACTCTAGTACTTGGAGTATTTTTGTCAAATTCTTTGTCTGTGATCATTAATTTTCCACATGAATGACAAAAAGATCTTAAACAGAGTTCTATAACTGGAACATATTTAAGATGCATCACCGAACGAGCCAAATCAATGCTTCCAGAGTGTCCTAAACATTCTTTCAAACGACCGCCGCAAGTTCTGCAACGAACTCCAGGGTCTATTGCGCCTAAACGCAAATCCATCAATCCTCCGTCGACAGGATATCCATCTATATCATAAAGCTCGGGAGTCACGATTTTCGCAACTGAAACCTTTTTGATTTTGTCGGGACTAAAAAGAGAAAATCCTATTTCCTTAATTTTTTTCTTTATGATTTGCATTTTAGTTATTCCTTTATTACAATAATTTTAATTAATGTTTCCCAAGCGTTCTCCACCCTATCTGATAATTCAATAGTTCGTGTTGCATGAGTGCCTTTAACAACCTGTCTTCTGTCAGCATCAAGAAAAAATAAAGAGTGATCATTTTCAAAACCCGAAATTGGAAAATGAAAATGTTTACTCATTTCTTCTCGTAGCAATCCACATACTTTATGATAATCTCTATCATTCTCGGCATGATATACTCTATCATATTTTATTTCTTGTGCTTTTGTCATTTTATTTTCCTCTACCTTCAAGATAAGTGGAATCTAACCTAATTAATCCATCTACCCTTGCATCTTTTTCAGCATCTATTATATTTTGAGCATGATAGTCTCTAGTTTCAAACTCTATATCTCCGTCTGAATTAATAAAATCCCCACTAACAAAATATTGTTTCATTTCTCCTTCTAAAGTCCCGTTTGTTGTCATTTTTATTCGTATTTGTTTTTTAATCCGAAAGTTGTGTGAATATGCAAACCTTGAAGTTCTTCCATAAGAAGTTTGAATGCGTAAGAAATTTCCACAGACTCGACTTCTTCGCTGCCGCATACAGAGCAGATTTTTTTGTTTCTGATATTATCTTCTATGGCAACAGAGCCGCATTTGCTGCATATAGGAAGAAGAACTTTGTCAGAATCATATCTTTCTTTCAGTAATAACGCCGCCCCATGAGCAACTAATGCTTGCTGTTCCATTTCTCCCAAACGCAATGCTCCTCCACGGGAACGACCTTCTACCGGCTGTCTGGTTAACAATGCAACTTTTCCAGAAGCTCTTCCATGAAGTTTGTTTGCAACCATATACTTAAGTTTCAAGTAATAAAGATTTCCAATAAATATTTTTGCGCTTATCTTTTTCCCGGTAACTCCAGAGTACATTGTTTCTTTTCCGTCGTATCCGAATCCAAGTTTTTTCAATTGTTCTTCAAGTTCTTCTTTTCCAACACCAGAAAACGCTGTTCCGTCGACAATCTCACCACTTAAGCATCCTACTTTCCCGGCAAGCAATTCAAGCAAATACCCAACAGTCATTCTGCTAGGAAGTCCATGTGGATTAAACATTATATCAGGCCTTATCCCTTTTGATGTAAAAGGAACATCTTCTTCTTCAAGAAGCATCCCTATAACCCCTTTCTGTCCGTGGGAAGTTGCAAATTTATCTCCCGGCTCAGGGACACGCTGATCTCTGACCTTTACCTGAACAATTTTATTTCCGTCCTCATCTTCTGTTATGAAAACAGCTTCAACAGTTCCTCTTTCCTCTTGTTTCATTGTAACACTCGATTCTTTTTTCGTTCTTACAGAGATTTCTCTTGCTTCAGATAAGAATTTTGGGGGAGACATTTTTCCAATCAAAACTTCACCCTCGTTAATTTCAGCTTCAGGGTAAGCTATTCCATCAGCTTCCAAGAAACGATAACTCGTTTCAGTCTTGTATCCTGATGCGTCTTTTTCAGGAACTGCTATCTCGTCCTTTAAGCCCCCAGCATAGTTCATTTCAATCGCGTTGTAAGGTCTGAAGTAAAAACTTCTTCCAACTCCACGATCAACGCTTCCTTTGTTTAAAACAAGAGCATCTTCCATATTGTAACCCTCGTATGGCATTATTGCAACAACAAGATTTTGTCCTGCAGAATAGGCATTTAATGTGTCATAAACAAAACTTCTTACAATTGGTTTTTGAGGGTACTGTAAAACAGAGACGTCTGTATCAAGTCTCGCCAAATAATTTGCAGCATATAGCCCAAGAGACTGTTTTTGTGTTTTGCTTCCACGATTAAGTCTCGAGCTTTGGTCATGATTGCCATATGGCACTAGGGACGTTATAACTCCAAACAAATCCATATGGTCAATTTCAAGATGAGTATGTTCGTGTGTAATATCTTCTTCATTTAAAGCAACCAACGCACTTTCCTCTTCAGAAGCGTCGAGGTATTCTATTATACCTTCCTTTAGAAGATCATTCCATGCCATTTCTCCCTGTTCTATCCTAACCATATGCTCTTCTTTTAATTTTTGGGAACCACTTTCAATGATTATCAATGGTCTTAAAACTCTTCCAGGCTCAGTTGAAATCAAAACATTTTGAAAATAAGGATCATGTCTTATATTCATTTGTATTGGAAGCGTGCCTTCTCTTCTTCTCTTCCTTATTCTTTCAGCAAATTCTTTTGGATTTTTAACAGATCCAATAAAACTTCCGTTAAAGAAAACTTCGGTGTCTTCTGGACCTTCTTTTTCAAGTCCTTCTGATTCAAGAATTTTGAAAAAATCCTCTTCATTAAGCTCAACTCTTGTTGAAACCTTTGCCATAATCGCCAGGTTTTTTCTCAAACCGATTTCAGTTCCTTCAGGAGTTTCAATAGGACAGAATCTTCCGTAATGAGTTGGATGAAGTGTTCTGGCCGCGAAATTTTCCTGGTCGCTTGCAAGCATAGAAGAAACTCTTTGAAGCTGTGAAATTGTTGCAAGATAATTTGTCTTGTCCATGTTTTGCGTTATACCAGATCTTTCTCCTGTCCAGCTTCCCGTCGCAATTGCAGATTCTACACGATGAGAAAACAATGTGGACTTTGCAATTATCTTAATTGAAAAGAATTTTCTTCTCTTAGTCGCTTTTTGAAGTGAATATTGTATATCTCTTATCAATATTCCAAGATTAACTCTAAACAAAGTCGCCAAAAGATCCCCAGACAACCTGACCCTTTTATTTGCATAATGGTCTTTGTCTGTTCTTAGGCTCGGGTTCTCTTTTGCAATCAAAAATTGTTTCATTAATTTACAAAGAGTTACTGCTTTCTTCATTCTGTCTTCTTTTTTTTGTCCAATATGTGGAAATAGATAGGAATCTATTCTTTGTCTTACTCTATCAAGGATTTCTTTTTTTGTCCCCTGAAGATTTGCTTTCTCAGAAATATACATCATCGCATCTTCTTTCGTCGCCACATTTACAAATTCGTAAAGATTCACAATGACAGAATCTGTTTCTTTTCCTATATATTTTTGGATATCAGATTCTCTAGTCATGCCAAGTGCTTTTAGAATAATAACTGCAGGAATATCTTTTAGTTTGCTGAATGAAACCTCAAAAATTCCTTCTTTGCTTTCTGTAATCAATACAGGAATCCTATATGTTCCTTTTAATGAAAATAATTTGAGAGAAAGCCCCTTCCTTGAATCTGATTCTATGAAAGGCTGGTTTTCTGCAAGATCTTCAGCCATAACCATGACACGTTCGTTTCCTCTTATAATGAAATATCCCCCAGGATCGAGAGGGTCATGATAGGTTTTTATGAGCTCTTCTCTCGACATTCCATTGCTGTTGCATGCCTTGCTTTTTACCATGATGGGAATTTTTCCTATTTCAACAAGTTCTGAATCAACTTGGTCGTCTTTTTTGACTGTTATTTCCAAAGTTACCGGCGCAGCATAAGTTAAGTTTCTCATTCTAGCTTCTGAAGGAGTTATCAATGAAGAGCTTCCATCAGCCTCAATGACTCTTGGCTTCCCGACTGCTATTTTCCCAAGGGTGATTTCAAAATCCTCGTTGTCTATTGTTTGTGAAATCTCGTTCACTATTTCCTGCATTCTTTTTTCCAAAAAATTATTGAAAGAAATAACATTGGATTCAACTAGCGAGTGTTCTTTCAGGTATTTTTTTACGATTAGGTGTTTTCTGTTTTCCATTTTTTATATGGGAATTTGCCTCACTCTGCTCGGATTTAATGTTGTTAGCTATTTTTAATGAAGAAACTTAACAGAGTCAGTTTCTGAATGATATACATTTGTGAGCGAAGCGAACGTAATTATTATCATATAATTTTTGTGTCATTTCATACAACAACCCTATAATAAAAAACGGTTTCTTCCCCGTCTTTCCTTTCAATTTTGATTATGTCTCCAACCTCTGAGCCTTCTGGCAAAGCAGGGTCATCAGAGAAAACCTTTGGAAGTTGGGCTCTAGAAATATTAAATTCCTTAAGTAAGTCCTCAGCCTCTTTCTCTTTGAGTTTTATGTGTTTTGGTTGTAGAATATGCATATGTGGTATTTGATGTTGGACGACGGAAAAGAGTCGGTTTAATTAAATGGATTTAGTGACTTGCTAATAATAAAAGATACCAAAATTTGCTTTTTAAACCTTTCGTTAAATTTGGATAAAATTCCTTTATGGAAGAGTTTTAAGCAAAGGTCTTCTCGATACCCCAAGAACACCCTTTAATTCATCTAGTACCTTAAAACCCATTTCATATTCTAAAGATTTAACTGTTACATCAAGCCTTCCACCATCATAGTTAAATACCTCAACATCAACTAAATTTGGAAGTTCATACCTTGTTAGCTGGCCAGTTTGTCTGCATGAACCCAACAGAGAATTTCCGTCAGTTATGGGCTTTGATAATGGCACACCTTTACAATTTGTTATAAGATAAACCTGCAAGTCAGAATAATTTACTTCTTGAGTATTCAAGTTAAGAGTTCTCTTCATTTTATTTCTTATCTTTTCCACATTTTAAAAATCTTTCTTATATTTAAAAAAGATAAAATATGGCTCCGATGACCCTTAAACTAAAGTGATGCCTTTTCTTAAATGATGCTGAAAGTTTTTAGCTAAAATCCACCACCAACTCCACCACCACCACCTCCACCAAATCCTCCTCCGAAGCCACCCCCACCAGAACTAAATCCCCCTCCTGAAGATCCTGAATCATAAGAAGATGAAGAGGAATATGAGGAACTTGGCGGAGATTCAAAATGTTGTGAGGAATCCATGCGTGAGGTTACATCGCTAAGAGAACTTCTTCCAATCAAATATCCAACAAGCAAAGTGTTTATATCAAAACCACTGTCAAATCTTGATCTTGAGCCGTGCCAATTATTAGTTTCAAAAGTTGTTTTCAACTGCCTCATTCTGTCCACTTGTTCTTTCATCGCTTCTGCTTCTTTATTTCTGGCTCTTAATGTCGTCTCGTAACCAGGAATTTTTTCATTAATCTTTATTATCTCTTCAACTATTTTATCGTCTTCAGTTGAAGGTGTATCTCTTGCTCTTCTCAAAAGACTTTCTTCTGTTTCTTTTCCAAGTAATACATCTTTTACTACTTGAATTGCCTTTGCATGATAAGATCCTTTACTTGCCCTTATATCTGTCAGCTCTTGATGGAGAGCATCATATTCATTGCTAAATCTTGCATCTTCGCCCATCAGAGATTTTCTTCTTTCAGAAAGCCCATTGAGCTCTGTCAATAGTTCAGTAACTCCTGCTACATCGTATTCCTTCTTTTCTAATCTTTTTATTTCTGGTATTTTTTTACCTAGAGAATCTTTCTCCCTCTCAATTCTTTGGCCAAGACCATCAGGGTAGGATACGAGGCGTCTATAACTTTCCTTTGCATCATCAAATCTTATTACACCTGCCACGGCGCTATCAAGAAATCTTGTTACAAAATTTGCATTGTATCCTGCCCCTCCGAAATTTCTAGCAAGAAGATAAGAAAATACTGGGTCGCGCGTAAAGCTAGGAAGTTTTTCTTTTGCCTCACTATCAGCTTCTTTCTTGAGTCCCGTTAATCTTGAAATAAGTGTTTCAGAATGTCTTGCTTGAGAAGTTAGTTCAAGATATCTTGGATCTGCTTCAAGATGTGCCTTTGCACTCCCACTTCTTTGGGTTAAAGTTTCGCTTCCAGCATCGATTTCTCCGGAAAGTCCTTTTATTCTCTGCTCAAGAACCCCTTTATTTTTAGCGATGCTTGCGATTTGTCTCTCAACAAATTCCTCCCTTATCCTCTTGTCATGCATTATTTTTGAGACAGCATCATTTGCCGCTTTTATTGAAGTTAAAGTCCTTTCATCAACCAATTCAGGAAGATAGTGGTTAGCAAGTTGAAGGAAAAGAACATCTTTTCTTTTCGTCGCTTCCAAAAGAGAGTGCTGTGTTTCTTGTATTTCTCTTTGCAACGTTGAGAATTCTGTTTCCGATTTATTCACCCTTTCTGATAGGTTACTATAAACTTCACTTCCTCTCATTTTTTGTACACCTTGTTTATTTGTCCTTTATTTGGGTAAACACTCTCTCTTTCAATAGTGAGATATCCTGATCTTTTCCTTCCAAACTTATCATTGTCAACTACCCCGTCACTTGTCTTATCTCTTCCAACTTCTTGATATTGATTTTTTTCTACCCTCTCACCCCAAATATCAGTTTCTCTTACATTTCCGTTTCTTGAGCTGAAAATTCTAAGAGGTACAACTTTTCCGCTTCCATCAACTGCGTGAACATTGAGATACCATGTTTTTGCATCTTCTGGCGTTGGCCTACACCCTCCATTCTCTGTTTCATATTCTACAGGACACATCCAAGTTCCTCCAACAACTTTCACATTTAAATCAAGAGGTAAAACTCTTGCAACGTAGGATATTTCTTCAGCTTCTTTTCTAACATCTTCAATTCTTCCCAACTCTGAATTTTTCCTAAATGTTTGGTAAACATTAGCTATAGCATTTCTTACGCTATCTTCTCTCACAGTTTTTTCTATTCTTGAATAATCTCTCTCAGCTTCAATAATAAGTTTTTCCGTCTCATCTATTGCAAGCATAGTTCCTTTGAATGCTGCCGTGTTTTTGATAGCATCACTTTCATTTCTTTCATTAATAGCTCTAATACCTGAATTGTATTCTCTTCTTGCTTTCTCGATAAGTGTTGCAGGAGCAGTTGAAGAACTCAATCCAGGAACAAGAGACTCAAGAGTATTCTTTGACTGAGCCAAGCTTCGTGCTTTTTCAATATGTTTTCTGGCTTCCAGCAAATAGCCTGAAGCAGTATTAATCTCTTGTCCAATAATAGAAGATTGGTTAGCTACAAAATCCATGTTTCCTTTTGTGACGGCTTCTTTTGGATTTCCTTCTGGCGCATATTTAGAAAGAAATTCATCTGCTTTAGAAAGTTCACTTCTTGCAGATTGCACTTTTCCATTAAGGTCTGTTCTTTCTTTTTGGGTAAGATCGTCGATGAATGGCGAGTTCAGAATTTTTTCTATTTCTGCTGGTATTGCCCTTTGACTTTCATATTGCCCTGCAACTAATTGTTCTACTTGACTTTCTCTTCTCGACAAAGAAAGTTTTTTTGCGGCGGTTACTCCACCATATACTATTGCTGTAAGAGTAGCAAGTCCGAGGATAGGAAGTCTTATTGTCCTCCATATTTTGCTTCTCGATGCATATGTTTTTGCAAGTCCATAAGAAAATGATTTCGGTGCTTCGAATCTGTGTCTATCTCTCTTAACCTGCTCCATGGCTTGACCAAGCATTTCTGGAGAAACATCCTGTCCTAAACTTCTTGAAACCTCTTCTGCTGCTTGAATGGAGACTTTATCATCAAGAGCAACGCTTTCAATATAAGAATCAAGTTCAGTCATCTCATTCAACTTTCTCACAAGTCGAGAAGTTGTATCACTATCTATATCATGACTGTTCATAAAATTCCATAAATTCCCCATTTAAAAACTTTGTGAAAGAAGTTTTAAAATGAAAATTATGGCCCCGATGGGATTTGAACCCACGACACCTGGATCTCTTTGCCTATCTTGTTTTCTTTCAAGCGCCGAGTCTTTCTTTTTCTAAAAGAAAGTTGGGCATAAAAGTCCAGTGCTCTACCAGACTGAGCTACGGAGCCATATATCATCCTCAAATATGCTCAGATGGTTAAGCTTTAGCTTTTTACCAGACTGAGCTACGGAGCCTCACTTCGTTCGGCTTCCAACGGACAAAAATCTTTCAGATTTTAGCTGCTTCGTCCTAGCGAGGCCAAAGCAGAGCCTTCTCGTAGCTCAGTAAATAAAATCATGTTTAAAAAATCTTTCTAATTGAAAATAAAAATCTATTTTCTAATTTGACCTAACAAATCCTGAAAATCCGGGTCTGATCGCCTGACTTCTCTAAAAGAAATTCCAGACCCATAGCCAGTACTATAAAGCTCTCTTAAAATAATCCTATCTTCTTTTCCGTCTTTATCATCATCAAATGCTCCGGCATATCTTTGTGTAGCATTTTGCGTGTACCATAATTTAGATGCAACAGAATGATTCTCTATTTCACGAACTACTTGATGGTCTTTTACTGCAACTCCACTAATAATACCTATTCCAGCTAAACCCAATCCAGCCATTCCAAGTCCAAGAAGTTTATTTCCTAATGTCATGTTTAATTAATCTGATTTATTTAAAAATTTATTTCTCCTCGATATGAAGGAGAACGCAACAAGCCACCAACAGGAATACCATGTTGATGTGATAAAGAGTGTATGTAGTCCCCAATCTGAGAGTTTCGTCTTGGAGCATATATAGACCCATCTAATCCTTCACCTACTATCTTAATTTCAGATTCAATAAGAGCCCCCTCCCCCCTTTTTCTACCTGATCTATAGCTAACACAAATACGAAAAAAAGGCGGTTCGCCTGATCCTTCTCTTTCTCTAAGTTCATATTCTTTTCCAAGTGCCCGTTCTAATAAACTCCTTCCCCTATTTAACCTACTAACTAATTCCGGAAGATCTCTTCTTAATTGTTCTCCTAAATCTATCTGTGTAGCCAAATCCGTAGAACTATCTGGAAAACTCATAAGATATTGGTATGTCTTTACTTTAAAAACTTTATCGGACTCTAAAATATATTAATAAAATTATAAATATTTCCTCAATCTGTCATTTATCTTAATTTTAAAATTATCTAAAATATCCTATTAATCTCAAATTTAATTTTTTCAAGAGTTTTATCATTGATTTTTCCTATTTTCATTATAATAAGGCTCTTTTTTATTGTAAACAATTTGTCTATTCTAGCTCTGCTTGGTTTTAACAGTTTTCCAGATTCTAAGCTATCTTGATTTATCATTAAAGAGAAAGGCTCGTCTTTTATTATGGTTGTTAATGGAACCATTAAACAATCTTCACATCGCCTGTTGAAATTGTCATTTGAAACAATAATTGCCGGTCTAACTTTGCTCCCTTTTTGATCACTAAAAGGATAAGGCAATAAAACTAACTCTCTTTGCTGGAATAGTGCCATTTTATTTTCTTAAATAAGAAGCCCACACATCGTCCTCTTTATTATCCCAAACTTCTCTTAGCGAGTCTTCATTAAATTTTAAAATATCTTTAAAATCATCTTTCATAGATTGCGAAACTTTATCCGCCTTTTCAATTAATATTTTGCCTTCTGTTTCAACTAGTAGCAACTCATCGCCCTGCTCAATTCCTATATTTACCCTCATAGAGGTCGGGATTGCTATTTGCCCTTTTTCTGAAACTCTAACCGTTTTAATCTCCATAATCATGTAAGAATTTTCTTACTTATAAACTTTTCTGTCTTAAATAAGATAATCTTTCTAAAGGTATTCTCTCAACCTCTCTTCAAAATCTTCTTCAGGCATTGAACCAACAAACCTGTCCAAAACAATTCCATCTTTGAAAAGAATAAAATTAGGTATTGAAAGAATTCTGAACTTTTGAGCTATTTCTGTATTATCATCGACGTCAATCTTTCCGAATTTTATCTTTCCTTTGAATTTCTTTCCAAGTTCTTCCACCACCGGAGTCATCATCACACAAGGCATACACCATTCAGCAGAAAAATCTACTAACACTAAGCCGTGTTTTACAAATTCCTGAAATTCTTTTCCTGTTAACTCTGTAACGTTTGTCATGCTTTTAGAGAAGAAAATTGATTTATAAAATTTTACCTGATGAAATTTTGACCATTAAATCGATATAAAATTACCTAGTTCTTAAATTGGTTCTTGGTTTTTGCTTAGGAGTTGGTTTATCATAATTTTTAACAAATTCTTCTAATGGATTTCCTTCAATTGCTAAAATATTTAAAAGAATTCTTCCGTTATAAGGATCAATATACCCTAGTTTTGTTCTACTCTGGGGAGAGTTTTCATGTATATCCTTTAACCTATATCTTCCTTCTACTATAAAACCAGCTTTTCTTAGTTTAGATTCTAAACCAACTTCCCCTTCTTCTGTAAAATCAACTTGTCTCGAATAATCTTTTGGCATTTTAAAATCACTCAATAAGAACTTTATAAATATTCTGGGTTGTGGAAACAGATTATCTGGCTCTTGATAATTCATAAATTGATCTTATATGCGGAATTAAAACTCTGCTCCATGTTTCTGTTTCAGCTCCTTTAAAGTTAACTCTAACTTCTTTTAAAGGAACAAATTCAGAATAAGCAATTGATTTTTCATTTGGGGTTACTTCTCCGTCTGTGTGTATTGTATAAATTAAACCAAAATGAACCCTATCTACAGGTTTGTCTTTTGCAAAAAGTGTTCCGACAAGTTTTGGTTCACTTAATCTTCCGCTAAACCTGACTTCTTCTTCAGTAACTTCTCTTTCTAAACATCTAGGAATATAATCTGGACCATCTTCTCTTGTTACATGTCCCCCTAAGCCAATTGAATGTTTCCCTAGTAATCTGGTGTCACCATAGTCTTTTTTGTCTACTGTTCTTATATAAGAAAAAACTCCTCCACCACTATCAAATACAACAGTATATGGAATTGGCTGCAGCACAAGTTCGTCATCTTCACAATCATATCTCGAATGGAAAAAACCATTTCTTAAAACTGAAAGCAATTTTTCCCCACCACTTTGACTTATGGGCTCAAAACCATCTGGAAAACTTCTAAAGCTTCTTAATAAGCCGGCATCTTCAACTAGGACAATTCTGGAAAGCTTTTCATGATTTCTTGCAGCTGTTTCAAAGTCAAACGGTTTAAAATGCTTAGAAATTCTAGGACCCTGCTGTAATTGGTAATTGGAACGGCTTACTTGCCCATAAAGTTTGTCTGGCGTCTCACTTGTCCTAAAAAACTCTAAAGAGCTTAAAGGCATCTCGTGCTCAGCCAAAACTTCTGTCTCTTCTTCTGAAGTTAATTCAAGAACCATATCCCCCTTAAAGCCTTGATCTACAAAACCAGCATCATGGGTTCTTCCCTCAATTCCTTCTTTTGAATGTCTTCTAAGCTCTGCACTTAAATGTGGAGGAACGCTTAAAATTTCATTCGATGCAACAAGATAACTTTCTCCTCTTCTGAACAATTTTCTGCCGTCTTCTTTGAATATTACTGGCTCAAAATAATCTTCGGCCGTATAAAAATCTGTTTTTGCTAAATCGATTGGGTCAGGATTTTTTCTTGCTCTCAATCCAAAAACCCCATGAGTACTAACTCCATGAGCATCTAGGTTTAATCTTAAACCATCTGAAATACCTTCTTTTGATATGTCTATTGGTATCTCCTCGCCGTCTTTTTTTTCATATAATAAAGGATTTCTTAAGAATTCTCCTCTTAATTCATCATCACTTAATCTTGCATCTCCAGAAAAAAATCTAAGCTGATTTAGTGTAATTCCTGGCCACAAAACCAAATTAAATGGAAGAGGCTGCACAAGTAACCACAGATCTATCTCTCTATCTGATAGTCTGTTAATTTCATCAAACCCTGGATTGTAATCAGCTAAAAATCTTGTTTTTGGAAATAATCTTCCTGTACTGCTTTTTGGCGATGATCTAACCAAGCTTATTCCTTGTTCATTATTGGAAGGAGAAACCTTTTCATTTAGTTTTATAAGATAAGTGGATCCAGATTTAATTTCAAAACCATCATGTATGCTTTTTCTTGGTCTTTTTCTTCTTGGAATTTTTAATAATGTTCTGTAAACTGTTTCGTCTCTTCTTGGCCTTAGTAATCCATAGTCTTCTGTATCAATAATAAAAACCTCGTCTGCAAGAGTTGGTTCAAAAGATCCTGGTTGAACTCTGGCTTCAAGATCTCCATTTACAAAAAAACCACTTGCCGGATTTATTGATAAATCTTGCCCAGGAATTTGCAAGAAGCCGCTCGTTACTGATTCTCTTATTTGCTGGGAAACTAAGCAATAACCTCTTTTAGACATAGAAAGTACCCGTAAATCTATTTTTAAACAATTGTGGTTCTTTAGTATCTATTTTAAAATCAACCACATTCAGGACAAAGTTTTTCTGAAATTCCTTCAGGTGCCTTAATCACTTTTCTGCTTCCAAGAATAGAGGGCATAGACTCTATATCTTCTTCTATTCTAATCTGGCCTCTTGTATTTATGATTGATCTTAAAGTTATCTCACCTAGTTCATAGCCTCTCATCCTTTCTTCTATGAATCCTGGACCAAAATTCGTTCCACCGTCCGTTAAAAATTTTGTGACATATAATGCATTTAGTAAATCTCCCCTTGTCGTTGACCCCCCTACTTGATATCTTAATCTATCTTTGGAGCCATTCATAACTGCTTCGTCCACAATAATTCCGCTTCTACTGCCTTCTAAACTAACTTTTTCTAAATCCTTTATTACTTTATCAATAGGTCTCCCCTCTTTTAAAGTTCTTGATAATTCGATATTTGCAGAAGTCAAAAGAGAAATTCTTTCCGGATCTACTTCAGGAATATTTTGGAATACGCCTGTTAAATGCCCATTAACTAGGTTGAATGTAAGTGTAGTAAAACATCTTTCAGAATCAAAATCTACTTCACCAACCCCCTCTTTAGGAATAGATGTTATATATGGTAATTCAAGAGTGATAGATCTTTGAAGAAGAGGTCTTTTAATTTTCTTTCCGTTTGTTTTTCCCTCTAATCCTCTATTTTCACTTACAACATTTAATATCTGAAATTCTCTGCTTGAGTCTCTGTATACTGTTCCGCCCTTACAGCCAGATTGCCATAAAAATGTCCAAGTATCTCTTATGTCAGCATGGGTAGCAGTGCCGGGAAGGTTTACTGTTTTGCTTATAGCACTATCTGTCCACTTTTGAAATACAGAAGACATTCTTGCATGCTCTTCTGGTTTTATTTCATAAAAATCTTCCTCTCCGCCAGCAGCAGTTACTAGAACATCTCTAACTTCTTTAGGTATTTGCTCAAGAGTTTTAGCAACTTCTGGTGTTGTATAAGAATAAACATGGACGCTTCCTCTATTTTTTCTTATAGCTCCAATTATCTCTGTAGAATACAATCCTTCTCTTCTTAATAATTCTGCAGCAGCTAAAGAAAAATCTTTAACTTTTGTATTTATTATTTTTGATTCTTCTTCTAATGAAAAGAATGGTTCTATTCCGGAAGATATTGCAAGGTTTTCTAAGCCTAATTCAGAATTACTTTCTCCAACAGTTCTTCTAATAGTTCCTGTAGGAGCTTGTGTAGTCTGATAAGAATTTCTAACAGGTATCCCGTAAGTCATATTCCTTCCTCTTTGAACCTTATCACTTAATTTTCTTGATCCCCTGAACCTATCTCTGATAGTTGTTGGATTAGAATTAAACCACTTAAAATGTTCTGACTCTGGATTGAAGAAACTCTCCTCCCAAAGTGGAAAAACGCCTCTTTCTTGGGCAAGTTTCATAGAAGTCTCTCTGGATTTATCATGAAGTCTTTTAGCTAATGCCTCCCCAAACTCAAAAGAATCCTCAGATCCATATCTTATTTTCATAAGAACCATAGCATCATATACTCCCATATAACCTAAACCAACTTTCCTTGTTCTGGCTACGGCTTCAGTTACTTTATCAGTAGGGAAATCACCTCGATCAATAACATTATCTAAAAAACTGATCCCATCATATATTGCGTGGTCAAGAGCTGCCCAATTGAACCACGTTACTCCAAATCTTCCATCGCCTCTTTTTTCAATTTTTTTGAATGGATCAGAAAACATACTTTGTGCTTCTTCTTCAGTATCAAAAATATTATATTTTGCAAATTTTCCCGCATTAATTGACCCTAAGTTGCATGCTGTATGTGGAGGTAGAGGCTGTTCACCACACGGATTAGTTGCATCATATTCTACTACAGGTAATATTGGATTATTTTCATTTATCCTATCAATAAACACTATACCTGGTTCTCCGTTAGAATGGGAAAGTTTTGATATGATATCTAAAACAGAAGAAGCGTTTATGTATACAATATCATTCATAATTGTTCCAATCTTTTCTCCAGTATAAGCATTGATAACATCTGCCTCATTATCCGCTAAATACATATTTGGAGTAGTAACTGGAGCAAAAGGATTTGCAGTATTTGCCTTCATAGCTCTCTCAAACTGTTCTTTAGTTGCAAGATCCCCTTTTCTCACTATTTCTGGGTTTTGTACCCCAAATTTCTTTTCTAAAACACTCTTTATTTTTGGATCAGCTCGGTGTGGATTGTAAAGAGTATACATCCCTCCACTAGTTGCCGCTTCCATAAATTCATCTGTTACAGACATGCTTAAATTAAAATTCTTTAATCTCCATTCTGATCTATCTTTATTTTTTCCGAATTTCGCATAAATATGATCCAAAAAATCCATATGGTCAATTCTTTGTATTCCCATATTTGCCCCTCTTCTAGAATTTCCTTGTTTTACAGCATCTGTGGAAGGATTGAAATAGTGTTCTAAGAAAGATTCAAACCCCGAAGAAACGTTTCGTGAGTGCGCCCAATTCATTGACTTCATTCCATCTACTGCTGGGTTATATCTAAGTACAGATCCTTTTGGTCTCAAAGCACATCCTGATAAACCAGTGCCTCCGCCGCCTTTTTGTAATAATTGTTGTTCAACCCATGCAGCAAGAATTCCATCAGATTTGTATATTGTTTGAGCATCTTCTCCAAAAGTATCTTCTACGGGAATAACAAAGCAAGCAGAACCTAATTGACTTTCCATTTCATAGCCAGTTAGTTGCCCACTTTCATCATATGTGGAATTCCATCGGCCAAAATTAATGTTAGTGGGAGTATTTGCTCTGAACACATTTTCTACTTGCATTTCCATATATCTTCTTGCTCTGGATTCGACATGCTCAAGTCTTTTTTCTAAAGGAATTCCTTCTGGAAAATACTTTAAATCGTTACTCGCTACATCTAAAGAAACAGCAGACATTCTTTCAGCTATTGTTTCATGAACACCAGTTTCTAATCTTTTCCCATAGACATCTCTGTAAACTAATTTCGCATTTGGACTCATACTAATTTTTCCTTCATACTCTCTTGCTAGTTGAGTTCTAAGTCGAGAAAATGTTTCATAATTCAATAATTCTTCTGGCATCTTACAACCCCTTCAACTCCTTTTTGAAATCATGAATATCTTTGAAGTTACGATAAACAGAAGCAAATCTTATATAAGCCACATTATCAAGCCTCTTTATTTTTTTCATAACTAATTCTCCAATCGCAGAACTAGACACTTCCTTCTTGCCGCGTCTCATTAATTGTTCTTCAACCTCATTTACCATCTTTTCAATATCCTCTTTTTTTACAGGTCTTTTTTCAAATGCCCTGTTTACACCCATTTCAAGCTTTTCTCTTGAAAAACGCTCTCTCCTTTTGTCTTTTTTTATAACATAAAGGTCGCCTTTACCAATTTTTTCATATGTCGTAAATCTCTTTTTACACTTTAAACACTCGCGCCTTCTTCTGACACCTTCTGGAGAGTCTCTGTTGTCAGTAACCCTCGTATTTCCCCCGCAAAATGGGCAATCCATATGACATACAATAGGTTGTATATTAAATACCTTTCGGTTCCTGTAGATTGTATAAAGTTAAAACATTATAATTGACACCTTTAAATACTTTAGTCATCACCGATTAATTGTAAAACATTTACAGCAACAAAACATTTACAAAAATCAAAAAAGTGATTAAAGCAGAAGCAAGGCAATAAATACAAAAGCTCTTTATGAATTTTGTCTGAATAAATACTAAAACAGCAGAGAAAAGAACAGAAGCTCCAGTAATAATCATTAGAATTGTTTTATTAATCAAACCAAAAAACCCTCCGTTTATAGAAAGAAAAATTCCTATTCCAATAATAAAAATATAAAATAAAAATCCAAGCACCTCATTTTTTACAAAAAAAATCTTATTCCATTTACTTTCCAGAACAACATTGCAGTTTTCTCCAATAGGGCATACTAAAAGTTGTTTTTTTCTTCCTTTCCAAATTAAATATCCTGTATCTACTAACCCAAGAAACCCAAGTAAAATTAATGTTGCAAGTGATATTTCTACCATTTTTTATTTAATGATAAGCCAGTTTACATTTATATGTTTAATTATTGGTTATTCAATTTGGATATTTTTATTTATTAGTTGATTAAGAATTTTATTAAAATCACTTACTTATCCAATTTTATATATAAATTTACCAACACCATCTTACTAATTATTATTTTTCATCAATTGAACATAATCACCAAATTTATTAAATTATTATCTAACTATTTTTAAACTTTATTATCAACTTTAATACAAGCAATTTATTATTAATTAATATCTTCTTTGCCTGTTTGCGCCAAACGAACTTTTTCTTGCGCCATCTCTCCCACCAAATCTGCTTCTTCCGCCAGATCTTCCATGGCTTTGACTTTGACTCCCCTGACCCTGACTTCTCCCTTGGCCTTGACTTCTTCCTTGAAAGCTTCTGTTTCCAAAACTTCTTCCACGAGGTCTGAAGCTTCTCCCACCGTCACCATGCCCACCACTCCGCGAACCAAATCTTCCTCCACCTCGTTCATTTCTGTCTTTCATCTGGACAAAAACAGTTTCAAATCTTGGCAATTCAATTTTTTCTATATTCAAAGATTCATATCTTGTAACTCTTCTGAAGTTTTCATAATCTCTTTCTGCTAAAATCGTTATAGCTTTCCCTTCTTTACCAGCTCTTGCAGTTCTTCCAATTCTATGGGTGTATTCATCTTTTGTTTTTGGGAATTCGTAATTGTAGACATGAGAAATTCCCTTTATATCAAGGCCACGCGCAGCAACATCTGTGCATACTAAGATAAATTTCTCGCTTTTATGAAAATTCTCAAGAACACGATTTCTTTTTGCCTGGTTTAAATCCCCGTGAAGCGCCATTGCATTAAGTCCCTGTTCTTTCAAGTTTCTGGAAATTAAATCAGCATTCCTTTTTGTATTGCAGAAAATCATTACAAGTTTTGAATTTTCTTGCTTAAGCAGATGAACTAAGAGAGAAAATTTTTTGTTCGATTCTACATCGTAGAAAACCTGCTCAAGTTTTAATGGATCAACTTCAGCTTCAGCAGAAACTTCTTTTGGTTCATTCATATATCTTTTTGATATTCTTGCAATTTCTTCAGAAATAGTTGCAGAAAACAACAAACTTTGCCGGTTTTTAGGACAGTGATGGATTATATCTGTAACATCATGAATAAAACCCATATCAAGCATTCTATCTACTTCATCTAAAACAAGAATTTTTATTTTCGATAGGTTAATTGTTTTTCTTGAAATGTGATCTAGAACTCTTCCAGGCGTGCCGATAACTACTTCTGCTCTTTCCAAACCTTCTATCTGTGGTCCAATTGAAACTCCTCCGTAAACAGTAATGATCTTTAAAGGATTATATCTAGAAAATAGTTTTATAGATTTTGAAACCTGTTCTGCTAATTCTCTTGTTGGAACTAAAACAAGAGCCTGCAAACCACCTGCTACTTTTACTTTTTCTATTATTGGAACTCCAAAAGCGAGTGTTTTCCCAGATCCAGTTGCACTTTCCCCTATAACATCATGTCCAGCTAAAGCTAAAGGAATGACTTTTTCCTGAATTTCTGTTGGCTCACTAAATCCAACTTCTTTGACAGTTCTTAACAAACCTGCTCCAAGCCCAATTTTCTTGAATTTTTCCATGAAGAAATAAGTAAAAAATCCCTTTTAAGTTTATGCTTAAATAAATTCATCTTTTTTCATAGGACAAAGCAGCCAAGGCTAAAGCCATGAAAAATATCGCAATATCTCTGAAAATCACATCAAGCAAAGTTATATTAAAGACAACTATAAAAAACAGAGTTAATGCAGAAAGAATTGAGGCATAAAACACTTTTTTATTAGACAAAAACCACAACCCAAGAATCATTTCGTAAACAGAAAATAAAGTTAAAATCCAGGAAACCTGTAAAAAACGAGGGAAAAATCCTATCCAATTTTGCGGAGAAAGAAAAGAAGATATTGCTGCATAGAAAAATACCACAGCTAGCCCCAGTCTTAGAAAAAAACTTGCTAGGGTCTCTTTGTTGTACCTTGCCATTTTATGCTAATGCAACTCTTCTTATTATATTAAATCCATCTAAGAAAACCCAAAAATTAGTGGGATAAGCTATTCCAAATACAGCAATAAAGGTCAAAATTTGAATTTTTTTAAATATCATTTTGATTTTTTTAAATTTAGTTAACGATTATCGTGCCTGTTCTAGAAGAGCTTAAATGGTCATGATAACCCCATGAACCAATTTTTTCAAAAGTAAAACTATATGTTTCTCCTGTTTTCAGATCGCGATTTGCGTCAAATTCAGAGTAAATCTCATGAGTTGGATGGTTGTTTGAAGCAGGCCAGCTACTTGAAGACCCTTTATTTACCCAAGTAACTGTGTCTCCTAGTTTGATTTCAAGAGTTTTTGGGCTGAATCCAGAGGAAAGAACCTCTACAGTATACTCATTATTTCCAGAGGTTTCAGGAGTAGTTTCAGCGCCCGACTCTGGGTTTGCTCCATAGGTATCTGATTCGTCCCCCACGACAACTAAAGAATCATCTGAGCTTGTTTCAGATGCTTGATCCTCATAGTTAACACTTAAATTACCAAGAACAAAAATGGCTGCTATTATAACCGCCAATACAGCTAAAATTCCGATAATCATACCAGTTTTCATGGTAAGAAACAAGAGGGATTTTTGGCTTATAAAGCTTGCGAAAGTCTGTAAAAAATCTTTTTTTAAGCTATTTTTTGAGGATGTTTTTGGGAGTTTTCCCGTAGAAAATAAAGGTTTTACTCTACAATTTGGAAGATTTCGCGCCTGCCACGAGTGTACATTTCTGTGTACTTTGACATTTCTTCCATCACTTCAGGATTCATATTTGGATCAGGTTTGCCGGATTTGTAATCTTCCATCTGTTTCGCAAATTCAGCCAAGCTTGCCACTTCCATTTGAACAACAACCGTATTATAATCTCCAACTACATCTGTCATTACCTTGATTTTTGGATCTATAAATGCCTTTCTGAATAATTTGGCCAGTTTTCCTGCTTGTCCTGGCTTTGCGACAAAGACCTCACGAACAATTAACATGTTTTTACAAGAACTCTACAATATATAAGTTTTTGGATGTTATTTTCATTTGTTTTTCTTGGTCTTTTGTCTCTTATTAAGTTTTTTTCTTGCCTCTTCAATAGAAAGATATCCCTTATCATCCATTAAAAATTCTCTAAGCTGCTTGTTAATATCCATATCATAATTCTTATAAGTTCTATTTTATAAATTTATATCAATTTCACAAAAGATTAATAAAGCCAAATTGATGCTATTCAAGATTCAAAGAGGTTGGTATTCTGATTTAGAAAAGGGAAGTTGACGGTCAAGAAACCATAGGTGTCTTACCATGACAAAAATAACAGAAGCAAAACTGAGAACATCAAAGGAAATTGAAAAGGTTTTACATCCTTTAATCAAAAAGTGGTTTTTCACGAAATTTAAGGAGTTTTCCCTTACTCAGAAATATGGAGTTTTAAGTATTTGGGAAAGAAAAAATATTTTGATTTCAGCAGAAACAGGGGGGACTAAAACTCTTACTTCATTTTTATCTATCCTCAACCATCTTGTAAATCTAGCAGAGAAACACGAGCTTGAGAATAAGATTTATGCTGTTTATACTTCTCCTTTGAAGGCATTGTCTAACGATATTCATAAAAATCTTATAGAACCAATGCAGGAAATTGAAGAAATTGCAACAGCTGAAGGCATAAACCTTCAGAAAATACGTGTGGCATTGAGAACAGGAGATACAACAACATCTGAAAGAGCTAAAATGTCAAAAAATCCCCCCCATATTTTAGTTACAACCCCTGAAACTCTTGCAATAATTCTTACAAGCAAAAATTTTGTAGAACATTTGAAAGGTGTTGAATTTTGCATAGTTGACGAAATTCACTCTTTGGACAATAAACGAGGTGTTTATCTTAGTTTAACTTTAGAAAGGCTTAATGAAATCTGCGAAAAATTCCCTGTAAAAATAGGGCTTAG
>Ga0209542_10003916_pt1 | contig 31265 bp, 32 predicted proteins | sample RifCSPhighO2_01_FD_184028 | JGI IMG/M metagenome (GOLD analysis project Ga0209542, IMG submission 184028) | Soil microbial communities from Rifle, Colorado - Rifle CSP2_plank highO2_0.1 (SPAdes) (version 2) | ecosystem: Environmental > Terrestrial > Deep subsurface > Rock core/Sediment ... | reverse complement strand
ACCCGCTCATTTTGAAACAAGAAATGGCAAAGAGGTTGAAAAAAGTATATGATATTCAGCAACGATTCGGCAACAAGAGAGATTGACTCCTTGGTAACCTTTTCTAATGAGCTATAGCGCTCGAGGTCAGATAAATTCTTGTTGATAACATTTTTCGCAATAAATTATTTCTGGTCTATCTGGAGCATAGGAAGTTTTAATTGGATTATTGCATTTCATACATGCACGATTATAGAAAATGGGTAAGTTGGTGCGGCTAAAGCGTAATTTTTGTCGGCAGTTAAAACATTGCCGAGGAAGCGGCAAGTTTAATTTACGCATCAAATTAAGCTCTCCTTCTGTAAAACGATACGCTTTAATGCAATTGGCGCACTCAATCACTTCATTTAAAATAAATTTACCTGTTTCCTCTATAGTTTCTGGTAGATCCCTCGCCTTTTTCGTAATATCATATTTATTTTCTATCTGTTCGTGCCATTTATAACCCTCTTGCAATGCTTCTTCTCTAGTTTTAGAAAAAAATTGATACGCAACTGTTTCATTATAAGCAAACGGGGCAAGATTAATGGGAAAAAATTCACCATACGACCAAATTCTACCTAATCCATCTTTGTAGGGATTTTTTTTCATATCCTCTATAATTTTAGCCTTTAATTTTTCATATTCTTCCTTATTATATTGTTTGTTTAAAATACAATATCGTTGCTTTTTTACATTAACACAACCAAGACAGTCTCTACACCCGTTAAGGGCATACATGGAGTATTCTATATCCATCGCATTCGGCCAGCATTGGTATGAAAATTTAAGGTTGCTGGCACCCTCTCCTGATATTGCAGATTCATAAATCCTTTCCGAGTTGTTGCCCCATCCAGTATAATCATAGCAATCTTTCGCTTTTGCCAGACTTACAATTTGAGTATATTTTCCATCCTCTACTCCCGAAACCATATAGCAATCCTTTGCATTTTTTGATTCGTAAATATAATCTCCGGATACATTTTTATTCAAAGCATTCCCAATATAAAATCTTCGCGGATATTCATTCCAAAATTCAAATACATTCTTCCGTATTTCATCCAGCTTTTCTCGCGCATCAATATTAAATTCTTTTAATTTTTCAAAATAATCTTCACGTGAAAACTGCTCATTAAAAATACAATAACTTTTATTCCGAATGTTTATACAGCCAAAACAATTTATAAGTCCAGCGCACGAGCGAGAGAACCATGTGTCCGTATAAGAATCACATTCTTCAGAAAAGAAAGTTCTGTAACATTTATGACATCCTACAGATTCGTAACATAATTCACACTCTTTCATTCGGTAACAATCCAAAGAATCTCTCAGTCCAGCCAAATAAGAGGAGTAGAAAACATTGTCGCAATAATCCGCCCAAAAAGTCATGTAACAATTTTTCATGTGGGCGATAGCGTTTGTATATTCACTATTTTTTAAAGTCAAATAATCTGCTTCAAGCGCTTGCCAAGGAGTCTTCTTTTCCAGTTCTTCAATCTGTTCAAAAAAGGATCGGTTGGGATCATAGTCTTGCGCGTATTCCGTCCCATCCCATGAATCACTCCACCAACAACGACTGCAATAAACAATCCTTGATTTATCTGGAGAATGATTGGTCAGAGTTGTTTCTTCGCATTTATCGCAATTTCTCTTATAAAGATTCCAAACATTTAAAAAAGAAAATCTTCGGATCATTCTACAAATCGGACACCAAGTCGGAGCTGGAACTTGCATTTTTTCGTAAAAGTTAAAATCCTCTTTTTCAATAGCAAATTTATTCTCACAATTTTGACATGTTTTAGTTTCCATATTTTTGCAATTTCCTGTCCCGTAGGAAGCTTTGCTTTCCTTCGGGATGGCAGTTTTTAGTTTCACTTTGCATATTTTAATTATCTACTTTACTAGTCGTTAAAGCAAATTTAGCATTAGTGTACGACCGTTTCTTATTGCTAAATGATTATTTCAGTAAATTTTTAAATTCTCTAGATAAGGATGAGTCTACTTTTATAACCTTACCGCTTAAATTCTTGAATTCAATCGACTTGGCATGCAGAAACATTCGACCTCCTCCTTTCTCCTCCCCCTTGGTAAGGGGGAGGCTGGGTAGGGGTCCAGTCGGATTGTAAAGTGTATCTCCAACCACCGGATGATTTAGATATTTCATATGCACCCGGATCTGGTGCGTCCGGCCGGTCTTCGGTCTTACTTCTAGATATGTATATTTTGCTCCCTCTCCTTTAAAAGGAGAGGGCTGGGGTGAGGTGAATCTTTTTAAAACTTTATATTCGGTAATCGCCTCACGCATTTCCCCTCGCGCTCCCCGGCCAGAGAGATAGCGGCGGAAATCCCGCGGACTGCGGCCAATCGATTTGTTGATTACTCCCCGGTCCAACTTCACCGAGCCGGAAACGATGGCGTTATAAACTTTTTTCACAACTCTATCCATAAATTGCTTTTTCAAAAATTCATGCGCCTTAACATTTTTGGCGAGCAACATTACTCCAGAAGTTTCTTTATCTAAACGGTGAATTATTTCCAACTTTGGATATTTTTTTTTAAACAAATCGAGAATAGTTTTTTCTTTACTTTTTTGATCTGGGTGTACCAAAATTCCGGACGGTTTGTCTATGGCTAAAATATTCAAATCTTCGTATAAGACCTTTATTTTCATTACATTGAAATCTTATGCGAAATGTTCTACAATTACAAGCGTTTCCGGTTTGCGCGCGCTTAGCTCAGTTGGTAGAGCAATCGCTTTACACGCGAAAGGTCGGGGGTTCGAGCCCCTCAGCGCGCACATAGCTCTCGTAGTTCAATGGATAGAACAGAAGGTTTCTAACCTTCTAATGTAGGTTCGATTCCTACCGGGAGCACATGAAAATCAGTAAAATAACTCAAGCGCTTTTGTTGGTGTCGGCTGTGGCAATTGTTTTGGATCTGGCCCGACTGGATGTCTGGGGCACGACCGATCTTTTGTATCTGATTTGGAATCTATTTTTGGCTTGGATACCATATGTGATTTCTTTTTATTTTATTAAAAAAGATTCGTCGATGAAACGCTTTTTGCCGATTTTTATCATCTGGTTCTTGTTTTTCCCGAATGCCCCTTACTTAGTGACGGATGTCTTGCATATCGCCAACAGATTGCCATCAATCTTGTGGTATGACAGCCTGCTTTTCTTTTTATTCGGATGGATTGGTTTGCTTTTGGGAATGCTTTCTCTATCCAACGTCCATCAATACTTTAAAGCTCACTTCAGTTACTGGATGTCGGAAATTATTATTTTAGTTATTTGCTTAATTTCGAGTTTTGGAATATATCTTGGCCGGTTCGGGAGATTAAATAGTTGGGATTTATTTGCTCAACCGCAAGAGCTCTGGAAACATTCTTCGGATTTCTTGGCCAATCTTTTCCACCCGGGAACAGAAGTAGCTTTTGTGGGTGTTTTTACTATATTTATGTATTTAGTTTATAGGACAGTTTATATTTTGATTAGAGAAAATATAGGCAATGACGAGAAGTAATATTTTTTATTTAACTTGTTTCGGGTTTGCAATCGGAATACTTTGGCGTTCTTTTTTTCAGGTTGGCTTCCAGACTATTTTTTTCTTTGGAGTTCTGTATATATTGATTATTTTGTTTGCCTTATTGATTCTCAAAAAGAATTGGGAAATTTTTATTTCAATTTTCCTGATTGCTTTTCTGTTTGGAATTGTGAGATTTCAGCTAGCGGATACGCCACCGTCACAAATATTTGAAGCAGAGATCGGGAAAGAAGTTTCGGTGTCTGGACTCATTGTGGATGAACCGTCACAAAGCGAAAACGAATCTAAATTTACTCTGAAAACAAACACCCACGAAGCAAATACTGGCATAGCTATTTTTTCGAAAAATGAAGAAAAATACAAATATGGCGACCAGCTAGAGATATTGGGAATGCTCGAGAAACCAAAAAATTTCACAACCGACCAAGGCTTGGAATTTGATTACTTGAACTATTTGCGCAAAGATGGCATTTTCTATACGATGCACAATCCGCAAATATCGATTATCTCCTCGGGTCATGGCAATATCGTAAAACGCTTTTTGTTTGCCACCAAAGAGCGATTCGACCTGGCAATCGTCCAAGCTATTCCGGCGCCAGAATCCGCCCTGATGGGCGGGCTTACTTTGGGAGAGCGGGAATCATTTAGCGAGTCTCTGCGGCAAGCGTTCATCGCCACAGGCCTTATCCACATCGTGGCCGTCTCCGGCTACAACGTCACCTTGGTCGCTGGCTGGATAATGAAAATATTGGGATTTCTGCCGATTAATTTTGCTATTGGCGGCGGAATTTTTACTATTTTTCTTTATGTGATTATGACTGGCGGAGCGCAAACTGCCATTCGAGCCGGAGTGATGGCCTCGCTAGTACTCTTGGCCCAAATTACCGGCCGGACCTACCACGTCGGCCGAGCGCTAGTGCTTGCCGGCGCGGTCATGATCCTCATCAATCCTTTTATTCTCGCTTTTGATGTTTCGTTTCAGCTTTCATTCCTGGCGACGATCGCTGTGGTATATCTCACACCCCTGATTGAAAAATATTTACTCTTTATAAAATGGAAAAGCCTTCGAAATATCGCGGCCATGACCGTAGCCGCTTATATTTTTGTTCTGCCGTTCATTCTGTATAAAATAGGCAACTTGTCGCTAGTGGCCCTGCCCGCTAATTTAGCCATTTTGCCGCTCATTCCTTTAACTATGATTTTAGGATTCATCACCGGCTTTGCCGGGATGATTTCGCCGATTCTTGGCTTTATCCCCGGAAAAATATCCTACGCCCTTCTGCATTACGAGCTTTGGGCTACAAACCTATTTGCCCATATTCCATTTGCCACGATTGCGATCCCATATTTCCCCTTTGCATTAGTCATCTTGATTTATGCGATATTCATTTATATTTTATTCTTGAAACATATAAAAGCTCCAGAGAAGAAAACTTCCCTTTTATTGTTACTAGCAGTACCGTTTCTTATTACTATCAGCGCCGCCGGATTTTTCTATTACCAACATTACAAATCGAACCAAACTGCCAGGACAGAACTAGAGCAGCTTTTAAGCACTCAGGAATCCAAAAATAAATTTGAGCCGAATGAGAGAACCAAAAGCGGTGGCTGTAAGGTGAACGGACCTTTCCCCGATCGCGCTTGCACTCCGGGAGCCGTATTCCCGGACGCTACCGTGGAGCAAATTTGTGTTAAAGGCTACACCAAAACCGTACGCAATGTTTCGACCGCCTTGAGAAAAAAAGTATTCGAAGAATACGACATAGAATATCCGCAACCGCGCGGAGCATATGAAGTGGATCACTTGGTGCCGTTAGCGCTCGGCGGATCGAATGACATTGCGAACCTCTTTCCAGAATCGGCCAAGCCAACACCCGGATTCCACGAGAAAGATGTCGTGGAAGTATTCTTGCAACAGGAAGTCTGTTCTGGACGGGCAGCACTCTCTGCTTCTCAGCGACAAATCGTCACCGACTGGCTCGCTGTTTATGAAAAAATTCCTTTGGAAGAGATTCAAGCCATCAAGAAAAAATATGGAGGATATACCAATCAATGAGATAGTGATTTTAGTTTTTATTTACAAAGACTGGCATCGTGCAGGATACGACTTGGGTATTCAGTGAGTAGCGCTTCTTTGGTCGGAAATGATTTGAAATAATTTAGCGATAAAGTTTTCCAAGCAGAGTCATTTTTACAATAGTAGTATTTTGATGAATTATATGAGCTCGTGCACCAAGTCTCGCAGGTAATCGTCCCGGAAGGTATGGTTGGAGAAGGAGTGGTGTTTGGTTTTGACATTTGGATAACAGCTATCTTTGCAATAGGATGCGTATTTTCTTGTTTAGGCGTGCCCCCGGGCACTTTGGAAGTGTGCCAAGTAAAAGTTTTTGAGTCACGTTCCATCGTATATTTCCCGGTATTGTTGCCAGCCGGCCAACCGGCATCTGCCAAAATCTCATCGATCAGATGACAGTCCCGATCAAAGAGACGTAAGCTCTCACCGCCGTTCCTGAGCGCTCCTTTGTACACGACATCAACTTTAGCGTCAGCCACATTTCCCTGTCCTCTACCTAAAAGATAGAGTCCACCAGAGGTTATGCTCGCGCTACTTCCAAGCGTGATTTTTATTTTTTCACTTCGATCAATCAAGCGCCAGCCATGGATATCCACTGTTTCTGGCAAAATATTTTTTAGTTCCAACCATTCGTTATTGGCGCTATCTTTGCTACCCATCCAAGCGATCTCATTGATGACAACCCGGCTATGGACAGGTTGCTCTCCGGTTTCAAAAGAACAACTCGTAATCGGAATTGCGGAAGCGCTACTTGCGAGCATTGCACCCTTTTCATTTGTACTTGGAGTAGAATTGTTATGTTTTTCTAAATAAATTCCAACTCCGGCTAAAACAATCAGAGAACCGCTGATCAGTAAAAATCGTTTCATAGAGATGGGTCAACAACTGGCACCACAGAATTTAATATGCTGGCTGATTTTTTCTCTCGCAGAGAGAAATTATCCAGCACCTTAGAGATTCTTTCCGGATCCACAGTTTCAACTTTACTGCTGTCTTCGCTGACCGACACGACAACTTCTTTGTTTATTTGTTTAAAGAGATTGTAGCCAAAAACAGAAGCAAAGACTCCCACTGTAAGTATTAGAAGAATGGCCAGCTTCCAAAAGAGAAGCGGGTTCAAGTGCAAGCTTGCTTTTCTGAATTTTTTTTCTTTTTTAAAAAGTTTTATTTTCATTTTATTTAATATTTTATATTACAAAGCTCAAAAGTTTTATCTTAAAAGTGGCTTTCCAATCTCGTCCTATTCCCTGATGCATATCTACTCCCATAAATTCCAGTTCATAAGGCGAATTCTCGAGCAGAGTCAGAAATTTATAAAGATTCGCAAAACTTCCGGAAGCCTGGATACCGACCAAAAGCCCGTTTTTGTCGTCCGAAATATTTACTGATATAACTTCCGCCTTGTTGCCCGCCTCTTTAGCCAGTCTTTCAACTGTATCCAAAAATGGCACAACATCTGAACTTTCCGCAAAATGAGTTTCAATTTGCGCTTTCTGAGCCTCGATTATTTGCACTGAATTATTCAGGGTCTTTATCTTGTCTCGCCGAAGGGCTTCTTTTTTCCATTCGGTTTCGGCTAATTGCGATTTGGTGTTATGATCATTCATTTTTCCAAATAGATAAATAAAACCATACAAGAAAATGCCTAGGAGAAGGATGGTGATGAAAAATAGCATTTTTGGAAATTTATTTTGCATATTATGAAGGAATTAAGCTCAAATAAAACTGAATATCCGATCCCTTGATGAAATTCGAGATTGGCAAGTCAACTTGCTTGAACAAGCTGTCACTCTCCAGGGCTAGTCGGAAAGACAACAGTACTTCCCGCGATGGCGCAATGCCTTGGATGCTTATTTTCTTGCCCGCTTTGGGATCATCTTTTTTGGTGTTGTTTTCATAAGTGATATCAGTAATTTTGATATTCGGCAGTTTTTCCGAAAGAATGCCTTTAATCACCTTTTCCGAAACCAGAAACTGGTTCTGCTCGGCCGCTTCCAATATATCAAGCTTCTTGTTCAAATCTTTGATCACCACTAAAGTTTTTTGATCCAGACTGGGCACCGGTTCGCTCTTTTGAATTTCAAGCTTGGAATCCGCCAGCTCTTTTTTAACCGAAGACAGAAAATAGGCTGGCAAAATGACAATGATAAGAATAAAAACGGAAAAACCGAAAACCAGCAAAAACAAAACGATCAGCCGATAGTAAAAACTCTTGGCCATGTCTTTCTTTTGTTGATTTGGAATTAAATTGATCATAAATGAAAATTAAATAAATTACTAGTTGTCGAAGTCTGCCAGGGCCAGCCCCAGAGAAGCGGCAAAGGAAAGCGCTTGCTTGAAATTTATATCCGGAACATAACTCTCGGTATCGACGATGTTCACCCAGACGTTGGCCATCTCGACCTGGCTTTTCATGCTAATGGAAAGATAATCCGCCAGACCGATCAAATTCGAGTCTCCACCGCAAAGAATTATTTTCTTAATCGGCGGATTGTTTTCACCTTCGGTTCCCTTATGGGTGTGCCAGTACAAAAAGTGCTTGACCAGCTCGTCGCGCAAAATAGAAACGCTGTTTAAAAGCACCGAGAATAATTCTTTGTTCGGGGTATTGCGCTCTAGCCCGTACTTTTGCTTCATCTTTTCTGCTTCCTGAAAAGAGATGTTGAAATTCTTGGAGATCATGTTGTTGAGCATGACACCGCCCAAGTCGAGGGTGGAAGTGAACATCACCACTCCGCGGGAAACAATGAAAATGCCAGTGCGTTTTTCTCCGAAATCCACAATCATATAGGTTTCCATATCCCCCTTCTTGACCACTGCTCTCGCTATCGCCTGCGCTTCCAGTTCAAATGATTTGACCCTTATCTCTGAATTCTGAAATATATTCAGATAGCCTTCTATCACATTTTTAGATATGGTCGCCACTTGCAGTTCCAGACTTTGGGCGTCCTGGCTCAATATCTCGTAGTCGAAAATAGCCTCGGCCGCCGGGACCGGCACATGCTCTTCGAGAGCAAGTTCGATACTCTCCCGAACATTCTCCAAGCCTGATTTTTCCAATCGGAGTTTGAAAAGATATACTTGATCTTCAAGCAAAGAGACTCGCACCGATTTTATTCCCACCTCTTTTTTCAGCAAAATTAAAATTTCCTCCATTCTTTTCTGGTTCTTAATCTTGCCAGCCTCTATGATGCCTATCGGAATCGGACGCTCTCCGTGCCGACCAACTCGGATGCCGTTGTTAGTGTTGATGAGTTCGATGTATTTAATAGATTCGTCGCCAATATCTAAACCAAAAGATGGAACAGCCAGAAAAGAAGGCACCGGAAAAAACCGATTGAAGAATTTATCAAATGCATCGGAAGACATACGAATATTGTACCATAAATGATATAATCTAGGGATATGCAATGGTTTTTTATAGCCTTAGGCGCGCCATTTCTCTGGGCAGTAGTGAATATTGCCGATAATTATCTGGTTTCGAGATTTTCTCGGAAAGAAGAAGAGCGCAGTTCTGGCGGGTTAGTCCTTTTTTCCAGCCTGATTGGAATTTTCATTTCCTTTGTAATTTTTATTTTTGCCCCAAATGTGTTCAGTATTTCCACCTTAGACAAACTTCTGCTTCTCGTTTCTGGGATTTTAACCGTCGTCTGGATTGTTTTATATTTATTTTCGCTGGAAATAGAAGAAACTTCTTCAGTAGTGCCGTGGTTTCTCTCCGTTCCGGTTTTTGGATATATCCTCGGCCACTTTTTTCTTGGTGAAACCTTAACCTTCCAGCAATTTGCCGGATCCGGAATAATTTTTATCGGCCTGATTTTGATTTCTATCAATTTTGAACCTGGTAAAAGAAATTTAAAAAGAAAACATATTTTTTATATGATTTTCGCTTGTCTGGCTATAGCTATTTCCGGAGTTATTTTTAAATACGTTACCATCGGGAATAATTTTTGGATCTCATCATTTTGGGAATATCTGGGTCTAGGAATATCCGGACTGCTAATTTTTCTATTTATTCCTCATTATAGAGAATCGTTTTTGCATATGAACCGAACCGGAGGAAAGACTATTTTGATTGTTAATATCGTGAGTGAGATGATGTCGATCTCCGGTAACTTGCTGACCAATTACGCCCTGCTCCTGGCTCCGGTGACACTGGTTTATCTGGTCGGCAGTTTTCAGCCGGCAATCGTGATTGTCCTAGCCATCTTGGCTACCAAATTTTTCCCGCATATTGCCAAAGAAAACCTGAAGAGCCACATCCTAAGGACTAAAATTATCGCTATCGCGATAATGATTGCCGGAAGCGCGGTATTGTTCTTGTAGAAAAAGGAAAGGGAGGGGGTTAGCCTCCCAGAGAATGATCACCTCCCTTCTATCCTATCCGCAACAGGTCCTTGATAAACAGGATACCTGCTTGCAGAAGTGGTTTTTGTTTTGCCAATTCGTCGGCACACTTAAACGAACACGCCGACTTTTCGGGTTTCCCTCTCACTGGGAATGATGACTCCGGTAGGATGCGCTTACCGCATTTCCCGCATTGGACTCTTTCAATATCATCCATATTGGTTCCCTTTCAGTTTAAATTATACTCCTATTTCATTTTAAAGGGTGTGCATAAAGTATTAGTGTTATAATAGCTCTTGTGCAAGAATATGAAAAAAATAATTAACAAATGGCATTCAATTTTAGATATGCCAAAAAAAGATTTTGATTGGCATAAATCTGATGTTTCTGATGAGTTGAAAGAATTTTGGGAAGCAAATGGGTTAATAGATAAATGGAGTGAATTATCAGATGTTGTTTATACATACACACGAGCACACTGGTCTGGTCATAAAACGATAAAATACCCCTTTGGAAAAATTAGTTTTTTTATAGGACTTTTGTATATGTTCCCTAAATACACCCTTCGATGGAAATTTTACAGAGTTTTAGGAAAGAAAATTGATAAAAATGCAAAATTGAGAGAGGTGCGCAATCCAAAAAAGGTGGCAAAATTAGAGCACATCGCCAAAAAATATGGTTTAGATCCTATAATGTTCAAAAATGAGGCTGAAAAACTAATGAAAAGGTGGATTTTTCTTGATTAAGAAAACCCTTTCAATACATATTCTTTTACATTCGGAGAAAATTCATAATTATTGATTTCATCTTTGCCGATCCATTTTACATCTGCCGTATCTTCTAATGGTTTCGCTTCTCCGGACTTGTATTTACATAAAAAAACTAAAGCTAAAACATCATCACCATTACTTCTGGTAAAAGTATTGTCGTGAACTAAAGCTACATCATCAAATATTTCAATTCCGACTTCTTCTAAAATTTCCTTCTTGGTATTTTTAAGCAAAATATCATGCTCTTCGCCATCAGATCCTATCTTCCCACCGGGAATACTCCACTTCCCTCCTTCGTGGCCTGTTTGGAGACGTCGGACGTCTCCAAACACGTCTCCAAACATTGGTGTTAAAAAACTTTAAAAAGGTTATAATCTATATATGAAGTATTTCATTGGGATAGCCCTCCCAAAAGAAACTACGGAACAAATAACCTACTTTCAAAAAAGTTTTGCAAGTAATGAATTACCTAAAATACTCGAACCGCACATAACGGTTAAAACTAAAAATGGTTTGACAGGGGATCTGGTTTGGTTAAAAAAAGTGAAGCAAATTATTGAAAAATATCCAGATTTTGAGATTTCCTTTGATAGTGTCGATATTTTTGGGGATAGTGTTGTTATTGTTAGAGTCCACCCCTCAAAAAAACTTACAGCTCTTCATAAATCTTTGTTTTATACGATAAAGCCAAACGAGCAGGATTTTACCAAAAAATATTTTGAAAATGAAAAATACGAAGCCCATGTTACTTTAGGCATGACTTCTTGGGGTATGACCAAAGAAGAGCTAGTTATTATGAAAGAAAAAGGAATGGAAGAATTATCTCCCATACCAAAATTCAAGGCTACCTCTATAAGAATTTATCAACAAATGGACCAAGAAGAAGCTTATAAAAAATTTCTCGATGTCCCATTACATGGAACACAATAAATATATAGATACTTTGGCTGGCTTTTATGTCGATAATTATCCGATCCTTTCTTTGTCTGAAGAAGATGTATTTGAAAAATATACAAATAATTTAGAGAGTCTTTTGAAAGATCGCGTATGGTTTAAATACGCTTCGAAAATAGAAAAGAAAAATATATTGGATAGATTAAAGACTACTTCCAGCCTAATAGATGAAATTAAAACAATGATAGAAGCAAAACATTCGAACTTACACATTAAACACATATCAATCGGGGGTTCATATTTGTTTAAGATAAATAATATCAATGATATTGATTTCAATGTCATTGTATCTGGCAGTCATTTTTCTTATACAGATATATATGAGGTTGCCGAGATAAACAAAAAATTACCAGTCAAAGTTAAAAGAATCTCGATCATGATTTTTGGAGAGGATGATTTTTTATCTAAAACAAATGTGCATGATATCATAGAGGTTCCAGATTATATACACACTTCACTGTGCATGAGAGAGGGACTGGTTTTTCCCATGAGAAATGTCACCATTTACGGACATCTTTTTAATCCAAAAGAGCTTGATCGAAAAAATCTACTAGTGAGAATTAAAGGGCAATTATTTCATGCCGAGCTTATGTTAGAAGATAAGGTTGACTTACACAAAAATGACAAAGCGCGATTGCTAAAAAGTGTCGGCAGAATCGCTGAAGCATTTTTGTTTCTCTCTGAGGGATTCCAAAAATTAAAATTGTCTCCTAAAAATATATTTAAAAAAGAAAAAATATTATCTAAATCTTTGCATCGAATAGATATTCTTTCTTGGTTGCAAGAAGCTAAGAATTATATTAAATTTTTATCAAATGAAACTTAAAAATAAAAAAAGTGGCGTTCTCTGGTTAACTGGTTTATCGGGTGCTGGAAAAAGCACTATCGGAGATCGTCTTTCAGAAATTTTACAAAAAAAAGGTACAGTGACCCAGAGACTGGACGGCAATCTTCTTAAGGGTTGTTTTGGCACTAAGTTAAATTTTAAAGGAGACAATCACGACTTAAATATAAGGTTAGCCGCTTTTGTAGGATCTGCCTTAGAAAAACACGGTGTCTTTGTCATTGCTTCTTTCATAAGTCCATATAAACACCAAAGAGAACTTGTGCGTGATGCTTCCACGAATTTTATTGAAGTGTACGTAGAGGCTTCTCTGGATATTTGTACTAAAAGAGATGTAAAAGGATTTTATAAAAAAATAATTAGTGGTGAAAGAAATAATTTTCCTGGTTTTTCATATCCTTATGAGATTCCAGAAAATCCAAATTTGGTGGTCAACACAGAAAATTCAGATATCGAATTATCAGTAAAAAAGATTTTGGATTATTTATTAAAGGAAAAATATATATAATATGGAATCTAAAACCCAAAAATTTGACGCTGTCCTTGATAAAATACTTACAGACCTTGTTCCACATAAACGTATTTGCCTGCAACAAGGAATTTTGCAGTATTGCGAGGGAGAATTTAAAATAACAGATCTAGACATCGAATTTTTTAAACTACTTCGCGTGCCAGCGCCGAAATTGTGTCCGACTTGTCGCAGAATTCGACGATTTTCATTCGTGAATACCGCAACTTTGTATAAACATCCAAATAATACTCCCGGAAAGTCCGGAAATATTATTTCATTCGTTCCTCTGGTGTCTCCACTTATCATTTATGATGTAGAGTCCTATCAGACAATCTTCGAACCCTACACATACGCGACGATGTATGATAAAGCAAGACCATTTTTTGATCAGTTTTATGATTTGCGTCTCCGGGTGCCACAACCAGCTATTACCCGCGACCCATCAAATATCAATAGCGAATATTCCCTCAATGGTAAAAATCTTAAAAATGGATATTGCGTTTCAGGCGGTTTGAATTCAGAAGATGTCTGGTATAGCCAGATAGTTTCTGATTCCCGCGAGATTATGGACTGCTATCTAGTGCGAAAATCCGAGCAATCCTATGAATCCGTTCAATCGATCAATTTATACACCTCAAGTTTTATATTTTTTTCAAAGAATTGTATTAATTCTCAGTTTCTCTACGACTGTCGCAACTGCCAAGACTGTTTTGGATGCGTCAATTTGCGCAATAAGCGATATTGCTGGTTTAATAAACAATTATCCAAAGAAGAATTTGAAACATCACTGAAAAATGCAAACATGGAAAGTAGAGAATCGCGCGAACTACTTATAGAAAAGTTTTGGGCATTTGTGAAAACTCAGCCATTAAACGCTTCTCGTTGTGAACATTCGCATGACGTGGAGGGAGTAAACATTGCAGATTCAAAAGATTGCCACTATATGCTGAATTCGGAAAAATCAGAGCATGAACGGTATGTGGACTCAGTTGTAAAACACAAAGATTCTATGGATGTATACATTTCAGGCGGATCAGAAAAGTTATACGAGACCGCATCTGTCGGTTCGCAATGCGCCAATGTGAAATTCTCGCTCGCCTCGAAATTCATTACTGATTCGGAATTTGTCATCAATTGTCGAAATTGCACGAATTGTTTCGCATGCATCGGACTGGAAAATAAATCTTATTGTATTTTTAATCGTCAATATGACAAGAAAGATTATTTCAAAGAACTTGATCGCATTAAAGTATCCTTGCTTAATAATGATGAATATGGAGAATTTCTACCTTATCGCTTTAGCACTTTTGCTTATAATGGCTCTTCTGCTGATCTGGCATTTCCGCTTGATAAAATATCAACTAAGAAGCTCGACGCATTGTGGCAACCAGACACTGAAATAGATTTGGGAGGATTGGAAGTAATATCCGGCGACGCACTTTATGACACGATAGCAGGAGTGAATGATTCTATACTAAATATGGCAATTATTTGTACGGAGACTGGACGGCCATTTCGGATTGTTCCAACTGAGCTTGCATTCTATCGGAAGCATGATATTCCTTTACCGACTGTACATCCCTACCGCCGCATAAGAAATCGGTTCAAATTTGTGGGAGATAGAAAAATCTATAAGACAACTTGTAATTTTTGCAAGAAAAATATAAATTCAATGTATAATCCGGAAGAAAATTGGACATTGTATTGTAGTGAATGCTATCAGCGCGATTTTATATAACCAGTTAGTTATTCCATATCCCTGAATTCAACCAATATGCTATACTATCCCTATGCCCGAAGGAGAGAAAAACAGCAATTGGTTTTTGTGGCTAATCGGCATCAGTTGCCTAGCCGTGATTGCTTCCGCTTTTTATTTTTTCTATTTTCAAAAGAACTATGATTTTATCGTGGAAGTGGCTTGCGATCCATCTCAGGAAACTTGCTTCCAACGCGATTGCTCTAACCCGGATGATTGTCCACCAAATGGATTATCAGACTTTAAAAGATACAGCTTAAACGCTGGAAATTTTCAAATGTGTGAAAATGAAGATTGCGAAAATGCTTGCGAAACTGGAACTATACAATGCGAGCCGGTAGAATGCACTGAGGACTTAACAGTTGGAGAGTCTTGTAGTAATTTTGCATCACCTACAAGCGATGAATAAAATGATAAAAATCGGGGACTACAATACAATAATGAATGACAAAAAACTTTTTCAGGATACCATTTACACAACTCTCTCTGAAGCAATCAAAATACTTGAAGAAAGACAAAAAGATAAAAAACTAAAAATTAAAATAGAAAAACTTTTAAACAATAACGTACCGGAACCACTAAAAGCAGAAGGTAAACACGGAGTTCATTTTCGACAAATAGCTACCCCAAATCATGATGTTCATTGGTTTACTGAATTAACTAAAGACAATAAACTCAATACCGTATTTTTTGAATACCATGACGATAAATTTACCTCTAATAATGAATTTAAGCATTCGCTCGGGCAACTACGCATACATCCAAAAATAAATAAAAAGGGTAATCACATTGAAGAGAAGGTGACGATTTTCGATTTTAATAAGTATAATGGTAAACAGTTTAAAGATATAATAACTCTGTGGTCAGAACCATTAATAGATTTTCATCGAAGATTATTTAAGGTTTGTGGTTATTCTGATAAGAATCTTCGCTTTTATGATGCTTCACAATGGTTTAAAGACAATGGACCCAAAGCTATTGATTATTATACTAACTTTATACTATTATTTACATGGCATGGTATTCTTTTTGAAAATTTTTTATTGACTGGTAATGAGGGAAAATTCACAAAGGAAATTTTCTTGCCAGCTTTTGAAAAAGCCTGCAACTTATCTGGTGTGAAACCTTTGATCGTACCAATTCCACCTATGGATAATGAGGAAGATATGCACTGGATTTCTTATGACCACAGAATAAAACCTTTAATTAAATCACTTAATCTATGATCGATATCACCACGATAATAAATACATGCTATGAAACCACAAGCTCGTTGAGAGTAATAGCTAACTATTCTCATATCATTCCTGTGGTTTTGGCACTTATTTTAGGATCTTTTGTATTTATAAAAACGAAATTCGATCTTTTGTCAAAAATATTCCTAGCTTTTATTATCACATTCTCAATTTGGCTTATTGGTGACGTTATTATATGGACGTCAAATAATTATTATCTTGTCTATGCAATCTGGTCGTTTCTCTTGTATATAGAGATTTTATTTTATATACTCGGTCTTTATTTTGCTATTGTTTTCGTAAGAAAATCCGACATAAATATTATTTATAAAATGGTCCTTTTTCTATCCACACTGATACCATTTATCTTTACAATAACCCAAAAATCAGTTGAGGGATTCAATTATCCTGTCTGTGAAGCATTTAATAGTTATTTTCTAGATAACTATAAACTCATATATGAAGGAATCATTTTAGTTATTATTCTCATCCTCGCTATCACCCCATTTTTCAAAAAGTTTTCTTGGAAACAAATACTGGTAAATTTGATAGTGCTTGGTTCTATGTTTTTATTTCTTTCTATTTTTGGAATAACGGAGTATCTAGCTGGAGTTACTGGAAATTATGAAATGAATCTATATAGTCTATTTCTTTTGCCAGTCTTGCTAGTAGCTATCATTTATTCTGTATTTGAACTCGATATTTTCAATGTCAAAATTCTTGGCACTCACTACTTAGTTGTAGGTCTTATGGTTCTGATGGGAGGACAATTATTCTTTATCACCAGTACCACAAACAAATTACTCACTATTCTAACAATAGTTTTACTCGCGGGGTTAAGTGTCATTCTTTTCCGAAACTTAAAAAGAGAGTCTGATCAAAGAGTGCAAATTGAAAAACTAAATATAAAACTCGGAGAACTTATCAAACAGAGGGAAAGTCTGGTGCACTTGGTGACTCACAAGGTTAAGGGGTCTTTTACTCGCTCGAAGTACATTTTTGCTGGAATTTTGGATGGGACTTTTGGTGATATAAATCCGGAGGTCAAGAAGAGGGCCGAGCAGGGATTGGAATCCGACAATGCCGGCATTCAGACAGTTGATCTGGTTTTGAACGTAGCCAATATGCAAAATGGTTTGATCAAATACGAGATGAAACCGGTTGATTTTAGGCAGTTGGTGGAACAATCCATCGCCGAAAAGAAGGTCGCCGCCGAAGCCAAGGGGCTCAAGATAGAATCAGAGATCAAGGACGGCGTGTATGGTGTGATGGGCGATGCCATCTGGCTCAAAGAAGCGATCAACAACTTGATCGACAATTCTGTGAAATACACCAATACTGGAAATTTGTTTATTTCTCTCACCGACGGCAATGGCAAGATTAAATTTTTTGTAAAAGATACCGGCGTCGGCATTACCGACGAAGATAAAAAACATTTGTTCACCGAGGGCGGCCGGGGCAAGGATTCAGTCAAGATGAACGTGAACAGCACTGGCTATGGCCTGTATTCGGTCAAACTCATCGTCGAAGCGCATAAAGGCAAAGTCTGGGCCGAATCCGAAGGCGCCGACAAAGGTTCTACTTTCTATATCGAATTAGACGCCGCGGCTTGATTCCTTTTGTCTAAGTATCTCTGTAAGATGAGCGCCGCGGCTGATGCATCGATCCGGCCGGACTTTATTTGTTTCATTTTGCTGTGCGCCTGCGAAGGGCTCAACTGTGACTTCCCTCTCTTGGGACGTCTGGCTTCCACTGAAGTTAAAAATTCTTTTTGTTTATGAATTAGCAATCCAAATTTCTCTTGAAGCTCTAAAATAAAAACTTCGATTCTCGCCGACAGCGCGTTTAGTTTCCCCGAAAAGTTCACCGACTCCCCGATTACGATCTCCGAGATGTTTTGTTCTTTTATAATCTCCGCGAGTCGGTTAAAAGTATTTGAGTTGTTCAAAATAATTTCTTTTGGAAAAGCCAGAGTGCCATTTTCGTCGCTTATCGCCACACCAATTCTTTTGGTCCCATAATCAATGCCGAGAAATTTCATAAACATATATTAGCACAGAATTCAATAAGGTGTATAATAGAGGTATGCCTAAGTCGTATGAAGAAAAACGAGTAAAATTTCTAAATAGAGCTGAACAAAAAGAATTTATTAAATTAGTTGAAAAACGAATTGGGGCCAATACAAAAAAATTAGCCCTGATAAGTAAAGTAAGTACACGACAAATAACAGACTGGAAAAATGCTAAAAGCACATTATCTTTATACGCTTTTAAAAAGTTTTTATTGCTAAGTAAAATTCCTAGTCCAAAAGGAATAGAAATTATAGAGAGATACGCGCATATAAAGTCTGCTGGTAAAAAGGGATTTTTGGCAGTGTTTAAAAAATACGGAAAATTTCCAAAAAATGAAAAACGTAGGAAAGAAAATTGGGAAAAGTGGTGGAAAACTCTAGGAAAATATCAAAAAAGGGAAATTTTTAAAAGAAAATCAATTAAAATACCGAAGAAAAGTATAGAACTCGCAGAACTTTGTGGAATTTTAATTGGTGACGGAGGCATAACAAAAAGGCAAGTAAAAATTACTCTGAATTGCGAAACTGATAAAATATATTCCGAATTCGTAATAAAACTTCTACGGAAACTTTTTAATATAAAACCGAAAGTGTATAAAATCAAAAATACCAAAGCATTAAATATCTCTATATCTAGAAGTGATTTGGTTGATTTTCTTTTTAGACACGATTTAAAAGTAGGAAATAAATTAAAACAAAATCTTTCAATCCCTGAATGGATTCTAAAATCCAAAACATATATAGCTCCTTGCCTAAGAGGTATGGTTGATACTGATGGTTGTGTTGTTGTCGAAACTCATCTTATAAAAAATAAGAAATATTCATACCCTCGACTAAATTTTACCAGTGCTTCTCCTCTTCTTGTGGGGCAAACTGTTTATGTATTAGAAAAACTTGGTTTTCATCCAAAAATAAGAAGAAGCGGAAGATCGGTTCAGCTTGAAAATATTCTTGAAATATGGGAGTATTTCAAAAGGATTGGGACAAGTAATCCAAAACATTTGAAAAGACTAGGAAGCGTGGCTCGAGAGGTTGAAGGCACCGCTCTTGAAAAGCGGAACCCGCGCAAGTGGGTCGTGAGTTCGAATCTCACCGCTTCCGCAAATTAAATTTATGCCTGAAGGACCAAACAAATTAACCGAGAATAAGGAAAGACTACCCACTGTGATTTGCGCAATTATTTTGAAGCAAGAAAATGGAAGAACAAAATTGCTTTTAATATACCGAGCGAAAAAGCCGGAAGGTTGGGCTTTATCGTCCGGAAAAGGTTTTTTAAACCCAAAACATAAACTTACCCCAGACGAAGCTGTCATCAAAGAAGTCGAAGTAGATCTAGGCACGTCGTCCTTTAAAGGCGAGAAAGTATTTGATCACCAAAGTGTTGGCCAGGATGGAGCTCCTAAAGTAATTAGAGTGTATGCTGGAAGTGTAAACGAATCAGAGCTTCGAGCTATGGCAGGTGAAACCAAAGACTTCAAATGGGTATCGCTCGAGGAAGCGATGCGAGAGAAATTAGCTTTTGATGGTAATGAAATAATCAAACAATATTTGAACAGCAAAAAGAAATAGTAATTCCTACTTGTTTCAAAAGCGCATAAAGTAGTGTATAATTAATTCATTAAAATTAACTGTTTCATATTTTTATGACCAATGAAAAAAAGTTTGAGTGGTTACTGCGGATTGGGATAGCGGGAGAGTTTTTAGGTCATGGATTACTGGCGATTGGCCATAAGGCTGATTGGATCGGATGGATCAGGCAGATGATCCAGGTGGATGTGACGACCGCAACGACATTGCTAACTATAGTAGGTGTTTGTGATGTTATCGTTGCGCTGATAATTTTAATAAAACCGATAAAACCGATTTTGCTCTGGGCCGCATTTTGGGGATTCTGGACCGCTCTGGTTCGCCCATTAGTCGGAGATATCTCCAATGTATGGAGTCTTTCCTCTCCTTGGCTTGATTTCGTGGAGAGATTTGCCAACTGGGCAGCACCGCTCGCGCTCTATTTCTATTACCGAGGTAAAAATCAGTAGATTTTAATTACTTTTCTATGCTACAATTAGTATATGGAGAGACTCGAATGGACAGCTTTGGAGTATGAAGAAAAGGAGCGAAGCCAGGATTGGTTCTGGGCGCTTGGGATTATTGTGGTGACCAGCTCGGTGGCCGCGATTATTTTTGGTAGTTATTTTTTCGCCGCCCTCCTTGTCATGAGCGGGCTACTGCTCGGATTCTTTGCGGTCAAGAAACCAGATACAATACATTATGAACTGAATAATCAGGGGCTAAGAATCCGGACTCGGCTTTATCCTTATGAAAACATCAAATCTTTTTGGGTGCAAACTGGAGCCAAGCCGACTCTATTCGTAAAAACCGAGAGAGTTTTTATGCCGGTTATTTCTATAACCATAGAAAACGACATCGCCGAAGACATTCATTCAATAATGTTCTCAAAAAATGTTCTCGAAGAAGAAATGAAAGAGCATCCGTCGCACACGATCATGGAATCTCTGGGCTTTTAAACTTATACAATCTATTTTATTTCTGTAATAGCGTAATAGAGACGGCCGTCTCTATTGTGTTATCATGCTTATGCTGAATTGAGAAAATTATAAAAGAAGGGTATATTAAACTAACAGTGTAAATACCGCTCTCGTAGTTCAACGGATAGAATGCTGGCCTGCGAAGCTGGCGATCCAAGTTCGATTCTTGGCGGGAGCACCAATTAGCATTATTTTATAGACTTTTTTATTAAAACAAGAAGTGGACAGTTGCTACCATCCACCTTGGTGGTGATTGGGTCGTTGTATTTCATCGACCCTTGCGAAATGGGAGCATGCCACTACCCTTTTCGTCGCTAGGAGTGCTCTTCATCTTTATTTGAAGACCTCCTCTTTTTATCCGTCTGTCAGCCAACTTCCATGCACGATTTTCAACTTCCGTAGAAAAATGCACAGATCCGGTAATGTACTTCTTCATATTTGGTATCTTTCTCCGACCTCAGACCTTAGTCGTTAGTCGATTGGTTTATAGTAAATTATATATTACTTCAAAGATATAACAAAAAATCTTTTTTTGCACCCTAATTAGTCCATTTTTTAACCCAATCCCGTAGGTGGTATTTTAGAAACTTTTTTTCTGTGTCTTAATGCGAAAAAAGGCAGTTATCCACTTTACATAGAGGGTTGGTTTTCGTGTATAATGAACTCCCATGCAAACCGAAGAAAAAAAGGAAAAAAATTATTTGAAATTCTTCATTGCTCTTATTTTTTGCCTACTCATTAGATTAATTCCTTTTCGCGCGCCGAATGTCGAACCGATTTTAGCGACGATGATGCCCTTTTCCAAAGCCTACGGAATGTTTGCGGGTTTTTCTTTTGCGGTTTCCAGCATTTTACTTTACGATGTGCTAACCGGCACGCTCGGAGTGCAAACTTTTTTTACGGCAGGAGCTTACGGACTGCTCGGTTTGTGGGCAGTTCGCTATTTCAAAAAAAATACTGAAAGTAGATGGACTTATGTCCGTTTTGCGATCATGGGAACGTTATTTTATGACGCTTTGACTGGGTTCACCGTCGGTCCGCTCTTTTTCCATCAAACATTTTGGGCGTCGGTAGTCGGACAAATTCCTTTTACCGCTCTCCACCTTACAAGCAACGTCGCCTTCGCCTTTATTCTCTCCCCCGCCATCTACAGCTTACTTATTAAAAAAAGAAAAAGGGCATCGTCACCTCTTATTAGTCTCATTAGCCCTAAAACAATTTAAATCAAATGGAAACAAAAACAAAAATCAGCGAAAAAATTTTAAAAAGTGAGAGAGCGAAAATAAAATCAATCCGAAAGAGAAGCGGTGAAGTTGTTTCGTTTGATTTGGAACTGGTTGCCCGAGCGATTTTCAAAGCTTTTGAGGTAACGAGTGAAGGAGGAGAAATCGAGTCTTATAAAGTAGCCAACAGCGTCTTCAAAACCCTGCTCGACCTGCGATCGGAATTGTTAAAAACAAACAAGGGAGCAAAATTTCTACCGACAGTTGAGCAAGTCCAGGACTCCGTCGAGAAAGAATTGATGAAGCAAGGTTTTTCGGATACCGCTAAAAAATATATTCTTTATCGTAGCCGACGTTCGGAACTGCGAGCGGAGTTTGGTCCAGTGCCGGAAGCAGTGCGCGTCGCCGTGGAAGAATCCAGCAAGTATTTTTCCAGTCCCTATTCGGAATACATTTTTTACCAGTTTTACTCCAGGTGGGTGCCAGAATTAGGTCGCCGTGAGACCTGGATCGAGACGGTTGACCGTTATATGGCTTATATGAAAGAGAATTTGGGAGATAAGCTCCACGCCAAAGAATATGAAGATGTCAGACATGCAATTCTAAATCAAGATATTTGCCCTTCGATGCGACTCTTGTGGTCCGCTGGCAAAGCTTGCCGGAATTCCAATGTCTGGGCTTACAACTGCTCCTACATTGCTCCGACTTGCCCGCAAGATTTGGGTGAAATCATGTATGTTTCCATGTGCGGCGCCGGGCTCGGCTTTGCGGTGGAATGGGAAAATGTGCAAAAATTCCCGCAAATAAAAAAACAAAGTGGAGAAAAACCGTCTATTCATATTGTGGCAGATGACAAAGAAGGCTGGGCGGATGCTTTTGTTTTAGGTTTAACAAATTGGTTTGACGGTAAGGATATCAAATTTGATTATTCATTTATCAGGCCGGCCGGAGCTCGCTTAGAAGTAGCAGGTGGTAGAGCATCAGGACCGCAACCGCTGATGGATTTGATGGAATTTGCCAGACGTAAAATTTTATCTAAGCAAGGCCGACGTCTATCGAATTTGGATATGCATGACATCATCTGTCAGATCGGAATGATTGTTGTTGCCGGCGGAGTGAGGAGAAGCGCGCTAATTTCCCTCTCGGAACTGGAAGATACCGAAATGCGCGACGCGAAGAAAGGACAATTTTATCTGACGGAAGGACAACGAAGTATGGCCAACAACTCGGCCGTTTATAACGCCAAGCCTTCCGCTGAAGAATTTTTAGATGAATGGACAGCCTTGGTTAAATCTAAATCCGGCGAACGCGGCATTTTCAACCGCGGAGGATTGGAGAAACAATTGCCAGCTCGAAGGTGGACCGCCATCAAGGATGAAAGACAAATCGGACTCAATCCTTGTGGGGAAATTTATTTGCGCTCCAAACAATTCTGCAATCTGACCAGTATTGTTATTCGTCCGAAAGATACGGTGGAAACTTTAAAGAGAAAGATGGAATTGGCGACTCTGCTTGGAACCTATCAATCCACTCTGACCAACTTTGGCTATCTTTCGAAAAAGTGGAAGGAGAATTGCGAAGCGGAAAGATTGCTCGGCGTCTCGCTTACTGGCTATTATGACAATCCGATTATCCGAGATGACAAGGTGCTGGAAATGCTAAGAAAGGATTCGATCGAAACCAACAAGAAATACGCCAAACGCTTCGGCATCAATCAGTCCACCGCGATCACCTGCGTTAAACCTCATGGCAATTCCGGCCAGCTTCTAGGTGTCGGCTCTGGAATGCACCCTTGGTATGCTCCGTATTTTATTCGTCGAGTCCGCATCTCGCACACCGACACTCTGCTCAAGATGGCTCGAGATCAAGGAGTGCCATGCCTGCCAGAAGTCGGCCAGTCGGAATCATCTGCCACGACTTTTGTCCTGGAATTTCCAGTCAAAGCGCCACAGGGAGCCATCTTTAAAGACGAGGTCACCGCCCTGGACTTGATGAAAGAATGGAAAAGGCTCAAAGAGCACTTTGTGGAACACAATCCTTCGGCGACAATCTATGTCGGACCGAATGAGTGGCTAGCCGTTGGCAACTTTGTCTATGAGAACTGGGACTTTGTCGGTGGAATGTCTTTCCTACCCCGCTCTGAACATGTCTACCAACTCGCTCCATATGAAGCCATCACCAAGGAAGAATACGAGAAACGCGCCAAGTCCATCGGCAAGATTGATTTCTCCAAGCTTTCTCAATATGAAGCCGTAGACAACACTACCGGCGCCAAAGAATTTGCTTGCGTCTCGGGAGTTTGCGAAATCTAACCAGGTAGTTATAAAGTAAAAAGTTATAAAGTTTATAAAGTAGAATCTAAAATCTATGCTTTATACCAGAAAAGGAGACACAGGCACAACTAAAACATTCGGTTGCGATCAGAGAGTGTCCAAAAGCTCGAGTATCGCTGAAGCGCTCGGTTCGCTGGATGAAATTAATTCTTTTCTGGGTTTGCTAAAAATAAAAGCTAGCGATATTTCTTTTATACTGCCGGGAAATAAAATTTTAATTTCTGAAACTATTGGTCAAATACAACAGGACCTTTTTATAGTCCAAGCTGAGCTTGCCGGCGCTCCGAAAACTATCACACCTGAGAAAGTAAAATGGCAGGAAGAAATAATTGATGGTATAGAAAAAATGCTTCCACCGATTAAAACATTTTTTGTCTCCGGCGGAGTGGAATTGGCTTCCCTCTCCGACATCGCTCGCACTATCGCTCGCCGAGCCGAACGCCGAGTAGTGGAAGTCGTGGAAGAAGTCCATTCGACAAGCTCAGGGCAAGGAAAAATAAAAGTTGGGAAAGACACGATGGCCTACCTCAACCGTCTCTCGAGCGTCCTGTACGCCTTCGCCCGCGGTTTCAATCATCAGGCGAACATAACCGAAGAACCTCCACGGTATAAATAAAAATTGCTATCTATATATAGTAGTGGCTTACTTTTTCGAAAAAGCGCCATTGACTAATCATTAAAACAGGATTACATTACATCTGAACTAGTCACAAGCGAAGCAATTCCGCTTCCTTGTAAAACTTAATAGGTAAAAACAATGAAACCAAAAACATACCAACGCCGATTTGATTCGGCTTTCACCTGGGCGCTGATAAGCATCCTTGCTCAATTCATCCTTGATTGCGCCAAGTGGCCATTTTGGAAAATCTGGGATTTCTTCAAATCCCGATGGGCGATACCGATATTGGTGGTGGCGTTCGAAGCTCTCGCCATGTATTCCGGATTAAGCAGTTTGTTACCCAGACATCCGGTAGTGGCGACCCTCTTCGGAGTTTTCATTGCGATTTTCACGACCATAACGCTTTTCTTGGTGTGGCCGGAAAAATCTGAAGGGTAAGAAAATGAATACTATTAAACGCCTTTGGAGATTGTGCGTCTTATTTAACTCCACCCCGAGCAATTCTGCTTGGGGTTTGTCATTTTTATAAGAAAATTTTAAAAGCTGTTGAGTGATTCCAAGCTAGTAAACCATTACGGGAAGTTTGACAAAAATCATTGCTGGGTGTATAATATAAGGGTAAGGTTATATATATTAATACTTATTAAGTAGTAATTTTTTATATGCAGAATACTAAAAAAACCAATAAATACCTTGTTTTTGGACTCATAGCTTTCGTGCTTCTTTTCAGCGCTATCGTTGCAATGCCAGCTCGCGCCGAGGCTGATTTCTTTGATGATTTTGTGGATTTTTTAGATCCAACTCAGCATATCGGCAATATTTTAGACGGTCGACCACAGGATAATTTGCCGCCGATTCCGTTTCCGAATTTTTCAGATAACAATTACAACGATTACGTAACCACGAATTATTATTACTATGACCTGCCTCAAATTTGCCAGGACCCGTCAGCTTCGAATTATGGAGATTACCTACCCTGCACCTATCCGCCTCAAGTGTGCCAAGATCCACACGCCATAAATTATTACGGAACACTACCCTGCCGATACCCAGCGCCAACTTGCCAAGATCCATCGGCAATTAATTATAGAGGCGGGCTACCATGCCGTTATCAGCAAATCTGTCAGGATCAAAACGCGATAAATTATCGTGGAACACTTCCTTGCAGATATCAAAACTATAATCGAACACCGACAGTAACCATTGACGCCGATGATACAAGTATCGACTTTGAGGACAGCACCCGGATTCGCTGGGATTCGGATAATGCTGACTATTGTAATGGAAGTGGCGGCACTAACGGCTGGTCTGGAAATCGCAACACGTCGGGCAGCTTCAACACCGGTTCATTAAGTTCGGATAAAACTTATCGCATTACTTGTTACAACAATAGTGACTCAGCTAGTGATTCGGTAACAGTTCGCGTCGACGAAGACAGCAACGATGATGATATCGACGAACCGGATGTAACCACTAGAAATGCGACCAATATCACCACCGGTAGCGCCACTTTAAACGGACGCATAGATGGAAATGGTTCTTCGGTTCGCGCTTGGTTTGAATATGGCACCAATACTAGTTTCGGATATTCAACCTCGCAAAATTCTTACGGTTCTAGATCAACCAACTTCGATAAAAGCATTTCGGGGCTTTATCCAAATATCACCTATTACTTTCGCGCTGTAGCCGAGAATAGAGAGGACATAGTCTATGGCAGTATTCTTTCTTTTAATACCGGATCTGTATCTGTGCCAGCTAGCAATCAGCCAACTGTGGTGATTTACGCAGATCAAATGAATTTAGCTTTTAATAGCGCCACCACCATTCGTTGGATCACCACCAACGCAACTTCTTGTTTTGCGTCCGGCGGTTTAATTGGCTGGGCAGGCGCTAAGAGCGCTGATTCCGGCTCTTTTTATACTGGAACGCTAACTGGAACCAGAACTTTCACGATTACCTGTAGCAACAGTGTAGGATCTTCAACTGATTCGGTAGTAGTAAATGTCCGCCCTCAGACCACCGTCGCCCCAACGCCTACTCCGAAACCTACCCCTAAACCGGCGCCCACCTCTCTAGTTCTTATTACTTCTTCCGTAGACAGCAATCAACCGATAATGCCAACATTCGACAATAGCCGACCGCATCCCGGAGACGAAATCAATTACACCGTCAACTATCAGAACATCGGCAACGCTTCGATTACCAGCCTACTACTCAAAATCGACTTGCCGTATGAAGTGGACTATATGTTCTCAAATCCGAGCAATCCGATCCGATCTGGCAATACTTTAGTTTTCAATTTAGGAACCTTACAAGCTAACGGTCAAGGCTCGGTGACGGCCCGAGTGCGAGTGCGAGAAAATATTCTAGCGGGAACAAACTTGAATTTCCCGGCAACTTTAAGTTACATTGATCCTTCAGGTCTTCCTCAATCTGTAACGGCAAACGTATTTGCCCAGATCTGGAGCGAGCCAATCAATGTAAATGCATCCCTCGGGGCCAGTGTCTTCGACGCCGGATTTCTGCCGACAAATCTATCCGGCTGGTTGCTTTTAATTATTCTGGTACTTATATTGGTACTTATAGGTAAATATCTCTTATTTGAACAATCTTTACCTTTCCGTAAACAAACTATTACCGTAGATCATCATGCGGATAAATAAATATTTGGCTCTGAAAAAAATCTCCACCAGACGAGGTGCAGACGAGTTGATAAAAAATAAAAAAGTTTTCATTAATGGGAAGCTGGCGGTACTTGGCAGAAAAGTTTCAGAGCAAGATAAAGTAGAAGTAAAAGGCGCGGAAAAAAAAGAATACAAGTATTTTGCTTACAACAAACCGATTGGAATTGAAACAGATTCTCCGCACAAAGATCTTTTTCCATTAGGCCGGCTCGACAAAGCTTCCCATGGGCTTTTAATCCTAACTAACGACGGACGCATTACTGACCAACTTCTAAATCCAAAATATTTTCACGAGAAAGAATACGTCGTGAAAACTTTAAACAAACTTCGCTCTAGTTTCAAACAAAAAATGGAAGTCGGAGTAAAAATCGAAGGCCCAGAAAATTATGTAACCAAAAAATGCAAAGTAAAAATCCTAAATGAATTTGCTTTTAGAATAATTTTGACGGAAGGCAAAAAACATCAGATCCGCCGTATGTGCTCCGCCCTGTTCCAAGAAGTCGCTGACTTAAAACGAGAGAGAATAATGAACATCAAACTCGGCAATCTAAAATCCGGTGGCCTAAGAGAAATAAAAGATAGGGAACTGGAAACATTTCTAAAATCCTTAAGTTTTTAATAAACTAAGTACATTAAATATATTAGGGTTTGGTATTAATCTTTACAGAAAATTATTTATTGAGTTCTTTTTCCGCTAGATTTGCCAAGTCAATAACAATTGCTATTTCTTTTGTGCTAAATTTTCTGGGTTTTGTATCTTTTACACAAAAAACTCCTATCGGCTGGCGTGTTTTATAATCAAAAAGGGCAACTCCTGCATAAAATCTTATAAACGGATAACCGATAACCATTGGATTGTCCGCAAAACGCGAATCTTTTAAAGTATCTTCAACAATAAAAATAGTGGTTGCAAGCAAAGCATGTCCACAAAATGAAACTGCTCTATTGCCTTCCTTCTTTTCATAACCAATACATGATTTAAACCATTCACGATTGGAATCTAGAATTGAAATCATAGACATGGGAACCTGTAATTTTTCTACCGCTTCCTTAGTCAAAACATCAAACCGTTCTTCTGGTTCTGTATCTAAAATAGCCATGCGATGCAAGGCTTCCATTCTTTTATTTTCATCAGCTGGAATAGGGGCATTTTGCATACTTTAATTATATATATATATATATATATATATATATATATATGCAAGTTTTTATTTCTCCAAATCCAACACTTCATCAATCCGAATCTGTTTAACAAACTCCGGCACGTGGAAAACGTGGCTGGAGACGTCTGGCTGGAGACGTCGGACGTCTACAATTTTAATCATCAATCATCATTAAAATCAAAACTCGCACTCGCATCTTTTTTACTGTCATCAATTTTTACTAATTTCTTTCCCCTACTTGCTCTGATAATATTTATTATTTTTTTGCCATGTTTGGTAAAATTTTTGTATCCACCAAACCAGTCTAGAAATTTATTTCCTTCTAAAGGATTTATTATATAAAAATTATTTGACTCATATTCCTTTTCACTACTACGAACTAGATGGAGTTTATCTTTAGGAATATCGTGCACTTTATAATTCCACATCACGTAAGCAAAAAGTTTTTCAAAATAGCCTTCTTTTTCCGCATAGACGGACTTAAACTTTCCCTGAAGAAGAGATCCGCTTCTTTTGTTTTTATCATTAAAATATCTGGTATATCCACCTTGCAATCTTTTCATAAACTCACTGATGCCTCTATCAATTTCTTGTTTTAAAATAAAATGAAAATGATTAGGATTTATACAATATTCAACAATAGAAACTAACCTCCTATCATTTTTAGAAATTTGTAGACGTCGGACATCTACATTTGGTTCTTGTTCACGTAGTGCAAGCTCTACACTTCCAACTGGATCTTTGTAGGAAAATAATTTCATACACAATAAAAATCTTTCGACATCTTTTTCTTCAATAAATATATCTCGCTTATCTACGCCTCTATTATAAATATGATAATAAGAACCATTTATAAATGGATGTTTTCTCATGAGATAAGTATACCATTTGGAGACGTCCGACGTCTACTACTTCTCCAAATCTAGAGTTTCATCGATCCTAATTTGCTTCACGAATTCGGGCACGTGCGAGACGAGGATCATCGCGCCTTTGTAGTCGTCGAGGGCTTTGGCTATTACGGGCAAATGCCGAAAATTTATATGGTTCGTAGGTTCGTCGAGGATTAAGAGTCCCGGTTTTTGGAGGACTAAGCGGGCAAAAGCCACGAGTCCTTTTTGCCCTTCGGAAAGATCGCCGATTTTGATGCGAATGAATTCTCCGGTGATTAAAAACCCCGCGGCGATGGAGCGCATGCGCTCTTCGTCTAGTTTTTCTCCGCCAGCAAGCATTGCGCTCGAGAGCGATTGATAGACGGTATCTTTAAAATTAAACGTCGAGAAATCTTGCCGATAATACCCGATGCGAATCCCCTCTTTTACCTTCTCACCTTCTGCATGTCCGCTGGCCAATCTCTCTAAAAGCGTCGTTTTACCGATGCCGTTCGGCCCTTGCAAGAGCAAGTGCGTATTTTTATTTAAAGAGATCTTGGCTTTGTGTTTTACAATTTTGCCTGCCTGCGCAGGCAGACCATTTTTCATCATAGTGAAAGAAGAAATATTTAAAATCTCGCCGATCAAGTCCGGCTGGCTGGGGATAATGAAGGGGCGGATAGCTTTATCTTCTTTGCGCACATCCACGATCTCTTCTTCCAGCTCTTCCGCTTTCTCGCGCATCCGCTTGGCCACCAGACGAAGTCTTCCGCCCTTGTAGGCAAACACATTGGCTTGGTCTTTTTTAGCCTGAATTTCTTTGGCCAGCTGGGCATTTTTCATATTTTCTTTTTCCACTCGGGCGGTAATGTTTTTGACTACATTAAAATAATTGCCGACATATTGCTCGATCTTTTTTGTGTAAATATCCAAGTAGAGAACGCCTTGCGTAAAAGCATTTAAAAACTCCGCATCGTGAGAAATGACTAGCACTGTTTTTTTATAATCCATCAAAAATTTGGTCAGATGCGCGATACCGGCCTTATCCAAATTATTCGTTGGCTCATCCAATAATAATAAATCAGGGTCTTGGATCAGCGCCGAAGCCAAAAGTAAGCGCGCCTGCTGTCCGCCAGAGAAAGTTTTAATTATTCTATCGTGAATTTTTTCATGATTTTGTAAATTTACCACATCCAAAATATCATCGATTAATTTATCAATATTATATATTTTTGCTTGGCCCGCCGAAGCTTTAGCGTAGGAAGCGAAAAATTCCCGCACTGTCAAATTCATCTCTTTTTGGGGTATTACCTGGCGGGAAGTGGCAATGCTGACCCCCTTGACCACATTTATGATTCCGGATTCGGAAGCGTATAAACCGGCGATCAGTCCAAAAATGGTGCTCTTGCCAGCCCCGTTCTGCCCCATCAGAGTAAGTTTCATCCCTCGGCGGATAGTGAAACTCACAGCATCTAAAATCGGCTTATTTACGCCCCATTCGAAGGAGACATTGTCGAATCGAACTATTACGTCTTGAGACATCCTCATACACTAGCTTATTTTTGACAAATATGCCGCTATAGCTCATTAGAAAAGGTTACCAAGGAGTCAATCTCTCTTGTTGCCGAATCGTTGCTGAATATCATATACTTTTTTCAACCTCTTTGCCATTTCTTGTTTCAAAATGATCGGGTTTAATTTG
>Ga0209542_10003915_pt1 | contig 31271 bp, 31 predicted proteins | sample RifCSPhighO2_01_FD_184028 | JGI IMG/M metagenome (GOLD analysis project Ga0209542, IMG submission 184028) | Soil microbial communities from Rifle, Colorado - Rifle CSP2_plank highO2_0.1 (SPAdes) (version 2) | ecosystem: Environmental > Terrestrial > Deep subsurface > Rock core/Sediment ... | reverse complement strand
TGCCGCACACTCTCGTCAATGGTGCCCGACACGTCGCCGCCCTCGATGTGGGCAACGGTCTTGTTGAGATAGGCCGCGGTCATGGCCGCGGCGAGCTGTTCAAAGCGGTCGCCGCGGATCAACACAACATCGGGGTTGAGTTTTTGAAAGGTATTCGCGAGCTCGAGCACGGCAAGCCCCGCGGTCTTGGCCATGGCCACGTGGTTGCCCCCCTCAATGAGGTTGAGCATGGTCTCATGCACCGTGTAGCCGTGCCGCGCGAGCGTCGCCGGAACTTCGCTGTATTTTTCGAGGAGGGCCGAGCCGCCAACAATTAACTGCAACTCAAGGTCCGGATCATCGCGTAATTGACGCAGCAGCACTTCCTGTCGCGCGTAGTGGATGCGATTCGTAATAATGAAGCAGACCTTGCGTTTCTGTTTCGGAGAAACGAGACCAACTCTTTCCGGCAGAGTTTTGATTGCGGTTTTGATGGCAGTGCGATTCACAGGCCAGTGAAATTCGAATTATAAAAACCGAGATGTAAAACGTATTTCGAGATTTGAGTTTCGAATTTTGAATTTGTTTCGGATTTCGATATTCGAATTTCGTGCTTATACAAGGTTGCTATATTGAATTGGATCATACTTCTTGAGGTCTTTCTTCACGCTCTTGCCAACCACGCGCTCGTACTCCTCCGACGGCAGCCCTCCCGCGTAGGCCTGCGGTCGCATGGCGTAGACCATCTCTCCGGTAAGAACGGTGCCCGCAGGAATATCCGCGCCCGCCATGAGCGACTTTCTGAAATACGGACGGAATACGGCCTCGTCGTCCTGCAGGATTTTCGCGCCGTTTCCCATGCCGGCTTTCACGATATCGTTCTCAAGGCACTCCCGGCGTTTTTCTGGATTGGTCTCGACTTCCCGGATGCCCGCAACCATGGCTTTCATCTCGTCCGGCGTCATGGAGACCTTGTGATCGGCGCCGTAAAGACCTCTGCCGAACGAGAAATGCTTTTCAACAACCCGCGCGCCGAGCGCGACCGCGGCGATGGCTGAGTCAAACCCGATCGAGTGGTCGGAAAATCCGACCGGGATCCCGCCATACCGGTTTCGGAGAAACTCGATCGTGGAAAGGTTCAATTCTTCTGCAGGACACGGATATTGGGAAACGCAGTGCAGGAGAATCAAGGGAGCATTCCGGCGCTTCAGAAAATCAACCGACTGATCGAGCTCTTCCACCGTGGACATGCCCGAAGACATGATGATCGGCTTCCCGGTCGAGGCAAGATAATCCAGCATCACGAAATCAAGAATGTCACCGGATCCGACTTTCCAGAGCTCCACGCCGAGGTTATTCAGAATTTTCGCCGCCCCCCGCGACATCGGCGTTGAGTGAAAGACGATGCCCATCCCGTCGCAGTATGCTTTGAGCGGCTTCCAAAAGTTTTCGAACGGGGTGGCCTTGGTGTTCCGCGTCACCCAGGAATAGCGATCCGAGCCCTTGAAGTGCGGAGAGACGACATCCCTATCAAGCTGCTCGTCCTCGACATGATGCGTCTGGAATTTCACCGCATCGGCTCCGGCGTCCTTCGCCGCCTTTGCCAGCGCTTGTGCGTTTTCGAAGTACTCGACAACCGGCCGTTCGTCCTCGGTCTGGATAAAATTCTTTCCAATCTCAGCAATGATGAAAACGCGCCTATTGGCAATGCGCTTGAATATCTCGGATTCCGTTGGAGTAATCGCCGGCATAGACGGATGCTGTTGCCCCTCCTTGATGCTACCTCGCTGAAACACCCGCAGTTTCAGCGCCTTTTTCGCGAAAAAGCCGAACTACCTTCTCCGCGATGAAGTCCTCGGTCTTCGCCATGGACTCGAACGTCGCGCCGCCGAGATGCGGAACAATGACGAGGTTCCGATGCGTACGCGCGTAGCGGACGAGCGGATGGTTCTTGATGTGCCCGCCGCGCGGATCTTCATCGGCGAGCACGTCAAGGGCGGCGCCAGCGATCCGTTTTTTATTCAGCGCCTCGAGCAAGGGCGCTTCTTCGTTGAGTTCGCCGCGCGCAGTATTGATGTAATAGGCCGTCGGCTTCATCAGACGAAAATGTTTCCGCTTGACGAGATTGTGCGTTTTGTCGGTGAGCAGCACGTGGATCGAGACCACATCTGCCTTTCGAAAAACATCATCCAGGGAAACCTTTTTCGCGCCCTCCCGCTTCATGACGGCCGCTCCCACGTGCGGGTCGTGGGCAATCACCTGCATGCCAAAAACGCGGGCATAGCGCGCGACCATGGTGCCGAGGCGCCCACAACCGACAACGCCGAGTGTTTTTCCGGCAAGCTCATAGCCGTAAAATTTCTCCTTATCCCATCGTCCCTGCCGCACCGCATCAAACCCCCAAGGAAGATTCCGCATAAGCATAATGATAAGCCCCACGGTTTCCTCCGCGGTCGGAAAAATCGTGGAGAGAAACTTCGCCTCACCGCGCAACGACACGATCGCCATCCCCCGCTTCTTCGCTTCCTCGCTATCGATATGGTTGAGACCGGTCGTCGAAGTTCCGATGACTTTTAAATTCGGGAGTGTATCGAGCACGTTTTTTGAAATTTTCATTCCGAGTTTCACGACAAGAATCGTCGCGCGCTCCAAGAGCGCGGGTTTCCGGCGCGCTTCCTCCCACATTACAACCGGCCCTAGTTTTTTGAGCGTCACAATCGCTTTTCGAGAATATCCCTTCGGTTCGGCGAGAATCGTCAGATGCATTTTTTTATCGTATACGCTACTGTGGAATGAAGCAATGAAGCAATGAAGCAACCGACCTTCTCGATCCTCATTCCGACATCCGGCCGCGCCGACCTCATCGCGATGGCGGTGAAGTCAATCCTGGATCAGACCTTTCGGGACTTTGAAATTGTCATTGCCGATTTGAGCGGAACCGAGGAGGTTCGCTCGTTTGAAAAAAGCGATTCCCGCATTCGTTACGTCTTTGCCCCGGAAGGCGGACTGACCACCTGGGATGTTGCTGCGAAGCATGCCGAAGGAGAATATATTCTTTGGCTCGATGACGACAACTATCTGTTGCCGTTCGCGCTCGATCTCTTCAAACGGACGATTGATCGCACGCACGCCGACATCGTTTCGGCGACACACCTCTATTACTACGACCGGGCCCACCCGCGTCACTATCTCCGGAATAACATTGGCGTGGTTCCGTTTACCGGAGCAACGCATTCCCTTGACCCGAAAAAGGCGCTGGAGGGAATATATGCGTTCGCCAGGCGCGGCACGGGAGCGCCGCTCCCCCGATTCCATTTTTCTGCCACCGCTGTTTCGCGCGATGTTATCCAGCGAGCCATTCGTCGGCTCGGATTCGTACTCGTCACCGATGTTCCCAACATCCACTCACTCCAGCCGATTGTCTTCGCGTTCGCCGAGTCATGCGCGTTCGTTGACTGGCCGGTCGTCATCGTGGGGCGCCTCGGCGTGTCGATGAGCCAAGGATGGTCAACGAAGGCCCGCGAACGATTCCGGAAGAAAGCATTCCTGCCGCGATTGAGCCCTGTTCACGGCTACACCCGAATCAACGGTGTCCTCGAAAACCTCCTTCGCGTTCGCGAACTGCTGCCGGACCGCCTCGGCGCAATACCGGTGAACTACGAGCACTTTGCTGGACTCTACGCTCGGGAGCTCATGTATCTCGATACCGAACTCGTAACCGCTGTGCGGAATTGGAGAGAATTTTTTACATTCATCGAAACATTCCCGCCGGAACCGCGCGCTCGGCTCCAAAGAGAGGCTCGAAAGCTCCGACGAAGAACTCCGCTCGTGCTCATTGCGCGACGGCTCGGGCTCCATCACTTTTGGAGGGCTGTTTTCAGCAGAGTGAGAACAGCGAGACGCAACCGCACTTCACCACGCGAACGAATGGCACATAATCAGGAATTTGAAATCCCGATCCGCGAGCGCTACCACGTGAACTCCATTGAGGATCTTGCCCGGCATATTCGGGAAATCGTGCTTGATCAAACGGGATGCGATATCGCGTCACGTCCGCACGTCGCGGGCGAGAACGCCGACGAGAACGTCCGCAAGTCTCACTCCTGATTTCCCATCAAGAACATCACAATATTCCCGCACGATGGCTACTCGGCCAGCGCGATCCCGAGAAGGATCCTGAAGATACTCACGCACGATCGTGGCGAGTTCTTCGGGGGACTCTGCGAGCCAGCACCCGCCGGTCTCAATGATTCGTTTCTGGTGGTCGTAGTCGTAGTACTGCTGAATGCTATTGCCGTAGTGGCGTGGATTTTTATCGAACCCAACGAGCACGACTGGTTTGTCGAACACGACGGCGTCAATAATCATGCTTGAGGCCCAGGCAATCACGAGATCGCTCGCCGAGAGGGAATCCGCGAGATGCCGGTCCGCGGCGCGATCAAAATGCACCTCGGTAAATTCAGAGGAGTTTGAAGGCATATCGAACGCAACGTTTGGCGGCGGCTTCATGCCCTCAAGCTCGCTTTTCCCGACCAGCGGCATGCGGATGAGCATGCTTGCACCGAGCGGCACCACTGTTTCCATGACCAGCGGGGCGACCGGATCCCCTTTCAGATAGCGATCTGACGGCGGGACAAAAAGAATCAGGGGCTTGGTAGGGTCAAGCCCGAATTGTTTGATGAAGTCCGAACGCGGGGTGCGCTCGTTCGGGTCGCGATAGTGGTCATAGTGCGGAACGCCAATGATGGTTATCTTTTCCGCAGGAATATCGCCGTACGCGATGAGCTCTTCCCGGATGCGTCCGGCATTGACCAGCATGTAGTCCGGGATGATATTCAAAAGTGTTTTTGACGTGACGTTATCCCACGACCGAACCATGCCGACGACTGGGGTGTGATGGCGTTTGGCCGCGCGGACGAGCTTCATGTCCCAGATGTCGTAGATATCGGTCGAGAAGAAGAGATCCGGACGGTAGCATCGGAAGAGTTCATCGAATTCATCGCCTGGGTCGAGTTTCGCATAGACCAGGCGAAAGGCATACCGGATCGGATAGAATCGCCCGAAAAACGCAAAAATTTTCGAAACAAGGTAATCAAAATAATTGCCGTCACGCGCAAGCTTTGCCCGCCGCTGCACCTCGCGCGTGCCGGACCAGAGGAGATTTGTCGAGATTGTCCAAAGAATCAGGTCCATGCCTTTGAGCGGCGGAGTTTTGAGGCCGGCGACTTCGACGTTCGGGGCGCCGAATTCCTTTTGTAATATTGCGACACGCGTCGTGGGCGCGAGAAGGATAATCCGGAAATCCTGCCTATCCCGGAGAATACGAAACGCACCAGTCGCAAGAATATTTCGCGCAATGATGCCGCGGATACAGGTTATGAAAATCGTTCTCATGAAAACACCCGGCCCATTTCTTCGACAAGATATCGGGACCGCGCGAAAACCGTATGCCCCTCGCGTACGTCCTTCACCCACGCGCTCGCAAGCGCCTCGCGCGATGCATCGTCCGAAAGAAAGTGCTTTATTTTTCCCACGAGCTCGCTGGGGTTCTTGAGGTGATACTTCCCTTCGCGGAATTTAGTATCGTACAAAATAGAATTCTTTCCGTCTTCGAACTTCGGGCCAACGGTCTCGACATACGGCCGGGGAGCAATGAGGGCCGTCCCGCGGGCGAGCCCCACCTCGCAGTGGCGGAGCGAGTCCCACACCTTGCCCGATGGCGAAAGCGCCATCTTCGAACGCGCGATGCTCCGCCAATACTCGTGCGTTGTCATAAAACTTCCGCGGCCCTGCGCGTGCTCCTTGATGAGCGTATTGTGAAAATTTTCCTTTACGAGCTCGACTGTTTCTCCGCGGTCGGCCTGGCAGCCCGCGCGCGAGCGACCGCTGTAGAAGACATCAACGTCCTTTCCCATCTCGGGAATTGCGAATGATTCGGGGCGTACCGGTACGGGAGCCAACGGCCGAATACAATCCGTCGCGTATCCGAGCGGCAGGTCTTTCTTGAAGTAGAGGTCATAGTCGCGTCCCCGCCGGAAGCCGTAGGTAAGCTCTTTGCGAATATCCGCTGCACCGTAGTTTGCGTGGTGATCCTGAAAATCGAGCAGTGCCACGGGGATGCCTTTTTTTCTCGCCAAAGGAACGACAACATCCCGCCGCGTGCCGGCTCTTGTTGAGACGAGCAGTGCGTCAACTTTTTCGAGAATGTCCGCGATCTCGTCGTGCCGGACGATGGTAGCCCGCGGGGTCCCGTGGCAAGAGGGATACGGAGAATTCGACGGCACGCGTTTGAAATGGAGCTGTGAGGGGTATTCGCCGAATTGGAAAACGTTCTCGGATCCAAGAACCAGCGGAATGTCGCTGTAAAAAAGAATCTCGGCGTCATAGGGCGTCGCTCCGGGGTTGAAATAACGCTTCACCTCCTTCAGCGGCCGGAGTACGCTTGAAAAACGAGAAGAAGCCGATTCGTCAACAAGGGCATCGGCAGGCACCATGAGAATTTTCTGAATCTCCATACAGACCTGATTCTTTCTAGCGGCCGATGGCGGAGCGGATTGTTGTTCGAATCAACCGCGCAAACTTCCAAAGCGCCATTCCACCGATCACGTACAGCACTTCATGGCTGCTCACGCCGTGCACCTCTTTTTTCGGGGGTCCGGCGCGGAAGTTGCGTTTCCAAAAAACGGCCGTCCCCGTATAGAAGGTGAGATTCAGCAGTTGATACCCTGGATGGCGCACGGCGAATTCTTTGACGGCCCTCCCGAGATGCGGGAGCCATATCGAGTCATCAACGATAATCATTTGGCATCCGAGATCGCGAAGGTGCTCCATGTCCCATACCGCTCCCTGCCACGAGTGGTCGCCGTCAACAATGCCGAGTATCCTCTTTCCGCCGTATGCACGCTTGAGTTCGCTTGCGTGCTGCTCGAAAAAATCAATGCTCCGCATGCGATAAAATTCGAATCGGCCTTCACCGTAGAGATTCTTCAGATACGCAATGCCGCCGCCCTGGTTGGGAATGTTTTTTGAAAAAGGGTCAATACTGATAACCTTTGACGCCCCCACAACCGGCGCGTTCCGTTCGACGAATGCTTCCACCACGCGATCCGCCTCTTCTTTTCCCTCTTCGATCCTCATCCCCGGGCCGAGAAAGCCGTCATGCAACGCCTCAAGCGCGACGAGTGCGGATTTCCCCCAGAGGTGCCCGGTCTGGACCACGAGCTCGGGCTTGAACCACTTGATCATGCCGTAGAGAAAAAAAGCCGGGTCGTCGAACATCCAGCCGACGCTTGTTGAGCGCCCGGTGATGCGTCCGAGCTCGCGCGTATGCCGAACGAGCGGAAGTGCTTCGAAAGGATTTTGCGGTTCCATGGCTATGTGACGTAATGCCCCCTGCGATCGCGCTTCGAAAGAATAGGATTCTTGATTGGCCAGCGAATGTTGAATCGAGGATCGTCGAAACAATAGGTCGCCTGGCGCTTCGGGTCGTAGTACCCGGATTGCTTGTAGAGAAAGACCGCGGTGTCTGAACGCACGAGATGCGAGACGCCGTGCTTTGGCGGAACCAGAAGCTGGATGTGATTATCCCCGGAAAGCGTGCATGCTGCCCATTTCCCGAAGAACTTCGACTTCGTATCGCAGTTCACGATGACCACGTAGATTTCTCCAACCGGACAGGAAATCAACTTCCATGCCTTCGTATCGGCATGAATCCCGCGCAGCACGTTTTTCTTTGACCGCGAATAATCATCCTCGACAAAATGAACGCGAATCCCATGCGCGCGGTATTCCCGTTCGCTGTAGTTCATCACGTATATTCCCCGATTGTCCCGGAATCCTTCGCGTTCGATTTTGAGCAGGCCGGGGAGCTTTGTTGTGCGGATTTTCATAGGAGTTATCGCGCTTCTACGCGGCGGACGAACCCGCCGTCCCTGACGGAAAGCAGTTTTGCAACATCATCGCGCACGTGCACGAGTTTTCCGTTGAGCCGGCCATCGCGATCCTCGAGAAATTGACCGAGCAGGGTTTCGATTTCTCCGGGCGTGGTGAATTTCGGCATATCTCCGCCGCTCCGCGCATGGTGCTCGCGGAAAATCTTCGTATCAACCGCGCCGGGAGCCATGGCATAAAACCGCGCGCGATCTTCTTCGAGCGAGAGCTGCTCCACGAGCTTTACGATCGCGAGCTTCGAAAGAGCGTAGGGTCCCACGCCGGATAACGGCGTAACCGCACCGCCCCCTGAGAGAAAGATGAGATATGCGTTCGGAGTGCATTTCGGGAGAACGGCTTTGATAATCGCGAGCGGAGTAAAAAAATTGACATCGAACGTTTCCCGCCAGCCAGCAATAGGAATTTCAAGCGACGTTCCCATGGGCCCGAGCATCCCAGCATTCAACACAACGCAATCAAGCGGCCCTGCGAGTTTCCCCAGCACGCGCTCGAGATCTTCTGCATTCCGAAGATCAACGCGATGCCACACGAGTCGCGGATCGCTGAGCGCCGGCTCGCTCCGCGAGAGGCCGTGGACCGTCCAACCCCTGCCGAGAAAAAAACGCGCAATGATTTCGCCGATGCCTCGCGAAACGCCGGTGATGAGAACTTGATTCGCGGATTCAGGAGCCATGGGCATCCGATTGCAACCATTGGATAAGCAATTCAATCATAGCATTGATATCGCGCGAAACGCTCCAGCCAAGCCGAGCCGCGGATTCCGTCATGTCCGCGGTAAGGGTAAAGGCCTGGGCCTGCGAGGGAACGAACTTCACCCTGCCGCCGAGGCGCGCGGCGATGCGCTCGGCCAGATCCTTCATGCGGATGCGATTCCCGGAAAGGAAGAACGGATAGTAGCCCGGATCCCGCGCTGCGGTGAACTCGATCGCCCGGGCGAACCCATCGACCGCATCGTCAATCCATATCCACTCACGCTCGTGCTCGCCCGTTCCGAAGATCTCGACCTCGCCGCCCCTGAGCATGGTCCTGATGAAATCAATCGGCGCGTGGTCAATCTTGGTTTCTCCGAGAATGATTGTTGGACGGAGCACGCAAACACTCATCCCCTGCTTCGCGTACTCGCGGAGCGCAAATTCGGATGCGGCTTTCGACGCTCCGTAGGCATGGCGCGGATTGAAGGGAGACGCGAGCGATACCGGATGCGCCGGCTCGTTCGAACCATGCACGGTGAGGGAGCTTGCAAAGACGAAGCGCTTTACCCCGGCCACGGCAGCCGCATCGACGAGATTGAGGTTGCCTACGAAATTCACGCCGAAAATCTCACGGATGTTTTTTGCGTTCATGCCGCCGAGGACCGCAGCGAGATTCACCACGCATGCGGGCTCAAAGGACTCGAGATGATGGCTGATGCTCCCCCGATCGAGAATATCAAAACCCGGAAGATCCCAACTCTGGATTTCGTGCCCATCCGAGCGAAGCCGTTTTGCAAGCGGCATTCCGATGAATCCGTTTCCTCCGGCAAGAGCGATTTTCATATTGCTAATTTCCCGAACATCCCCCTCCCGATAGAGGCGTACTCTACTTTCAGCTGCTCCACCATAGCGCGCGCCATGAAGTTCGCGGCGTCAATGATGACCGGCCGCTTCATAGTCGCAACCAACTTTCCAAAATCCAAATCGCGAAACTCCTTCTTGCCGACGGCGATGACCACGGCATCGGCATCACGAAAAACCTCGTCGGCATCCTCTGCCAAGAATTGAAATTCCTTCACGTGCGGATCGAGCAAGCGAATGGCCGCGCCCTCGCTTGCGAGCTTGACCATGAGATCGGTAAAAAGCGAACCGCGGAGCGTGCTCGTGACTGGCTTGTAGGTCACCCCGAGGAATCCGATTCTTGCTCCCCGCATGTTGGAAATGCGCTTTTTCAACTCGCGCTCGATAAACCGGTTATGCTCGTTGTTCACCGGAATAATCTCAGCAAGCAACGGAAGATCAATCCCGAGCTCGCGCCCTTTCTCGAGGAGCACGCGGATGTCACGCTCGACCGTCTCGCCGGAAAACCCCATACCCGGAAGCACATAGGCCTTGGGCCCAATGCGCGCGTCGCATCGGAGTATTTCGCCGACGCGCTCGAGGTTCACATTGAACCGCTCACTGAACTTGGTGAGCTCGGAGATGAAACTCACCATCAGCGCCATTGCAATGTTCGCCGCGTGCTTGGCCATCTCGGCTTCTTCGAGCGTCACCTCGAATTTCGGACTTGCCACGGAATCAAAAAAAGCCATGATTTTCGCGGTTGTTTCTTTCTCGCCGCCAAGCACGATGTAGTCGGGCTTCAAGAAACGCGCCAGACCCTCGCCGAGGCGGAGAAATTCGGGAAAGTGAGCAATCCGAATATCGGGATACGCGGCCTGAAGTTCGCGGCACGTTCCGATCGGCATCTGCGATGAGATGCAAATAATGTTGAAATTTCCGCTCGATGCAACTGCGTCAAACAACTTTCGAAAATCATCGAGGTCAACGCCGCTCGGAACGACTTTCACGTCTTCGGCAAGAAAGCAGACCTCGGCGGCGTTGGACGGATTGTTGATATCATCCGAAAACTTCCACGTGCCGGCGGCTTGATGCTTTCCAAGCGCTTCTTTTAGGCCCGGCTCAAGCACCGGCGGCATGCCCGCGCGATACCCTGCGACCACATCGGAACGCGCAACCAAACCAACATCATGCCCGAGGGTGGCGAGCCCGGCGGCGTAGATAGATGCAAGATGCCATGATCCGACAACCGTTGTTTTCATGGGCTAAACCTCGGCCGAGGCGAACATCGGACCTTGCCGCTCTGGATACAACAGCTGCTCGACCGCATCGGCAATGGCGTGCTCAATCGCAAGGTGCGCTTCCTGGATGTGCTGGGTATTCGCACTCGGCACGCGAATTGAAATATCGGCGAGCTCGGCAAGCGAACCCCGGTTGCCCGTGAGCGCAATCGTTGCGATCCCCTTCGCTTTCGCGGCTTCGACCGCCCGAATCACGTTTGCCGACGAGCCGCTCGTGGAAAGCCCGATCAGCGCATCACCCTTCCTGCCGATGGCATCCACCTGCCGCGCGAATATTTCTCCAAATTGTCGAGAATCGTTTATGTAGGCCGTGAGGAACGACGTATCGGTGGTGAGCGCAATCGCCGGAAGCCCGGGCCGGTCAAAGTCCCTCGTGAGCACGTTCGTGAACTCGGCAGCGAGATGCTGGCAATCCGCAGCACTCCCGCCGTTCCCGCAGAGTAAGAGCTTCCCGCCGGATCGAAACGAATCCGCGATCGCGCGGGAGGCCCGGAGGATATTCGAAAGCTCGGAGCGGTTTTCCATGCGCGAAGAAGCCGCAACAACAGTCCCGGCTTGCACGTTCGGGTTGCCTCCCGCAAGCGCATGCTTCACCCGGGCGCTTTCGTGAAGGTGCGTTTCGATTCTTTTGATCAGTTCGTGGTCGTTCATCATTTTTCAGTATGCCGCACAATGATCGCTACTGCGGCGGGGAGATCATCAGCCACGTAATCGGCTCCGTGCCTGCCCTCGGCTTCGACCGCGCGGCCGTAGCCGGTTCGTACTAAAATCGTCGTCGCGCCGGCACGCTTTCCGAATTCAATGTCGCTCGTTTTGTCGCCGATCACAAAGCTGCTCGTTGGGTCAAAGCCATGTGCTGCTGCTGCTTGCTCTATGAGTCCGGTCGCCGGCTTGCGGCACGTACATCCGTCCTCGGCAACGTGCTGGCAAAAGTAAATTCCGTGCACCGCCGCATCTTCGCGCGAAAGAAGTGCGTTCATGCGATCGTGGATCTTCGCGAGCCCGACTTCATCGAGCAATCCTCGTCCGATGACGGATTGATTCGTTGCGACCACAATGCCAAAACCAGAATCCCGCAACTCCCGAATCGCGGAGGCCGCGCCGGGAAGCAACTCGACCAACTCGGCTTCGACCAAATGATCGCGATCCTCAATAATAACGCCGTCGCGATCAAGCACGACAAATCGCTTGCTGTTTCCTGTTTCCTGTTGCTCCATTCTTACTGGTAATACTAGCAAAACAACGCTTTGGCAACAAAAAACGCCGCACCCCCTCTCGAGAGAAGGTGCGGCGGGAAGGAACTGCTCGATGTCTACGGCGCGATGTACCCCATCGCATCCGCTACGCACTCAGAGACCGATTTCGCTAACGTATCGAGAACGAGATGGGGGAGCGCGGGGGGCTGCTTCCAGCGCGCCTTTTGCGAGCGGTAGCTCGCGAGGTCGTTGACCCCGCCGAAGTAGTCCTCGCCGAACTTCCGCCCCGCCAGCCGTTTGACGACGCGCTCGTCGGTGTCAGTATCGCTCCAGCACCAGATGGCCTTGAGGACGCCACCCCTTCCGGCAACGACTTCCCGGAGGTTCTGCTGGCTTCTGCCGGATACGAATACCGCAGAGACGACGAGCGGCCGCCCGAGGTCAAGGTATGCGCCAGCGAGCGCGAAGAGCACGTCGTAGCTCGCCGCCTGCATGATGTTGAACTGCTCACGAATTTCAGACGATGCGTCGGGATCGGGGTGACCCGGGCCGAAGTACGGAACCCGGATATGGACCTCGTGGTCGATCCACTTGATACCGAGCTTCTCGGCGACCGCGTGCGCAAGGGTGGACTTCCCGAGCGCGGGCGGACCCGTGAACGCGACGAGCAGCCGATTGGTGTCCAAGATCAACCCTCCTTGTGAGCGACGTAGTCGAGCGCAAACTCGATGCACTCCCCGGGTCCATACCGGAACGTGTCGATCTCGCGGTGTGGGAGCGACATCGGCTCGTAGCGTTTCTGATCGTCTCGGTAGTGCTCGACCGAGTTACAGCCGCCGAAGTAGTTGACGCCGAAAACTCTCCCAGCCAACCGCGCGGCAACCGCCTCATCGGTGTCATACCCGTCGGAATGACACCAGATGACCCGGAGGAGCGCGTTGTATCGCGCTTCGAGCACGAGGAGCTTCGCGCGCGAGCTCTTGCGCGAGAACGTCGCGGTGAGAATCACCGAACGTCCGAGAATGAGGCAGGACTCGGCCGCGGCCAGAAGCAGATCGTAGGCTTGCCCCATCTCCGCGCTCGCCGCCGCCCGTCTCGCCTCGTCGCGGTACGGATCCGCATCCGGCTTCCCGAAGATCGGCAACCGGATATCGTCATCGATATCAAGGTGACGAATGCCAAACATCTGTGAGACCCCACGGGCGATGGCACTCTTGCCAGTAAGGGGCAACCCTATAACGGCAACGAGCAACACTCCCTTGGCCTCGCTCATGACTATCCCTCCTTGATCGTGATGAGCCCGAGTTCTTCGAACGCAAGCATCATCAGCTTGAGTGTGTTCCCGCCGCCATGCGGACTTGCGGGATTGGCGCGAAAGTAGGCCACCATCGTACGAAAGAACTCCGCCGGCTTCATGAGCTTCACCGTGATTCCCTCCTCGGGCGCCCCCACCTTCGAACAGTTGGTAGCAAGCACCGTATGAATCAGGCGGTCGCTTTTTCCGGAGTTCTCGAAGATACTCGAAAGGAGCTTGAGATCTCCGGCATAGCCGGTCTCTTCGAGGAGACCCCGTGCGGCATGCGCGATGATGCGGTGTACGGGGATCGGATAGGTCTCGCCATCGATGGTTTCTCCGACGAGATGGACGTATAGCCCGACCCCGGGGCGCTCCTCCTCGATCGCGATGACTTCGCCATCAAGGGTAAGCCCCATGATATGCACGCTGTCAGGAAGCGCATACTTCCAGTGAAGATCAATCCTGCTGGACTTCTCGTCCCGCCAGGTCTCGACGACAACGCCGAGGCCGTACGTATTCTCGCCAGGGGCGAAGTCCACGACCTTCCGACCCACGAACATTTTCATCCCTCACTCCTCCTGTGGTTGATCACATCAAGGACCTCGTCATGAACGAGGCCGTTCGATGCGACCATGTCTTTGTAGTTCGTGATGGTGATGGGATTCCCCGCATGATCGGTCGCCCGACCACCGGCCTCTTCCACAAGAATAGGCGCTGGGAGATTGTCCCAGGGCTTATTCCGGAACGCGGCGAGTACCGAAACGCCCCGAGGATTCGCACCGCCGTCGGCAACGAGAACCGCCGAAAGTCCTGCGCCAAGCACAGCTCGGCATCTGCGGGCTACCCCTTGCAGACGATTCGCCGCAGCGATCGTGGCCAGCTTCTTCGACGAACCCTCGAGCAAGGCAAATGCTTCGGCGAGAGTGGTGGTATTCGTGACGCGCATCTTGCGCGGCACTCGACTCCGTTCTGCCGCGAAAGCACCTTGTCCCCTCACCGCAGAGTAGATACCTCTTCCGGTGAGGGCATACTCGAACGGCAAGAGAATGAACGACGCCTCGACCTTCCCGTGAAGGATGAACGTCTCCATGGCGCCGACCAAAAGCGCACCGGCGAGAAAGTTATCCGTGCCATCGAATGGATCGAGAAGCCAGGTCGCCTCGGCAGTTGGCGGCCACCTCTTCTCGGCATCCTCCTCGCTGATTATATCGACTCCGGGGTACGCCCGCGCAATCTCCTCGGTGAAGATCTCGTGCGAACGAAGGTCGAGTGTTCCCTGCTGGTCTCCGTCCGACTTGTCCGTGACTGCGGAACTCCGATCCCTGAAGGTCTCCGCAAACAGCGGAGCGACGCGCTCTGCGATACGACTCGCCATGTTGAGTAACTCTTCGTTTTTCAATGTTCTCTCCCTTTCTGTCGGCGTCTGCCAGCATGATATTTATGCCTCATCACTCTGAAAAAGTCAAGCAGCAAATTGACGATAATTTCTAACCGTGCTATACTACAAAAAGGGAATCCAGGTAAGGGTTAGTTTTTGTCAACAACTCCGAGGACAGCACACTTCAAACAACCAGGGAGGTGAAGGATGGGACAGGCAGTCATCGCGACGATGACGTTCTACAAGAGCATGCAGGAGATGCGCGCTGGGCTCGCGCTCCGCACCGCGGAAGAAGCAGGGAGGCTTTCCCATCCGCTGATCGTGGTGGACGGCGGATCAACGCCGGAGTTCATTACGAAAATGCGGAACCTCGGCGCCGTGGTTCACTCCCAGGAAGAAGCGGGACTCGGACCGGCCCACCACCAGCTCTTTGCGCTCGCGGCTGAAGCCGCTGGCGAAAATGGGATTGTGGATTGGGTCGAGATTGAGAAGTGGCCCCTCGTCTCCCAACTCTGGCAGATGAACCACCTCATCGAAATAAATGAAGCTGACCTCGTGATGCCTGGCAGGACCGAGGGAGCATGGGCCTCCTACCCACCTACCCAGATGCACCAGGAGAAATTCTGCAACCTTTGCATGAAGAGTATGTTCCCCGCGATTGTCGCTGACTGGTTCTGGGGACCGTTCGCCGCCAACCAGACGGCGCTTCGCCACTTCATCGAGTACCGGGGCGAGAGCTACAACTGTCGTTCGGTCCCGAAGATCCACGCCATCGCAGCCGGCCTCCGAATCCGTGGCGTCACGGTGCAGTACATCCATCCGCCCGAGCAGACCCGAGAAGAAACGGGCAACCTCTTCTATGACCTGCGGAGGGTCACGCAGGTCCAGCAGGTCGCTGCCATGGAAAAAGCGGCGCGGAATCTCGGCCTCATCCGCTAGTCACAGACGCAGTTCCCAGCGCCACCGGGGCATCCTCGCAAGGATCGCCCCGTTTTTTATTTGTTTGCCAACGGGCGCGACGGCGAAAGCCGCGGTCGCATCGCTACCGCAATTCCGCGCTACGCCGTCTGATGAATTACCTGGCTTCCCGTTGTATCGAATCGAAATGGCACGTGGAGAAATCCTTCCAGCGCATCTTTGACGCGGGCTTGGTTTTCGGGGCGAGCGTAGAGCAGCATGAATCCGCCTCCGCCGGCGCCGAGGAGTTTCCCGCCGAGCGCCCCGGCGGTGCGCGCACGTTCATAGATTCCGTCAATGTCGCCGTTCGTAATCTTCGAGGAAAGTGTTTTCTTGATCTGCCAGGACTCATCGAGCAGCCGCCCGAAGTCGTCAAGATCGGCATTGGTTGAAGCAAGAACTGCCAATGCCTTGTCAACGAGACCGCGCATGGCTCGCAATTCTTCTTCTCTCGTATGTGCGTGCGTGTTTTGGATTTGCTCACCCGCAACATCGGATGCCGTTCGCTCGAATCCGGTGAAGACGAGCATAAGATTTTGCTGCAGCCGCTCCAGACGCCCGGCATCGACGGCAACCGGCGTAACGCGAATGGTGTCGTCCGGATAAAATTCTATGCGATTGAGCCCGCCGAACGCCGCGGCTACCTGATCCTGCGAGCCGACATTTTCTTGCAGGAGATTCTGCTCGATATGAATCGCGTCGTGCGCGATCTTGTGCTTGGAGGCTTCTTCCCCTCTCAGCGTATAGAGCGCATGCAAAAGCCCGACAGTGAAGGCCGAACTTGAACCGAGTCCGGTGCGCGCCGGCAGGTCTCCATCGTAGTGAATGCCGAGCCCGTCCATATCGAGATACTCGAGAGTTTTCTTGACTGACGGGTGTTCGATCTCATCGCGATGCTTGGTTTTTTCGATTTTGGACCATACCACGAGGTTCTTATGCGCGAAGAACGGCGGGAGATGGCGCGCCGTGATATAGCTGTATTTATCGATCGTCGTCGAAAGCACCGCGCCCCCGTGCCTGCGGAACCAGGCCGGGTAGTCGGTGCCCCCGCCGAAAAACGATATTCGCAATGGCGTTTTCGTGATGACCATGGTTCTTATACGTTGCCGTGGCCGTACTTCTGCACGATTTGATATGCCTTGATCAATTCACGGATGCCGTCTTCGAGCGAGACCTCGGTTTTGAAACCCGTCCGCTCCACCTTGGCATTCGAGACGATGTAGTTTCGCTGGTCCGGATCCTTGCCGACTGCGGCCTCGATAAAATAGAACTGCGGCAGCTCGACTTTGATTTTCTCGCAGAGCTCCCATTTGGAAAGATTCGCGTCGGAAAGGCCGACATTGTACGGTTCGTTCTTCATCGCGTCGAAGTGCTCGATGCCATGCAGGAACACCCGCGCAACGTCACGGATATGGAGGTAGTTTCGCTTGAAATGCGCCTCGAAGAGCACGATGGCGCGGTCGTTCACCGCGCGGTAGACGAAATCGTTCACCAGGAGATCAAGCCGCATCCGCGGGGACGCCCCGAACACCGTTGCGAGCCGGAAGGTAATCGCGTTTCCCGCCTCCAGGATCGCGCGCTCGGCATCCACCTTGAGGCGTCCGTAGAGCGAAATCGGGCGGAGCGGCGTCTCTTCGGTGCATTCGATACCCTGCTCGCCGATGCCGTAGCCCGAGTTGGTCGTCGGGTAAATGATTTTTTGGCCTGCCGTGCGAAGCTCGAGGATATGCTTGATGCCGTCGCGGGTGGTCGTGGTTGCTTCGTCGGGGAACTGATCCGAAACCGGGGCGCCGGTGAGGCACGCGAGCGGGAGAACGACATCCGCGCCATTGAGTTCGCGCTCCACGAGGTTTCGGTCGCGGGCGTCGCCCCGGATGACCGTGAGACGGGAATTGCCAATGACGTCAAGCAGCGAGGTCTGTCCGTAGCGAAAGTTATCAATGACCGTCACCGTATGACCCCGGGACAACAGTTGTGGCACCAGGACCGCCCCGATATATCCGGCCCCGCCCGTAACGAGAATTTTCATAGAATCATGGTAAGATGTTTGAAATATCTTTTCGGTACGCTTCGAAGAATGCACGATGTTTTTGAATAGCGGGATGCTGCCCGCCGATCAACCGCTCGAGGAAACGGATCGAGTTCGATTCTTCGATGGCATGAATTTCAGCCCAAACATCATGCGACTGCTGGTAGCCATCAAGTTCCTCCCGGAAATCCCCCCGGAGTGTATCACGCAGGCCTCTGTCCTGGCGATTGATTGGATCCCCGACAAATACTGAAAAACCTTGGGTAAACAGCAAGCGCTGCCAGGTGAACGAAGCGTAAATATCATCAAACCTCCCCGCGAACGGCCATAGAATCGGAAGGCCGAAGAGAATCGGCGAGAAAGCCGTATTTTGCATGTTGTAGGGCGACCAGACGTTTTTCAGCGCGTAATTTTTTTCGCGGACCGACGCAAGCGGCGTCCGCTTCGGCCAAACGAGCCGCGTCATGGCGTCCATATCGGGATCACCGAGCGAAATTCCCTGCCAGAGCCCGATTGCGCTTGGCGCGATCGGAGACGCATGTTCAATCTGCGTTTCTGTTTTCCCGCGAAACGGATAGGGAAAACCGCGCGGAAAAATCTCAATCGGCGCGTCTGCGGTTCGAAGATAATTATGCCAGGACGATACGTCGCCCGCAGGAGCGGTTACCTTTGCTGCAACGGATTCGGTCAACACCCGATGCCACACGATGAAATAATCGAGCGAAGGCATATTATCATCGTCAACGGAAAGGATGTAGTCGGGCTTGAGCTCGATTGCGCGGAGCCACGCGGCAGGGCGGCGGCGCGGCGTCTTCCAGCCGATGACCGAACTGATGGCGAAGCGTTCCTGGTCTTTCGGCTCCTGGTACTCAACGCGGCATTGAAATTTTGAAACATCAAACGGTTTTGAATGCGTATCGCCGGCAATCACAAAGACAACCTCGTCAAATGGGCTTTTCGCGGCGAGCTCATCGAACGGGAGATACCCCTTTTCGCCGTTGATCGTTGTTCCGATGATGGCGAGTTTCATATTGCGACATCTGAAAACATCCTTACATACTTGAGAATGTCAGGATGTTAAATAAGGCCTTTTGCTTTCATATCGGATTCGATCCAGTGGTAGAGCCGGCCGATGCCCTCGCGCAGCGGCACCTCCGGCTTCCACCCGAGACGCGCGTCGATCTCCTGAATTTCGTCGGCTTTTCGCTCCGTACCGCTCGGACCTTTCGGGTTGTATTCCTTCCGCAACCCCCCGCCCGCGGCGGCGATGACGCAATCGGCAAGTTCGTTGATGCTCACGAATTCGTTTGAACCGATGCGCACGGGCTCGCGGATGTCGCTTGCCATGAGCGCGCGGATGCCGCGAACCACGTCATCAACGTAGAGAAAACTCCTTCGCTGGGTGCCGTCGCCCCAAATCTCGATCGCATCGCGGCCTTCTCTTTTTGCGAGAATCGCCTTGCGGCACAGCGCCGCAGGCGCACGCTCCTTTCCTCCGTCATACACGTCATGCGTGCCGTAAATATTCTGCAGGCGGCCGATCCTCGTCTCGAGCCCGAAGTCCTCCCGGAAATATTGGGTGAGTTTTTCGGAAAAAAGCTTTTCCCAGATGTGCCCGTCGCCGAGGACAGAGGCCGGCTTCGTATCCGCAGCGGCAACGGCAAAGGAGGATGAGTAAAAATATTTTTCTATTCCGCGGTCGCGCGCGGCCATCAGAAGGTGCGTATTGATGAGTACCGAGAGCATGCAGAGCGCTTTGTTCTTCTCGATGAAAGAAACCCCGCCGATATCGGCAGCGAGATTGTAGACCTCGTCCATGCCTTCGACCGCGCGATAGCAGTTTGCTTTTTCGGAAAGATCCGATTGGATATTTTCTGCGTCGGCAAAGGTCTGGCGCCACTCGCCAGGACTCCGCTTCCCCACTGCGCGCACTGCATAGCCGCTCGCGAGAAGCGACTTCACCATATGTCCTCCGATGAGGCCGCTAGCGCCGGCGACGAGAATTCTCTTCTTGGAGTTACCCATGGATGAGGAAAAGTTCAATAGATACTACTGTTTCTAGGCGTACGCCGTTTCGTTCGACGTTTTCGCTCGATCAACTCAAGCCCGCTCCAAAACCGCGAGAAAAGAAGAGCCGAGCGATGCGCCGAGCGGCGTGTGGCCGAGCGGGCCCATGAGGACCGAGAGCTTGTTGAAGATTCTCGGAAAATGCTTCTCCAAGGCAGGCGGAAACGGATGCATGTGCCAGTAGACAACATAGCGGAGCGAAAAGCCGAATTTCTCTGCGGAGCGGCGAAGATCCTGCGGCGTATGCTGGCGTCGCACCATGCGCGAGGGATAGGAATGGAATTTCTGGGTCGCCCTTTCGCGCCATTTCTTGTCTTTCGCGGCACGGCGAAGAAACAACGATGCGGCGCGCGATGTCTGCTCGACAACACTCGGGATGGCCGAGTAGGAGAGGCGGCTGAATTCCCCGCTTGCCTCATACTCGTCCATCAGTCCTGAAAATTCTCGGGATGCGGCGAGTTCGCGCGTGTATCGGTTTAGAGAGGCGAGATTAAAAAATTTATTTCTGCATTCAACGAGCGCGTGCCCTCTTTGCGGAATCACTCGCGCGAGAAACCGAAATAATGCGTCATCAGTGGAGAGGTATTCGAGGAGTCCGAGGGCGGTCGTATTCCGAAACGATCCCCGGGAGGCGCGAAAGTCGTCGAGGTCTGTTGCGTGAAAAATCTTCTCCGGGTCGGCTCGGGGAATCTCGCGTTGAATGTTGATGCGGGCGAGTTGAATCATCTTTTCAGCGATATCAATACCGGTCGCCGGAATGTTTCGCCGCAGGAGTTCAAGAACAAGCTCCCCCGTGCCGCAACCGATATCAAGGAACGGGCCTTTCAGTTTGAGCCGCTCGATTTCGCCAAGCGCCAACTCCATGCGCACCCGATTCGACGGGTATTTTCGATACTCTGCTCGCGGATCATACGTGCGTTCGAACCACTCGTCGGCGACGGTATTGAAAAAGCCGCGCGTGAGGTGCTTCTGCTTCGAGCGGGAAGTTCCGGCGTTTTGGTTTGTCATAATGCGTGCCGTGCTTCGTCCTCCCTGTCATTCGTATCGTACCTCGGAATGCGGAGCGGATCATCGGCGGCGGCAACATCGCGGACCTCGAGCGTCACGCCGTACCGGAACCCTTCGGCCTTGAGAATATTCAATGTTCCCTCGGTGTACCGACCGTGCGGATAGGAAAAAATCTCGCTCTTCCGGCCGAGGAGATCGGCGAGCACGGCGCTTCCCTGTTTGATCTCCCGCCCCTGACCGGCCGTTCCGAGCGTATCGAGTGCGGCGTGGCTCATGGTGTGCGCCCCGATGGCCATGCCGGCCTGATCCATTTCTCGAACGTGATCCGCGTCCATGAAAAATGTCTTGACGAACGCGGCCTCATCGGGCACGAGCGAGGCCAGGGCGCTCCGGATGAACCCGAGGCGATCCGCGAGCGGCATGCGGATTAGCGTCTCCTTCAAGTTCGCGGTGAGGACGTCGTCAAACCGCCGCTCCGGATTCATGGGCTCGCGCCGATTCACCGCAATGGCACCATGCGTGTGCCGTTCGAGCATCGCGATCAGTTCTTCGGTTGACAGCCGGGAAAGAAGAACATGGAGCGCGTGGGACGGCGGCAGGCGCTCTTCGGCGATGGGCATGCCGAGAACAAAAAAAGTCCCGGGAATCCGATGCTCACGGAGCATCGGAAACGCAACGTGATAGTGCTCGGCCAGTCCGTCGTCAAACGTAAGCGCAAAAAACCTGCCTGTCTCGCGGCGCGCGGCAATGGCGTGGAGCTCGGCTACGCCCACGGGTTCGTGGGTGCGGAGGAGCGAGAGCACTTGCGTACGGAAGCGCTCAATGGTGCAGGGATGTATGCCGTTATCCCCCTTCTCGCGGATGTAGTGGTAGTTAACAATGCCCTGATTCATACAAGCTCAAGGATCCGCGCGGCAACGCGTTCGCCGGCGCGGCCGTCATCGGTGTGGCACTGCTCGCGCACCAGCCGCTCGCGTCCGCCAGCATCGTATTCCGGATGTTCGAGGTACCGGTTGATCCACTCGAGGAGCGAATTCTTATCGGATACCACGCGAATCCCGCCGGTCGCAAGAGCGTTCCGGTAATGCGCCATGCCGTAGTATTGAATGGGCGATTCCGAATGTTTCGGAATAGCAACCAGATCGAAATTGACGTTGATGACGGGGCGGTCGAACACCGCAGCGTCAACCGACAAGCTCGAAGTATAGCACACGACGACAGCGGCGTGGGCGAGCGTATCGCGCAGACGCACCAGATCCTGCTCGTCCATATCCCAGTCGCCTCCCCGCTCGCTTCCAAACCGTTTTCCCGGGATGTCGTAGGTGAGCCACGGCCGCCGCTCGATCTCCCGCCGGTCCACCGCATCGTTCGGCTGGAAGCGAACCAGCAAAGCCGCGTTCGGAATCTTGCCCTGCTCGATCCATTCGTGCAGAAGGTCAATCATGGCTCCATCCGCCCGCAGAGAGTAGCGGCCGTTCGGAGCGAACACGATGATTCGGCGCTCCGGCGGAATGCCGAATGCCGCTGCGAACGCCGTGCGAGCGCACGGAACAGTCGTGCGGTAGTAATCGTATTGGGGAATGCCGACGATAGCGATCTTCTCTTCCAGCATATCGGCGTGCGCCACGGCCTCATCGCGAACCAGAGCGTTGAAAACGAGCATGTGGTCCGGAAGGAGACGGATCATGCACCGTGCCGTTACCTTGTCCCAGGAATTTATGAAACCGACCGTCGGTATGCCGCGTCGCCTGGCTTCACGAAGAATCGAAATTTCAAGATCATCAAAAAGGTGCGCGAGAAGGATGAGTGATGGTTTTTTCTCCCGAAGTATTGACGCAACATTCCTATCGGTTACCAAACGAGTATCGAGCATGCGGGCAATTTTTCTCACGAGCGGACGCGCCAGAATCCTGTTCGTATAAAGATTAACCGCATAACCAAACGCGCTCCCGCCGTCGGCACGGCGAAGCGTTCGTTTCAAATCCATGGTCTCCGTTCTGATTAAATGAAACTTCAGCATCCGAAAAAATTTCTCCGCAAGTCCTCGCGGATCGGGAGACAGAACTTGATAAGATAGGCGCGGATGAGCAATCTCGCGCTCATAGTACATTTTCCTGTCTTCCGATGGCACGAGGCAGATAAGTTCGACATCGACATCGCCGAGCAATGCAGTCGCCACGGACGTTCGCAGCAAATTCTTGGCTTCAACCGCTTGGAAAATGGCGATAAAAATTGTTTTCATACCGAACCGCCGCTCACCGTATCGCAATAAGCGACCGTGCGCCGCCAGGTCTCGCCATCCGTAAACGGCGAGAATTGCTCAACACCATGAGCCCGCTCGACTCGATCAAGCGCTGGCTCCCGCAAGTATTGATTGACGAGTCGAGCGAGATCATCGGGGCTCTCGGCCAGGCGGACGGCGCGAGTGGCGACAATATATTTGTTATATTCATAGCCGTAGACGATTCCCCGCCAGTCGGGAAACGCAACATTAATGACCGGTCGGTCGAAAAGCCAGGCCTCGAACGCGACGGTTGAGGCAAAGTTTAAAACGACGTCGGCATAGAGAAGTGTCGCGGTGAGATTCATCGCGTCACCCTCGTCCATTTCCACTTTGCCATCTTTGGTTTCGCGGCTCGCGCGCTCAATGTGGATGCCGGCACGGTCGGAAAACTCGCGGTAGAAATCAATCCTATCGTTCGGATGAATACGTACGAGGATATTGGGATCACCGTCGATCGCGCCATGTTCTTTCAGACGGATCAGATCCGTCATGAATTCTTTCCGTGGAGGATAATTGGAAGGGGTCGGTCCAGCCCACACAATGGTTTTTTTACCGGGGTCAAGCCCTTTCGATCGGAGAAATTCTTCGCGCGTGGGAAAACTCGGTTCGACCCGGTCGGTAAAATAATGATCGAAGCGAAGAGAGCCCGCGACAAAAAGCTGATCATCGCGATAACGATGGAGTGTCTTTGCTTCCTCTTTCATACGCTCGTTCCACACGGCAAGAAAATCGGTCTTCCGCATCATTTTACCGTTCGACGTTAAGTTATCATAGTTGATGTCGATGGCGAAGGTGGCGAGACCGAGCTTCTTCGCACTCATGATCACCTCGGCCTCAAATGGTTTAAACCCCGGGGTCGCGGTGATGAGGACGCTAGGATGGTACTCTTCCACGAGTTTGAGAAAAGCTCCGGGTGGACGGATCCAGGCGAGCTCAAAACGCGCAATCCGATCGATCGAAAATAGGCCTCTCGGGAAAAGAACGCGCATACGCATCAAGACCTTCCGCGGCCACCAATGCGGCCGTTGGTAGAAAAATCGCATATACACCAGATGGTCGAACTCCCGATTGAGCGGAACCCGAATGAATTTATCCATCACATTCCAAAATCGCGGATACGCGAGCGGCAAGCGCTCGTACGTCACATTCGGATGCTCGAAGTATCCGTCGCGGCGGACGGATGCGACATCAATGCCTGGCGTGATCACCACGACACGAAAATGTTCAGCCAGAGCCGGCAAAAACTTGCCGCGAAGCACATCTGAATAATGATTGTGCTGGGCAAGGGCCACAAAAACTGTCTTCATAACTTGTTTCGATTGCATTCGTTAGGGCGCGCTGCGTTTCGGATTTTCATTCGGCCCGTTGCCCGACACGTTTCCATCTTTGGTTCGGCGCCGGGTCAGAAGATATTCGGCAATTTCAAAATCGAAACCAGTATCAATATCAACCCATGGTTCGGTCACGAGAAGGGGTACGACCGTATCGCCTATGACAGACCGCTTTTCCATCAGCGTCCGATACCGCACAATCCCGATATTCGCATTGGTGGCATACACTTTCGGCAGAAGCTGACGAGGCGCGTTGACGTGTTCGGCAATGCTCGTGTCGCGGAGAAACGGCACCATGAATTCGCCTTCGGGCCGCCACATTTTGTGGGGGGTTTTGTCGGGTTCATGGACCGAGCGGACGCTGTCGGCTTCGGGATGGCGCTCGAGCAGTTCAATGGCGCGATCAATCTGTTCGGGCGTGCGGAGCGGTCCGGTAGGCCGGAGATGCGCCACAATATCCGGCCGATATCGTTCGTTTTGATCGAGCCATGCGAGACAATGTTCAAAAACCGGATAGTCCGGCGTTTCGTCCTCGGCGAGCTCGGCAGGGCGTATGAACGGAACTTCCGCCCCGTATTCCGCCGCGATCGTTGCAATTTCCTCGTCATCAGTTGAGACGATGATCCGATCAATGTAGTCCGATGCTTGCGCACTCCGGATACTATGCGCAATTAAAGGCAGCCCGCCTAAGAGACGGACATTTTTTTTCGGAACACCCTTCGATCCGCCGCGTGCGGGAATGAGAGCGATAACTTTTTTACCGTTATACATTATGGAAAAGCCAATGGGTGATACATACGTACCGATACACGGTCCTGCTTACCCGGTATGCTACCGTTTCACATGATAGGGAACTTGTCAATAATTCGCTGCGCCGCGTATCTATTCCCGTCGAGCGTACCAAAACGCCGCTCGAGGTCTCTATTCCTTTTTTGAATACCTGGGCGGAGCTTTTCAGCATCGGCAAGGATCTCTACCAGGGATTGACCGCGCCAGACAATGCCCAGCCCGAGCATCTCAACGCAGCGGTTATTAAAATAGATCTCCGGGTCATCGGCAGGATCAAAATCAGGAACCACGAGCGGCGTGCCGCTCAACTGGGAAAGCCACACCGACCCCCAGCCACTTCGCGCGAACTGCAGTTTGATGTGGGGATTCACAACCGCGTGCGGCAGTAATCGCTCACTCGCAGGGATCGCCTTCGGATCATTGGAATACAGTTTCATGCCGAGGGCCTCGGCTTCGCGATACAGCCGCTCGAGTCCCGGGATACCGGTGACGGTGACGTAGATCCCGTCTCCCATCAACGCGTGATCCGGAGACGGTGGAGGGATGGTGGGTGGGATCGCCTCTTCGGTCGGATACCGAAGCGCTCGCGCGGGAAGATACGAAAAGGTCGATGGTTCTGCAAGTCCGTGCCACTCGGCACCTCCTTCGATCTCCTCGGCAACCACGATGGCGCGCCGAACGAGGGACCGATCAACGGCAATGACAGATTCCGGCTCTTCGAGCGCGTGCCGAAGGATCTCCGAGATGTATCCGAATGTTACATTCGCGATCGGTGCCACGCGGTACGAAAGGCGCGCGGCACGGGAAAGTTCGATGACAAAATCGACGTCTCGAAGATCGCGGTGTTCCCCAAGGAGCGTTTCGAGTTCCAAATATCCGACGAGGTGCCGATGGGCTTCCCTGCTCGCGCGTTCGTAGGTGTCAACCCATGCCTCAAGCGCTGCGGCATAGGTATTGTCGCCATAGAAAACCGTCGTGAGAATATCGCCGAGTGTCTGATCAAGAAGAATCTCGCCCGGATATTCTTGAACATACTCGCCGAATTCCTCGAGCATGATACGGCGCTGTTTGGCGCCATACACCAAAGGAACAATAATCCCCCATCGCTCAAGCCCTCGCGATTCTCGTTCACGATTTACGGCAAGCGCTACTTCGGTCGTACGCAAATACGGCCCGGTACCGTAGGCGAAATTCGTGACCATGAAACGCATACGTTACGCGACCTGACGGTCGTCCCAATTCTGTACCCACCCGCTGCCAACGCGACTGCCGAACCGACCCCGATAATAATCACGATTCAACATCTCGACCCAGGTCATGGGGCGATCCTGCGACCCGAGCATGAGGCGCCAATCGGGTATATCTTTTTCAACGGCAGCTTTTTGTCCATCGCGCGACATGCGGTTAAAATGCGCGAGTTCTCGCAAAAGTTCCGGGGTGATGGACACGGGTCCGTCCTTGGTGTCCCCTGCCGGAAGGATTGTAAAATGCCGCTCAATGTAGTCCGCGCCAAGCATGATGGCAACTTTGGCGGCTTGAATGCCATCGCGCTCGACAAGGGTGTGATCCGACCAGCCGACTTGGGGTGCGAATTGCCGCAGCCACTTGATGCGCGAGAGATTCGCCATGGCAAGCGTATTCGGATAGCTGGTGACGCAATGCAGCAATGCGTATGGTTTTCTGGATGATCGCAGAATTTCTGCCGCTTTACGAATTTCGTCGTCAAAAGTCGCGCCGGTTGAAACAATGAGGCGATCAAATGCCGTGGCAAGCTCCTTGAGCATGGGAAAACTTGCGCAGTCGTAACTCGGGACCTTGGCCATTTTTTCTCCTTCGGCCCAGGGGAGCGAGGCGGTAAGAGGAATGCGCGAGCGCGAAAAAACCGCAAGCATCGGCGCTACGCCGACGCGACGGCACTCTTCGACAAAGAAGCGATAATCGTCCTCGGCAAGGTCGAGTGCGGAAAGCCGCGCTTGTTCGACCCCAAACGGCCGCTGGATCGCTTTTTGCACCCCATTGGTCTCAACGATGCCGCTCTCGAACCGCTCGCGGGGCACAAGGTCGGATGAAAAGATCACCTGGCCTTTGACGATGTCGGCTCCCGCATCTTTGGCCGCGGCAATCATCTCGGAAAGAATGGCGCGATCCCCCTTATGATTCTGACAGACCTCGACAATGATTCTTGCCATACCTCTTCTACAGACGCTGATACGATACATGTTTCACCTTGGCGATCTCTTCGGGCGCATAGATCCCCCACCCGTCAATGAAAAGCGATGGGCGTTTGGTGTTTGCAATCAAGCGACGGATCGGTAAATTCTTCCAGGCAGGATTGTTGTTCATGACCACGACAGCGTCGGCGCCTTTCACTGCGGCATGCGCACTCTTGACGTACCGGATCTGCAAACGACGCACCGCCCGAGAACTCACCACCGGATCATAGCCCACGACGCTCACTCCCCGCTTCATGAAAAGTCGGGCCAGATCAATCGCGGTGGAGCCGCGAAGATCTGAAGTAACCGGCTCGCCCTTGAACGCGAGGCCGATCAAGCACACCTTCGCGCCTTTGATCTGACGCTTAGACGTACGGAGAAATTGGAAAATACGCTTGGCGAGCGCATCCACCATAGCCTCACTAATGCGTCGCGCGCCGCTTGCCAGAATCGGCGTGTAGCCCTTTTCGCGGGCGCTCGCAATAAAAATGAACGGATCTTTTTTCAGGCAGTACCCCCCCACACCGGGACTGGGCATCGGTACCAGGGAACGGCCATAATCGCGATTGGCTGCGGCAATGACTTTTTGCGTATCAATCCCCCAGCGCGCCGAGATGAACGATAGTTCGTTGGCATAGGCGAACATCACGTCGCGATACGTGTTGTTGATGAGTTTCACGAGTTCCGCTTCTTCGAGCGTGTCGAGAATAATCGAGTAGCTCGTAATGGCGTTAAAAATATTGGCCGCGATTTCTGCAGAAGCACGATCAATGCCGCCGATAACCTGAGGCAGTCGCTTTAATTCTTCCAACGCTTTGCCTTCCGCGGTCCGCTCGGGGGCAAATGCGACAAAGAAGTCGCGCCCGGCATGGAGACCCGATATGCGCTCCAAAATCGGTATCACCACGCGACGGGTCGTGCCGACCGGAACGGTTGAACGCAGCATCACCATGTCGCCCTGTTTCAAGACGCGCCCCACCGTTCGCGCGGCCGCTTCTATGGGCCTGAATACGGGTTTATTTTTGGCGTCTACCGGTGTCCCCACCGCGATGATGTACATGTCGCAACGGTTCTCGACATCGAATCCACTGATCACTTCGAGACGGCGGCCGACGTGATCGCGAAGCAGCTCCGGCAGGCCCAATTCGTAAAAATGCGGAACCCCACGGCGGAGCGTCGCGCGTACTTTTGCATCCATATCAAATCCTCGCACGTGAAATCCCCGATCCGCCAGCGTTGCGGCTAAGGTGAGGCCGACATACCCAAGACCGATCACCCCAATTTGGCGGAATCGAATTTCACTATTCCGCCAAATATCAAAAAAATGGATGACGTCAAGCACGCGGTGCTCGGCGTCAACCATAATGATGTGGCGGATCTTATCGCGCCGCCATTTTTCGCGACGAATTTTTGCAATCGTGAGTTCGAGAATTTCCGCGGTCGGCCTTCGTCCCACAATAAGGAACGGGGCGGCGTTCATTGCTACGGTGACCGGATGTTCGAGCGTTGCGCCATGTTCGATAGCACGACGGAAATCACCATCGGTGGCGACCCCGAGGAGGTGACGAGCCGAATCGGTTATGAGCACGATACCTGCCGGTACTGCCGCGTCAAGCCGAGGCGATCGGGTCATGACTTCCATGGCGTAGCGAATCGTCGCGGTCGGCGGAATGAAAATTTTTTGAATTTTTTTGTTCTGCATGAGCAATGGCATACCGTTTTCCCCCTCTCTCGTTTTCACCACCAATATACAATATTCCAACCGAAATTAACTGCCAAGCGCTCCGGACGCTTTCGCAGCGATCCGTCTCCTTGTACTACCCCAAACACGCGGCATCGTCTGCATATATGCTTTACCAAGCGCTCCAGCCGCCGTCCACCACGAGATTGGCGCCCGTCATGTAGCGCGAGGCGTCGGAGAGGAGGAAGAGGAGCGCGCCGTTGAAGTCATCCCGCCTGGCCATGCGCCCGAGCATGGTGCGGCTCGCGTACTTTTTAACGAACGCCGGCGGCTGCCCGGCTCGAACACCCCCGAGCGTCAGCTGATTTGCGCGGATCTGGAACGGCGCCAGATACGAGGCGAGTGCGCGGGTAAAATTCCGCATCGCTCCCTTGGTCGTTGCGTAGGCGATCGATTTGAACTGTCCCCTCGGATAAATGCGGTTATCGGGTGCGGTCTCGCCGTACAAGGACCCGATGTTGACGATGACGCCCCCGCGCTGGCGCTTCATAATCGAAATCACGGCCTGGGTAACGATGAAAGCGCCCGTAAGCCCGACGTCAAGCTCCCTGCGCCAAAGGTCAATGGGGTAACGCTCGTAGGGAGAAAACTGCGCGTGCCAACCGCCGCCTTCTATTTTGGGATTCATCGCCGCATTATTCACAAGCGCGTCAACCCGCCCGTAGCGCCGGATAACGCGCCGCACCGCATCGTGCGCCGCCCGCTCATCGGTAATATCCGCACGAAACACCGAAGGCCGACGGCCGGTTTTGCGCTGAACCTCGGTTGCCTTGGCATGAAGAACGGATTCATCGGCAATGTCGAAAAGCACGACGCGTGCGCCAGCGCGAGCAAGAGCGGTCGTATATTCCATGCCCAAAAATCCGGCACCACCGGTAATAATGACGACTTTGTTCCTGACCGAAAAAAGTTTTTCGGGAGTATCCATAGTTCAAAATGCTATGGCACGTCTACGACTACTTGCCTCCTTTACCCGGAGACACATCTTGAGTACCGCCTGACCGGAAACTCCGTTACTGTCTGGCTGTCTCTTCCGACGCAAACAGGCAATGAAATCCTTCACTTCCGCAAGATATAGGCGATTTCGTTCGAATCGCTTCGGAAGCAGAATGCGGCGGATGCCGCCCGCATGGTTGATGACGCGCAGGGATCCTTTGTGGTAATCCCATTCCAGACGGGCTCGCGAACCGAAAATCTCGAGACGCTTTTCCGGAGGTCGCGCCAAATAGTCGAGGTGAATGGACACCGCGGGGCAGTGCTCCAGAGAGAATACCATTTCAGCCGTATCATCGACATTGAGCTTAAGGAGACCACTCGTACGCATGCTTGCCATGACTGAATGCGGTTTACCAAAAAACCAAAACGCCGTATCAAGATCATGACTCTGGGTCAGTACCACGCCCCCGCCAAGCTCACGCCGCGCAGCATACCCTTTGCGGTAATTCTCCCACGGGTGCCAGTCGGGCAAATATTCGCCGGTGGTAAAACGCGCAGCAAATACGACGCCGAGCGATTTCTTTTCAAGCAGGCGCTTGATGGCGATCAATTGCGGATGATAGCGAAAATGGTAGCCGACAAAAATAATGCGTCTTCGTTTCTTCGCCTCGCGGATGAGAGAATCAATACCGGCGAGCGAATGCGAAATCGGTTTTTCGATGAACACGTGCGCGCTCGCATGGATCGCGGCGCGAGCCGTCGAAACATGCAAACTCGTCGGATTACAAACAACCACAGCGTCGGGTTTTTCGGCAAGGGCTAAGGCGAGATCGTAGAATGCCCGTGGCCGATATGTTGTGAAAAATTTGCGCTGGGGCTTGTCCATGCGGCGCTTGGACCGAACCACGGCAAGCTCCCGAATACCGAGCGCATGAAGGTTCCGGAAATGGCGCCGACCGATCGAGCCCGTGCCCACGACGAGGAATTTCATAGTGCGTCGATCTCCCGGAGGCGCTCGCCGGTGAGCATGAGATCCTCCGGCTCATCGATGTCAATTGATTTTCTTGGATCGGTCACCACCCCGCGCATATCCGGGCCGTAAATCTTGCCCGCGCGGATGAATTGCGCACGCGTCGCATCCACGAGGCCGTTTTGCCAATAGACGTTCTGGGGTAGGAGCTGCCGCGGCACGTCCGTGCCGAGCACGGCAAAATGTTCCGTGGGCAGGAGCGGGTCCATTCGCGCGCTTGCCGCATTCACGCGCCACATCTTGAAGGGGTTCT
>Ga0209542_10003913_pt1 | contig 31304 bp, 38 predicted proteins | sample RifCSPhighO2_01_FD_184028 | JGI IMG/M metagenome (GOLD analysis project Ga0209542, IMG submission 184028) | Soil microbial communities from Rifle, Colorado - Rifle CSP2_plank highO2_0.1 (SPAdes) (version 2) | ecosystem: Environmental > Terrestrial > Deep subsurface > Rock core/Sediment ... | reverse complement strand
ATTTTGTTGAGGCGTAGCTCCGCCAAAGGCGAAGCGCGGAGGCGTTCCATGATTAGTTATTTTCAGAAATTTTTGATACAATGCTTTTAAGAAATGTCGTTCAGTTTCGCTCAAAAAAGGTTCGCGCGAAGTGTATAATTACAGCACCATTTAGGAAAGGTCAATGCCTCGCGCTCGCTTCGCTCGCGCTCGGCTGTCATTTTGTATTCAATTTTTGGCTCAAAAACGAATTGGCGGTTTCGTTTGGGGGAAAGAAAAAATTTAATCTTAGAAGTTAAGAGACAAAGAACGCCGAAGATGGCGATTTTTTGTTTGGATTGACTATAGTACATAATATGCTATGCTCAATATGGTTTGATAATTGAGCTACTGTGGCTCGAACAGCACATTCCTAACAGAAAGGAGACGAAGCGGTGAAAAAGCGAAAAGCAAAGCAAGGTGTCATGCTCATTACCGACCGTTTGTTCGGGTTCTCGGAAGACACACCTTCCGTCGTCGATCCGAATCATTCGGTCGACTACTCGAAGCAAAAAGTCCCGCCCAACTACAAGTGCGGCAAGTGCGGCGCGACTAGCTGCAAGCTCTGGCGCGACTACCAAACGTTCCTCGACCATCAGTCTCTGATGTGCCTGAACTGCGCTTGCCGTGAGCAGAACAAGGTTCGCACGACTACTGAAGATGGTCGTTTGCTCTACACGGACAAGGTTCATTACTGGTATCGGACTGCGATCATGCGGCCCGACCACTGGTGTGGCTACGATCCGAAGAATGGTCCGCCATCGGACGCAATCGAGACGCGAACCGAGCGCGAGAGAACAGATCAGATCGGCTGGCGGGTACCTGCCGTCCCAACGGAGGGGAACGACAGCTACTGGGGGTACACCTCTGTTCCACAAGCAGGTTGCGATTGGTGGGACAGACTGCCCACAACTCCCTTCCTGACCGTTGGTGCGATGTGCAATCTCAGTTCGTTATGAGCCCCTTGCGGACCAAAAATCTGCTCGGGGCTCTTTCTTTTTCTTCTTTGACTTTTCCAACGTGGTGCAGTATTCTTGAATTAGTCCGAACCCCAGTAGTAAAGCAAAGCTTACTACGGGGCACAGCACATTTCGTCCCGACTGCTGTCGCGGACGAGGAAGTCTCCCCGCCTGCGTGGCCGAAGCCACTTCGGCGAGGCGAAGGCCCGCGAAAATTCAAAAATGCGGCGGCTCGTACTGAGCGAAGTCGGAGTGAGCCGCACCGATCAAAACCGGCAAAGAGCCCTGAAAAACAATCGGCTCGAACCATGTTTTAGGAGAAAGAAGAAAAGAAAAATTTTAATCATATGAATCAAAAGGGATTTACCAATATCATATTAGTAATCGTTGGGATTATTGTTCTTGCTGGCGTAGCAGGATATTTTGTTGTAGCGAGAAAGCCAGTAATACCAACTAGTTTGCACACCCAAGAATCAACGGCGGCGCTCTATGATTCTGCCAGTGTCGAGCTAACAATTCTTAGCCTTAGAAAGGTGGATTCCTGCCCCGTAGAAATTGATCCATTGAAGCCGGAACCGGAAAAGTGTCCGGTGGATACGAATCCTATGGATACAGCGACTGTTCGCGTGGAAAACATTTTGGACTACAATCGAAATCCCAAAGCAACATATCCGCAAATTAAACAAAGGGACGTCATAGAATACGCGACATTTACTTTCAGTGCGCGACCAGCGAAGGTAGTGCACATCCCCATTGCATCATTATCTACCGCAGGAAGTGTAGCGAAGTCTCCAGAACAGCCGTCACAAGGCACAGCTCCTAAGGCGGCACCGAAAGACGGTGGATCAGTGCCGCGAGAGGGAGATCTGTATGTCTACTCAATCTATTCAGGCACCTTCGCCAAAAAATTTGAAACAGTCCTGCCCGGTATCAATGCAGGGAATCGTATTCGTGCGCAAGTGCAAATTTCAGGTGCCGACATGTCTTTTGTGTCCATCGGAGAATACGAATTGTTAAAGTAGCCGCCAAAGAAAAACTTGAAATTGTCCCCGCACCAATTCCGAACTAACTCTATCGTAGTAGAAGGTCTATTCCGCGGCATCGCCTTCGGCTCACAACTTCTTAAATCCATATTTATACCAAGAATTGGTACGGGGCAGGCAGCGGTGTAGCTCCCCGCCTTTTCGAATTTTCGCGGGCCTTCGCCTCGCCGAAGTGTCTTCGGCCACGCAGGCGGGGGGACTTCCTCGTCCGCGACAGCAGTCGGGACGAAATGTGCTGTGCCCCGTAGTAAGCTTTGCTTTACTACTGGGGTTCGGACTAATTCAAGAATACTGCACAAACTAATCAATTCAGCGCGCTTAGCTCAGACTTGCCCGCCAAACTTTCTAAACTATTTTAAGGGGCGCTTAGCTCAGTTGGTAGAGCGACTCGTTTACTCACCCCGTTAGATTTACGGGCACTTAGCTCAGTGGTAGAGCGACCCGTTTACACCGGGTAGGTCGGGGGTTCAATCCCCTCAGTGCCCACAGTAAAATCTAACGGGGCAAGCCGAGTAGGCCTGAGGTTCGAGACCTCACGCGCCCACCAGTTTAGAAAGTTAGGCGGGTGAAGTAGAGCGACCTGTTTATTCACCCTCTCAAATTTTGGACGGTTAGCTCAGTTGGTAGAGCATCTCGTTTACACCGAGAGGGTCGCAGGTTCGAGTCCTGCACCGTCCACTGTCCAAAATTTAGGCGGGCAAGCCGGGTAGGCCGCTCCGTCAGGCGGAGTCAGCGCGCACTGTTTTTGTTTTTGCAAAAGTTTTATTTTTATGTACAATAACAATATGCTGCGGTAGCTCAATGGTAGAGCGTCCCGATCTCATATTTTATAATCAGCGTGCCGCGGTAGCTCAGTGGTGGAGCGCTTGCCTGAAGAGCAAGGCGTCGGGTGTTCGATTCACCCCCGCGGCACGCTGATTGGAAAAAGTTATCGGGAGCGTCGGGTGTTCAATTCACCCCCGCGGCACAAAATTTAAAATTTGCGGGTATAGCACAATGGTAGTGCGTTTGCTTGCCAAGCAAGATACGGGGGTCCGATTCCCCCTACCCGCTCCAGGAGTGTTAATATCAACGGCGTTATGGTGTATACAATATAATCAATGCCGCGATTTTTCCGCGGCGACCAGCTTAAACGCGTTTTGGATTCTTATCGTGCTTAAAGGAGCGTATCCGGCGATAAGCAAGTTTATGAATTTTTATCCGCCGATAGGCCCTTTGCTAGGGTTGTATATTTTCTCAACACTGATATTTGTTTTATGCTTTTTCGCGGGTTGGTTCGCGTTTCGCGATAGAGACAAAGTGTCAACGTTGCTTTACCGGTATTTCATGAGTCGTTAATTCATTTGTTGAAATAATTTCAGGAAAAAGTTATCCACAGATACCTCCTGCGCGTATTTAATGGTGTGCTATTCTAATTATAGTTCTTTATAAAATTCATCATTATCAAGAGCGAGCTGAGGGGATTGGCCCTATGAAGCTCCGGCAACCTGCTTTGCAAGGTGCTACATCCAATCCGAGATTATTCGGGACAGATAATTCTATTTATGAACACCTTGCATTAACGCAAGGTGTTTTTTGTCCATGGGGCAGAAAGGAGTGAGGCATGAAGCTGAATAAGTTCCTGATTGTTTGCATCAACTGGGAAGATATTCGGCTCAGGGACGGCGTTTTAACTCCTATTTCCGATGGCGATGAAATATCCATCATCCCCGCCATATCCGACGGATAATATTTAAGCGAGGTATTTTAAAAAAAGATGCCGCGCTTTTCTTTCTTTGCGGATTAGAATTTTAGAAGATATTTTTGATCCATTACTTGATTTACAGAGTATTTTAATGGCTAAATGCTGGTATTGAATCTTTCCTTTAAAAAAGTTATAATGATAATAGCTTTACGGGGATTAGCTAGAAACGACTTAAGGTCAAGTTATTCTACCAGGGAGTCTTATATTGTCGTAAATTGCTGGTTCGTCCGGAATTTACGATTGCGGGCACCCACTTGGAGACTAGCTTAATGTCGCTATAGCGCTCGCGTAAAGCCCGATGTTGCTTTTCGGAAAAGCGCTATCGGGTTTTATGAAAAAACCCTTCACTTGCAAAAGCAAGTGAAGGGTTTAAGTTTTTCGCGGTGTTAAATGTAAAATCTCACCGCGTTTTCTCCGTTAAGAATTCTCATAACGGAGTTTTTGATTTCATCGTTGATGAAAGGCGATTGAGGATTTTCAATTTCCCGTTTTATGGTTCTCATCCCCAATGAAATTGTTTCTTTGGGTAGAAATTCCGCTCCGTCGCGTATGTATTCGGCCAGCGACAGGAGAGCGTTATAAGAGCAGAAATTGCCGATCTTTTTTTGCTGAGCGGCTACTCGCATAAACGCCTTGCCGGTGCGATTGTTGTATTCACAGCCGGTGCAGAAAGCGGGGACGAATCCTTCTTCCAACAATTCATGAACTATTATTTCAAGCGGCCTTTCATCGGCTACCGCGAATTGCCCGGCGGAATTTTTTTCTTTGGTATATCCGCCGACTTCAGTGGAAGATCCGGCGGAAGTTTGAGATATGCCGATCTGGAATGCTTTACGGCGTGTTTCCGGAGATTCGCGCGTAGAGATGACCTGTCCGGCGTAGGGTAAAGCGAGGCGGACAATCGCAATGATACGCAGATAAGTTTCGTCGTCAACCGGATAGGGCGGGGTGAAATCAACGCCGTTGGCCGGTTTGACGCGCGGGAAAGAAATCGCGTGCGGGCCGATGCCGTAAGTTCTTTCCAAATCAAGAGCGTGGACAATCAGAGAAAGCGTTTCAAATCTCCAATCGTACAGGCCGTAGAGAACGCCCATCCCGATGTCGCCGATGCCGGCTCTGATCGCGAAGCTTGGCGCGGCCAGCTGGCGGATGTAGTCGTGTTTCGGACCGCGCGGGTGCATTTTCGCGTAGGTCGGGAAGTGGTATGTTTCCTGAAAGAGATTGTAGGTGCCGATGCTGGCGTTCAGCAATGTTTCGTAGTCCCATCTGTTGGCGGCCGCGATGTTAACATTGATGCGGTCCACCATCGGTCGGCCGTCTTTGTCGCGCTGGTTGTAGATGAATTTCATCGCGGACACCACGCGGTCGATCGGCACGGATGAGTGTTCGCCGGCTTCAAGCAATATCCGGCGATATCCGCGCCGGTTCAGCCAGTGCACTTCTTTTTCTATTTCCTCATCTGTGAGAGTTTTTCGTTCCAGTGTTTTGTTGCTGGCGCGAAACCCGCAGTAGAGGCAGTCATTGGCGCAAAAATTAGTCAGATAAAGCGGAGCGAAAAGAATCATTCTCCGGCCGTATGTTTTTTCTCTGATGTATGCCGCTGCTCCAAAAAGCATATTTTCAACTTCTTTCGACCGACATATCAGAATCGCTATTTCATTCTCGGAAAGTCGCTCACCTGTCACGGCTTTTCTAATTATTACCGTCGCGTCATATGTTGTGGCTTGCTCGGCTGTTTCCAGTAAAGACAAAACTTTTTCTTCCATTTTTATCTCCTTTCGGTTTAGTGGTCAACGGCGCAAAGCCCTTCGTTAAAATCTTTTTTGGTTAGATCGTCTTTGCCGCCGAAGCCGTTGCATAGTTTGCCGCCTTCGCTTTTAATCAAGTCAATGATTTCAGCAAAAGATCGGGCGTGGTTTTTCTGGACGCTGTTTTTGCCTTGATAAAGCGCGTAGTGTCGGCGCAGATTATCGGGCGTCAAAGAAGTCATAAAAGCGGTCGCGCCGGCTCGCAAAGCCCGGCGTCGGATCGCGGTGACGCTACTGCCAACCGCCACGCCGACCGCTTCTAAAGCGGTGGTGCAGGGGATTCTTACTCTTGGAATGGCGAGGCGCGTCAGAGCGATTGTCTTTAGCACTAGTTCAGGATCGGCACATTTCACTTCCGGCCGTAAAATGCTGAGCAATGAGCCGGTCGCGCGGACATATGGTCCCAATGTGGCCATTTTCACATCCAGTTCTTTCATCAAAAGGATGTCGTCGGCGATTGATTGGGGCGTTTGATCTGGAACGCAATCGGGGTCGGGGCTCGGTATGCCCAGAAGCGGGCCGGAAGCGATGATGAACCCGATGTCTTTCAAGCGCTTGATGTGATCAAGGCGTCTTTCCAAAGATCCGCCCGGGTGAATGGTGCTGTAAAGCTCGGGGTCGGAAGTTTCAAACCTAAAAAGCATTCCTCGCGCGCCCGCTTGCCAGAGTTTTTCATACGCCCGCGGATTGCGCTCTCCGATTGAGAGGAAAAGCAGAACGCGCGCTTGCCGGCGGATTTCTTTGATAATGCCTGCTAAAACATCGTCGGAATAAGCAGGATCAGCGCCGGATTGCAAGACGATCATCTTGTATCCGTGAACATTGGCCGATTTGACCGCGAGAGAAACAATCTCTTGCGGTTTCATCCGATAGCGTTTCAGCTTGCGGTTTCTTTGCTGAAGGCCGCAATATGAACAGCCGACGCGTTTTCCTCCGTACTCAATCTTTGTTTTTGATCCTCCTATGCAGTAGTTGGAAAACGCTATAATCCCGTGGACACAGATTGTGTTTCTCAGGTTTTCCAGCTTAACTTGAAACGCTTTTTGATAAAGCCCGTCAAGTTTCGCGCGATCGGTTTCTTTCAGCCATCTAATAATCTCATCTCTTTCCATATCTTTCTCCTTTCGTTAGCGTTGTTGTTGCATGTATTGATTTGTCAAAGAAACTATATTTAGTTTCTGGGATTATATAATAATGAGGCGGTTTTAAGCAATATAGACAAATATGAACACGGCGTGTCCATATTTGTCTATGGAAGTTCAACTTCCATAAAAAAAGAGACCGCTATACGAGATAGCGGCCACCCGCGAACGGAGAAAGCGGAGCAGTCGTCGTATGACGGCCATTCGCGGGTTGTTTTTTAAACGCACCGGTATTTGTTTATGAGATTGTGGAGTTTCTCCGTTTCACGGCGCGCCGCTTCGGCGAAGTCATGGCCTTTTGAGGCAAATATGATTCCGCGCGAAGAGTTGACGATCATTCCTTTTCCGCGGCTGTCCCGGCCGGCCAAGACAACCTGCTCAACCTGTTTCTCCAGCGGTACGTCTTTTTGCTGAAAACCGATGCCCGGAATGAGAATCGGCAAATCGCCGACGACTCGGCGTATCTTTTTGAGTTCGTCGGGATAAGTCGCTCCGACGACAATCGCGCAGTTATTATTTTTATTCCAGCGTATTGCCACACTCCGCGCGATGTAATGATATAATGGTTCGCCAAGATAAAGCGGGTCGGAATGGACTGGCAAATCCTGAAACTCGCCCGCGCCCGGGTTGGAGGTGCGACAAAGAACGATAATGCCTTTATCCGCACGGTCCAGAAACGGCTTAAGCGCTTCGGCTCCCAGATACGGATGAACCGTAATCGCATCCGTTTGCAAATACTTAAACGCCATTTGTATATAACCTGTGTTGGTATTGCCGATATCCGCACGCTTGGCATCCAAAATTACCGGTACATCCGGCGCGATGACTCGGATGTCGGCGATGGTTCGGTGCAGAGCCGCGATGCCCTCTTCGCCATGAGTCTCGTAGAAAGCAATATTCGGCTTATACGCGCATACAAGGTCTTTCGTCGCTTCCACAATTGCGCGGTTGAATGCGACAACTGTGTTAGCGAAACTCACGTCGCATTCATTGCCGCTTCTGAACGCGGATTCGGGAATCTTGCCGAATTCGCTATCCAGCCCGACACAGACAAAGTTGCCTTTATCCCACTGCGTTTCCAGCATTTTCATGAAATTTCGGTCGTTCATTTGTACTGCTTCAGCCGGCCCATCCGGTTATAATTGCTGGAATTAGATTATCAAAAATACGATAAAGAATCAAGTGAACCAGCTTCAATCAAATTCCAATAATAAAGGCAGATGATCCGAGACCTCGTCTCGCATAAATGTAAACTTTTTTACGCGAACATCGAGTGAGACGAGTATATAGTCGGCGAATTTTCCTGGTTTTTCATAAAAACGGCTGCGGGTAGACGTTATGCCATGTTCTTTAATAAGATTTATCATTCCTTGTTCAAGAATTTTCATGCTTTCAGTATCGGGGTTGAGATTCATGTCGCCAACAAGCACTTTTTTGCCGGAGACGGTTTCAAGGAATTCGATAATATTTTTTGATTGTTCGAGGCGGCCAGGGTGATCGCCTTTGCCATAATCTTTTATGCGAAGCCCGTGGAAATTGGCTATTGTATAATCTTGATTACCGTTTGAGATATGTATGTGTTGCAGGTTTCTCGGTAATGGTTCCGGATCTCCTGTCCACGCGTTTTTATGCTTATGTATAAAAATGTGTCCGTTGTGATTAACCTTAATATCGCTACGGATAAAAATAGCATTCCCAAGCGAAAATTTTCCCTGATCCATATTGGGTTCGTTGGAGCGGTTGATTTCCTGGAAAGGATCGAAATATGCCCGGAATTCCGGCAGTGCGTTTGTAAAATCTGTCATGGTGTCTGTCCGATAAATACTATACACGGGAGGCACATCTGACGCGAATGATGACATCTCTTGAAAACAAAAAATATCAGTATCTTTTGCGTGTGTTTTTACAAATTCTAAAAGCGGTTCCAGCAGTTTTCCTCCCCAAATGTTCAGAGTAATTAATCTCATATAACTAACATTTAACTTGGTTTTGTACGTTCGTCCAGCGAGGCAACCCGCGAACAGAGAGAGCGGAGCAGTCGTCGCACCCAATGGCAACCCTCGACAGGGTGACGAAGCGTCAGATGAAACATCGCATGACGGCTAGGAGGCCGAGTCGTGACTCAGTACCTCCTTCACCTTCGCTCAGTCTTGTACATTCGCGCTGGTGCGCTCAGTACCTCCTTCACCTTCGCTCAGTCTTGTACATTCGCGCTGGTGCGCTCAGTACCTCCTTCACCTTCGCTCAGTCTTGTACATTCGCGCTGGTGCGCTCAGTACCTCCCTCATCTACATTCGGTCGGGCTGCCGGGAATCGGACCCGGACTACAAGACCCCCAGCCTTGCGTACTACCACTATACGACAGCCCGTTTATTTTCAACTACAAATATATTTTATAATAAAAAAAGATGAAAATATCCCGAGTGAGTCCGCGACGAGGGATTACCATCTTATTATAAAATAACACAAAATCCTCCGTTTTGCACAGAGGATTTGGCAGTTGAATATCAAAGAAACGCTACTTCCCGGCCTTCGCGGCCGTGCGCATACATTGCGTGCAGACTTTGGCGCGCGTGCCGTCAATCACCGACCATTGGAGATTGGGGTATTTCCGTTTCTTCGTCGTCGGGTTGTATTTGCCTCTCAATTTTTTGAGCACGGTGGACAAAGCTGATGTCTTGCCGCACTTTTCGCACATTCTGGGCATATAAAATAATTAAAAGTCAAAATAATCATTAAAATTTCTAATTCCTAAATCCTAATTTCTAATAAAAATTCCAATGTCTAAATCTGAATGCCAAACTTTGAAATTTAAAATTTTATTAGAAATTAGAGCTTAGAAATTATAACTTTATATTTTGACTTTTGAGTTATTAAAATACTCTATACCAATCCATCAAAAAATGCAAGATTTTGATGTTTTACAGTCCGCCGAACGCCAGCCAGTATATGTTAAGGCCGAAGAGAAGCGAGAATAGATTTATAAACAATGAAATCAAGGAGCCGATGATACCGGTGAAAAATACCAGAAACAAAAGAATGAAAAATCCCCATCTTTCCAAAAACGGCGCGTAGGCGCGAAACGCCCGAGGCGCGACGCTCTCAAATACGCGGTAGCCGTCAAGCGGGGCGATGGGAAGAAGATTAAAAACAAAAAGCGCCAGGTCTATATAAATAAGAAAGGCGAGAAATTTTACGAGAAAATTCATCTGGTCCAGTCCGCCGAAAGCAATCAGTATTTTTAAAACAACGGCGCAGAGCACGGCGATGGTTATATTTGAAAGCACGCCGGCGAAGGAAACAAGAAATTGTCCGAGATTGCCTCGGCCGACGCGCGCGGGGTTGATCGGCACCGGCTTGGCCCAGCCGAAGCCGACCAGAACCAGCATCAGCGAGCCGAAAAGATCAAGATGAGCGGTCGGGTTGAGCGTCAGTCGCCCTTCTTCCTTGGCGGTGTCGTCTCCCAAAAGGTGCGCCGAAAAACCGTGCGAGAATTCGTGAACGGTTATGGCGATCAGAAGCGCGGCCGCCCACGGAAAAATCAGGAGGGGATTGTTTGCGAACAGTTGGAATAACAGCATAATGAAGTGTATTTTAGCACGGGCTTGAATATTTTAAAAGAGTGTGATACGATACAAATTCAAAATGCAAAAATCAAAATGAAAAATTTTGGTATTCCGACGCTGGTCGGAATAATTTTGAAATTTTAAATTGTCATTTTGCATTTTGATTTTTAAATTTTGAATTTTTATCATGCCAACTATCAATCAATTAGTTAAAAGAAACAGGAAAAAGGCGGGCGGCAAGTCAAAGTCGCCAGCGATGATGCGGTCTTTCAATGTGATCAAAAACCGGCCGGTAAGCTTTTCGTCTCCGTTCAAGCGCGGAGTGTGCGTCAATGTCAAGACCATTACTCCCAAAAAGCCTAATTCCGCTTTGCGTAAAGTGGCGAGGATTCGCTTAACCAACGGCATGGAAGTAACCGCTTACATCCCGGGAGAAGGGCATAACTTGCAGGAACACTCGGTGGTGATGGTGCGGGGCGGGAGAGTCAAGGATTTGCCTGGCGTGCGCTATCACATCGTTCGCGGCGTGCTTGATACTACCGGCGTGGCGAACAGAAAAAGAGGCCGATCTAAATACGGCGCGAAGGCGGCGAAGAAGTAACAAATGATATTACATTAAGAAATACTATTAATTGTCATTCCCGCGAAAGCGGGAATCCAGGATCCCCGATCGCAGTCGAGGACAAGTTTATCAGATTCCACTGGATTCCCGATCAAGTCGGGAATGACAGAAGAAAGTAAGAGAATAACTTCTCCTGTCATTCCCGCGAAAGCGGGAATCCAGACTGGATTCCCAGTCAACCCCACACTCAAGTATTGTAGAAATTTTCATACTTTGCTTGAGTGTGGTGTCAAGCTGGGGATGACAGAAAACAGAGTAAGGAAATAATGAGGAAATCAATTCACTGAAAATAAAATGGTAATCCCTCGTCGCGGACTCACTCGGGATATTTTCAGCTTTTTATCCTGAGATATGTTGTAGCTGAAAATAAATAATAAGGAAACAATAAGGAAATGAGAAGAAAACAAAAATATAAAAAGGAAATAGAGCCGGATTTGGAATACAACAGCCCGGTCGTGGCCAAGTTCGTCAACGCCATAATGAAAGACGGCAAGAAAACGGTCGCGGAGAAAGTCGTTTACGGCGCTTTGGAAATAATCAAAAATGAAACCCAGAAAGAACCTTTAGAGATTTTTGACAACGCTATCAAAAACGTCTCGCCGCTCGTGGAGCTGAAATCAAAAAGAGTCGGCGGAGCCAACTATCAAGTGCCGCGCGAAGTGCGCGGGCCGAGGAAGCTGGCTTTGGCTTTTCGCTGGATCATCACTGCGTCGCGTTCCAGAAAAGGGAAACCGATGTCCAAGAAATTGGCCGAAGAGCTTTTGTTGGCGGCCAAAAACGAAGGCACGGCTATCAAGAAAAAACAAGATGTGCATCGGATGGCTGAAGCCAATAAAGCCTTCGCTCATTTCAGTTGGTAAGAATAATAGTTATAAAGTTCATAAAGTTCAAGAATGTCGCGAAGCGACTCAATGACTTTTGACTTTAAGGACTTTATAAACTTTTAACTTATTGTATGTCCCGTATTTATCCATTAGAAAAAGTCAGAAATATAGGCATCATCGCTCATATTGATGCCGGCAAAACAACCGTTTCGGAACGGGTGCTTTTTTATACGGGCGTGTCGCATAAAATTGGCGAGGTGCACGAAGGCGAGGCGATTATGGACTGGATGGAGCAGGAAAAAGAAAGAGGCATCACTATCACCGCCGCGGCGACGACCTGCTTCTGGACGCCCACTCACGCCAACAAAAACAAATCTTTTGAACACAGAATCAATCTGATTGACACGCCCGGACACGTTGATTTCACCGTGGAAGTGGAGCGCTCACTGCGCGTTTTGGACGGCGGCGTGGTGGTGTTTGACGGCGTGGCCGGCGTGGAGCCACAGTCGGAAACCGTGTGGCATCAGGCGGACAAATACAAAGTGCCGCGGGTTTGCTTTATCAACAAACTGGATCGCACCGGCGCGAATTGGGAAAAGGACCTGGCTTCAATCCGCGAACGGCTGAATCCGAAAGCCGTGCCGATTCAGATCCCGGTCGGAGAGGAAGATCAGTTTTCCGGCGTGATTGATTTGATCACGCGGAAATTTATTTCTTTTTCCGGCGATCACGGAGAGAAAATAAATATTGCCGATATTCCGGAGAGCGAAAAAGAAAAAGTGAAAAAATACCGCGAGGAAATGCTGGAGATGGTTGCTTCGGAAGACGACGCGATTATGGAAAAATATCTGGAGGGCGCGGAATTGTCCGAGTCGGAGATCAAAAATTCAATCAGAAAATCAACCGTCGCCGGCATCATCAATCCGGTGCTTTGCGGATCGGCTTTGAAGAACAAAGGCGTTCAGCTGATGTTGGACGCGGTGATAGACTACCTGCCGTCTCCTACGGAGAGAGGCGCGGTGCGCGGCATCAGTCCCAAAACCGGCGAGGAAATCAAGCGCGAAGTGAACGATACCGAGCCTTTCGCGGCCCTGGCTTTCAAAGTCGCTTCCGATCCTTTCGTCGGATCGCTGGTGTTTTTCAGAGTTTATTCCGGCTGGCTGGCCAAAGGATCGTATGTTTATAACTCAATCAAAGGCGAGAAGGAAAGAATCGGCCGGATCGTCCGTCTGCACGCCAACCAAAGGGAAGAAGTGGAGGAGATATTCGCCGGAGAAATCGGCGCGGCGGTCGGTTTGAAAAACACTACCACCGGCGACACGCTTTGCGACGAAGATCAGCCGATTATTCTGGAACAAATCATTTTCCCGGAGCCGGTTATTTCCATACGGATTGAACCCAAAACCAAAGCGGATCAGGAGAAGATGGGTATGGCTTTGAAGCGCTTAAGTGAAGAAGATCCGACTTTTCGGATCAGAGTAGATCAGGAAACGGCCGAGACGATTATTTCCGGCATGGGCGAGTTGCATTTGGAAATTTTGGTTGACAGAATGAAGCGGGAATTCGGCGTGGAGGCGAATGTCGGCAACCCGCAGGTGGCTTACCGTGAAACAATCAAAGGCAAGTCTGAAGCGGAGGGCAAATACATCAAGCAGTCGGGCGGGCGCGGCCAGTACGGCCATGTGCGTTTGAGAGTGGAGCCGCTGGAGCGCGGCGCCGGTTTTGAATTTGAAAATGAATTGAAAGGCGGATCGGTTCCGCAGGAATACGTGCCAGCGGTGGAAAAGGGAGTCAAAGAAGCGCTGGAACGCGGCGTTGTCGCCGGCTATCCCTTGAAAGATATCAGAGTTATCATCTACGATGGTTCTTATCATGAAGTGGACTCTTCCGAAGCGGCTTTCAAAATTGCCGGATCAATGGCCGTGCAGGAATGCGTCAAGAAAGCCAGCCCGATTATTTTAGAGCCGGTGATGAAGGTTGTTTCTATCACTCCGGAGCAGTTTATGGGCGACGTAACCGGCGATCTGAACGCCAAACGCGGTAAGATTCAAAATATGGAAGACCGGGGCAAGATTAAAGTCATCACCGCACATGTGCCTCTGGCCAAGATGTTCGGCTATTCCACTCAACTGCGCTCTATGACCGAAGGCCGCGCTTCATACAGCATGGAATTTTCCAATTACGAAGAAGTGCCCAGAAACATCGCGGAGGAGATTATCGCGGGAAAAATCAAGTGAGTCAAAGAAATCAAGAAATCAAGAAAACAAAGAATCAAGCCGCAAAATTAATTTCCTGATTTTTTGATTATTTGATTTCTTGATTCATTGATTATGTTAGAAGACATCCAAAAAATTTTAAAACAGATAAAGAAAGGCGTGGTGATTGTGGAAAACGGCAAGCCGGCTTACGTGCTGGTGCCGTTTGACGATTATGAAAAATCTCTGCCGGCCGGAAAAGGAGCGGATTCGTACAATGATTCTCCAAAACAGCGCGAAATGGACGATCCAAGCTTGATTCAGAAAATGATAGATTACGAAGTTGAAATGAATTCCAGAGAAGTGTCCACATTGGAAGAGATGAACGCGATGCTGGATAAAAGCGGAGCGAGTGACAATCAAGCGAAAGAAGTCAATCTGGAGGACTTGCCGTTTTAGAAAGCAATAAGTCATGAAATCAAGAAAACAAAGAATCAAGCCGATAAAATTAATTCCCTGATTATTTGATTTCTTGATTTATTGATTTTGTGCTTGGTTTTTTGACTCTTGACTTTGCTTGATATTTGCTTTACAATCCCCACTATATAAACAGAATTAAAATAAATAATTAATTAAAAAAAATATGGCGGAAAAATTTGAACGCACAAAACCGCACGTGAACGTCGGTACCATCGGACACGTCGACCATGGCAAGACAACTCTCACCGCGGCGATTTTACACTCTCTTAATCTGGCCGGTATGAAGGCGCGGCTGGAATCAGTTGATCAGATTGACTCGGCGCCGGAAGAAAAGGCCAGAGGTATTACCATCGCTCTGCATCACTCCGAATATGAATCGGAGAAAAGACATTACGCGCATATTGACGCTCCGGGGCACGCCGATTACATCAAAAATATGATCACCGGCGCGGCTCAGATGGACGGCGCGGTTTTGGTGGTGGCGGCTTCCGATGGTCCGATGCCCCAGACTCGTGAACACATCTTGCTCGCGCGCCAGGTGGGCGTGCCGGCTTTGATCGTGTTTTTGAACAAAATTGACGCTTCTGACGATCCGGAATTGGTTGATTTGGTTGAGGTAGAAATCAGAGAACTTTTGACCAAATACGGCTACGATGGAGAAAAGGCCCCGATTATCAGAGGTTCCGGCTTGAAAGCTTTGCAAGCGACATCTAAAGACGATGAATACGTGAAAAAAGTTTTGGAACTGGTGAAAGCGATGGATGAATATATTCCGGAGCCGGTGCGCGATACGGCTAAGCCGTTCCTGATGCCGGTGGAAGATATCTTTTCCATTGAAGGCCGCGGTACGGTGGTCACCGGCCGGGTGGAAAGAGGCGTCGCGAAAATTAACGATGAAATTGAAATTGTCGGTTTGCGGCCGAATCAGAAAACGGTTATCACCGGTATTGAAATGTTCAATAAATCCCTGGACGAAGCGATGGCGGGCGACAACGCCGGTATTTTATTGCGCGGCTTGAAAAAAGAAGACGTGGAGAGAGGGCAAGTGCTTTCCAAGCCTGGCTCGGTTACTCCGCATACCGAATTTGAAACCGAGGTGTATATTCTTACCAAAGAAGAAGGCGGTCGGCATTCCCCATTCTTCAACGGATACAAACCGCAGTTTTACATCAGAACGACCGACGTCACCGGCGAGGCGATTTTGCCGCAGGGCACGGAAATGGTTATGCCCGGAGACACGGTTAATCTTAAAGTTAAATTGATCGCGCCGGTAGCTTTGGAAGAAAAACAGCGCTTCGCCATCAGAGAGGGCGGCAAAACCGTCGGCGCGGGCGTGGTGACAAAAATTATCGCGTAATAGATCATTGTAAAGAATATGTCAGCGAAAGAAGCTCCGAAACAAAAATTGAGGATAAAGCTGAAGGCTTATGACAATAAGATCATAGACAACAGCGCGCGGCAGATTATAGAGGCGGCCGAGCGCCAGAGCGTTGATGTTTTGGGGCCGGTGCCGTTGCCTACCGAGATCAAAAAATACGCGATCAACCGGTCAACTTTCGTGCATAAAAGCTCGGGCGAGCATTACGAAATGAGAATCCATAAAAGGATGATTGATATTTTAAATCCGAATCCCAGAACGATAGACGCGCTGACCAATCTGAATTTGCCGGCTGGGGTTGATATTGAAATCAAGATGGTTTAATGTGGGAGTGCGGGATTCAAACCAAGTCAAATTTAGAAGCGAAAAAATGACCCAGTAGGTCATTCTACTGAATGAGATGATTTCGAGGCGCGACGAGGAAATAGTAGTTGACGCTACTATGACGAGGAGCAACAAAGAAATCAGCCATTTTTTCGCTTCCCAGAGGGCGGGCGAATTCGGGCAAGCTTCTTCGTTGCTCGTCGCTCACGTACCTTATGGTACGCAACGCTCCTCGCGCCTTGAATCTTGCCCGAATTCATTCCGCTAAATTGATTTGGTTTGAATTCCGCACTCCTTGCCGACGAATAGCCATATAAAAAATGGGCGTTAGCCCATTTTTTATATTCAAATATGAATAAGTTTATTTTAGGACGAAAAATCGGAATGACGCAGGTGTTTGACGAAAAAGGCCGGGTGACGCCGGTGACTTTAATTGAAGCCGAGCCCTGCGCCGTGACGCAAATCCGCACGAAAGAGAAGGATGGCTATAGCGCCGTGCAGATTGGCTTTGAACGCAAAAACAAGCTGAGCAAGCCCCAAGTCGGCCATCTTAAAAGTGTCGGCAACTTTTCGGTTTTAAGAGAATTTTCGGCCCCGGGAGATTACAAACCGGGCGACGCGATAGATGTTTCCGTGTTTCAGGAAGGGGATAAAGTAAAAGTGTCCGGCATCAGCAAAGCGAAAGGGTTTCAGGGCGTGGTTAAAAAGCACGGTTTCGCCGGCGGACCGGCTTCGCACGGCCAGAAACACAGCCAGCGCGAACCGGGATCCATCGGATCGGTTTGGCCGCAACGGGTGTTGAAAGGCCAGAGAATGGCCAGTCGGATGGGCGGCGTCAGGAGAACGGTTTCCGGTTTGAAGGTGGCGAAAGTTGAAAAAGATGAAAATTTGATAGCCGTAACCGGCGCGATACCGGGACGCAGAGGAACATTAGTTGAGATAGTAGCATGCAAATAGCGCGCTACGAATGCCTGCCCGCCATAAGCCTGATACCAAGCGATGTCACTTTTCCCGAGTAATAGCATATATATATCGCTGGGTATGCTTCCCTGACAGGCGATGCTTCATCGTGCCATTGGGTGCATTGGCAGGCGGGCGCCCACACGAATAAATTCGTAGCATTCGTGTGTCATTCGTAGATTCGTATTATATTTATGCAAATAAAGTTATACAATCAAAAAGGCAAAAGCGTGGGGGCATATGAATTGCCAGCCCGCATTTTTGAAGTGCCGGCCAATCCCGACGTTATTCACCGGGCTTTAGTCGCCCAGACTTCCAATCAAAGACAACCGGTCGCTCACACCAAGACAAGAGGCGAAGTGCGTGGCGGCGGTATCAAGCCCTGGCGGCAGAAAGGCACCGGCCGGGCGCGCCACGGATCAATTCGTTCTCCAATCTGGGTGGGCGGCGGCGTGACTTTCGGTCCAAGAAGCGACAGAAGCTACAAAATCAAAATAAACAAAAAAGAGAAACAAAAGGCGTTGTTTATGGTTTTGTCTTCCAAGGTGAAGGATGCCGAAATGGCTTTGGTGGAAAATCTCAACTTGAACGAGCCGAAAACCAAAATAATATCGGAGGTTTTAAAAGCTGTTTTTTCCGGAGCGTTCAAATTGGAGCGGCTCAAAAAGACATTGATTGTTGTTTCTAAAAATGATAATAACGCCGAGTTGTCGGTGAGAAATTTGCCCTTAGTGAAAGCGGTTAAAGCCGACAGTTTGAATATTTACGATCTTTTATCGCATAAATACCTGATTATGTCGCAAGAAGCGGCGGCGGTGATTGAGCAGACGTACAAAAAAATTTAAAATGCAAATATCAAAATGTAAAATGACAATGCAAAATGTTAAAATTATTCCGCCTTCGGCGGAATACCATAATTTTGCATTTTGATTTTTAAATTTTGATTTTAGCGAGCGAAGCGAGCGCATATGACTATTTTAGATACAATTAAAAAAAAGCTGAGATCTGAAGAAGCTGAACCGAAAGCGGCAGCCAAAAAGCCGTTAGCCAAAAAAGAGCCGAAAAAAGAAAACGCGGGGTCGTCCGTCAAGACATCTTTCGGTTTGCTGAAGGGCCCGCATATCACGGAAAAGTCCGCTTTTTTGCAGGCGGACCGCAAGTATGTGTTTAAAATCGCCGATAACGCCAATAAACCGGAAATCAAAAAGGCGGTTGAAAGCATTTATAAAGTAAAAGTGTCCGACGTAAATATTTTGCAAAAGAGAGATAAGAAAGTGCGGCTGGGCCGGCACGAAGGGATAAGCTCCGGAAACAAAAAGGCGATCGTGACGCTTAAAGAAGGCCATAAAATAGAAATAGGCGCGTAATTTTATTATGAAAAAGTTAAGACCGACAACACCGGGACAGAGACAGAGAATAATTGCCGATTATTCAATGCTCACGAAAAAGGAGCCGGAAAAATCTTTGATTTTTGGATTCAAGAGGAGAAAAGGCCGCGCCAAAAGCGGGGAGATTACCGTCCGGCACAAAGGCGGAGGGAATAAAAAATTATACCGGGCGGTTGATTTCAAGCAAAATAAAATGGATATTCCGGCCAAGATTGTTTCTTTGGAATATGATCCCAATCGTTCCGCTTTCATCGCTTTGGCTGTTTACAAAGACGGCGATAAAAGATATATTTTAGCCGGTAAGGGGATGAAAGTCGGCGATGCCGTCATTACTTCGGAAAACGCTGATATGACTGAAGGTAATCGCCTGCCCGTTCACAAAATTCCGGTCGGATTTTTTGTTTACAATATAGAGCTTCAGCCGGGTAAGGGCGGGCAGATTGCGCGGACGGCCGGATCATACGCGAAAGTTATGGCGCACGAAAGCGGGCGGACACAGCTCGCGATGCCATCCAGCGAAACGAGGATCGTTTCTTCTCAATGTCTGGCCACTATTGGAACGGTGTCCAACGCGGAGCATAATCTGGTCAGTTTTGGCAAAGCCGGCGCTTCGCGCTGGCGCGGTATTCGGCCGACGGTGCGCGGTAGCGCGATGAATCCGGTGGACCATCCGCACGGTGGCGGCGAAGGCAGGCAATCAATCGGTTTGCCTTATCCGAAAACCCCGTGGGGTAAGCACGCGCTGGGCAAGAAAACCAGAAAGAGGAAGAATCCGACCAGTAAATTTATCGTTAAAAGGAGAAGTAAGAAGTAAAAAATTCATAAAGTTAATAAAGTTCATAAAGCCTAAGAATGTCGCGAAGCGACCCAATAACTTTTGACTTTAAGAACTTTATAGACTTTTAACTATTATTTTATGAGTCGCAGTTCAAAAAAAGGTCCGTACGTGAATCAAAGACTGATGGAGAAGGTCGCTAAAGCGAAACCTGGCGATGTCATTAAAACTTGGGCGCGTTCGTCGATGATTTCTCCGGAAATGATCGGGCTCACGTTCTCCGTGCACAACGGCAAGACGCATCTGCCGGTTTTCATCACCGAAGAAATGGTGGGCCACCGGCTGGGCGAATTTTCGCCGACCAGGAAGTTCTTAAGGCATGGCGGTAAATTGCAGAAAGAACTGGAGCAGAAACCACAATAAAATCATGAAACATAAAACATGAAACAGAAGATAAAAATTAAAAGATTGTTCTGATTTCTGATGTTTCAAGTTTCAAGTTCCATGTTTCAAGAGTATGCAGGTAACAGCGAAATTGAACAATTTAAGAGTGTCTCCGCGCAAAGTGCGTTTAGTGGCCAATCTGATTCGCGGCTTGAGTATTAAAGACGCGCGCGTTCAGCTGAATTTTTTGGTGAAAAAGTCGTCTTCGCCGATATTGAAGCTTTTGAACTCGGCCGCGGCCAACGCCAAACATAACTTAAAGCTTGATCCGGAAGAAATGTATGTTTCCGCCATCACGGTTGACGGCGGTCCGGTGCTGAAAAGAACCATGCCGCGCGCTATGGGGCGGGCTTATATCATTCGCAAAAGAACTTCCCACGTGCGATTGACATTATCCGAAAAAAAAGATAAACAAAAGAAAGTTTTGAATATAAATAAAAAACCGGCCCGTTCTTCGCATGAAGCTACGAAGGGCACGGCGGAAAAGAAAATGCCGGAGGAAGCCAAAGAAGAAGAAATGAAAGAGAAAACAATTAACAGTGATACAGCCAAGAGAGTTAAGAATCCGACTGAAAAGACATCCGATGCCGCGCCCAAAAAGCGCTTAACCGGTTTGTCAAAAAGAGCGTTTATTAAAAAATAATATGAGTCGAAAAATAAATCCATTCGTATTCCGGCTTGGAGTGATAGAAAATTGGAGGTCCCGCTGGTTCAGCCCCAAGCAGTACAAGCATTTTTTGCGCGAAGATTATTTCTTGCGCGATTTTGTTTATCAAAAATTCAGGAAGATGGGCCTGGAGAAAATTGAGATAACCCGTTCCGCCCATAAATTGACCGTATCCATTTTTACTTCCCGCCCGGGCTTAATCATCGGTAAAAGCGGTGGCGGAGTGGAAGCGCTGAAAAACGAACTTGAAAAGAAATACGACGCGATAAAAATCGACCCGAAAGCGAAAGTGGATCTGCGCGTCCAGATAGAGGAGATCTCCAAGCCGGACAGTCACGCGCAGATTGTCGCCCAGCAAGTGGCCGATCAGATTGAAAAACGGCTTCCCTTCAGAAGAGTTTTGAAGCAATCGCTCGCTAAAACATTACAGAATAAGGAAGTTAAAGGAGCGAAAATAAAGCTTTCCGGACGGCTGGGCGGATCGGAAATGTCCAGAGTGGAATGGCTGGGCAAAGGGAAAATACCGCTTCAGACATTGCGGGCCAACGTGGATTTCGCCAAAGCCAACGCCTATTGCACATACGGAGTAATCGGCGTCAAGGTGTGGATATACAAGGGAGATGTATTTGAGAAAAATAAATCATGAAACATAAAACATGAAACAGAAGAATAAAAATCAAAAAATGGTTCTAATTTCTTATGTTTCAAGTTTCAGGTTTTATGTTCCAAGAGTATGCTGTTACCGAAAAAAGTAAAACACAGAAAATGGCAGAAGGGGCGCCGCCGATTCGTCGGTGTTGATTCCAGGGGCACCGAGCTGAACTTCGGCAGTTTCGGCTTGAAAACCAAAGAGAGGGCCTGGATCACTTCGCGCCAGATAGAAGCGGCTCGCCGGACGATGACCCGCTACGTGCAAAAAAGCGGCAAAATCTGGATCAGGATATTTCCCGACAAGCCGGTAACCAAAAAAGGCCAGGAAGTGCCGATGGGTGGCGGCAAGGGCTCAGTGGACCATTATGTGGCCGTCGTAAAGCCGGGCCGGATACTTTTTGAAATGGATGGCGTTGAGGAAAAGATCGCGCAAGAAGCGATGAAAAGAGCGGCGCATAAACTGCCGCTGAAAGCGTTATTCGTTAAAAGAACGAAATAAAATGAAAAAGATAAAAGAACAATTTAAGTCAAAATCGCCAGCCGAGCTGAAAGCGGATCTGGTCGCGCACGAAGAAAAGCTACAAAAGATGAGATTTGACTTGTCTTTTAATAAATTGAAGAATACGAATGAAATTTCCCAAGTTAGGAAAAATATTGCCAGAATTAAAACTTTACTAAATCAAAAATAAGTGATAGAATTATTTTTCATATGCCCAGTAATACAACCTTGACTGCGTTTTGCTTTGCAAAACGCAAAAGGAGACTGGGGTAGAAGAAAGATTGTGTTTTAAAAATTATTCATCATCTTTGATAGGTTGTTTATTCAGCTGTCAAGGTTGACCCCGTATAGCTCCCCCTTGGCGGGGTGATTATACGGGGTTGATATACTGGGTATGGAAACAAAGGGCAGAAAATTAAAGGGCGAGGTGGTATCGGACAAAATGCAAAAAACGGTTGTGGTCGCCGTGACGCGCCTCAAGCCGCATCCGAAATACAAAAAATATTACAAAGTCACCAAGCGATACAAAGCTCACGATGAAAAGCGGGAATACAAGGCGGGCGACGAGGTTATTATTCAAGAAACCAGGCCGATGTCCAAAGATAAGAATTGGAGAGTAATAGGTAAAGTCTAAAAGTCCATAAAGTTCATAAAGTAGAAAGTTATTGAGTTGCAGCGCCATATTTTCTGTGCTTTATAAACTTTTGACTTTATAACTTTACAAACTTTGATTTATGATTCAACCGCGATCAATGTTAAAAGTGGCTGATAATTCCGGGGCGAAAATCGTCCAGTGTTTTAAGGTGTTGGGCGGAACGCGCCGGAGATACGCTTCCATCGGAGATATTATCGTGGGCGCCGTCAAATCGGTCGAGCCGAGAAAAGCGGTTAAAAAGTCCGATGTGGTCAAGGCGGTTGTCGTCCGGCAGAAAAACCAGTATCGGAGAGACGACGGGTCATATATTCAGTTTGACGAAAACGCGGTGGTGATCCTGGAAGGCATGGAACCCAAAGGCGGGAGAATTTTCGGTCCGATTCCGCGCGAGATCAAAGAGAAAGGTTTTACCAAACTGGCCTCTTTGGCTCCGGAAGTCATATAAAATAAATCATGAAACATAAAACATGAAACAGAAGAATAAAAATCAAAAAACGGTTCTGATTTCTGATGTTTCAAGTTTCAAGTTTCATGTTTCAAGAATATCATTCGCATAAATTTGTAGATTAGCATAATACAATGAAAATCAAGAAGAACGACAATGTAGCGGTGATATCGGGCAAGGACAAAGGAAAGTCCGGCAAGGTTTTGCGTGCCATGCCGAAAGCGGAAAAATTACTGGTTGAGTCGGTCAATATCATCAAAAGACACCAAAGACCGCGCAAGCAGGGCGAGAAAGGGCAAATTTTGCAAATGCCGTCCCCGATTCATATTTCAAACGTAATGCTGATTTGTCCGAAATGTTCAAAACCGACGCGGGTGGGTTATCGGCTGGAGGGCGGCGTCAAGTCGCGCGCCTGTAAAAAATGCGAAGGAGCGATATAAAATAAATTCCCTTCGGTCAAAATAAAAAATAATTATTAAATTTCTAATTCTTAAATCCTAATGTCTAATAAAAATCCCAATGTCTAAATCCGAATGTCCAATTTTGAAATTTAAGAATTTGAAATTTGATTAGAAATTAGAGCTTGGGAATTAGGAATTATAATTTTACGTTTTGTGTTTTAATTTTAGCGTAGCGATTATGAACAGACTACTGGAAAAATATATAAAGGAAGTCGTGCCGGCTCTCAAAAAAGAGTTTGGTTACAAAAATAATCTGGAAGTGCCCAAGATTGAAAAGATTGTTTTGAATTCGGGCGTGGGTCGGGTCGCCAAGGATGAAAAGATGGTTGATTGGGTTGAGAAGAACCTGACTAAGATAGCCGGGCAGAAAGCGGTTCCGTCAAAGGCCAAAAAAGCCATCGCTTCTTTCAAAACGAGGCAAGGGATGAATATCGGCGTCAGAGTCACGCTGAGAAAAGACAAGATGTACGAATTTATGGACCGGTTTATTTCGCTGGCCTTGCCCAGAACCAGAGACTTCAGGGGGATTGATAAAAAGAACGTGGATCAGAACGGCAATCTGCACGTTGGCGTCAAAGAAGACATTATTTTTCCGGAAGTCAGCCACGAACGCGCCGGCAATATTTTCGGATTTCAGGTTTCTATGGTGACCAATTGCGGAGACAAGGCCGCCGCTGAAAAACTGTTCAGTTTAATGGGATTTCCAATCAAAAAATAAAAATTTAAAATTCAAATATCAAAATGACAATGCAAAATTCAAAATTAAAAAATGTCAAAATTGTTTCGCGCAGCGAAACACCAAAATTTTGCATTTTGATTTTTGCATTTTGAATTTAGCGAAGCGCATATGGCAAAATTATCCACGATTTTAAGATCAAAAAGAAAGCCGAAATTTACCGCGCGCAAGGTCAACCGCTGTTTCAAATGCGGACGGACCAGGAGCTATATGGGCGATTTTGATCTTTGCCGGATTTGTTTCAGGGAAATGGCTTCACGGGGAGAGATCCCGGGCGTAAAAAGATCAAGCTGGTAAGGGCTTCGTCCAAAATTTTGAGCCCGAAGGGCGGTAAAATTTTGGCCACGAAACCTTACCCGCCTAAATTTTTGCGTTAAAGACATTGAATAGTTTCAAAGTATGTGATTGAATGAGAAATATTATTATTTTTAAAAATCGTTAGTGCAAAAATTTTGGCGGGTGCTCATAATTGTAGTGAAATTTTTTTCGCTATAAGAATGAGCTCAAAAATTTCAACAATTATGGCAGATCCCATTTCAGACATGTTAACGAGAATAAGAAACGCGAAAGCGGTCGGCCACGCGACCGTATCGGTGTCGCATTCCCAAATGAAGCTGGCGATTTTGAAAATTCTGAAACGCGAGGGCTTGATTGAAGAGTACGAGAAAAAAGGCAAGAAAGTAAGAAAAAGCATACTGGTAACTTTGCGTTATCACAAAGACGGTTCGCCGTATATCAACGATTTGAAAAAAGTTTCCAAACCGGGCCAGCGGATTTATAAAAAGAGTTCCGAAATTTTCCCGGTCAAGCAGGGTTACGGTCTCGCGATAGTTTCCACCACAAGCGGTTTGTTGACCGATAAAGAAGCTCGCCACAAGAAATTGGGCGGAGAAGTGATTTGCGAAATCTGGTAACGCGATGCTAATATACGAATACATACCAATGATACCAATAAGGAAACCTTGTGTTTTATTCGTATAATTAGTATGCATTAGTATATTGGTATCGCTGATCCATTCATTCGCGTAAATTCGTAGATTAGCATTATATTATGAGTCGTATTGATCAAAACCCAATTATTATACCGGAAAAGACCGAGATCAAGGTGGACGGCCAAGACGTCGTGGTCAAGGGGCCGAAAGGCGAGTTGCGCCTGCGCGTCCGGTCTGATGTCGCGGTCATCATTGAAGACGGAAAAGTGGCTATCGGCCGGGCGGACGAAAAAACTTCAGACGCGATGCGCGGACTGACCCGGGCGCTGATTGCCAATATGTTCAGTGGAGTGACGGAAGGATTTGTGAAAAACTTGGAGATAGAAGGAATCGGTTACCGTGTCGCCTTGGCCGGCGACAAGCTCGCTTTCCAGCTTGGCTTTTCTCACCCGGTTGAATTCCAGGCGCCTCCCGGCATTACATTTTCGGTCGTGAAAAACGCTATTTCAGTATCGGGTATTGATAAGGCGCTGGTCGGGCAAACCGCGGCTAATATCCGCAAATTAAAAAAGCCGGAGCCGTATAAAGGCAAAGGCATCAGATATCAGGGAGAGGTTATCAGGAGAAAAGAAGGCAAGAAAGCCGGGACGGTATAAAATTTAAAATAAAAAATAATTATTAAAATTTCTAAATCCTAATGTCTAATAAAATGTCCAATGAGTTAATGTCAAATGTCCAATTTTATCAAGCATTGAGATTTGGTTATCGGGATTTTTATTAGAAATTAGAGCTTAGAAATTAGGAATTGTAACCTTACATTCAAATTTAGCGAAGCGCATATGGATAGATTAAAAATCCGCAAAAGAATAAGAGCGAAGATTCAAGGCACATCGGACGCGCCGCGTTTGGCCGTATTCAAGTCAAGCAAGCATATTTACGCGCAGTTGATTGATGATGAAAGAGGAGTGACGGTTGCCGTCGCGCGCGACGAGGAAGTGAAAGATAAGAAAAAAACGGCCAAAGCGGAGTCGGCGCGTCTGGTTGGCGCGGAAATCGCGAAAAAAGCGGCCGCCAAGGGAATCAAGAAAGCGGTTTTTGACCGAGGCGGTTTCCAATACCACGGCCGGATTCGCGCCGTGGCGGAAGGCGCGCGCGCGCGCGGGTTAAAATTTTAAAAACAACAAACGAACAATATGGAAAGGCCTAGAATGGAAAAACCAAAATCTGAATATCAGCAAAAAATACTTGACGTCAGAAGAGTGGCGCGCGTTATGGCCGGCGGCCGGCGCTTTTCTTTCCGCGTGACGGTCGTGATCGGCAACAAAAAGGGCAAAGTGGGCGTGGGCACGGCCAAAGGGCAGGATGTCACCGAGTCGGTGGAAAAGGCGGTCCGGCAAGCAAAAAAAAATCTCATCCAAGTCAAGATGAAAGACGACACGATCCCGCACGAAATTTTTTATAAATTCAAAAGCGCCAAAGTGCTTTTAAAGCCGGCCAGGAAAGGCGCGGGGATTATCGCCGGCGGCGCGGTGCGCGCGGTGTGCGATTTAGCTGGCGTCAAAAATGTCAGCGGAAAGATTACAGGGCGCAGTTCTAATATGATCAATAACAGCTTGGCGGCGATCGGCGCGCTGAAATCATTAAGACTTAAGAATGCTCCGATAAAACAGAAAACAGAATCGCAGTTGCCTGTGCCGGTTAGCCAATAAGTTTTCTGCCGTCAAAATAATTATTAAAATTTCTAAATCCTAATGTCTAATAAAATGTCCAATGAGTTAATGTCAAATGTCTAATTTTATCAAGCATTGAGATTTGGTCATTGGGATTTTTATTAGAAATTAGAGCTTAGAAATTAGGAATTGTAACCTTACATTTATTATTTTAATTCATGCAGCTTAAAGATTTAAAGCCAATTCACAGGAATAAAAGAAAAATGCGCATTGCCCGCGGCGGCAAGAAAGGCACGACATCCGGGCGCGGCACCAAAGGGCAAAAGTCAAGAGCTGGTCACAATATCAGGCCGGCGGAGCGCGATATGATCAAGAAAATGCCGAAGTTGCGCGGTTACCGCTTCAAAGGCGCGGCAGGCAAAGAAAACGCAATCGTCAATCTGAAAAGTCTTGAGGCGAAATTCGCGGGTGGCGATACGGTTACGCCGGCGGTTTTGCTGGAGAAGGGTATCATCTCAAGAAAGTCGGGCCGCTTGCCGGCGGTTAAGATTTTGGGCGCGGGCGAGTTGAAGAAAAAACTGTTTTTCAAAGAATGTCTGGTGTCCGAATCGGCCAAAGAGAGTATTGAAAAAGCGGGAGGAAAAATTATGTAACTTGAAACATAAAACATGAAACAGAAGAATAAAAATCAAAAACGGCCGCGATTTCTGATGTTTCAAGTTTTAAGTTTCATGTTTTAAGAATATGTTTCAAAATCTAATTCAAATTTTCAAAATCAAGGATTTGCGGAAGAGCATTATTTTTGTTTTGGCGATGCTGGTCGTTTTTAGAGCGGCGGCGGTGATCCCGGTTCCCGGCATCAATACCGACAAACTCAGGAGCTTGTTTGAAAGCAATCAGTTTTTCGGGCTTTTCAACGTGTTTTCCGGCGGCGGGCTTGATAACCTCTCAATCGTTATGTTGGGCGTCGGCCCTTATATTACGGCGACGATCATCTTGCAGCTGCTCACGATGATTTTCCCGCAACTAAAAGAGTTGTATCAGAAAGAAGGAGAGCAGGGAAGACAGAAATTCAATCAATATACCAGAATAGCGACCGTGCCTTTGGCCGCCTTGCAGGCATACGGTCTCCTGGCCTTTTTTCAGAGCCAGGGCATTATTGGGCATCTTGGCATTTTTGCTTTGGCGACCAATGTGGCGGTGGCCGTCGCCGGGTCAATTTTCCTGATGTGGATCGGCGAGCTTATTTCGGAAAAGAAGATCGGCAACGGCATTTCTTTGATAATCTTTGCCGGCATTATTGCCGCTTTGCCAAGCCAGGTTAGGCAGTTTTACGTCAACTTTGATCCTTCAATGATTCCCACGGTCATTGTTTTCCTGGTTGTCGTAGTGCTGATGACGGCGGGCGTGGTTTTCATCAACGATGCTCAGCGCAATATCCCGGTTTCTTACGCCAAGCGGGTGCGCGGGTCAAGAGTTTACGGAGGAGTTTCCACCTATCTGCCTTTGAAAATAAACCAGGCGGGCGTGATCCCGATTATTTTCGCGATGTCCATATTGCTTTTCCCGCAGATGCTGGGTAATTTTATGCAGCTTTCCGATCGTGCTTGGCTACAAAGCGCTTCGTCGTGGCTGGTTAATTTTTTCCAGGCGGGCGGATTTATGTACGGCGCTTTTTACTTCATACTGGTTGTTTTATTCACTTATTTTTATACCGCGGTGACTTTTGATATCAAAGAAATCTCGGAAAATGTTCAGAAGCAGGGCGGTTTTGTGCCGGGTATCCGGCCCGGTTCGCCGACGGCGGAATTTTTATATAAAGTGATGAATCGGATCACCTTGGCCGGCGCGGTTTCTCTCGGCTTGATAGCGGTGATGCCGTTTATCATTCAGTATTTTACCGGTACAGCCACTCTGACGGTGGGCGGTACGGCTCTTTTGATCGTTGTTTCGGTGGTGCTTGAAACAATTAAACAGATTAAATCTCAAGCGGTGATGCACGAGTACGAGAGGTTTTGAGGTTTGATCTCCGCCTGCTGAGCCGCAATTGACATCAGAGCTATTTGTTGCCGATTAAGCATTAAAATAACAAAAATTTCCAGTTGTTGGAGATCGAACCTCGCCATATTGGGAATTTAAACGATCCATCAATCTGGCGAGGTCGAGTTTCCAACAACGGGAACAATTAATAATTCTTCAACTTCATCTCATAGACAAATAGCTATGGATGCGGTTGGGAATCAGCGGGCGGAAGCCCGACCTCCATGGATAAAAATCCATTAAACATCATTCTGCTCGGCCGTTCGGGAAGCGGCAAAGGCACTCAAGCCAAAAAATTGGTGGAACATTTTCATTTGGAATATATCGGCACGGGCGATTTATTGAGGCGTTTTTCGGAACGCGATAATGTCGCGGCGCGCCGGATGAAAACAACGTTGGCTCAAGGAAAATTGGCGCCGTCTTGGCTGCCATTTTTTGTCTGGATGGAAAAGCTGGCTTATACCGATACGCACATCGGCGTTTTGTTTGACGGTAGCCCGCGCAAGATTGAAGAGGCGCGGATTCTGGACGATGTTTTGGTCTGGTTCGGGCGCGACAATGTTAAAGTGATATTGCTGGACATATCGCGCGAAGAGGCGTATCGCCGTCTGATGAGCCGGAGGATTTGTTCGCGCTGTCACAAAGGGGCTTATGTTGAAAACGAAACCGAACAAACGCCGCGTTGCCGGTATTGCGGGGGCGATCTGACTATCCGCGCTGAAGACAATCCGGACGGTATTAAAGTGCGTTTGGATTGGTTTGACAACGAAGTAACAAAAGTAACCGAATACTATAAAAATCAAGGCAAATTGGTGACGGTGAACGGCGAGCAGTCGCCGGAAGAAACGCACAAGGAAATTTTGAAAAAACTACTCTGAAACCGGACGTAATTTTTTGCGCCCCTACATTTTGAGTCCCTCACTTGGACGTGAAACGTCCAAGTGAGGGACAGCCAAGGGCTCGCACAGCCAGCCGGATGCAAAAAATTACGGCCGGTTTCAGAGTAAATAATAGATGGATAAATTAGTGAAAACCGAAAAAGAAATTCAGGCGATGCGCGAGGGAGGCGGGATTCTCGCCAAGATTTTGGAGGAAGTTGCGAAAAAGGTGGCACCCGGGGTGACCACCGCTTTTTTAAATGAGGAAGCGATTAAGTTAATATCGGCCTCAGGCGCGCGCCCGTCTTTTCTGGGTTACCAACCCAAAGGCGCGCCGTCTCCGTATCCGGCGGCGCTTTGCACTTCGGTGAACGATGAAATAGTGCACGCCGTTCCTTCAAAAAGAAAGCTCAAAGAAGGAGATATTATTGGGCTTGATCTCGGAGTCTGGTACAAAGATATGTGCGTTGATTCAGCTTTAACTGTGGGTGTCGGCAAAATAAGCGCGGTCGCCGAGAAATTGATTGAAACGGTCCGGCAGTCTTTGAACGAAGGAATATCAGTCGTGAAAAATGGCGCTAAAACCGGCGACATCGGCCACGCCATCTCAAGCTATGTGGAAAAACAGGGGTTTTCCGTGATTCGCGATTTGGCTGGCCACGGTGTGGGACGCGGCCCGCATGAAGACCCGATGATCTTGAATTTTGGCGCGAAAGGCAAAGGACAGGCCATCGTTTCCGGAATGACGCTCGCGATTGAGCCGATGACCGCTGAAGGCGACTGGCATATTAAGACCGGTGAAGACGGCTGGACTCTAAAAACGGCAGACGGAAAACTCTCGGCGCACTTTGAGCACACGATTTTGGTGACGGATAAAGGGTGTGAGATATTAACGTAGCATGAAACATAAAACATGAAACAGAAGAATAAAAATCAAAAAACGGTTCTGATCCCTCATGTTTCAAGTTTCATGAAACTTCTCGGTATTGATTATGGCGATAAGCGCATTGGCATCGCTGTTTCCGACGAAACGATGACATTTGCTTTCCCGCGCGTCGTTTTGCAAAACACAAAAACGGTTTTTGAAGAAATCAAGAAGATTTGTGGCGATGAGAACATAGCCAAAATAGTGGTGGGCATGCCGACTTCTTTTTCCGGTGGCAAATCGGCGCAGGCCGAAAAGACTGAAAAATTCGGAAAAGCGCTGGAAGCGTTTTTGGGTATTCCTGTGGGATACGAAAACGAAATCTTCACAACCAAAATAGGTCGCGACGACGCCTCTGCCGCCGCGCTGATTTTGCAGAGTTATCTTGACAAGATTAGAAAATAAAGTATTATTATATTAATTATAGATCTTTAAATAATTTAGAAAGGAGGTTTTATATGCTGAGCGAGCGCACCGAAATACGAATAGCAATTTTTGACTATGGAAGTTTGACTATGGAAGTTGAACTTCCATAGTTTGGGAAAAACAGTCAAAATTTAAGCGGACTGGATAGAAAGCGTTAGGTGCGGATAACTTTTCTATGCCGCTATTTTTTTATTATGGTAGTTATGGTAGTATGTAGTAGTCGAAATATATTTTAATAAGCATTAAAAATCAAGGTTAATATGAAAAAATATTTTGTTTTTCTAAGTTTGGCGACGGCGGCTCTTTTATCCGTCTCGTTGTTTTTATCGGGAAATGACGCGCGGGCCGCGATAACCGTAAGCGGCAGCATTGCCAATATGGCGCCGGAGCAAGGTTCTTTTTCTCTGCGCGCCTCAACGGCGAGTTATCAGGTTATAATATCGTCAAGTACAAAATTGACGGATAGCAATGGCGCTATTGTTACTGCTGATTTAAATGATGGGATGACGGTCTCAGTAATCGGCGTTAAAAACACTGACGGCGCTATACAAGCCGAAACGATTACCACCACAACCAAACTCTTTACCGGCCGCATTGAAGATCTCAACTTCACCCAGCTCGACGACCAGTTTAACGCCGGTTACTTTGA
>Ga0209542_10003912_pt1 | contig 31319 bp, 28 predicted proteins | sample RifCSPhighO2_01_FD_184028 | JGI IMG/M metagenome (GOLD analysis project Ga0209542, IMG submission 184028) | Soil microbial communities from Rifle, Colorado - Rifle CSP2_plank highO2_0.1 (SPAdes) (version 2) | ecosystem: Environmental > Terrestrial > Deep subsurface > Rock core/Sediment ... | reverse complement strand
AGAAATGAAATACCCTTTACCGAAAGAGTAAAGATGGACGCGGAGTATGCAACAAGGCGTTCCATACTGTATGATTTAATGATAATTGTAAAAACGCCGGTGGCAATTATTACAGGTCGTGGTGTTTCTTAACCCTTGCCACCTAAGCGAATTTTTAGTACAAATCTAAAGCATGGAAAACAGTAGTTTCTATAGTCCAAGAAAGAAGCCATCGTTTAATCTTTTTAAAAAGAAGGTCGATGATAAAACTGATCCGTCAATGAATCAATCAGTAAAAACTTCAGGAAAGAATTTCAAAGATAATAAATTAACAAAAAGACTAGGCGCCGGCGGAGGCGTCTTTTTAGCTTTGTTGGGCGTTATAGCTTTGTTAGCATTCCTTTTTGTTGTGCGACCCGCATACGCAGTTTTTGCTGTAGTTACAGATTTGCGAAATGACGGCCAAACCTTAAACACCACCCTTGTTGCAAGAGACATCATTGCTTTTAAAGCAGCCTTAGATAAAACGGAAAAGGATTTGGACCGGGCGGTGGTAGCAAGGGATAAGAACTTTGGATGGATGAAAAGTTTCCCGCTTTTTAAGGGCTACTACGGTGACACCGAGCACTTTGTTGCGGCGGGGAAGCACGGTGTAAATGCAGGAAGAGAGTTTGCGGTTTTAGTTGAGCCTTTTGCCCAAGCCGCGGGCTTAAATATTGAACAAGACCCCAACCTTCCACAAGGCCACACAGGATTGGCTGAAGCGGTTGCCACCTGGATTTCAGTTATGCCGGATGTCGCCGCAAACATGGATGGAATAATTGTGGAACTTGCGGGCATTGGTAGGGAAATGAAAAGCGTGGATGCGTCCAAGTATCCGGAGTCTCTTTTTGGCCAACCGATACGTCAATTAATAATGGCAACTCAAGGCTCACTTGCAAATGTGGAAGAGTTTGGACCGGATATTAAAAGGGCTTTTGAAATTATCCCAAGCCTGCTTGGGGTTGGCGGTGAAAAAAGATTTGCGATCATAATGCAAAACGATAAAGAAATTAGAGCGACCGGTGGTTTTTGGACGAACTATGCAACCTTTAAGTTAAGCAATGCGATGCTTACTTCAGACTTTTCTTCGCACGACATGTACAGCATCGACTTCTTACTTGAATCAATTGACGCGTTTCACACATTTCCTACAGTTCCAGCCAAGTACAACCAGTATCTAAAAGTTGAAAGAATGTATGCTAGGGACGCGAATATTTCACCCGATTTTCCAACCGCTGTTGACCAATGGAATTACTTTTACGATCTTGCGGCCCAAGTTGCACCATGGGAAGTTAAACCGATTGATGGCGTGGTAGCAATAGATACTGAAGTGGTTAAAGAGCTTTTGGAGGTTACAGGTCCTGTAACCGTAAATGGTGTGACTTTTAGTGCTGATAACGTGGTTTTAGAGCTTGAAAATATCGCAAGCTTGTCTTTGTCCGAGCAGGCTGGGCGAAAGAAAGTTTTGGGGGATCTTATGGAAGGAATGCTTCTTAATGTATTTGAGTCCAACGATAATTTATGGCCAAAACTTATTGATAAAGCTGTTGATCTAGTAAGACGAAAGCACATTCTGGCAGTATTGTTTGACCCCGAGGCTCAAACATTACTTGAGAAATATAATTTGTCTGGGAGAATTGTGGATCCAGTTGCGGGGGATTATGCGTATGTGGTTCAGACAAACCTTGGTGGAGATAAAACTAACTGGTTCGTTACAAAAGAAATTACGCATACTTTAGAGCGCGAAGGTAACAGATGGGTAAGAACCGTTCAAATTGACTACACATACACACCAAAAGGTGGGGAGTATGGAGTTTTAGAAAAGCAGTTTCAGGATTGGATGAGGCTGTATGTTCCACTAGGTTCAGAATTAATAAGCGTGGAAGGTTCTCAGGATGAAGCTACAACCAGCGAGGAAAGAAATAAAACAGTATTTGATGGGTTTAAAATCTTAGCACCAAATGAAAAAGCCAGCATGACTTTTAAGTATTATCTGCCTGATAGTATGCTTATGAGCGATACCTACAGGCTTTATGTACAGAAGCAGCCTGGAATTGATACCGAAGTTTATAACGTGGTTGTAAATGGGGAGAAGCAGACCAAAGAAATTGAAATGGATACCACTTTTACCTCGGAGTTATAGGTTTTCTGTTAGAATTTAAACATGTCTCGTTATACGGTTGAAGCCGTGGTCTTAAAGTTTACAAACTTTAAAGACTCGGACAAAATTTACACACTTTTTACCAAAGAAAAGGGAAAAATAATCGCCACTGGAAAAGGAGTTCGAAAAATTTCTTCCAGACGTGGCGGAAATTTGGATACCTTAAACCACGTTATCGTAACTCTTTCCGAAAACGCGGGGGGTTACAAAAGTATCACAGAAGTAAAAACGTTAAACTCATTTAAAAAGTTAAAAGGTTCACTGGGGAATTCTGTGAGGGGATTTTATATTACCGAACTTGTTTATAAACTTTTGGAAGAAGATCAGGAGCAGAATGAAATTTTTGATCTTTTGGTACGAAGTTTAGAAAAGCTGGAAGAAAATTTAGATAATGAGGTAAGTAGAGTTAATTCTTTTGAAATAAAACTTATGGATTTGCTTGGGTATGGAATGTATCTGGACAGGTGCGCCAGAACGGGTAGAAAGTACGATGGAACATGGGAAGTGATTAAGTTTAATCCTGCCATTGGAGGTTTTGTCAGTGAGCCTAACGTGCCGGGTCTGGTTTTGTCTAAGGAGACGGCTGATTTGCTTTATGCTCTAAAAACCAAGAGGAACATTAACAAAGGCTTACTTAGCAATGGCGGGGCAGTAAAAGAAGCCAACACCATAATAAAGTCTTATGTCCGGGACGTTCTAGATGGGAATGTTAGGGTTTCTCAGATGTTTGGGGAATTTTAGTAACAAGTTTAATGCCGCAAGAAACTTGAGATCTTACCTTTTGTTTTATCCGCTTTAAGAGTGTTAGCAGGAATTATTGTAAATTCACCAAACTTATCATTTATTTTGTCTATTGCCTCATGTTGAATTTCTTCTTTAAGATCTTGTGCAAATAGGGGAAGGGTGGTGAAGTATTTTAATTTCAGATTAGAGATACCCACGCCAATTAAGCGCGTTTCCTTTTTCCAGTTTAAACTATCAAAAATCTCTTCAATTTCTTTATAGATTCTTTGTGAACTTTGAGTCGGCGGATTTATGGTTTTCCGCTGGTGAAAGTTATTAAAGTCTTTGTCCCGAAGATAAATAGAAAGGGTTTTACCCACCATATTGTGTTCGCGAAGCCTTCTCCCAACCATATCGCTAAGTCTTTGCAAGTTGCGTTTTATAACCTGAGGATCCGACGTGTTTTTAGAAAGCGTATGCTCGTGGCTAATAGATTTTGGCAACTCTTCGTATTCGGCGTGATCTACGGTTACCGTCCCCTCGCCAAAAGATAGGCTTTTCAAAAAACCGGACATTACATTCCCGAATTCTCTGTACAAGCCTTCCTGGCTGGCGGCCTGAAGGTGCTTTACCGTAAAAATTCCAAGTTTATTTAATCTTTTTTCTATCCGCGGCCCGATTCCACAAAAACTTCTAAGTCCCACGCCTTCTAAAAGCTGCTGTAAATTTTCTTTTGTTACTACAAAAAATCCGTTTGGCTTATTTATGTCCGAAGTAAGTTTTGCCAGCAATTTATTTGGCCCAACCCCTATTGAACAAGTAACATAGGCGCCAAATGCATCAAACACATCTTTCTTAAATCTGAAAATTGCCTCTTCTGGTGTCCCAAAGAATTTTATGGTCTGAGTCATGTCGATAAAAGTTTCGTCAATGCTAAAAGGCTCAATTAAGTCGCTGTACTTATTGCAAATGTGAAGGGTTCTTTCGTGAATGTATTGATATTTTTCGAAATCTCCTTTCACAATTATTATTTGCGGGCAAAGTTTCTTAGCTTCAAACACCGGCATTGCGGTTTTCACCCCAAACTTTTTGGCTTCCCGAGATGCCGCACAGACAACTCCTCTTGAGAGGGAACTTCCCGTAACTCCTATTGGTTTGTGACGAAGATTTGGGTGATATTGCTGTTCTACCGAGGCAAAAAAGGAATCATAGTCTACGTGGAAGATAACTTTACCAAAATCCATACCTTATTTATATCCGAAGAAAAGGCGAAAGTAAACATTTGTTTTCGACCATGCGGAAAGGTATAATCTTCGGCACGTTACTTTATCCTAACTAGAGAGGCTGGAAGGAGGCCCGCAATGGTTGCTAAAAGCATGGGTAGGTCGGTGAGCACGAATCAAAAGATGCCGGAGGCTCGAGCTTGGGCGTTTAGCATTTTGGTATCGCTTGTTTTGTGGCTAGCCGTTGTTATGACCACGTTTTTTACCCCCGAGTGGGCGAATCTACGGGTAGGACTTTGGGTGCTTTTTACCATCTCCATGGGCACAATGCTTGTGCTTTTTGGGCAAAAAATGGAGTGGACAAGTAGAGAGGACCAGATTTTTATCTGGACTGGGCTTATTTCAGCAATTCTGGGGAGCATTTCCGCTATCGTTATTATCTACGGAATTCCCTGGGTTGGTGAATGGTGGTCCATTCCTCTCGTGCAAATATTCTTAGGGGCAATTGCCGTTTTGGGTGGGTTCTCGGATGCAACTCCCAAAGAGTCGGAGGATGCGGAAGATACCGATCCCGACCACGACTACAAAATATGAAAGCTTAGGAGGAGTAATGACCAGCACAAGTACCTCACAATTTAAGGGGAGTGTTGCACCGGAAATACTTTTTCTTTGGTTTGCTTTAGGCTCGATTTTTTCTTTGGCCTTTGGTTTTATCAGCTTGGGTCTTTTCGGACCTGACCCGGTGGCCTTGGCCCCCACTGAATTGTGGATTGCTTTGTTTCTAACCGGGCCGCTGGCCTTCTTTTCGACTAGAGCCCTGGATAGTTGGCGGGCGAAAACTGGATGGGCAGAAATTTGGATCACAGCCTGCATTGCCATCTCTCTGACCCTTGCCTTCTTGGCTGGGTTGGGATCTCATATGTCTTTGCCGGGTGTGTTAGCCTATCCGGCTTCGCATATCCAAATGGTTCCTTGGGCACATCTAACCCTGCTAATTTTGGGGTTTGGTGTTCCGACTTTTGTTGACCTGCGCCGCTACTACCGCTATCGCAGGCAACTTCAAGTTAGGTTGTAAGTTTACACATCGCGCCGACTCTGAGCTTTTAGCAGGGGCGGCGCGTATTCTTAGGAATTGACTTATAGCACTTGTGTAGGTATTATTTCCCATAAAGCACTCCGCTTGGAGTGTGAAAATCTAGGAGGAAGAGATGGTTGCAAAAGAAGCTATGGAAAAAGCGGCGAGGGATAAATCGCGCAGTTCCGTTGCGAGTTTAGGGGAAATCTCACTCATAATTTGGTTTGGCGGAGGAGCCGCTGCGACTTTGATCATGGGCGCTATCAATCTTTTCGTTCTGTCGTGGGTGTTTCCGAGTGTGCTACCTGCCGCAGAGTTGATAACCACGATAGCCCTTACTGGCCCACTCGCCTTTTCACTCTGGATGACCGTGGACGATTGGGGTTCAGGCTCATCGCACTTTGGAGTAATTTTTACCCTATGTGTCTCGGCTTCCTTTGCTTTAGCGGGTTTGGCTTGGTTTGGCTGCAGCGTACAACCCCTGACTGGTTGGCTAGCATATCCTGCCGAACATATTCGGTTAGTACCTTTAGCCCACCTTATACTACTGATTGTGGCCTTTGGCATTCCAGCTTTGCTGGATGGGTATCACCACAGCAAGGTGCGTCGTTTTAAGGCGATGCGTTAGATCTGGTTGAGTTTTGGACACGTCGGCTCTGCGTAAAACTACAGAGCCGGCGTGTTTCGTTTTAAACATCCCTTTGTTATACTTTCCACATGGTCAATTCGGCAAATTCTAATGATGTAACCATGCAAAAAATAGTCAGCCTCGCGAAACGTCGAGGTTTTGTTTTTCCCGGATCGGAAATTTATGGAGGTCTTGCAAACACCTATGATATGGGACCTCTTGGAGTGGAAATGCTTCGAAACATAACCAGCTCTTGGTGGAAGCGTTTTGTTCACGACCGTGAAGATATGTTTGGTTTGGACACTTCGATTTTAATGTCACCGAAAGTTTGGGAAGCAAGTGGGCATACAAAAAGTTTCACCGATGCACTCATTGATTGTAAAAGCTGTAAAAACAGAACCCGCGCCGATCATCTTATTGAAGATTCTCTTCCAAATGAAAAGGTTGAAGGAAAGTCCATGGAGGAGTTGGCCAAAATAATTTCGGAAAATAAGCTGAAATGCCCAAACTGCGGAGAGTTTAATTGGACCGAGCCGCGAAAGTTTAACCTTCTTTTCGAAACTCACATCGGGATTATTGAAGAAAGCCAATCCCTTGCCTACCTTCGAGGAGAAATTGCGCAAGGAATGTTCGTAAATTTTAGAAATGTTTTAGAAACAATGCGGCCAAAACTCCCGTTTGGTATAGCACAATCAGGCAAAGCTTTTCGAAACGAAATTACTCTTGGAAATTTTATTTTTAGAACTTTGGAATTTAATTTGGCCGAATTTGAATATTTCTTCCATCCAACAGCTGATAACTGGGAGAAACACTTCGAATATTGGAAAAAGGAAATGCTCTCTTGGATTAAATCTTTAGGAATTGATGAAAGTAAGCTTCGCTGGAGAACACATACAGATGAGGAACGCGCACATTATTCAACTCGCACCGAAGATTTAGATTTTGAATTTCCGGGCGGATTTAAGGAAATGCTAGGCCTTGCTTATCGAACCGACTTCGATCTTAAAAATCACATGGAAAAGTCGGATGTAGATTTGCGTTATACAGATCCGCAAAGTGGCGAAAAGTTTATTCCGCATGTTGTCGAGCCAACTTTTGGTATAAACCGTGTTTTGTTAGCTTTGCTTGTGAATGGATACGTTGAAGAAAAAGAACGTGTCGTTTTGAAATTATCTCCGGACGTAGCACCTTACCGTGTTGCTGTTTTTCCGTTGGTTCGAAATAAAGATGAAATTACCACAAAAGCACGGGAAGTTTTCGAAATGTTGAAACGCGAGTTTAACGTGGCTTGGGATGATAGGGGAAACATCGGTAAACGATATTTAAGCCAAGACGAAATCGGAACCCCATATTGCGTGACAATTGATTACGACACTTTGCAAGATAATACGGTTACGGTTCGAGATAGAGATACGATGGAGCAGAGGAGAGTCGCAGTAGGTGAATTAAACTCATTTTTCAAACCCTAATTCTACTATAAGCTTCGCTGCCTTTAGTTTACAAAAAAGTTGCAAATTTCCCATAACCACAACATATTCGGGTTTTATTTGTCTTGACTATGGATATCAAATGTCCCATTATGGAAGTTAAATGGTGATAAATGGTGAAAACTGCTCCTTTGCCATTTATCACCAAGCAAAGGTTTTTCGGTCACAAAAGGCTCTATGAGAATGTTTCTTGGGGAATACAGTCCAAGCATAACTGAAGGATCGCGAATAGCACTGCCCAAGAAACTTCGTGAACAGATACGAGGCGATGAGGTAGTTCTTTCACGCGGTTTTGAGAAGTGTGTTTTTATTTACGATAAAGAAGATTGGATAACCGAGGCGAATAAGCAAGTTGACAATCCAATAAATGATAAAAGGACGCGGGAACTTAAGCGCTACATGTACGCTTCGGCAACGGATACAGCAATTGATGATCAGGGAAGAGTAGTTCTGCCGCCTAATTTGAAAGAGTATGCAGGTTTGGATAAAAAAACGATTGTAATTGGCGCCGGAGATCATGTTGAGGTTTGGGACGCGCAAGTTTGGAAAGAGTACCTAGCTAAAATTTCGGAAAGTCTAGCTGCCGAGTAAATTTATATGGAAAAGAGCTATCACGTTCCGGTTTTGTTAAATGAGGCAACTAAGGCTTTGAAAATTACGGCGGATGGGAAATACATTGACTGCACTTTAGGAGATGGGGGACATACTTTAGAGATTTTGAAAAAAGGCGGAAAGGTTTTGGGCATTGATTTGGATGAAGGTTCGCTAAATAGGGCAAAGGAAAGGATTACTGAAGCAGGTTTTGAAAATAATTTTACCGCCGTTCAGGGAAACTTTAGGAACATTGAAAATTTGGCAAAAGCAAATGATTTTAGCGAAGTAAACGGAGTAATTTACGACCTAGGTTATAGTTCTTCGCAGCTTGAAGAGGAGGGTTTAGGAATAAGCTTTTCTCAAGATCAACCGCTCGATATGCGACTAGACAAGAGTTTGCAGGTAACAGCAGCAGATTTGGTTAATGCTCTGCCAGAAATTGAACTAGAAAAGCTATTTCGAGAATACGGTGAGGAGAGACTTGCGAAAAGATTTGCTCAGGCAATTGTGGCGCATCGCGATTTGAAGAAGTTTGAATCAACAAAAGATTTAGTTGATGTGTTGGTTGGTTCTACTTCTCCAGGTTACGATAACAATCGGTTGCATCCTGCAACCAGGGTTTTCCAGGCGTTGCGAATTGCCGTTAACGACGAACTCGAAAACTTAAGGTTATCACTGCCTCGGGCTGCACGCCTTCTACTGCCTGGCGGGCGAATGGTGATCATATCATTTCATTCGCTTGAGGACCGGATTGCAAAACAATTTGGTCCGGGCGTGCAGCCCGTAGAAAAAAAACCAATGGTGCCTTCGCAAGATGAGGTAAGAGAGAACCCGCGTGCAAGAAGCGCTCGCATGAGGATATATGAAACTAAAACTGCCAAAAATTAAAACAAACAAAGCAAATCTACTCAAACTTAGTACTAAGCTTTCGTTTTTTCTTTTAATATTAAGCTTAACTGCCCAAGTTGTTATTACTAATAAATACGCTGTCAAAGGAAATGAAATGGCCGCTCTATTAAACCGACAGGAAACGTTAGAAAGAGAGGTGTCTTCTCTGAAACTTGAGATTTCGAGAATTTCTTCTTTGGCATTAATTGAGGAGCATGCTTACGCTTTAGGTTTTCAGGAATATAATCAGCCAATGGCCGTGATTAGTTCGGCCCAGTTTGCTGCGGCAACAACTCCGGGCACAGGTTTTTAATAAGTGTCCCGTTTAAATATTTTAATTTCTATTCAAGTCCTGGTTGCGGCACTTTTTATTTCCCGTCTTTTTTACATTCAAGTTATCCAACACGAAAAGTACAAAGCGATGGCTCAGGAGCAGTACTGGTCTTTGCAGGAAATCCCGGCTAAAAGAGGCGATATTTTAAGTAGCGATGGTTTTCCTTTGGCAACAACGGAAGTGGCCTATTTGCTTTACGCCGAGCCAGATAAAATTACCGACCCTTTGCAGGTTGCGCACGATTTGGCCGGTGTTTTAGTTCAAATGCGCCCCAGCTACTATGAAAGTGACGAACAAAAAGAAGCATTATTCGAAAGTTACAAAAATAGATTCTACGAAGTTTTAGGTTTGGATTTACGTTGGGCGGCTTTAGAACATTATTTGTCAGAAGAAGAAAGGGAAGCAGTTTCGGCGTTGGGAGCTACTGGAATTGGTTTTGAAATTGAGCCCAAAAGATATTACCCTGAAAATACTTTGGCTTCACATGTTTTAGGGTTTGTCGCAAAAAACGATAGGGGAGAGGAGCATGGATACTTTGGAATTGAAGGAAGTTTAAACGGCGATTTGATTGGAAAACCCGGGCGGGTAATTGAGGAACGTGACGCGACCGGCGCTCCAATTATTGTGGGTGGGCACGATATTATCGCGCCTATTGATGGTAGAAATGTCGTTTTGACTATAAACCGGGCCGTTCAGTACATTGTGGAGAAGAAACTTGAACAAGGTGTCAAAGATTACGGTGCCGTTTCAGGAAGTGTTGTGGTTATGGATCCTTTTACCGGTGATGTTATTGCCATGGCCAACTTTCCCACCTACAACCCTTCCAGGTTTAACGACATCGAGGAGGTTGATACGCAAGTGGCTGTGGAGCAGGAAATAAATGACGAAGAAATTGATGAAAATGAAGAGAATGAAGAGGAAAATCTTGAAGAGGTAACTAACTACAACACCGAAAGAAGAAATCTTGCGATTTCCGAAACTTATGAACCAGGTTCCGTTATTAAGGCCCTTACCATTTCTACCGCCATTGACGAAGGCAAAGTCACTCCACAGACCACATTTGATGACAGCGGGCCTGCCAGATACTCGGACTACACAATAGATACTTGGGATGGAAAGCATTACGGAATTCAAAATATTATCCAGCTTTTGCAAAAATCTAATAATATAGGGGCGGCCTGGGTAGGACATGTGGTGGGGAGTAAATCTTTGCATGACTATTTTGAGAAGTTTGGTTTAGGTTCGCAAACCGGTGTGAATTTAGAAGGTGAGGATACTGGTATCTTAAGAGATTATAAAGAGTGGACAGACATTGACTTAGCAACGGCGGCTTTCGGTCAGGGTGTTTCCGCCACCCCTCTGCAGGTTTTGAACGCGTTTAACGCAATAGCTAACGGAGGAGATTTGTTGGAGCCAAGGATCATTTCAAAGCTGGTTGAAGGTGAGGAGTCAATTGATATCCCAACTAAAAAAATCCGAAATGTAATGTCTAAGGAAAGTTCCGAAACCATGATTAACTTGTTGACCCAAGCGGTTGATGGTGGTGAGTCGAAGTTTTTCAATCTTAAAACCTATAAAATCGCGGGTAAAACCGGAACCGCTCAAATTCCCGTTGGCGGAAAGTACGATCCGCAAAAGACAAACGCTACTTTTGTGGGGTTTTTAGCTAACTCAAAGAAGTTTTCTATGATAGTAAGGCTAGATAGGCCCTCAAGCAGTGTTTACGCTGCCGAGACCGCTGTGCCGTTGTGGATGGCTATTGCCGATGACCTAACAAAGTTTTACGGAATTGCTCCGGACATCCCTTTACAAACTTCTAACTAATTTCTTATTTCCATAGAATTTTCTCTATTCAATTTTAATCTTAATTTTTCTATCGTTTGTCCATGCATAAAAGAAAGCGTGGAAATTACTGGGAAACTTTTGCGACCAAATATTTATTAGCGAAAGGCCTATTGCCTCACAGTATGAGTCTTGGCAGTTTGATGTGATTGGAATTACTAAAGTTGCGGGGAAGGCTCAGCCACAACACTTTGAGGCTGTTTCTCTTCCGGAGTTGGAATGACGGTGTTAGGGTCAATAAATGTGCCGTTAAGTTTGGCTTTAATATCCGCATGGAGGTTTGCAAAGCCCGGTTGGGTGGGAATAAAAACCCAGGCAATATAACCTTCGGTTGGGTGATAAATGTAAGGATCGCCGACTACCAGAGATTCAACGGTATAGCTTTCGCGGTCTTTATAGAAATCCCAAAGGTATTTAACATCGGTTAAAGATAAAGTTGTGTATATTTTACTAGGCGCGGTTACGATGTTAAAAAACTTTTCCACATCCATTGGCCAAAAAATACTTTTTGGCTGAGAAATAGCCTTTACCATGCCCTGTAAAATCAAGTGTTGCCTCTTGGCTCTCATGAGATCACTTCCCTCGCCGTTATTTCCCTTTCTCGAACGGGCGAAAGCTAGCGCGCGATCCCCACTCATAACTTCTTCACCCGCTACAAATGTAACAGGCATGGCTCCGGAATCGGTGGAATTTGGAAATTCGTAGTCAGTGAAAGTGTTTTGTACGTTTATAGGCACGCCGCCAAACGAGTCAATAATCCAGCGGAAGTGATCAAAGTCGGCCGTAATAACCCCGTCTACTTGCTGGCCTGTTATTTGTTCAAAAGCGTCAATAAGGGTTTCTTCGCTGTAAACGGTATACAAAGCGTTAATTTTATTTCCATTCACCCAAAGGTCGCGCGGAACCGAGGTTAGCAAAACACGATTTGTTAGTGGGTTTGCGGAAACTAAGATCATAGTGTCGGTGTTAAATCCGCCTTGGCCTCGGGCGCGCCTTCCCTCGCTTGTGTCGGTTCCTACAAGCAACACATTGATAACATCGTTTTTAAACGCAGTATCCTCTTTTCTAATGCCTGTAATTTCATCAAAGTTTTGGGATATGCTTTTTGCGAGGGGCGAGATGATGTCTATGTTTTCTTTTTTGGCAAAATCGTAAACAAAGTAGCCCAAAATGCCCCAAATGGCCAAAACTAATGCAGCTATGAAAATTCCGCCTTTGTTGCGCATACGAATAAGCATAAAGATATTTGTTTAGGGGGTCAAATTTGGTATGATTTTGATATGGCGCGAAAAATTCTGCTTATTGAAGACGATATGGCTTTGGCCAACCTATATAAAATGGAGCTCGAATCTAAGGGAAATACAGTTATACATGTTGCGGAAGGTTCCCTTGCGGTTGAGGCAGTTCGCCAAAATACTCCCGACGTGGTTTTACTTGACGTAATGCTTCCGGGTAAAAATGGTCTGGAAATCCTGCAGGAAGTTAGGGACTCGGAGGATATAAAAAACGCGAAAGTTGTAATGCTTACGAACTTTGGAAATGAAGAAAATGTCTCTACGGCTTTGGAGTTAGGTGCTTTGGACTACATCATGAAGTACAAAATTACACCTTCCGAGATGTCAGACAAAATAGCTTCACTTTTAGGCGACTCTACGGAGTCTGTCGTTAAGGTGACTGACTAACTACTTAATGAGCCCGCTGCCCATTCAAGCCCCCATAGAAATTGTGATAGAGAAGATGACTGAAGGAGTCTTTGTGATTGATAAAGATTTCAAACTTCTGATTGCAAATCCTGCGTGCAGAAAAATGCTTGGGATATCGCCTATAAAAACTATTTCTCTTTTTGACCTCATGGACGCGTTTAAAGATTATTTTCCAATTGAAGAAGTAATTTCCAAGGTTTTTAAAACCCACGAGGCCGATAAAGTTTCCGAAGTTAAAGTCGATGGAAAGTTCTTTCAAATAACCGTAATTCCCATTGAAGTTAGCGACGGAGTTCCGGGGGTGGGAGTTTTGCTGCATGATCAGACAGAAGAGCAGAACCTCCGACACCAGCACGAGGGTTTTATGGCGATGCTGGTTCACGAGCTACGCTCGCCCCTGACGGTTATAAAAGGTATGGCCGACATGTTGCTAAAAAACCCGGAAAGGTTTAATGAAGTAAAAAGAAACGAAATTTTAACTCAAATTGAGGCATCTGCTAATCAGTTGTTGGAGATGGTAAATACGACACTTGAAGACGCGCGTGAGGATGACAGCAAGTTTGAAATCCACAAAAAACCCAGTGACTTAAACACCCTGATAAAAGGTGAAGTTAAAAATTATGAAGGCTTGGCTAAGGAAAGAGGTTTAAGTTTAGCGTCTAAGCTTGACCCATCTTTAACGCCTTTTAATTTTGATCCGGCAAAAATGACGCAGGTAATGAATAATCTTCTGTCTAACGCAATAAAGTTCACGCAAGAAGGTGGCATTACCGTTACAACAAAGATTGAGAGTGGAAATTTAGTTAGGGTTGAGGTTGCAGATACGGGTGAGGGTGTGCCGGCGGATAAAAAACCTCAGCTATTTCACAAGTTTGCGCAATTACATAAATCTAATGATCCTGAAATGCCCAGCACCGGACTTGGGTTGGTCATTACCAAGGGAATTGTCGAGGCGCACGGTGGTAAAATTTGGGTTGAAGATAATAAACCCCGTGGTACGAGAGTAGTTTTCACGCTTCCTTTATAAACTTATCTCACAGCGTAACCCTATAGCGTTGACGTTATAGAATTTTGTTGCTATAATAGCCGAAACAAATCTTTCACAATCCTAGGAGTAAAGGAGCTCGAAATGGCGAGTGTTAGAATTAAGTGGTTTCACCTGGTGGGAGCTGCCTTGGCGATTGGCAGTTTCGTAGCATTTTCCTATCAGCTGAGCATGCAGGTTTGGGTTTCGCTTTTGCTCGCCGCCGGTTTATTTGCCTTTGCCGACTGCGAGGTGTACATGTGGACGCCTCTTTGGGAGGCCTGGTGGATGGGTGTGGGGCTACTTGCGACACTTGTGGGAATTGGCGCTTTTATGTGTGTCGGCTTACTCTCCATGGGCAATCCTGGCTTTGCTCCCGACCTGACTGGACTTTACATCCCAGTCATCGCGATGTTGCTGGCAGGGGTTGCGATCGGACTGGCTCAGATAAAGTTCCGGTAATAGGGCCTGACAAAACAAGATCCTTCTTTCTCACACAGAAAGGGGGATCTTGAACTTTACCCACATCCTTTTTCAGATGTTATACTTTAACTATGCCCAGAAAAACTGCTCAAATTCTCTGGTTCGAAGAAGTTTCAAAAAATAGTATATCTTTGGTTGGAGGTAAGGGCGCAAACCTTGGTGAAATGTACCGTTCTGGAATTCCCGTTCCGAACGGTTTCTGCGTTACCGCCTACGCCTATTTTGAATTTCTGAAAAAGACCTCATTACGTCAAAAGATTTTAACTGAACTTTCAGGTTTGGATACCCAGGATTCCAAAAAACTTATTGAAGCTTCAAAAAACATTAAAACCGCCATTTTAGCGGCACAAATGCCAAAAGACCTGGCTAAACTTATTGCCGAGGCATATCACGAGCTAAGTGGTGAGTTTGATAAGAGGGTGGCAGTACGCTCATCTGCTACGGCCGAGGATTTGCCCGATGCTTCGTTTGCAGGTCAGCAGGAAACTTACTTAAACATTCAAGGTGCAAAAGACGTTATTAAGTCTGTTCAAAAGTGTTGGGCGTCTCTGTTTGAAGCGCGCGCGATTTTTTATAGAACCGAAAATAAATTTAATCATATGAAGGTGGGAATTGCCGTTCCCATTCAGCTAATGGTGCAGTCCGAGGTTTCTGGAATAATGTTTACGGTTAATCCTATTACGAACAGTTCGAGCGAAGTTTCAATTGAAGCGGCTTATGGTTTGGGTCAGCCCATTGTTTCAGGTGAAATAACTCCAGACCAGTTTATTGTAAGCAAAGAAACGGGAAAAATTACGAAAAAACAAATTGTAAAGCAGACCTGGCAGCTTACAGATGCGGGCGAGGTAAAAGTTTCAAAGGCCTACCAGGAGAAACAAAAGCTTGATGACAAACATGTGATTGAACTGGCTAAACTTGGTATGAAAGTGGAAAAGCACTATGGCAGGCCGCAGGATATGGAGTGGGGATATCAGGACAAAACTCTGTATATTGTTCAGTCCAGGCCGGTTACTACGTTGAAAATGGGAGGTAATGTTGTAGGAGAGATTAAAATTTCTGACGAGAAGAATGCCAAGCTGCTACTTGAGGGCTTGGGAGCCTCACCGGGAGCTGTTAGTGGGCCTGTACGAATTATTAAGTCGTCTGGAGAAATTACAAAAATTCAACCGGGCGATATTTTAGTTGCCGAAATGACTAACCCTGATTATGTTCCAGCAATGAAACGGGCAGCTGCAATTCTCACTGATAAGGGAGGAAGAACTTCACATGCCGCAATTGTAAGTCGTGAGCTTGGGATTCCAGCTGTAGTTGGGGCCGGCGAGGCCACAAAAATACTACAAGATGGTGAAATTATTAGTGTTGATGGTTCAAATGGAAAGGTGTTTGAGGGAAACATTGTGGTTGCGTTAAGTAAAAAAGAAAGTATATCTTCCATTTCGGAAGAAAGTATCAAAACTGCAACAAAGGTTTATTTGAATCTTGCCGAACCCGAACTTGCAGACCTGCATGCAAAAAGAAATGTTGATGGTATTGGGTTATTGCGCGCTGAATTTATGATAGCTCACATGGGCACACACCCGAGGAAATTTGTGCAGGAGGGAAGGCAAAAGGAGTTTATAAATCACATGGCTAAAGGTTTAGAGACCTTTGCCAAGGCCTTTCACCCCAGACCCGTTGTCTATAGGACAACAGATTTTAGGACAAATGAATACCGAAATTTAAAGGGTGGGGCTCAGTTTGAAACTGAAGAACCAAACCCAATGATAGGTTTTAGAGGGGTTTCCAGATACTTGGACGATGCAGATGTCTTTAAAATGGAAATCGAAGCTATAAAAATTGTCCGTAATAAAAAAGGCTACAAGAATTTATATGTAATGCTACCGTTTGTTCGAACGGTTGAACAGCTAAGGGAGGTAAAAAAGTTAATGGCCTCATTTGGATTAAGAAGGAGTAGTAATTTTAAACTTTGGATGATGGTGGAGATTCCCTCTAATGTTATTTCGTTGGAAGAGTTCCTAGACGAGGGGGTTGATGGGGTTTCAGTAGGAACAAATGACTTGACCATGCTTATATTAGGAGTTGACAGAGATAATGAGAAAGTAATAAGTGTTTACAATGAGTTGGATCCGGCCATGTTGTGGTGTTTGGAAAAAGTTATCACTACGGCGAAAAAATATAAAGTTACTTCCTCTATTTGTGGACAGGCCCCTTCTGAGTATCCCGATTTGGTGAAAAAACTTGTTGGTTGGGGAATGACCTCGGTTTCCATAAGCCCTGACGTAATAGATAAAACGCGAAAGATCATTTATGATGCCGAACAGGGCTTGCTGAAAAGAAAATCCAAGAAGTAAGGTAGGAAGAAAAAAACTATAATGCCCAAAATCTCTAATATTTCATGCCATAAGATAGTAAACTCCCGGGGAGACTGGACTGTTATGACCAAGGTTACGCTTGATGACGGGTCGGTGGGGGTTCAAAGCGTTCCGGAGGGCGCTTCAAAAGGAAAAAAAGAGGCGGTGGACATTTTGCCCGAAAAATCCGTGGATTTAGTCTCAAATGTAATAAACGCGGCGCTATTGGGAAAAGACCCATTTAATCAGGGCAATATAGACAAAACTTTGGTGGAAATTGACGGAACGGAAAATAAAAGGCATCTTGGAGCAAATAGCATTTTGTCTGTTTCTTTGGCTGTAAGCAAGGCTGCGGCCGCTTCAAAAGGAACGCCCCTTTACAAATATCTAAGGGAAATTTTTGATCCAGGGAATAACGAATACACAATTCCAACACCTGCCTTTAATATTTTAAATGGCGGAAAGCACGCGAATAATAAATTAAGCTTTCAGGAGTTTATGGTAATGCCTGCTAAAAAAGTTCCGTTTGATAAAGCATATGAAATGGGTGTAAACATTTACCATGATTTAGAGAAAAACCTTGCGAAAGCTGGTATGGATATTGATGTTGGAGATGAGGGAGGGTTTGCGCCAAATGGCTTAACACCAAAACTGGCTCTTGAGTTTATAAAAGAATGTGCAGCTGAAAGAAGCAAACCCGGAGGCAATGTTTTTTTTGGAATTGATGTGGCGGCCGACTCTTTTAAGGAAATTTTGAATTACTTTATTGAAGAGGAGGGCTTGCATTTAAATAGCGAAGGCTTAGCTGATTATTACCGCGATTTGTTGAAAGATTTTCCGCTTATTTATCTGGAGGATCCGTTTCAGGAAGAAGATTTTGCGGCATGGAAGAAGTTTTACAATGAGTTTTCCGAGACCTTGATGATTGTTGGTGATGATTTAACGGTTACGAACCCCTCAGTGCTGGAGCAAATTATTCCCATGAAGTTAATAAACGCGGTTATTGCCAAACCTAACCAGATCGGAACCTTAACTGAAACTTTTGAGTTTATAAAAATCGCTAAAGATAATAATCTGCAAGTCATAGTTTCACATAGGAGTGGGGATACGGCCGAAGATACGTTTATTGCAGATCTTGCGGTGGCGGTAGGGGCTGAATTCATGAAATCCGGCGCGCCGGCAAGAGGTGAAAGAGTGGCTAAGTACAATAGGCTGCTTGAGATTTTTCTAGAGCTTAGTTCAAACTAGTTTTAATCAGTCATCTCCTTCTTATAAACAAGATTTTCGTAAATGGCAAAGGTAGGGCCTTCCAAAACTGGAATTTCCTGCGGCTTTTCATATTTTGATAAACTCTGCGGAAGTTTAATGTAAATGTAGTATCTTACGTCGCCGTAAATCCATTCGTGGGGTTTCATATAATATTTCACAAGCCTGTACTTTTCGTTTGAGTTATAAGTAGAAAGCCCCTTTGTATCGATAAAGCCTTTAATTTCTTTCCAGTTTCGGTAGTAAGGAAATCCAAATATTCCTTTAACCTCCTCACCCCCAGCAACATTTCTAGGCATTTGACCGAAGATATAACTTTTTGAATTCCACGGGTACTCAGGGGATGTATCTATGAAAGCCTTGAAATTAAAGGAGAGAGCAGACACTACTACAACTAGCACCAAAGCTGCAACCCCTGCTGTAAGAGTCTTCTTCGTACTTTTTAGACTTGTAAACTCGATGCCAACCAGTATAAAAAGTGGTATGAAGAAGTTGTAGATATGAGTAAGGGGCAAATTCATAAAAACTGCGTAAGAAGTAAAAGAAACTAGAAACCAAAGTTCAATTAGATTTTTAAACGAAGGTATAGTTTTTGTCATTTTCATCAAGAAATTAAGAATCAGCAAACAAAGAATCAAAGTAGATGAGTAAATTAAAATTGGATTAGAAGCTTGTAAATAAAATCGTAGAAGAATTAGCGCGAGTGTTAGAAGCCAACTGGTTTTTTCGAGTTTCGATGCATTTTTCATAAAACCTATCCAAACCGCTAGAAAACCCAACCCGTATAAAACCAGCAATTCTTTTGGATGGTATATGAAAAGCAGTTTTACCGAATAAAATATTGAATCGTGTGAGGTTCCGGAAGAAATTCGCTCCCCTAGTAAAAAGAAGAACGTTGTTTTAAACGTTGGTGTGAGGATAAACGGAATGTAAAAACTCCCCGCTATAGCGCCCACAATGATCAGATACTTAAACAACGCCCTAAAGCTTTTCGTAAAGGCTAGTATGAAGATTATGGGCAAAATAAAACTTAGGGAATCGTAATGAAAAAGAAGCGAAACAGCTGACAAAATTGCAGAAATGTTTAAAAACTTCTCTTTACGCTGCTGAAAGTACAAATGTAAGGTGTAGATTGCCAGGAGGCTAAAGAGCATCACAAAAGTTTGATACTGAACAATTCTTGCGAAGGCAATAAGTAAACCTGACGTTGCAAGTAAAAGTGTAGTTATGATCGCTGCGTTTTTGTTAAAGCATTTTGCAATTATTGTGTAGGCGACGATGAGAAGAGCAATTCCTGCGAGGGCAAAAGGAAGTCTTTGATAAAACTCGGGGCGGGGAGAGTCGAGAAAGAAAAAGTTCATAATTTTGGAAATAATAAACTGCCCGGGCCCAATGGTTCGTGTGAGGAGGAAAGTAACAAAGCTTCTCTCATCCCAAAAATAGTTTTGGGCCACTACCTCATCGCCCTGAAAGTCCGAATACCCAAGATTAAAAAGTCTAAATAATACCCCAACTGCTAGAATAAGTGGTAGCATGCAGCAATTCTATTACAGGTTGAACTTTGTGCACAAATTATTGATTTTAACGATTTTGTTTTTGTTCGTGCGAACGGTTGGGCTTGGTAGCGACATAGCCAATTCCGACGCCACAAGATGGCATAGACGGACAGAAAATTTTATTTCCGCAATCGCGAACTTTGATTTTGCTTCAACCTACCAGCACTATCAGCCCGGCGTAACTTTAATGTGGGTCAGCATCCCCGCCAAACACTTTGTCTATAAAGGACTTTTGGAGCATGCCGACTACTTTCCCACGATCAACATGGTTGGGCAGGCAAGTATAGTGGGGGTTTTGACTATTCTTTTTGCGGCCCAGTTATTTGCCTTGCGCAAGCTGTACGGTGAAAAAACTGCGGTGATTTATGGTTCACTTCTTGCTCTAGAACCTTATTTGATAGGAGTTGACCGTTGGTACCATGTTACTTCCCTTGAGATTTACTTTGGTTTTACCGCGTTTTTGGCTTTGCTGTTATGGCTTAAGGATCAGAACAGAAAACTACTTTTACTCTCCGCGGCACTTCTTTCACTTTCGGTTTTGGCCAAATTCACTTCGCTTATACTTCTCCCACTTTTTGTATTTATAATTTTTCGTACGAACAAAAAGAGGTTAGTGGAATTTTTGCTTGTTTTTCTTTTGAGTTTGTTTGTCCTGTTCCCAGCTTTGTGGGTTGCTCCGCTAACCGTTTTCCAAAATGTAAAAGAAGCACTTCTCGGAGCCGTTACAAATGAAATTAGAGGAGAATCTGTTATTTTACCAGGGTCGTTTTACTACGCCGCTATTTTGCTATTTAAACTAAGCCCGCTAACGCTGCTTTTCTTTGGGCTTGCGATGCTTAAGAAAATAAAAGCTTCCTACGTGTTTGCTTACCTCGGGATTTATTATCTGTTCCTCTCCGTTGCAGGTCAAAAAATTGATAGGTACGCCTTGGTTTTTATTCCTCCGATTATTCTTATTGTCTCACTTTATCTTTCGGAGCTGTCGTTTAAAAAACTTTCTGTCTGTCTATTCGGAGTCCTTTTATTTTTCGTTTATGTTGCACACATTTACCACCCGGTTTATTCGGCGTATTACTCACCGATTCTTGACGGGTTTAATGGCGCTATGAAGGTTCAAGTTTATGATAATAGCGGTGAATATTTTGCCCAGACCGCGAGCTACTTAAATTCTATTGGGCCAGATGCTGTTGTGTACGTTCCGGATAATATTGAGTCGTTTTTGTTTTACTTCAAAGGAACCGTTGTTCGCGAATTTAATCCAGACGTTGATTATGTAATTAGATCTGTCGATTGGAACAGGCGCCAGGTGTGGGATGAAAATTGTCCTCAAATCGAAAAAATTTTTGGCCCTAGCAACATCTCAATTGTTACGATCTTTAAGTGCGAAAAGGCTGCAACCGCGGGAGTAATACTTGGACACGTGTATTGGAACGGTAAATTTTCCGAGCGTTCCATTCGAAGATTGGAAGAGGGAATCAAGATTTTTAAACAGTACAAAGTAGATTACCTTATTACAACCGGTGGGGCGGGGCTTTTTAATGACTCGGAAATACCCATGGGAGTTTTGATGAAAGATTATTTAGTAACAAGAGGTGTACCGCAGGATAAAGTTTTTGTTGAGCAAACTTCGATGAACACAGACGAAAACGCCCTGGGTGCGCTTGAGATTTTAAAAGCCCACGATATAAAAGATGTTGTAATAATAACTTCAGCCGATCATATGACAAGAGCAAAACTTATTTTCCAGGATATTTTTCCGGACGACTACAAATTAAATTATGCAATCTCCGACTACTTTATTGGCGCGTGGAGCATTTGGGATTTTGTGTGGCATATTGGCGGGTGGGGGAAATATTTTCTGGCAAAGCTTATTTGATTGGGTAGGCGGCGTAATCTTGAGCAAGTTGAGTTTCTATGTTTGCGGCTTCATCCTCACTTAAATTTTCAAACCTTTTTCTAATTGGCCTAATAGAGTTGCTGCTACAGGCAATTGCCACATTTATCTTATGCTCTTTCATTTGTGGGATTATTTCGTCTAAAAGTTCGTTTACCCTTTTATTGACATCAACTAAACTTTCTCCATTTGGGGCAGGCTTTTTCCAGCCCCGCCTTACTTCCGCTAAACCTTTCGGATCTTCAAGCTGCATTACAAGCTTGCTTGTCCCTTGCCAGTCTCCATAACTTCTTTCCCGAAGTCTTTTATCAAGAATTGTTTCTAAACCTTGCGCATGGAGATTTTTTGACATCGCTATCTGCATCGTTTTGTAAGTGCGCTTTTGGTCAGAAGAAATAAGCATTTGAATTTTTTTGTCCGCTAACTTCTCTGCTAAAACTTCCGCCTGCTCGACACCCTCGTCTGTTAAATCAACATCACGCCAGCCGCTAAAAAGAAGGTCTAGATTGTCCTGGCTTTGGCCATGTCTGAAAACATATAAAATCGGGGTATCTAAAGGTTCGTCCTTGGGAAGTGGAGTCGTGTGGCGGTAAGTTAAAAAGCTGATAGCCTCATCAACCTTTTCTTTTCCATATTTTTCGTATAATTGTGGCAACTCGGGCAAGCTCATCTACTAAATATTAACACAAGCTGTTAGAATAAAGTTTATGTTTACCGCCACTGTTGGCTATCTAACACACCTCGCTACAAAAATACCCGTCACTATATTTGTTACAGTAGGGGCATTTGTTGAGGAAGTTATAGCGCCTATTCCATCACCCTTAGTTATGACCTTAGCAGGCTCCATTGCTGAGGCCCAGGGCAGGCCTGTGGTGTTTTTGCTACTGTTAGCATTGCTTGGTGCAGCGGCAAAAACTCTTGGTAGCTGGGTAGTCTATTTTGTTTCCGATAAGGCGGAGGATCTAGTTTTAGGAAAGTTCGGGAAATTTTTAGGGGTTTCGCATAAAGAGGTTGAAGGAATTGGTAAACTTCTTAGCGGTGGTATAAAAGATGATCTAATTCTATTTTTACTTCGCGCCATTCCAATTGTTCCAACCGCTCCAGTGTCAATCGTAAGCGGCCTGCTAAAACTTAAACTTCGTACGTACCTAAACTCAACGTTTTGGGGAACTTTAGTTCGAAATATCTTGTACTTATATTTAGGTTTTAGTGGCTTTACAACACTGGAGAGTTTGAACGAAGGTTTGGAAACATGGGAAAGTGTGGGCTACGTAATAATATTTGCTCTTTTAGCAGTTCTTGTGATTTGGTTTTATCAAAGGAGACGTTCTGGTGGGGGAGATAGCTTTATAGAAAATCTACAAAAAAGGTTTAAAAGATAGTATTAGATGTACCGTCTTATGACCCCGGTAACTTTTCCTTGAATTCTAATGTTTTTCGCATCTTCAATTATCGGATCCATTGTGTCGTTGGCGGGTTGGAGTCTCACTTTTCCACCCTTTTCACGGTAGAAGGTTTTTAGAGTTGCAAATTCGTTGTGAAGTAAAGCCACCACTATATCGCCGTTATTTGCCGTTTCTTGCTGCTGAATGACCACATTATCGCCGTTAAAAATACCCTCTTTAATCATGGAATCGCCTTTAACCTGAAGAACGTAACAGCGCTTTGTTTGCGAAACTAGGTCTGGAGCTACAGTTACGGTTTCTAAGGGGTTCTCAAGAGCCTCAATTGGCTCACCTGCGGCAATGTAGCCCACTAGTGGAAGCTGAATTCCTTGCAATGACGCTTCAATTGTTTGATCCAAAACCTCAATTCCTCTAACTGTGCCCTCAAACCTTCTAATGACGCCTTTTCTGGCCAGTGTTTGCAAGTGTTCGTGGACGGTGGCAAGGGACGAAAGGTTCATGGCATTGGCAATTTCTTGAAGGGTGGGCGAAGTTCCATTTTTCTGAATGTATTGAGAGATAAAGTTTAAGATTTCTTTTTGGCGTTTATAAAGTGTAACTGGACTCATTTGTGTTTCTTTCGGTATATTCATATTAGCGAACTTTTACCGAAGATGTCAAGAGGTTTTGATGTTACAATAAATCAGTGTTTAAGCTAGTTTCCGATTACAAACCAACGGGAGACCAACCAACTGCGATAAAGCAGCTAACTGAAGGTTTGAAAAAGGGTGAAAGGCACCAAACTCTTCTCGGGGTTACAGGTTCGGGCAAAACTTTTTCGATTGCCAACGTTATTCAAAATGTTCAAAGACCAACGCTCATTATTTCGCATAACAAAACTTTGGCAGCCCAACTTTATCAAGAATTCCGAGATTATTTTCCGGAAAATGCCGTTGAATATTTTGTAAGTTACTACGATTATTACCAGCCCGAATCCTACATTCCTCAAACCGACACTTACATTGAAAAAGATGCTGACATAAATCAGGAAATAGATAAACTTAGGCTTTCGGCAACAACCTCACTTATGACGAGAAAAGACGTAATTATCGTTTCGTCTGTTTCATGCATTTACAATTTAGGTTCTCCTGCTGAGTACTCAAAAGTTGCGCTAGGTTTAGTTGGCGGCATGAAACTTCGCCAAATGGATTTGCTAAAACGATTAGATCAGCTTCATTACGAAAGAAACGAGTTTGAGTTTAAGCGCGGCACTTACAGGGTTCGCGGAGATGTGGTTGACGTTTTTCCGGCGTATCAGGATTATGGTGTACGGCTGGAGCTTTTAGGCGATACTTTAGTTTCAGTTACTCATTTTGATCCTTTGACGGGAACCAGAATAGACCGCAGTATCTTGCCTACAGAGCGACGTGGAAGCCATTCAAGATCGCTAACCCAAGACGAACAGGATTATACTGAACATCGGATGAAAGAAGGGAATTGGGGAGTAATTTACCCTGCCAAGCACTATATTACCGCGGAAGAACGAAGAGAGGGGGCAATAAAACAAATTGAAAAAGATTTGGAATTGCGGGTTGAAGAATTAAATAAATCCGGTAAGGCAATTCAAGCTTATCGTTTACAGCAAAGAACAAAATACGATTTGGAAATGATTCAGGAAATCGGGTATTGCAAAGGAATTGAGAATTATTCGCGGTATTTTGATGGCCGGCAGCCTGGAGAAAGCCCTTACACACTGCTTGATTTTTTTCCAAAAGATTTTCTAGTTATTATTGACGAGTCTCATATTACAATCCCGCAGATCCGCGGAATGTACAACGGAGATTACGCGCGAAAGAGCAATCTTATTGAATATGGTTTTAGGCTTCCTTCCGCCGCCGACAACCGTCCTTTAAATTTTGATGAATTTCAGCGAAAAATAAATCAAACTATTTATACCAGCGCTACACCTGCTGATTGGGAGATGAGCATGTCCATTGGAAATGTTGCTGAACAGCTTATTCGTCCAACCGGCATTCCTGATCCTAAAGTTACGGTTTTGCCAACAAAAGGTCAGATAGAGGATTTGGAGGCAAGGATTAAAGATAAGGTTTCAAAAGGCCAAAGGGTTTTAGTTACAACCTTAACGAAAAGAATGGCCGAAGAGCTTTCGTCGTTTTTGCTTGAAAAAGACATTAAAGTTACTTATTTACACTCTGACATTGAGACCCTGGAAAGAACTAACATTTTAGATGACTTAAGGCGGGGAAATTACGACGTTTTGGTTGGAATTAACTTATTAAGGGAAGGTTTGGATTTGCCCGAAGTTTCGCTGGTTGCCATTTTAGATGCGGATAAAGAAGGCTTTTTGCGATCTGAGAGGTCTTTGGTTCAAACCATGGGCCGTGCTGCAAGGCATTTGGAGGGTGAGGTTATAATGTACGCTGATAATTTTACCGACAGTATGAAAAGTGCCATTGCCGAGGTAGACAGACGAAGAGCTCTTCAGGAAAAGTACAATAAAGACCGTGGCGTAAAACCAACCCAGATCGAAAAACCTTTCAGAGAAAAACTAATAGACGAACTACTTGAGGAGCAACTTGAGTCTAAGAAACTGGGCAAAGATATAGATGAGATTGATTTTGCCCAACTGCCGCCAAATGAGATCAAAAAGGAAATCAAGCGCCTAACCGAAATGATGAAGTACGAAGCCGAGACACTAAATTTTGAAAAAGCGGCTCTTTTGAGAGACAAAGTTAGAGGTATTAAGAAATACCTCGAATAACCCAAACTCCTTGACTCTAGGCTACCATTGAAGTTAAATGAAGCCAGCGTAAATTCCCCTGCCATCGCGTTTAATGAATTTTAAAAAGCTTTTAAACAGTTCTATAGCTGCTTTGATTGGTATTGTTATTTTTGTTGGCCGAAGTGTTTTGCTACCGTTTGAAAAAATTGTCAGGTTTTCGGCCAAGATTAAATTAAAGCCAAAAAGATTTCCTAAACTTAAATTCAAATTCCCAAAAATCAAAAGCCCTATTCGTAAACTTAGGCTTAATTCAAACCTAAAGCCGATTTCAAAGAAAATTCGCAAATTTTACAAAAAATTAATACCACATGTTTTGAAGATCGCAGTGTTTGCTGTGGAGGCCGTTAAGAAATTGCAGCCCCAATTCACAAATTTGGTCAAAGAATTAAAAAAGGGCAAAAAAAGTAAAATTGTTAGAAAGGTTAGAAAAACGCTTAAGGGTAGCAGGTACGCGCCTTTTGTTCTCGGAATTATTTTCTCGCTTTTGTTTATTTATACACCTTTTAGAGTTTATATCTGGTACCGCGAACTTCCGCGCCCGGAACTTCTTTCACAAGTAAATCATAAATCCACACGCATTTTAGATAGGCAGGGCCACCTTCTTTACGAAATCTATGTTGACAAAAACTATGACCCGGTTTCGCTTGATAAAATTCCCCAACATGTTATTCAGGCAACTTTGGCTATAGAAGATAGAGGTTTTTATTCTCACATTGGTGTGGACTTTAGGGCAATGTTACGGGCTGCATGGAATAATCTTTTCAATGGTGGTTTGCAGGGTGGCTCAACTATAACTCAACAATTGGTAAAAAACGTGCTCCTTGATCCTGAAAGAACAATATCGCGAAAAACTAAGGAAATAGTTGTGGCTTTAATGGCCGAGCAAGCCTACACAAAAGACGAAATTCTTGAGATGTACTTAAATAACATTTCTTATGGAGGCACAGCTTGGGGAATTCAGTCAGCCTCGCAAAAGTTTTTTGGAAAAAATGTTGAAGATTTAAATCTGGCAGAAGCGGCCTTTCTTGCTGGCCTTCCTTCGTCACCATCTTCTTTTTCGCCTTTTACGGGGAATGTAAGGGCGAGTAAGCAGAGGCAGACGCAGGTTTTAGAGCAGATGGTTGAGTTAGGATACGCGAGCCGGGCAGATGTGGATTTGGCTTTAGCAGAAACCCTAAACTTCTCGCCACAGACAGAATACATAAGAGCGCCCCATTTTGTTAATTTCATCCGCGACCAACTGGAGCATGAATACGGAACCCGTCTGGTAAATTTAGGCGGTCTTACAATTACAACAACTCTAGATTTGGATTTGCAAAACAAGGTTCAGGATATTGTGACAAGCGAAGTGGTTAATAACTCGTATCTTAACTTTTCAAACGGGGCGGCGCTGGTTTTAGACTCAAGAAATGGTGAAGTTTTAAGCTATGTTGGCTCCACGGACTTTTTCAGCGACACAATTGACGGAGAAGTAGATATTATTACGGCTTTCAGACAGCCAGGTTCTTCAATCAAGCCTCTAACCTACGCCTTAGCTTTAGAAAACGGGTTTACGCCCGCAACCGTTATAGAAGACGAAAAGATTACCTTTAGTTTTCCAGGTTCTGCACCCTACACGCCAGTAAACTACGATGGGAGATATCACGGGAAAGTTACGTTAAGGCAGGCGCTTGCCAATTCGTACAATATACCGGCGGTAAAAGTGGCAAACACTTTAGGACCTGACAAAATTGTAGAATTTGGCAAAAAGCTGGGATTTCAAAGATGGGAAGTTGACGGATCGTATGGAATTTCCATTACTTTGGGTGGAAAAGAAATAAGACTTTTGGATCTAGCGAACTTGTACGCCACTTTTGCGCGTAGTGGCGAGTACAAAAAGGTTGAGCCAATTTTATCTATAAAAGACGCTAACGGTTATGAAATTTACAATGCTGAATCCGAGGGCCGTGGGCTTATTTCAAAAGGGGTTTCGTATTTAATCTCAAATATTCTGTCGGATAACAATGCAAGAAGCGCGGCGTTTGGCCCCAATAGCACTTTAGTTATACCAGGCCATCAGGTTGCGGTAAAAACCGGAACTACAGATTCCAAACGTGATAACTGGACATTTGGTTATACGCCCTCTTTTACGGTTGGAACGTGGGTGGGAAATAACGACAACACCCCGATGAACCCAATACTCAGTTCGGGACTTTCGGGAGCATCGCCTATCTGGAATAAAATAATGCTAGTTCTCTTAGAGGGAAAGCCAAATGAGCCTTTTGAAGCCCCCTCCAACGTCTTTGTAAAAGTTGACCCAGAATGTGATAATAGAAGTGAAGTATTTGTTAAGGGTTCTGCCCCCGCACACCTGTGCGATCCCTCCGATGATAACAAAAAGGATGATAACGATGATTAATTCTTTGATTGGGGGTGAACTTTGTGAATAGATTTAGACAAGGTTTAAACAATTTCATGGCTTCTATAAGAAGGGATAACCCCGAAGCAAACTGGGGAAATCTTCTTACCGGAGTCGTAATTCTTGTTCTTATTGCCGCTTTTAGCATTTGGTACTTTGGTAACACTTCCGAAGACAGAGGCGGGTTACTTAACGAAATCTTCAACGCGCAGGAAACTCAAACAGAAGAAACCGCAGGCACCCCTAACATAGTTACAGTTCAGGCTGGCGAGGGGCTTTGGCAGGTAGCAGAAAGAGTTTGTGGTGATGGAGAAATGTACAACCTCATTGCTGCAGAAAATGGCCTAAGCGTTTGGTCGGAGATAAGTGAAGGACAAGAACTTACCGTAAGCTGTAATTATTAATAAGATTGAAAGACAGTTCACCTGCTCAACTGGTTTTGGTTGGAAAGTAGTGGAACTAAACTAACAAACTTAAATATAAGGGTATTTCAAAAGCTTAATGGTGAAGATTCAGACGTCGTCACCGATAAGCTTTTTAGGAAGTACCTTTCAGAAATTGTTTTTAACGATTTTGAGTTGCCGCTGCACTATCAACTTCGTTTAGACAATTTTGTTAAAGAAGTTGTGAGAAACAACGATATAGGTGGTTTGCTGGAGTATTTTTCAGAGGCTTTGGGTTGTTGTGCCTTTAGTTTAGGCAAAAAGAGCGTAAAACTACGCGGCTTAAGGTATTTAGAAACTCACGATGAGGTTGGCAAGGTTCTGAATTTTCTTGAAAACCCAAAGAAGATCTGGAATTTTATTGAAGACAACTTTTCGCTTTACCCGACACTTGTAACAAATCACATTAATATAAGTTCATCTAGGCTTAATAACGTGGCTTTCATCTATAAAGAGTTTGGAAATCGCAGGCTTGGGCTTGTTGGGCTTTTCCCGATGGATTTTAAGCTTGCTGTTAGCTTTTTTGAGTTCCTCCGCTTCCATGTATAATTTTCTTAATGTCCATAAGAATCGTCAAAGTAAAATCTGTTGAAAAACAGGCCGAGTACGTTATAAACCTGTTAAACAAATTTAACGATTATTTATTACTTCTTTCCGGTGGTAAATCTCCTGAAGAACTCTATTTTCAGATGGCTAATAACGATAGTTTCAAACTGCCACGAGACACCGCACAGGTTGATGACCGCTGGGGAACCTTTCCCATGCATGAGTTTAGTAACTATAGAATGATTAAGGACTCGGGCTTACTGGTTCGCATAGAAAGAGAAGGTAGAAGGTTTCATCCTATGCTAATAGGCGAAAACACTGTTGAAAAGACCTCGATACTTTACGCGTCAAAGCTATCTGACCTTTTTGTTGAATACGCTGGAAGAATAATTGGAGTTTTTGGGGTAAGTGAGGCTGGACATATTGCGGGTATTGTTCCGGACAGTCCAGCTATTGCTTCAGAAGAGTTAGTGATTGGATATAAAAGTGGGGATAAATACGGTGAAAGAGTTACCTTAACCCTTAATACCATAAGAAATCATGTTGATGTTGCCATTGTGCTTTTGAATACCAAAGAAAAACTTAAAGCTTTTGAGGATATAATGAGAGAAGAAGAAATTGCTAAGTTTCCGGCGTTAGTTTTTAAAGAAATGGAAGATGTGGAGGTAATATGTATATCTCAATAGATTTAGGCGGAACAAATACACGGGTTGCCTCCTCGAAAGATTTGAAGGAGATTTATAAGATTGAAAGGTTTTTAACGATACCTGATATTGAAGGATTAAGAAAGTCCGTTCATCAAGCAATTTCTAAAGTTATTGATGGTGAGGAGGTTGAATATGTATGTATTGGAGTTCCGGGAGCGATCGATAGATATGAGAGAAAGGTTCTTAGAATACCCCGCATCCCAGGTGTAAAAGACATGCCTTTTGAAGAATTCTTTGGAGTTGAGAAAGGTGCCAATCTGATTGTAGAAAATGACGCCGCACTAGCTGGACTTGGGGAAGCTATAAGAGGTCAAGGAAAGAACTACAGAGCGGTTGCATACTTAACTTTAAGCACTGGCCTTGGCGGCACATTAATTTTGGATAAGAAAATACTCAACACGCCTAGAAATTTGGAGCCGGGTAGACAAGTCATATTAGAAGGCGGAAGAAGATTTCCTAATAGGGAAGTTCCCAAAGGACATTTTGAAGCTTATGCTTCAGGCTCAGCTCTTAGAGAATTTTATGGGGTTGATCCCGAAACTTGCGAGGATCAGAAGGTTTGGGATGAGTTTGGAAGGCATGTGGCTTCCGGAATAATTAATTTACAAGCTTTGTGGAGCCCGCAAATAGTTATTCTTGGAGGGGGAGTGTCTAATCAGTTCGAAAAGTTTAAAGATGCGATGTTTAAAGAGATTGAGGAAAACATTGTCGAGATTCCCAAAGTCGTGAAATCAGACCTTGGTGATATAAATGGGGTTTTAGGCGGCTTCGATTTGATAAACGAAATGGTAAGAAAAAACTAAGGACAGTTCAAAGAATGAACTGCCCTTTGGCACGAGTGCCATAGTTTTGCACTGATTTTTAACGACTCTCAGTTACAAACCTTTCATTAAGATCCTCCATAACTTTCCTGTAGGCAGCATATTCAAGCTGGCTGTAAGGTAGCATGGCACATCCGAAGGATCCTTGTTCGCGCATCAGCATAGCTTTTAGCTGGGCCTTTTTACGAGTGCTGTCCCAAGCTGGGTTGTCAAACATGTCTACGCCCTCAGAAAACATCCCCTCTGGCGTAATGGAGTACGCCATCGCCGACACGATCGGCAAGCAGTACACCCCAGTTACGGCTGTGTTGATAGGCACAGGCATGAGAGGCATGTTATGGCTGCCACGCGCGTCACCCGCAACATATGGCGCTACCGTAAAGGGTGACATAAGCTCTTCTGGTGCAGGGAAGATGCCTTGTGTGCGAACGAGCCCTACGGGATCATCCTTACCCTTGTAGACACCGGCAATCGAATGGAGTCTGTCGGTGGATGTCGATGCCACCTGTTGGTGCGGGTATCGGTTGGAGTGGATCGCTAAAATCCCATACTCATCTTCTCCACGAAGTAGCAACTTCAGTTTGGGAAGTTCCTTCCCACCGTCGAGCCTGATTACCCTGTCAACATTCTTTCCTGGTTCAACATGCTCCATATCAATCATGGTGAAAGTGAACCCATCAAGCATATTTGGTAACATCAAGCCGGCAGCCATGTCGGGATCGGTGAAAACCTTTCCGAACAGGAAGTTGAAAATGCCTGGCCCACACTTGTCGGCTGTCACCACCATGAATGTTTCGGCTGGGCGTTCCGGGGCGTCTGTGGCGAAGGTGATTGAAGCGACACCAGGCCCTGCCCCTCGGACATTTCCAGATGGCGCGCTTGTGAGCAAGTCTTGCTTTGCTCCATAGAGACCTTGCGTTTTTGCAATGTCCCCGGCCCGATCCAACGCTTTCCATGCAAGAT
>Ga0209542_10003910_pt1 | contig 31321 bp, 29 predicted proteins | sample RifCSPhighO2_01_FD_184028 | JGI IMG/M metagenome (GOLD analysis project Ga0209542, IMG submission 184028) | Soil microbial communities from Rifle, Colorado - Rifle CSP2_plank highO2_0.1 (SPAdes) (version 2) | ecosystem: Environmental > Terrestrial > Deep subsurface > Rock core/Sediment ... | reverse complement strand
GGCTACAGGAATCCTGGAGCGCTCCTCCAATGTAGGCATGGTAAAAGTAGGTGAGCTTTTGGGGAAAGAGAGGTTATTGGAATACATAAAAAACTTTGGAGTAGGTGCCTACTCCAATATTGATCTTGAAGATGAAGAAGTACCAGATATAAGACCAACTGATAAGTGGTATGACATAGATTATGCCACTGCTACATTTGGCCAAGGTATAGCACTAACCGCCATTCAAATGTTAAAAGCAGTAGGAGCTCTAGCCAACGATGGAAAAATGATGGAGCCCCATGTCGTGAAAGCCATAATAAATCCTGACGGTAAAAAAATCGAGATAGAACCAAAAGTAGATAAACGACTGTTCTCACCAGAAACGGCTCATATTTTATCCGAAATGCTGGTCTCGGCTGTAGACAATGGTGAAGCAAGATTTGCTAAGCCCAAAGGATATAGGATAGCCGGCAAGACTGGAACGGCCCAAATACCCATAGCCGGCCACTACGATAGCGAAAAAACTATAGCCTCCTTCGTCGGATATGCCCCAGCCTCAAATCCCAGATTCGTCATGTTGACCACTTTAAAAGAGCCCTCATCTTCCCCTTGGGGTTCTGAAACCGCCGCACCCCTTTTCTTCACTATCGCCCGGGAAATTTTCAAATATTATGGTATCCCCCCGGAAAATTAAGGGATTATGGTATAATATTTAGAGCTTAATCATGCTCCAAATCCTTAAAAACTATATCCATTTTCTGACAGCTCTCCTTGCTGTTTTTTTCTATGGCTCCAAAGCATCCAAAATGACAGTTATTGGCATTACCGGTACTGACGGCAAAACATCAACAACTGAACTGCTTTATCATATACTTCTAGAATCAGGGAAAAAAGTATCTATGATATCTACTGTTCGGGCAGTTTTGGGAGGAAATGAATATGACACAGGATTTCATGTTACAACTCCATCCCCCTTTACCCTGCAAAAATATATAAAAAAAGCTTACGAATTAGGAAGTAGATTCTTGGTGCTGGAAGTCACTTCTCATGCTTTGGATCAGGCACGAACAACAGGTACGAGTATAGATATAGCAGTTATCACCAATATTTCCCACGAACACATCGATTACCATAAAACATTTGAGAATTACAAAGAAGCCAAAGCAAAAATACTAAAAGGGGTAAAGTACAGTATTCTTAACGCCGATGATAAAAATTTCGATTATTTCCAAAAAAAAGCTGATGGAAAAATTATTACATTTGGACTGGGCAAAAAAGCCGACTTTACCAAAGAATCATTTCCCTTTAAATCAACATTAATCGGTGATTTCAATGATTATAATATTTTAGCCGCGACTGCAGTAACTAAACAAATTGGACTAAGTGACAATAATATAAAAAGCGCAATCAGTTCCTTTAAAGGAGTGATGGGAAGAATGGAAGAAATAAAAACCGGGAGAAACTTCCGCATATTTTTAGATTTTGCCCATAAAATAAATGCCCTGGAAAATGCACTGGAAACCGTAAAGAAAGAAGCAAAAAGAAAAGTTATAGTAGTTTTTGGAAGCGCCGGTCTTCGTGATGTTATAAAAAGGCCAATTATGGGAAAAATAGCAGGGAAATTAGCCGATTTTACCATACTAACGGCTGAGGATCCGCGTACTGAAGACGTAAGAACTATTATAGATCAAATCGCCAAAGGAGTAAGTAGTGCAGGGGCAAAAGAATTGGATAAAAGCAAGCCCATCAAGATTACCGATAAAAATAAGCATTTTTTTTGGCGCATCCCTGACCGTCAGGAAGCAATTAATTTTGCAATTAGAAAGCTCGCCCAAGCTGGCGATGTAGTCCTAATTACCGGTAAAGGCCATGAAAAATCAATGTGTTACGGAACTGTCGAATATCCTTGGAGCGATACCGAAGCTATTCATAAAGCTCTTCATGATAACGTCTCAAAAACTTAAGTCATTTGCCAATATAAGCCATGGTTTTTCTACAAAAGATAATCATGACTTATCTAATATAAAAAAGTCTGAAATTCGCTCAGCACGTCAAGTGCATGGTACTAAAATAGCCATTATTCATAAACATGTCAATAAAAATTTACCTGATGCAGATGGACTGGTTACCAAATTAAAAAATCTATCCTTGGCAGTAAAAACTGCTGACTGCGTACCGCTTTTATTTTATGATCCAGTAAACAAAATTATAGGTGTGGCTCATTCTGGCTGGAAGGGAACTCTAGGAAATATCACCAAAGAAACCATTGAGGCTATGAAAATACTTGGTGCCCGAGAAAAAAATCTTTTGGTAGTTTTAGGCCCGCACATTAAAAAATGCTGCTATAATATCGATAAAGAAAGAGAAATTCTATTTCGGAATAATTTTCCATCTAATACATCACTAATTTCTTATAGAAATGGCATGGCCTACTTAAATCTTTCCCAAGCTATCACTTACCAGCTCAAAAATGAGGGAATATCCCAAAATAATATCGAAATTATTCCATTATGCACTGCAGGGAGACCGGATTTATTTTTCTCTTATAGGCGTGACAAGAATAACGCGGGCAGAATGATAAATTTTATATGTCAAACAAACTAAAAAGCTTCTTATCCAAATATAAAAAAGCTTACTTCGTCGGTATAAAGGGAGTAGGTATGACGTCCCTTGCCATTATTCTAAAAGAAGCAGGAATAGACGTTTCTGGTTCGGATACCGATGAAGTTTTTCATACAGACGAAATACTTTCAAGCTTTAAAATCCCCGTTAAAAAAGGTTTTTATAAATCCAATATAGATGGTGACACGGACTTAATTATTGTCACGGGCGCACACGGTGGAATGACCAATATAGAGGCTCAAGAAGGACTAAAAAGAAATATTCCTACCTTTATGCACGGTAAATTCTTAGGTCTTGTTATGGAAAACAGTACCGGAATTTCAATTGCTGGCTGCCATGGCAAAACTACCACATCTGCTATGCTTGCCAATATATTGCGAGGTGCCGATATCGACGCCTCCTATTGTATAGGCTGTGCCGGTATAAATCCCCGAGTTCCGCCCGGACACCTTGGTTCAGCTGATATTTTTGTAGCTGAGGCAGATGAATACGCTACATGTCCAATTACCGATAAAACACCTCGTTTTCATTGGCAAAATCCCAAAGTCGCCATCATCAACAATATTGAATTTGACCATCCTGATGTTTACAAAGATATAAAGGAAGTAAGAAATGCCTTCCTGAAATTCTCTCAAAAAGTACCCAAAGACGGCCTTTTGATAGCGGGCATTGACAGTAGAGAGGTTGACTACCTAGTTAAAGATCTTGATAGAAAAATTCCTTATTTGACTTTCGGTACTGCACCTGAGGCTGATTATCAAATAAAAAGTTTTAAGCAATCGGAAAATTACTCCTCATTTGATCTTTTTCACAAAGGCAATTTTCTCACCAATATAACTCTCCAGGTTCCAGGCTTGCACAATGCCCGAAACGCTGCAGCATCTTTTATAGCTGCTGATTTCCTAGGTATCGATAAAGAGAAAATAAAATCCGGACTCAAATTATTTACCGGTACAAAAAGGAGATTTGAAAAAATCACTTCAGTCAAATCGATCTCCCTCTATGATGATTACGCCCATCATCCGACTGAGATACAGGCTACATTATTATCTGCCAGAAATTTCTTCCCCAACAAAAGACTTATTATCATATTTCAGCCCCATACATACTCCAGGACAAAATCACTTTTAAAGGAATTATCAGTTTCATTTAACACATCCAATACTGTTGCTTTAATCACAGATATTTTTGCATCAAAAAGAGAAATAGAAGATCATTCCATAAATTCAGAAATATTGACTAACAATATACGAAAGTTTAATCCCGATGCTCACTATCTACCCTCAAAAGATAATATAATGGAATTTTTACAAAAAAATATTAAACCAAACGATATCATTTTTACGCTAGGTGCAGGAGATATATATAAGATCCACCCTGGTATTATTGCTCTACTCAAGGAAAGATATGTCTAAATCAAGCGTACTATTTGAAAATTTAGAAAAAAGCGGCAGACTGAAAAAGGACGTACCGTTATCTCTCCATACTACATTTAAGGTGGGAGGAAATGCGCAATATTTTTACGAAGCCTTAACAAGAGAGGATTTAGCATATGTCATCAATATCGCCCAAGAACTGTCTCTTAAATTTTTTGTCTTAGGTGGCGGTTCAAATGTTTTATTTTCTGATAAAGGTTTCGATGGAATAGTAATAAAAAATAAAACAGACAAAATAAAAATAGTCGGGTTTAAAGGAAATATAAGCCATCTGCAAAAAAATGTCACCACCGTTTTTGTTGAGTCAGACTCAGGCGTATACCTAAATCGCCTAGTCAGGTTTTGCCTTGATGAAGGTTTGGGGGGCTTAGAAAATTTCTTAGGCCAACCTGGAAGTATCGGCGGTGCCGTCTATATGAATTCTCATAACATGAATAAAAAGGATTTTTTTGGAGATCATGTTTATCAAGCTGAAATTACAGACTCTCATGGACAAAGGCTAATAAAAGATAATATTTATTTTAAATTCGGTTATGATAATAGTAAAATTCAAAAGACACATGATGTTGTTTTGGCAGTCACATTAAAATTAAAAAAAGGAGACAAAAATATACTTTGGCAAAGAGCAAACGAAGCTCTATATCATAGGCAAAAGTCTCAGCCTTCTGGCGCACACTCAGCAGGATGCATCTTTCGTAATATTACCGAAAGCGAAGCCAGAAGAATCTCAACCCCCCAGTTTACCAAATCAGCAGGTTTTTTATTAGAAAGAGCAGGTCTAAAAGGCAAATCAGTAGGAGGCGCCCAAATTTCACAAGTACATGCAAATTTTATTATCAACACGGGTGGAGCCACGGCTTCTGATGTGTTAGAATTGATTGCTCTTGCTAAAAATAAAGTTTATGAAAGATTTAAAGTAGCTCTAATTGAAGAAATAGTCTATGGATAAATACGTTATAAGTGGAGGAAATCCATTAAAAGGTAAAGTAAGAGTTTCTGGCGCTAAAAATGTTGCCATGAAAGTAATCTTGGCCGGACTTCTTACCGACGAAAGACTTACCATCAGAGGTGTGCCCCACATTTCCTCAGTCGCAGGAACGGCCGATATAGTCAAACCACTGGGTGTAACTGTAAATTTCACCGACCATACCCTAAATGTGGAAGGCAAGGGCCTTAAATATTATAGAGTGCCTCTTGATATAGGTAGCAAATACCGTACAGCCACTATGGTTATCGGGCCGTTATTATTAAGGCTTGGCAAAGCACAGGTACCCAATCCTGGCGGATGCCGCATAGGACTAAGACCTATTGATATGCACATAGAAGGTTTGAGAATTATGGGAGCAAAAATAGATTATAACTCCAAAGACGGCTATTTTTACGCTTCATCTCCGAAGTCGCTGGAGGGAATAAATTTTCGTTTCAAAAAAAATACCCATACTGGGACGGAAACACTTATTTTAGCTGCGGTACTGGCAAACGGTACTACAATACTGGAAAATGCCGCCGAGGAACCGGAGATTGACGATCTCATTGATCTCCTAAATAAAATGGGAGGCGATATTAAAAGAGAAAAAAACAGAAAAATAATTATAAAAGGTGTTGCAAAACTTCATGGTACCGAGTTTGAGATTATGCCTGATAGAAATGAAGTAGTTACATATGCAGCCGCAGCCATTGCAACCAGAGGAGATATAATTGTTGAAGGAACCCAAAACCGGCATATAAAATCATTTTTGAAAAAATTAGACGAAGCTGGTGCCGGTTGGGAAAAAGTATCAGAAGATGCCACTAGATTTTATTTCAAGGACAACCTAAAAAGTACTAACATAGAAACAGCCCCCCATCCCGGCTTCATGACCGATTGGCAGGGGCCTTGGACCCTTCTTATGACTCAAGCAAAAGGGATATCGACAGTCCATGAAAGCATTTTTGAAGGCAGGTTTTCTTATGTAAACGAGCTCAAAAAAATGGGAGCCGATGTTACATTCTTTGATCCAAAAGTCAAAGATCCCGAAAACTATTACAACTTTGATTACCAAGAAAGGGAAAACTATGATCATCAAGCGATAAGTATAAAAGGGCCAGTCACTTTACATGATGCTATTCTCAACTCAAGCGATATAAGAGCCGGAGCTACTTTAATAATTGCCGCTCTCACTGCCCAAGGTGTTAGTCATATAAGCGGCATAAGTCATATCGATAGGGGATACGAAAAAATAGACGAAAGACTGCAAAAACTGGGAGCAAACATTAAAAGAATAAAGGAGGAGGAATGAAAGATATAAAAGTACTTATATTGGGTGGTGGAGATTCGACTAGATACTGGCCTCTTGGAGACAAGCTGTTTATGACTTATCTAGGGCGTCCGCTTCTCTATTATAGACTAAATCAACTTTACAAAAACGGCTTTAAAAACATATACCTGATAGCAGGAAGTCATAATCTGGATAAGTACAAATTATTCAAAAATAAGTTTCCCGAGTTTTCCTTTAATATTATTATTCAAAAAGATAAACGCGGTATGGCAGGAGCAGTGCTTTCAGCAGAAGACAGTATCAAAAATTCGCCGCTGCTGATCATTAAACCGTCAGATCTTTTTGAAGACAGCCTCTTTTCTCATTTTTTAAAATCAGCAAAAACTGAAGATATTATCCTTACTGGTTTTACTAGCCAAAATTATTTCCCAGGAGGCTATTTAACTGTTAAAGATGGATATCTTCAACATATAGTTGAAAAGCCAGATAAAGACAATCTTCCCAGTAGCATGACTAGGTTAGTTTTTGATTATTTTAAGGACTCATCCCTTTTTCTAAATTATTTAAAAAAAGCCAGATCCACAAAAGATGATCTCTATGAAGTTGCTCTGGAAAACATGGCCAAAGATAAACACAAACTTTATGTTCTCAATTATTCCGGATTTTGGGGACAGCTACAATATCCCTGGAATGCATTAAATATCTCTTCATATTATTTATCTAAAATAAAAAATTATAAAGGGCAAAATGTACAAATTGCCAAAGGCGCAGTATTAAAGGGAAACGTCTATTTGGAGGATGGCGTCAAGATACTGGAAAATTCCAAAATAATAGGCCCAACCTACATAGGCAAAAACACATTAATAGGAAACAATGTGATAATCAGGGATTCTATGATAGGTGATAACTGCATTATAGGTTTTACCACGGAGATTACTCGCAGTTTAATAGGCAATAATAATTGGTTTCACACTAATTATATTGGAGATAGCATTATGAGTGATAATATTGCTTTGGGAGCAGGGGCGGTTATTGCCAATTTCAGGCTCGATGAGAGTGAAATATATTCCAGCGTTGGTCATCAAAAGCTAAATACCAACAAAATAAAACTGGGAGCCGCGATAGGAGAAAATACACGTATAGGAGTCAATTCTTCAATTATGCCCGGCATAAAAATTGGTAAAAACTGCGTAATAGGAAGCGGTTTGGTAATAAGTCGCGATATTAACGATTATAATAGCTGTTTTCTCAAGCCCGACTTACAAATTCAGGAGAATAAAAATGCTTCAAAAACTAAAAGTCGTGAAAATTTAAAAACTGCGCTTAAATTCTAATATGTGTGGAATTTTTGGATATGTCGGTAAAAAAAATAATGCTGCCGATCTGGTACTTGAGGGTCTTCGTATCCTTGAGTATAGAGGTTATGATTCATGGGGTATAGCACAAAAGCTTAATTCATCAATTAAAGTTGTTAAAAAAGCCGGTAAAATTCCCGCGGTTTCGATGTCCTTTTCAGCTTCAAATATTGCCCTGGGTCATACTCGTTGGGCTACGCACGGAGGAGTTACAGATCAAAATGCTCATCCTCATCTAGATTGCACCCAAAAACTGGCTATTATCCATAATGGAATTATTGAAAATTATGACGAAATTAAACGTGATCTTCAAAAGGGAGGTCATAAATTTATTTCAGAAACTGATACAGAAGTAGCCATCCATCTTATAGAAAAATATATAAAAGAGGGTGACATTTTTCGGGAAGCAGTCCGTAAAGCTTTTAACCAGTTTACGGGACTAAATGCCATAATAGTCATGAACGTCGCATCTGATTCATTTATTGCCGCCAAAACCGGATCGCCGCTTGTGATAGGTAAAGGAAAAGCAGAAGAAAATCTCATCGCATCAGACGCGCCAGCCTTGATTAACCATACAGACACGTTCCATTTTGTTGAGGACGGTGAACTTATAGAAATTTCAAAGGACCATGTCAGATCATATAACCAAAAAAGCGGTTTAGAGGAAAAAGTCGTTTGGCAAAAAGTTGACTGGAAGTTTAACAATATCGACAAAGGAAAATATCCTCACTTCATGCTGAAAGAAATTTTTGAACAACCCAAAGTTATAGAGTCAATTATAAACCAGTCCACACCAAATATTGAAGATCTCTCTACGATAATCAAAAAATCTTATGGAACATATCTGGTAGGTTGCGGAACTGCAGCCTATGCGGCTCTGGCAGGAACTTATTTATTTTCCAAAGTAGCCCACCGTCATGTAAATTTTGCCGTAGGAAGCGAATTTGGCTACCAATTAGATTTCTTAAAAAAGGGAAGTCTGGTTATCGCTCTATCCCAATCGGGAGAAACTATTGATGTTATTGATGCTATCAAAAAATCCAAAGAAAAAGGCGCTCAAGTTTATGCTCTTGTAAACGTCTTAGGTTCCACCCTTTATCGTATGGCAGACTATAAAAGCCTGCTTATGGCTGGACCCGAGAAAGCAGTAGCCTCAACCAAAGCCTTTACTGCAAAACTCGCCTTTCTTGTACTATTAAGCTATATACTGGCCAACAAAAAAAGTGATGGCCTAAAAATCTTGGAGAAAGCTTTATCCTCTACCAATCAAATTTTGCATAACGATATAAGCGCTATAAAAAACCTGGCCAAAAATTTAGTCAATAAGGAACATATCTATGTGATAGGCAGAGGACTGGCCTATCCCATTGCTCTTGAATCAGCACTTAAGATCAAGGAAATTTCCTATATCCATGCTGAAGGCATGGCCTCAGGTGAATTAAAACATGGACCGATTGCTCTCGTTGAAAAGGGTACTCCTTGTATCGCCTTTCTTCCGGACGATGAAACATATGGCGCCAATTTAGCAGGCAGTATGGAAATGAAAGCCAGAGGTGCAAAAATTATTGGCATATCCTATAAACCACACGAAATATTTGATGATTTTATCCGTGTCCAAGACGCCCAAGAAGCAACGATCATTCCCGAAACAGTGGTCATACAGCTTCTTGCATATTACCTTGCAACCCAAAAAGGTCTTGATCCCGATAAGCCCCGTAACCTTGCCAAGAGTGTAGTAGTCAAGTAAAATAGAATAGTTCATGCAGAAATTTCCCATTCTAGTGCTCCATGGCTGGAATTTATCATCAGAGAAATTTAGCCCTTTGATTAATGCTCTTAAAGAGAAAGGATATATAGTCGAAGCAGTTGATCTGCCGGGTTTCGGTAAGTCAAAAATTCCCGAACGAGCCTATTTCCTGTCTGATTATATGAAGTTTGTTGAAGATTATATAGTCCAAAAGAAATGGAAAGAGGCAGTAATAATTGGACATTCTTTTGGAGGCAGAATTGGCATCAAATTGGCATCCCAACATCCGGAATTTCTTAAAGCACTTATACTCACAGGTGCCCCAGGTTTTAACCCTGTCCCAAGATTCAAGATTCTCTTCTTCTCAACATTGGCAAAACTTGGCAACTCAGTTTTTGCTTTGCCACTGGTTAAAAATATCAAAGCTTTATCAAGACACCTTCTTTATCGGGCTGCAAATGCCATGGATTTTTATACCACCAATATCAATATGCAGGACACATTTAAAAATGTCGTAGCTGAGGATCTCTCACATTATTTATCAAAGATTACGGTTCCAACACTTCTAATTTGGGGAGAAAATGACCTGATTGTACCACTTGATATAGGAAAAAGGATGGAAAAAATTATTTCCCGTGCAAAGTTGGTTTCAATTCCAGATGCCCGCCACGGTGTACCTTGGACACATGCGGAAGAATTTTCTAATTTTGTAAAAAAATTCATTGAATCTTTATGAATTTGGGAGAATTATATTATTTAATCATTTTTTTCTTCGCCATTAGAACATTAAAAGTGTTAATTTATGAATCGTATGTCTGGCAATTAAAGGAATTCCGTTTGGATCGATTCATTTCATTCCTAAAGACTAGGAATGGCGTAAGATTAATTTTTCATCCATTAAATATTATTAAGTGGTTATCAATAATTTCCCCTTTATTAGTTGTTCGGTCTGAACGGGGTTTATATCTCTGGATTTTCCTGACAGTAATTGCATTTTCTCTTTTTTGGTATTTTGAAAGTATTTTCTGGTTTTTGGAACTGGCAAGAGGCAAAGCTAGATTTCCGAAATTTACTCCTCGAGCATTGCTGATATTCATAAGTACATCAATTCTTATGCTTATATTCTATCTTTATAACAACTCAGAAGTATTCACCCTTATTGCTCTAGATAGATTGCTGCCGATATTTATATTTATCAGTGTTATTCTTAGCGCGATTCCAAAAAGGATTATAGAATTTAATTTATATTCGCAGGCAAAAAGAAAAATTGAAAACTTTGAAAAAATTGTTGTTATTGGTATTACCGGAAGTATAGGCAAGACATCAACGAAAGAGTTCTTGGCAAAACTATTAGAAGCAAAATATAAAGTACAAAAGACACCTGAGAGTATAAATACTCAAATTGGAATTGCACGTTTTATTATTGATCAGTTGAAAAGCGACACAGAAATCTTCATCGTCGAAATGGGAGCATACAAAAAGGGAGAAATAAAAGCAATCTGTAATATGGTTCGCCCGCATATTGGAATAATTACATATATTGGCACTCAGCACCTTGAATTATTTGGTAGCGTGCAAAACCTTAAAGACGCCAAGTATGAATTGATAGAGAATTTACCAGGTGAAGGCTTAGCACTCTTTAATGGAGAAAATGAAGAATGCAGGGAGTTAGCCAAAAAGGCAGAAGAGTCAGGAAAGAAAATTCTACTTTATGGCTTGAATAAAGAAGATGTCCGTGTTTACAAAGATAAAGTAGAATTCACAACAAGAATTAAAAATAAAGGCTACAAGTTTACCACCAACCTTTTGGGAGAACAAGTAATTACCAACATATTAGGTGCTATTGCTGTGGCATATACTTTGGGATTAACACCTCTAAAAATAAAAGCTCAAGTCTCAAAAATATCTTCACCCCGACACACGATGGATATGGTAGGCCGTTATAAAGGGGCGCAGCTTATTGATGATACATTTAATGCTAGCCGTGAATCAGTATTATCAGCCCTTGATTATATGAAAATATATAAAGGAAAAAAAATATTGATATTATCGCCTCTTATAGAACTTGGAAGTCAGGAAAATAATATATACACTGAAATTATAAATAAGGCTCAAAGCATATGTGATCTTATAATAAAAACAAATACCCTGAGTCCATCTTTGCTGAAACAAAAAATTGACCAGCTTGTAAGTCAAGATAGTGTTATAGTATTTGAAGGTAAAGAATCAGCAAAATATCTGAAACAACTTCTATGATTGCAATAGGACTATCACCAAATACAGAAAAAGACGACATCTTACAAGCTCTGAAAGCTTTACTTCAGCCATGGAAGTGGAAAAAAGGAGATGCGGTTTACCAAGTAGAGAATTGGTTTAGGACATATTTAAATAATAATCACGTTGTCGCAGTAAATAGTGGGAGATCAGCTATGTATCTAATTCTTAAGAGTTTTTCTATACACGGAGGAGATGAAGTCATTGTGCAGGCATTTACATGCTTGGCTGTGCCGGAAGTAGTGAGTTGGTGTGGGGCTAAACCCGTCTTTATCGATATCGATGAAACTTTAAATATGGATACTAAACTGTTGGAAAGAGCTATTTCAGCCAAAACGAGAGCAATAATTGTTCAGCATACGTTTGGCGTACCAGCCAATATTGAAATGATTAAAAAAATTGCTCAAAAACATAATATTATATTGATAGAAGACTGTGCACATGGTTTAGGAGCAGAATTTAAGGGTCAAAAAGTTGGCACGTGGGGGGATGCAGCTTTTTTCAGCTTTGGACGAGACAAGGTAATTTCATCTGTATTTGGGGGATTGGCAATTTTAAATTCAAATTCAAAATATTTTAAAATTGCATCAGCAAAAATGGACGAATTGTCACAAAAGCTAAACTACCCGTCTATGTTTTGGATCATACAGCAGATTTTACACCCTCTTAGTTTCGAATTTATTCTCCCACTTTATAATTTAATTATTGGCAAAATCATTTTACACCTGCTTCAAAAATTTAAATTATTATCATTTCCTATTTATAGAGAGGAAAAAAAAGGATTGAAGCCAGAAATATTTCCCAAGCTATATCCCAGTGCTCTAGCAATATTATTGCTTAACCAATTAAAAAAAATAGAAAGATTAAATAATCATCGACAGGAATTGGCAAAACAATATTTTCAGGAATTTAATAATAAAAAAAATATAGTCCTCCCGCAAAATATTCCCGGTTCCATCTTTTTACGATTTAATATCCTCACAGATAATGTATCTGAAATTAAAACAGAAGCCAAACGATCCGGAATTCTTCTAGGTAACTGGTATCACGACGTGATTGATCCGGAAGGATCACAGAATATAGTCGGTTATAAATTGGGAGACTGTCCATATGCAGAAAAAATGGCTCGGCAATCTTTAAATTTACCCACAAATATACGGACTGACAAAAATGATATTTCTAAAATTGCTAAATTGATATATGAACATTCAAATTAAAGCACTGGAAAATAAGTCTATTTGGGAGGAATTTGCCAATAAATATGCACCCCAAAGCCTTTTTCAATCCTGGAATTGGGGAGAGGTAGTGAGAAAAGGTCAAAACACTTCTTTTAGAATTGGGTTATATGAAGATGATAATCTCGTTGGAATTGCTCAAGTTGTTGCTATAGAAGCCAAGAAAGGTAGATTCCTTCACATACGCCATGGTCCAATATTAAAAGATTATAAAGAAGAATATTTAAAAGATTTAATTATTTTTTTGAAACAAAAGGCAAAAGAATATAATGCTTTATATGTTCGAATTAGCCCTCTTATTGAAAATTCCAAGACCAATAATATTCTGTTTAAAAATTTGGGTTTCCATGACTCGCCTCTTCATGCCCTTGATGGAGAATATGTTTGGGTACTAAGCATTGATAATCCTGAAGAAGAATTACTTGCCAATATGCGTAAAACAACTCGCTATCTTATTAGAAAAGCCCAAAAAATGGGAGTAATAGTGGAAAAATCTGATAATATAAATCAATTTTTGGATTTATATTCTGCTACCTCCAGACGCCATGGTTTTGTAGAGCATAAAGGAATTCGTGAAGAATTTGACGTATTCTCTCAAAATAATCAAGTTGCTCTTTTCCTTGCAAAATATCAGGGACAAATTGTCGCAGCAGCCCTCATACTTTTTTCCGGTATCCAAGCTATTTATCATCACGGAGCCTCTATCACTACAGATATTCCAGGATCCTATCTTCTGCAATGGGAGGCTATACGGGAAGCCAAAAAAAGGGGACTGAAATATTATAATTTCTGGGGAATTGCCCCGGAAAATAAACCTAATCACCCCTGGCACGGTTTAACTCTTTTCAAAACAGGTTTTGGAGGCAAGGTCAAGGATTACTTACATGCCCAGGATCTATCTTTTTCACCGCTTTACTATTTTACTTATATAGCTGAGTCTCTGAGAAAAGCTAAAAGGGGTTATTAAATATTTGACTAATTGGCCTAATTAGACTAATTTGGTATTATGGAAAAAATCAGAAAGCATCATATATCTTTTAAAAATGCTCTAAGTGGACTCGTATGGGCACTTCGTACTCAACCTAACTTCAAAGTTCATCTTCTATTTTCCCTCATTGCTATAATTTTGGGACTTTTTCTGAAGATTTCTTATCTTGAGATGATAGTTATAATTTTTACAATAGTTTTAGGCTTATCTGCCGAAATGATCAATACCGCAATTGAAGAAATTACAGATCTGGTAACCAAAGAATGGCGGGAGGAAGCCAAAATTGCCAAAGACGTCTCCGCTGGCATGATGCTTCTCACCGCAGTAGGGGCTGCTCTAGTAGGATTATTGATATTTCTCCCCAAAATTCTCGATATTATTTTATAATGGCCGTTTTACTTGGTTTATTATTACTTTCATTTCTGCTAAACAGTTTAGCTTTTATACCATTTATCAATGTACTATATAAGCTTAAACTGCAGCGTCGTAGACAAAAGACCAAAGATGCCTTTTCAAATCCTACACCAATATTCGATAAACTCCATTACCAAAAGGCTGGTACACCTGTAGGTGGTGGTGTTTTAATCATTCTTTCTACCATTATTCTCTTCATCTTTTCCTTCATATTATTGTATTACTTTTGGGTCCCTATCACCTCAATTTATCCTAGAATAGACAGCGAAATAAAAATATTATTATTTGGATTTATTGGCTTTGGAATTCTAGGTTTGTATGATGATGTAAAAAAAACTTTCACTTTCGGAAACGATACTTTTTTCGGATTAAGATTAAGACACAAGCTCATATTAGAAATTATTTTAGCCTTAATAATAAGTTTCTGGCTGTATTCTGAGCTCAAAATCAGTTTTGTTCACCTTCCCTTCATAGGTATTTGGGATCTGGGAATTTTTTATATTCCTTTTGCCACTTTTGTCATCGTCTCCTTCACCAATGCTTTTAATATTACTGATGGACTGGATGGACTTTCATCTGGACTATTGATGATTGCCCTTTTTTCATTTTGGGTAATATCTAGCTCCATTTTAGATACATCAGTTTCTAATTTTATTGCTATTTGGTTAGGCGCTCTCATGGCCTTTTTATATTTTAATATTTACCCGGCACGCATTTTTTTGGGTGATGTAGGTTCATTGTCATTTGGAGCCACTCTTGCTGTTATTGGACTTTTGCTGGGCAAAACATTCTCTTTGCCTATCATTGGTGGTCTTTTTGTAGCCGAAGTTGCGTCATCTCTGATTCAGCTTCTGGGTAAAAAATATTTCGGCATCAAGATATTTAGCGTCGCTCCCCTTCATCTTTGGTTGCAGCATAAAGGCTGGCAGGAAAGTAAAGTGGTTATGAGGGCTTGGCTAATAGGTATTATATTTTCAATCATCGGTTTATGGCTTGCATTTATAAACTGACCCCCATACCCCGCTTATGCGTAGAAAGTATCACAATATCACCTTGAGCACCCAAAAGAAGACCAATGATTTATCTCTCATAGCTCTCGTATTAATTTTAATTATTTTTGGACTCATCATGATTTTTGAATCATCAAATGTATCCGCATTTAGGGATTTTGGTGATAAATACAATTTTGTCAAAGATCAATTTTCCTGGGGAATTTTAGGTTTTATAGGTTTAATCATAGCTATGCATTTTGATTATCATAAATATTACAAATTATCAGTCCCTCTCATTCTCTTTACCATTTTTCTTTTACTTTTAGTTTTTATACCTGGACTAGGTATCAAAGCGTTAGGGGCTCATCGTTGGATTGGATTGGCAGGTTTTAGTATCCAGCCGGCCGAATTTACGAAACTATCTGTAGTTATCTATCTGTCTGCTTGGTTTTCTACCAGAGAAAAGGGCCGTTTTTTACCATTTTTGCTTCTCGTTGGACTTCTGACAGGACTTGTTATTTTAGAACCGGATTTGGGTACTGCCATAATTATCCTAAGCGTTTCTGCTATAGTTTACTTTTCATCCGGCGCTCCTATTATCCATTTTCTCACACTCCTTCCTATCGGTTTGTCTTCCATTCTCATACTTGCACTTACATCTCCTTATAGACTGAGACGCTTAACTACCTTTTTAAATCCTGAAAATGATCCATTGGGAGCATCCTATCATATCCGACAAATTTTGATCTCTCTGGGTAGCGGCGGGATTTTTGGTTTAGGACTTGGCAGTTCCCGACAAAAATATGAATTTCTTCCCGAAGCCACTACAGATTCCATCTTTGCTATAATAGCCGAAGAATTCGGTTTTTTGGGATCTCTAGTTTTAATATTTTTTTATGTCTTTCTGCTTTATAAAATATTTAAGGCAGTCGAAGGAGCGCCGGATCGATTTGGATTCTTACTTGGTTGTGGCATACTGGGTATGTTAGCTACTCAAATAATTATCAATCTTGGTGCAATGACTGCCCTTTTCCCCCTTACTGGCGTACCCCTCCCATTTATTTCTTATGGTGGATCAAACCTCATTGTATCTATGACTGCCATAGGCATTCTTCTGAATATAAAAAGTCAAAAAGTAACTAGAAAAAAAACATGATTTCTCAAAAAAAAGTACTAGTAACCGGAGGACATCTGACACCTGCCATCGCAGTAATCGAAAAATTATTATCTCAAAGGGAATTCGCTATTACATATGTAGGTAAAAAGCAAATATTTAAAAACACTCCTGAAAATTCTTGGGAATATCAGGAAATAAAAAAAATGGATCTTAACTTTTATGACTTCAAAGGCGGGAAATTACAAAGAAATTTTGACCTCTCCTTTTTTAAATCTCTTTTTAAGATCCCTTATGGTCTATTTCAAGCATTACAAATTTTAAGAAAAGAAAATCCCGACTGTATCATCTCATTTGGAGGATATATCGCATTCCCTTTTGTTTTGTGGGGCAAAATCCTCAAAATTCCTATTCTTGCTCACGAGCAAACGACCAAAATCGGTTTAAGTAATAAGTTGTTAAGCCGGTTTGCCGATACTTTTTGTTTATCCTGGCCGATTAATTTAAAGAAGATTCAACATAAACGGCTCAAGCTTACCGGAAATCCGCTAAGAAGGGCTATTTTAGAAAATTCACAATCTATCATATTTAAAAATATTAAAATTAGTAAACCTCTTCTTTATATAACCGGTGGGGGACAAGGATCTCATTTTATCAATGATTTAATATCCAATATTCTGCCTTCGCTTCTTAAGAATTTTATTATTATTCATCAGTGCGGAGAAAGTGAGTACAACGATTATGCAAAACTTGAAAGTCTTAAGGAATCCCTACCTCAAAAAGATAGACTGAATTACTTTCTTTATAAACATATTGATAGTACTGACATAAATTGGGTCTTAAGACATGCAACTTTAATTATAGGAAGATCAGGAGCAAATACAATTACTGAATGTTTATACACTCATCTGCCGGCACTATTTATACCACTACCTCATTCTGGAGAAGGTGAACAAAAAGAAAACGCTCTGATGCTGAAAAATTTAGGAGTGGCAGAAATCATCAATCAAAACACTGCATCAACCGATCTTTTAATGGAGAAAATAATCTATATGACTAAAGATATTAATAAATATAAAAGTAACTTCACCTCACATACTGACCAACTGGTAAATCTTCCCTCAAGTAGTCTTATAGTTCAAGAAGTTGAGCGACTAGTGGTAGAATAGTTTTGTGATCACCTCAAAAATCAGACTTATATTACTTATTCTAACAATTTTCTTATTTGCTTTCCTCATTTTCTACTTCAAAATCAGAACGGTTGAAATTTACGGCCATCAGATGGAAATATTAGGATTGGAAAAACTTGAAAACGGACACTTATTTTTTTTAGATGAAAAAAAGCTTAAAAAGGAAATACTGCAAAGAAACTTTCTTATAAAGGATCTAACCATCACCAAAGTTTATCCGGATAAACTGAAAATCACCATAAACTTAAGGAAGCCCTTTGCATACCTTTCTGATTCCAGAGTTTATTATACTTTAAGTGAAGAAGGCATTATCCTGAAAAAAAATACCGATGTAAGAAATCTTCCTATTATACAGCTTGAACAGGAATCAATTTCCAATAAGACCGGACATCGCGTAGACGGTTTTATCGTATCTACAATTCAACTTTTGCAAGGTTTCCAAAAGCAAAAGATTGATACGGATAAAATTATTTTAAATAGAAATGATGAAACAATCCGTTTTAATATACTAGATAGTACACAAGTATTACTCTCTTTGACGAAAGATAACCAATTTGTTCCTCCCTCTTTACAAATAATTATATCTAGGTTTAGAATAGAAGGGAGTGTCCCGGCAAGTATTGATTTCCGTTTCGAAAAACCTATCATAACACTAAAAAATGGGGATAAATATACTCCCTGAAAGTAAACCTTGATGAAAAATAAAGTCGTTGCAGGTATTGATATAGGTACATCCAAAATAACGACATTGATTGCTACTGTCCCACCTCAAGCACTTGTAAACGTCATGGGTGTAGCCACAGTACCCAGTCGAGGCATCAGAAAAGGTCAGGTTGTAGATATTGAAGAAGCAGTAGGGAGTATTCTAAGTAGCCTCGAGGCAGCCGAAAGAATGGCGGGATATTCTATCTCCGGCGCCTTTTTATCTATAGGAGGCGCCCATATTCTTTCCCAAAATTCTCATGGAGTTGTGGCTGTTTCTCAACCCCAAAAAGAAATCATCAAAGAAGATGTCAACCGAGCCATTGAAGCCGCCAAAGCAGTGTCCCTACCCTCCACGCGTGAAATTTTACATGTCTTACCCCGTGAATTTATAGTTGATTCTCAGGAAGGCATCAAAGATCCGGTAGGAATGAGCGGGGTCAGACTCGAAGTCAATACTCATCTTGTAACTGCCGGAACAACGGCATTAAGAAACCTGGAAAAATGCGCCTCTCTCGTGGGTATTGATGTTGATGGATTTGTCTTTGGCGGACTAGCAGCCTCAGAAGCGGTACTTACAGAAACAGAAAAAGAACTTGGTGTGGTACTTGTTGATATCGGAGGCGGTACTTTAGATATCTGCATATATGTCGATGGCGCATTATCTTATTCTTCAGTTTTGCCTATTGGCGCCAAAAATATTACCAATGATCTAGCTATTGGACTCCGCTTATCGCTTGAAAGTGCCGAAAAGATAAAAATTGCTCTAAGTAAAAAAGCCAAAAATGTCACAGTACCGCTATCATCTCTTGATAAGGATTCCAAAAAAGACAAGTCAGAAAAAAATAGTGATGACATTGATCTGTCTGATCTAGGTTTATCCGAGGGTTTAAAAAAAGTATCCAAAAAGACATTGGTAGAAGGGATAATCAAGCCGCGGCTAAATGAAATTTTTGCCATGGTAGGCCTGGAAATTAAAAAGAGCGGCTTTGGCGGTCTGACTCCAGCAGGGATCGTAATCACCGGGGGAGGTGCTGAAACCATAGGCATAGTTGAAGCCGCAAAAAGAAATTTAGCCATGCCTGTAAGAATTGGCATACCCTCCAATATTTCTGGTCTTGTTGATGAAATCCTATCCCCCTCATTCTCTTCTTCTGTCGGGCTCTTGATTTATGCTTCCAAAGCGGATATGAAAGAAAGTTCGGGTCCTTCTATTAAGGGTTTAACAGAATTCACTAGTCATCTTCCCGTCAAGGGAGTTGCTGGTAAGGTTTTGGATCTGGTAAAATCATTTTTGCCTTGATATAATAACTGCCCAATACCTGACTGCCCTCAGGTGAAATACTCTATGCTTATCAAACCTGATCTGGCTCGTTTTGCAAAGATAAAAGTCGTAGGCATAGGAGGTGGCGGTTGCAACGCCGTCAATTCCATGATCACGACTTCCCAGATACAGGGTGTGGATTTTGTAGGTATCAATACTGATGCCCAAGCTCTCCTTACATCAACGGCCCAAACCAAAATTCAGATTGGAGAGGATCTGACCAAAGGTTTGGGTGCCGGAGGAAATCCAGAAATTGGTAAACAGGCAGCTGAGGAGTCCCGAGAAAAGATAAAAGATGCTCTTCTTGATGCCGATATGGTTTTCATCACTTGCGGAGAGGGTGGTGGTACTGGGACCGGGGCAGCCCCTATCATTGCTGAAGTAGCCAAGGAGGTCGGTGCTTTAAGTGTGGCAGTTGTCACTAAACCATTTGCTTTTGAAGGTTCAAGACGCATGATGGCCGCGGAAGAGGGAGTTCTAAACCTCAAAGAAAAAGTTGATACCCTCATAGTCATACCCAACCAGCGCATTTTGGATGTAGTGGATAAAAAAATGACTCTTATTGAGGCTTTTAGGATAGTAGATTCAGTCTTGGGTCAAGGTGTCCAGGGTATTTCCGATCTCATCACCATGCCAGGTCTTATAAATGTAGATTTTGCTGATGTTCGAACCATTATGAGTAATGCAGGATCTGCTCTTATGGGTATTGGTACCGGAGTAGGTGAAAATAGAGCAGCCTCAGCGGCCCGTATGGCTATCTCATCCCCACTTCTTGAGATTTCCATCGATGGCGCCAAAGGAGTCCTTTTCAATATCACCGGCGGATCCGACCTTACTATGTCAGAAGTCGATGATGCTGCCAAACTTATTGCTGCAGCCGTTGATCCTGATGCAAACATCATTTTTGGCGCAACCATCGATGATCAGATGGTTGATCAAATCAAAATTACGGTAGTAGCCACTGGTTTTGATGAAACCAAGAGAAGATTGCAAGACTTAACTACCAAAGTAGAAGTTCCCGAAATGCAGGCGGACACAAGACCAGTTCAGGAAATAAACGATGAAACTCCACCCGAAGAAGATAAATGGGACATCCCAGCATTTCTGCGACAAGGAAAAAACTAAAGAAAAACTCCCTAGGTGGCCTAGCTTATCCAACTCCCAGGTGGGCTGTGGTCTAGCCCATGCCCCAGGCACATTAGATATAGAACGAACCAAAGGTTATCTCTATCAAGCAAATGCTCTTATTAAGTTGTTATTAGATTCAATTTAGTCTGATGATAGCAATATACAAGGATACAAATACAATAAATGCTAATCTAAATGATCCAGCAATCAATGAACTTGAGATATTGGTAGAAAAATATCCCAAATATCTGATGTTTGAGAAAACCGATACTCTTGATACAGAATTACTTGAAAATTCACACCATAACGCCAGAAGACTTAAAAAATCAGACCAATATATAGAATCCTTCGGAGTAGCAGTATTAGGACATTCCAGATTAGGTCATTCAATAATTGGAAGTGACGCTGATGACAAACGATTTTCAGAAGTATTAGAGATATTGTTTGGAAAAAAACTTCGCAGTAACTATGCGATACAAGAGATACGTGACGCCATGCATGTAATGACTACCATTAGATATGGTGGTAATTATTTAATAACATACGATAAGAAGTTATTAGAAAAATCTCAACAAATATTTAGCCGGTTCAATTCAACCCTGATTTGTAATCCTAACGAGTGTCTGGAAAAAGTGAAAAAAAGGTTATATATCCTCCTAAAAAGAACATCGTAAATTTTGTATAAAGATATGATAAATCTTTAAAAATAAATTCTAGTGAATTATATCCTCTTTTTGAAAACTTTGAGGCAAAAGAATAGAACTATAAGGTAAGGTAAAACTAATTATTCAAATCTAGTCTCGTTTTATCGTCACAATTCATATCTTGTGCGACAATTACCGAATAATAAATTAGATGCTATAATCTTGAGCATGAATATCCTTCTTAACCAACTAATTGCCTGTTTCAATTTTTTTAATTTAAATCGTATCTATGCATTTCCTGATCAGGACGATACTAAACAAATGTTGGCAAAATTAGGAGCAATTTTTAAAGCTTCAGGAGATTATGAAGAGTTTTATAAATATAGACAGCATCTGTATTCTGTCATTCCAGATAGAACTGCAAGAAAACATGCAGCCCAGCAGTTAGAAAATATGATAAGAGAGAAAATAGAATTATGGAAAAATGACTATATAATTCCTCAAAAAAAAGCTTCGACAGCTTATATTAGCCAGGAAATAATAGAGGGATTTATAAAGAAAAAAGATGGATTTGATTATAAGAAACTTATCAGCACGATGCGGGAGCTGAACTTCAATATTGCAGCCGAGCAACCCTATTCTGCAAAAGCACTTATCCGAGGAATTTTAGATCATATTCCTCCACTTTTTGGTTGTAGCACCTTCATTGAGATAGTAGATAATTATCACTGGGGAGAATCAGAAAAAAAATATATGAAGCAATTACTTGATTTTAAAGATGAAGCTCATTCAGTATTACACGCACAAATATCAGAAAAGGAAGATCTGGTGACAATGGATGATATTCCACCAAGAATTAAATTAAATACATTGCTACAGGAATGCCTATATAAAGGAATTACATTAGAAAAATCAAAGGAATTAAAAACGATAAAGCCAAAGGTTAGTCAGAAATTACAAATAGAAATAGTAAATAAGGAAGTTAGTTGGGCTAATCATGCTTGTGATTTTCCTAGAATGGTTTGGAATTCGTTTAGGTTGGTTTTGAGAATTGATAATTTTAGAAGTAACACATCCGATTATATTTCCGTTGCTTTAAGAGCAAAAGGTAATGATAGTAAAGACGGATTCTATAATTTTTCTAACTTCATTTTTGAGGGGACCAGTAAAGACAATGAATTTAGAGCAAATGATCCCTTTGAGATTGGAGCAAATAAGGTTAAAACGGTTGGATTATTTATTTCAGATACTCCCGTTAGAACTCAAGGCCAAAGACAAATGCCAGATTTTGATAGAGATACATTAGAGTTAATTGTAACTGCAAGAAGCGGACAAGTGATAACAATTCAGATTCCTTCGAGCTGGATAAAAAAAGGATAAACGGATTTATTTCTTTGACATTCTTAGTTTCCTCTGCTACTTTATACTCGTACTTTCAAGACTTAAGAAGGCCCAATTTCCATCTAAGTAGTTTTATAGAAATTGATCGGAGAATAAGTCTCTGACTTAAGAATCCCCGTAAATTACTTACGATTTCAAACGACTTTTCAACCATCACAAAAAATGATATACTCTGTATTACTATGTCAAGATATATAACATCAAATCCAGAAATTATGAGTGGAGTGCCGACGATACAAAATAGCAGGATTCCCGTGTCTCGTATTGTATTTTTACTCAGTGAAGGGCATACAATTGACTCAATTCACAATTTATACCCTCATGTAGAAGAGAAGGTATTGCAAGGGGTTATAGACGAACTCATCCATGATATAGACGCCAAAAGATATGAAAAGACCCCAACGGTATAAATTGCTTCTCGATGAGAACATATCACCACGAACCAGATTTCCGATCTTAAATAGTCGCCATAATGTAAAACATTTAGTCCATGAACTAAAGAAAAGCGGAATTACTGATCAAGAGGTATATAATCTTGCCAAGAAAGAAAGTCGCCTCATCATAACTTTTAACAAAAAAGATTTTGAGACTATGGCAGAAAAAAGTAGCGAAACAGGTATTATTGCAATATCTACCAATGTTTCTGATGATCAAATTGATAAGAAAATTACATCATTACTTTCACGTAAGAAGAAAAACGAGCTATTCGGTAAGTTTCAGCACATAATCCTTTAAGGTGAGTTTTTTGTTAAAATACAAATATGTTCAAACCAGTCACACCCCAAATCAATTTTCCGGAAATGGAGAAGAAACTTTTAGACTCTTGGTCTAAAAAGGGAATTGTAAAGAAATATCTCCACAAAAACGCTAATTCCAAGAAAAGATTTTCTTTCCTTGATGGTCCAATAACTGCCAACAATCCCATGGGTGTCCATCATGCTTGGGGCAGAACATACAAAGACCTTTGGCAGAGATTCCATAACATGTTAGGACACAAGCAGCGCTTTCAAAATGGCTTTGATTGTCAGGGACTGTGGATTGAAGTCGAAGTAGAAAAAGAGCTTGGTATAAGAAACAAAAAAGACATCGAAAACCTTATTCCGGGAGATAAAAAGGCAAGCATTGCCAAATTTGTCCAGCTTTGTAAAGATCGCGTCCTGAAATTTAGCAGTATCCAGATGGAACAAAGCAAGCGCCTCGGCTACTTCATGGATTGGGATCACTCTTACTACACAATGTCTGATGAAAACAATTACATGATCTGGCATTTTCTCAAAGTTTGTTTTGATAAAGGATGGATATATAAAGGACGAGAAAGCGTACCTTGGTGTCCACGTTGTGAAACAGCCATATCTCAGCACGAAATGCTCACAGAAGATTACAAAGAAATGGTTCATAAATCCATATATATGCGTCTCCCCTTGGTAGATAAAGAAAATGAATACCTTTTAGTCTGGACCACGACCCCATGGACTATCCCTGCCAATATAGCTGTTGCAGTAGATAAGGATTTAAAATATTCCCTAGTTTCCGAAAATGATCAAAAATACTGGGTAGTAAAAGATAGAGTAGAGACATTATTTGGTCCTAAGGTAAAAGTATTAAAAACAGTAAATGGAAACAATCTGGTGGGATTAAAATATAAAGGTCCGTTTGATGATCTCCCGGGAGCAAAAGAAGCCACCAAAAATAGCAAATTCCATACCGTCATACCGACAGATCCCCAGATTTTGCCCATAAGTACTCAGGAAGGAACAGGTCTGGTGCATACCGCAGTGAGTGCTGGGGTGGAAGATTTCAAATTAGGTAAAATACTCGGACTTCCTATGATTCCAGTTATTGCCGATAATGCTGATTATTTAGAAGGATTAGGATTTTTATCAGGCCAAAATGCCAAAAAACATCCTGAAATTGTTTTAGATTATGTAGAAGAAAAAGGATTGGCTTGGAAGATAGAAAATTATAAACATCGCTATCCTGCCTGTTGGCGATGCAAAACTGAGCTTGTTTGGAAAGTAGCCGATGAATGGTATATCGCCATGGATAAGATAGATCCTACCGATGGCAAAAAACGCACTCTCAGAAAGCAAATGATGGATGTCGCCAAAAAGATCAATTGGATTCCCGAATTTGGACTGGAACGTGAACTGGACTGGCTGAAGAACATGCACGACTGGCTAATAAGTAAAAAAAATAGATACTGGGGTTTAGCACTTCCCATTTATGATTGTCCTAAGTGTGGTCATTTTGAAGTCATTGGAAGTAAAGATGAATTAAGGCAAAAATCTGTAAGCGGCTGGAAAGATTTTGAAGGTAAAAGCCCCCATAAACCGTACATCGATGAAGTAAAAATTAAATGTTCTAAATGTGCCGAAATAGTATCAAGAATTGATGACGTAGGCAATGTCTGGCTGGATGCTGGCATTGTTCCTTATTCCACTTACGTAGATCCCCAGACAGGAAAACTCAGCTACACATCTGATAAAAAATATCATCAGCAATGGTTTCCTGCAGATTTCATTACCGAATCCTTCCCCGGCCAATTTAAAAACTGGTTTTATTCCATGATTGCTGAATCTACAGTGCTGGAAAAGACCAATCCCTATAAAACCGTCTTGGGATACGCCTCAGTACTTGGGGAGGACGGCAGACCCATGCATAAATCCTGGGGGAATAGCATCGAATTTAATGAAGCAGCCGATAAAATAGGAGTTGATGTAATGCGATGGATGTATGCTACTCATCATATCACTGAGAACCTATTATTTGGCCACAAAAAAGCAGACGAAACCAGACGTAAATTTCATATCCTTCTCTGGAATGTTTATAATTTTTTTATTACTTATGCCAATACTGATGGCTGGAATCCAAAAACTAAAAACAAAGAACTAAGTACTAAGAACCTGGAAAACGTTTTAGATCTATGGATTTTGTCCAGATTAAATAATCTTATTAAAATCGTCACAGATCATCTCAGCAAATACGATGCTGCAACCTCCTCTCAGGCTATAGAATTATTCGTCACAGAACTTTCCCAGTGGTATGTCAGGCGGTCTAGAGATCGTGTCGGACCTACAGTGCCCGATGGTGTGGATAAAGACAACTGCCATGCTGCTCTTTTTGAAATATTAATCACAATTACGAAGCTTCTTGCTCCCTTTAATCCTTTTATATCAGATGAAATTTATCAAAACTTAACAGATGAGGAATCAATTCATCTTGCCGCATGGCCGACTGCGGATAATAAACTTATCGATGCTAAACTTGAGGCGGATATGATTACAGTACGAAAAATTGCAGAATTAGGCCATGCCAAGAGAAAAGAATACAGTCTTAAAGTCCGCCAGCCTCTTTTCTCACTTACTTACAGTAAAGAAGCGAGACTGCCAAAGGGCCTAGAGGCTCTCCTTCTTCAAGAACTTAACATAAAAAACGTAGTTTGGAAAAAAGGAGAAACTCTTGAGGTAGTAATTGACACTGATATCGATTCACATCCTGATCTTAAAGAGGAAGGCACTGTCCGTGATCTTATTCGCCAGATACAAGTCAAGAGAAAAGAGCTGGGTTGTACTTTAACAGAAAAAATTATAGTTATCTTACCAGAATATCCCCATCGATTTGAGGATCTTATAAAAAGGGAAACTTTGGCGGACAAATTAAGAAATGGCGAAGTTTTGAGTATCGAAAGAGCATGAAAAAGAGTCTTTTTGACCCTCTTTTTATCATCCCAATTCTTGGGCTGTCCAGTTTGAGTCTGGCCGTCATCCAAAGCACCAATCCAAGTCTCTTTTTGAATCAGTTTACTTTTTTTATCCTAGGCCTTTTTCTTTATTTTACTTTTTCCCAAATTGACTTTCGGATTTATAAAAAAAATATTGCTATCTTATATCTTTTATCCTTAGTTTTGCTACTCATTGTCTTCTTGGGCACACCCATAAGAGGGGCCACCCGCTGGATCGATATCTTAGGATTCAGGTTGCAGACTTCCGAGATAGTCAAACCTTTTATTTTTATAGTTTTTTCATCATTTATGATTACCCGCCCGATAGATAAACTAGTCAATTTATTCCTTTCGCTGGTCTTATTTTTTCCTATTTTGTTTCTTGTTTTTAAACAGCCAGACTTAGGTAATGTTATAGTCTATCTGGGTATTTTTGTTGTCCTATTACTCAATGCTGGATTATCACTCAAGCTTTTTATACTCTCAATTATTTCATTTTTTTTATTTATACCCGAAGTTTGGTCGCGTCTTTATGATTATCAAAAAGTACGTATCACATCTTTTTTGGATCCTTCAGCCGACCCCAAAGGGACAGGATATAATGCTCTTCAGGCGATTATCGCCATAGGCGGCGGCGGGCTCATGGGTTTAGGACTAGGCAGAGGTACTCAGTCTCATCTCTTATTCCTGCCCGAGTTTCATACCGATTTTGCATTTGCCTCTTTGGTTGAAGAGTTAGGATTCTTAGGCGGCATAACTGTAATAGTCTTCTATGCTCTATTATTACTTTGGATTTTTAGGATTATTCTAAACTGCAGCGACCCTTTTGCCAAAATGCTCTGCCTTGCCCTCTTTTCTCAGATTTTGATCCAGGCTTTTATAAATATAGGCATGAATTTGGGTGTATTACCAATTACAGGTATCACTCTGCCTTTAGTATCCTATGGAGGAAGTTCTATTTTGGGTATATTTATAAGTTTGGGTATTATACAGTCTGTAAGCAATAATAACTCGCGCCACTTGTCCTGAAAGCCCCATATTTGCTATAATGAGCCTCTTATGTATGCTGTAATTGAAACAGGCGGTAAACAATACAAAGTCAGTGAAGGAGATAATATCTCAATCGAAAAGATTGATGGGAAAGTCGGCGATAGTATAAAATTTGATAAAATACTACTTCTTGTGAATGGGGATTCTGTAAGTATTGGTAGACCATTCCTGGGGGGAGATATCAGCGGTAAAATATTATCCCAGGGAAGGGGAGAAAAGATCCGCGTATCCAAATTCAAAGCCAAAGTAAGGTATAGAAGAACTACTGGACACCGTCAATATTTGACTAAAATAGTTATCGAAAAAATAAATTCAAAAAAATCTGCCGCCAAGACAAAATCTTGACACCCGTGAAAAATTGATGTAATATTTTTCACAAGAACACTATGGCCCATACCAAAACAGCAGCAGCTACCAAAGGAAACCGCGACTCTATAGGCAAAAGACTAGGTGTCAAAGTCTATGGAGGAGTGAAAGTCTACGCCGGTGCAATTATAGTCAGACAAAAAGGGACCAAATACCATCCAGGAAACGGTGTGGGTATGGGTAAGGATTTTACTATCTATGCCAAAAAGACGGGTAAGGTAGAATTTAAGATACGGCACGATAATCAATTTGTAAATGTAATTTAATATGAATCAGACAATAGCCGGAATGGAAATAATTGAAATAGATACTGACGCTCTTCAGCCCAATCCACTGCAGGTACGAAATCTCATCAAATCAGAATCTTTAGTCGATCTCGTCGAATCCATCAAAGAACATGGACTTCTCGAGCCGTTAGTGGTTGCCAAAACTCCCGCCGGATACCAAATAGTGGCAGGAGAAAGGCGCTGGCGCGCATCAAAAATAGTCGGACTGAAAAAATTGCCGGCAATTGTAAAAGAAACCACCGCCATAGGCATGCTTGAGATGGCACTTGTGGAAAACGTCCAAAGGGAAGACTTAAATCCTATCGAAAGGGCACAAGGTTTCCAGAGGCTAATGGACGAATTTGGCTTTGGTGTGACTCAAATTTCCAAAAGAATCGGTAAAAGCCCGGCATACGTCTCCAATACTTTAAGACTCCTCACCCTTCCTGACGCCATCAAAGACGGCATAATATCAGGCGACGTTTCAGAGGGCCATGCAAGGGCAATTGCTGGGTTGGGAGACCCCAAACTCATGGTCGAGGCCTACAAAACTATATTAGCCGAAGGAGCCTCAGTCAGACGCGCCGAAGAACTCTCAAGAATCATAAAAACCAAAATAAACAAAGGTCCCCGCACCCAGGTCGATAAAATCTTCAATAGTGAAATGGAGGATTTATCAGAACAAATGGCCAAACAGATAGGCGGAGACGTGGATATCACCCAGTCCCAAGTAAGAGCTACCATAAAAATTGTACTCAAAGGAAACGTAGCATCAACTGCCGAAAAGATAAGGGATATCTACAAAAAGCTAGTTGTTAGCACCTCTTAATACTTCACTTGAGGAAGAAGACCAAGCTTATTTATAGGCCAATACCTCACAAATGCCTTGCCGATTATAGAGCTTTTCTTTATAGTCCCAAACTCCCTCGAGTCTGATGAATGGAATCTATTATCTCCCATCACAAAAAATTCATCATTAGGTACGGTAATTTCTTCGCCTTCCCCTATAAAGCCTTTTCCAAGAATTTTAGTTTCTACATCTATATAGTTTTCATTCAGCAGTTCACCATTTACATATACGCCGCCATTCTCGACTTTGACACGATCCCCCGGTAGTCCTATGATTCTTTTTATATAGTCTATCTCCGGATTGGCAGGTGACTTGAATATCACAACATTCCCTCTTTCAAATGGTTTAAACTGCTTAGTGATCTTATCTGTTAAAATATATTCTCCATTATGGAAGTTGGGTTCCATCGAGGCGCCATTTACTTCATGAGGTTGGAAAAGGAAAAGATAGACTACTACAAAAATAGAAAGAGCAACTACTATCGTCTCCAAAAAGTCCAAAAAAAAAGTCTTGATCTTCCCCAATATTGATTGCATATATGATTAGTGTAAGTGATATAATATATAGCTGTCAATGGACTCGTAGCTCAGTGGTTTACCCGCACAAATTTCAAAGAAATTTGATCGGGTGAAGAGCGCTATATGTATTATATTTATGTTTTAAGAAGTTTAAAGGATAAAAAATTATATTCTGGATACTCAAGTAATTTGAAGAAGAGATTTGAAGATCATAATAATGGTAAAGTACCAATTACAAAAAATAGAATTCCATTCGAACTTATTTATTATGAAGCATATAAAAATCAACAAGACGCAACGTCGAGGGAAAAATTCTTTAAAACTCAGTGGGGTAGAAATTATATTAGAAGAGCATTAAAAAATTACTGGAATAAATTGGACGACTAGCTCAGTGGTAGAGCGCTTCGTTCACATCGAAGAGGTCGTTGGTTCGACCCCAACGTCGTCCACTAATTTCTCTTCTTCAGCGGATTCGCTGGCGGGTTAGAAGGATTATAATTTACATTATATTCTGCCGTTTTACTCACCGTATAATCTTTCCATTTATCTTTTACCCCAACCACACCAACATAAAGCTTAGCATTTTCTCCTTCCAGATCTATTTTTAGCTTCAAAGTTTCAATTTTATCTCCATAATATACAAGCATTCCATTATCCGATTCTGATTTCAGATTTCCATCTTTATCAAATAACTGCATCTTTCCTTTCCCTTCCAGCACAAACACCAAAGCCGATTGATAAATCTTATCATTCAGAGTCTCCAAAGTAGATATTGTTGCAGCAGGCAGATCCAAAATATCCAGTATTTTATTTATTGCCTCATCAACTGTGACAAGACCGATATGATCGGTGTTGATGGTGGTTTGGTTGGCATCGTTCATCAGACTGCTCAGATTAAGTACTGTCCCATCACCCAGACGAGTGTTTCTCTTTTTGTCAGGTTTACCATCTTGCCAATTCCACAGTCGTCTATCTATCAAATTTGGATTTTTTACAGTCAGAAATTCCAGGGTATCATGGTCATTTCCGGATAAAGTATAAAAATCTACATTATTGAATGGAGAGGTAAATGGATTTGCCTTAAGATAACCATTTTCGCCCTCAATTAAATCCGTGGTCACTAGATTATTATTCTTTATAAGAAAATCAAAAGTAGGAAGTATGTCTTTGAAGGAAGGAACAAGAATTTGCACAATTTTCCGATTTGTATTTAGACCACCCATCCGCAGTCGGCATATATTGATAAGCGATTTGATAGCGACACTTTGTGTTAGATTATTATTCCAAATATCTCCATTCTCCCAAGCGGGGTAAGCCACTACCGTTCCTTGATGAGGAGAACCTAGAGTAATAAGTTTGTCGATTTTATTATCGGGATTTTGTGTAATATAACTTCTGGCGACCAGTCCGCCCAGACTATGACCTATGACATCAAATTTTCTACCCGGATGATCAGCAGAGATAGTATTTATATAATCTGCAAACTTACTGCCTCCTGCGGCAAGATTCTGCCGCCAGTCATAAGTGTAGACATAAAAATCTTTATTGAGTTCCAAGTCGGCACCATCTGTAAAAGTATTTATTAACCGGTTATATACATCCACGTATGGAGCCATAGTCCAGTCTCCACTGTTTTGAATATTGCAGGACAGCAAATCATCCCTGTTCCACCCCGCCCCCATCCCAGGAATAAAAATAATGGGATTTGGCTCAGGTGGCTCAAACGGCTGATCTTGGGCGTAGC